>Ga0193719_10000607_pt1 | contig 13636 bp, 14 predicted proteins | sample U2a2metaG_FD_160103 | JGI IMG/M metagenome (GOLD analysis project Ga0193719, IMG submission 160103) | Soil microbial communities from a riparian zone of the East river system, Colorado, United States - U2a2 | ecosystem: Environmental > Terrestrial > Soil > Riparian zone | place: USA: East... | reverse complement strand
CCCGACAAATCGCGGGGCGAGCGGCTTGAGTAACGCGGTGATTACTGGTGTGCGCATATCATCTAACGAGAACAAGATGAGCGACGGCCACCAGGAGCGCGCGCGGATCGGAGCGACAAGATTGTAGCTACGCCAGAGGTGAGCGTACGACGGGTGGCCGTTCGCTCCATCGCTTGGTTAGGTCTCGTCGTCTTCATCAAGAGCAAAACCTCACGACCAGCTGTAGGAGAAATCCCAGCGTCAACAACGTGGCGGCAGTAAACGTAAGCGAACTCTGATGCCAAGATGTAATCCAACGATCTAAATCCTCAAGCTGACCAACGGGAATCAATTCAAGTGACGTGGCGTCACCCGGCGGCATGACTGCAACATATAATGGATGAAACGCATCGACTTTGAGTTGGCCAACTGGTACCGAAACCGCCGAGAAGCCAACGCCGACCATTTGTGCCGAAAGTACAGTGTGAGCGAGCGGGGAGCGCTCCTTTATCAGATCGACAAGCGTATGAACAGAGGCGGCATCTTCCGCCATTTGCAGCGTTTGCCTTTCGGGCTTGACGTTGACGCCCGGTGGCGGCGGTAACACCAAGTTGTGATGTTCGCGGAGGCGCGCTAGCGCTTCCTTTTGCCGAGCGAAACGGGGCATGAAGTCGCGCGGTGAAAGATCTATGAGCAATAGAAGACCACTGAGAAACAAAAGCGCGTCGGCCACAAAACCGATTTTACTTAGCGCAGAGGCGGTGAGCATGGGACCTAACGAGAAAGAGATAAGCCAGGGCAGGGTGTCGTGGCAAACACACTGAACTTATTTCGAAATGGGGCCGTTGGCTTCATCGATTGGTTAGATGCTTTCATTCGCCACTCACCGATCGAATGAATCCGGGAAGGTCATCCTCCCGTTTTTATCGAATCCGAAAGTCACGCCAGATGAGCCTCCGTGTCCATCGGAAGCGAACCCGGCGTAAACGCGACCGGGAATGAGCTTCTGCGGTTGAATCATCGTGGTAAAACCAGGAGGCGTAACTCCGTACTCGATCGGCTGTGTCAGACCACGGCCGCTCAAGATGGACCACATCGCCTTCCACCGGTCATCGGCGGTCCGCATAGAAACGGTGAATGACTCGATATCGGTCTTCGGACGTGTGGTCGAATCACGGTAAAACTCGAAGCGGATCGGCCCGCCCAATCGCCCGCTCGCCTTAGAAACAAACGAGTATGACACCGCCTCAGCAGCGATGCCCGCGGACAGCAATAACATGACGGCAACGACGCGCATTAGCATCTAACGTTAAAGCTGAGCCACCTGTGGAGGTTGGCTCTGGCGCCTGGTTAGGTATTTTGATTATTGGATTTCGCCATCTAAACGGAAAATATATTCCTCCGTTTCTTCACCTCTTCCTTGGGCAAAATCCTTGTTTTCATCGATAATTTTGAAATCGCATTTCTGTAACACCCTGATCGATCTAATGTTGTCTTTCGCAGCTCTTGCGAAAAGTGGCCGATGGGTAATTTCTTGAAGCAGTTTTTTGAGGGCTTGAGTTGCGACTCCCTTGCCCCAGTGCTTTTTTCCAAGCCAATAAGTGACCTCAAGTTCTCCTTCCTGGGGGTAGCACGAAATATGACCAGCTACCTCCTCTCCTCGAAGAATCGTCTTTTTTACGATTCCAGTCGAATCCATGATTCGTTTCCAATGTGCGTCAAAGGCCGCTCTGTCATGTGGATCGTCCCTCACGAATGCAGCCATTCGGTTAGCTTCTAGGTCGAGTTGTTGCTCGAAGAAAATGGAAATGTCGGAAGTCTCTACGTTTCGAATCGTAATAGTGACGGAATTATTCATTTTATATTTTCTACCTAACGTTTGAGTTCACCCGCGGACGCAAGCGGGCGAAGCCCGCTGTAGGCCGTCGGGTGAAGGGTTAGGCCTCGGGTTCGTGGCAAACCACTTCGATGTTGTGCCCGTCCGGACCAATGACGAAAGCTGCATAGTAGTTCGCGTGGTAGTGCAGACCAGGCGCACCATTGTCTTTGCCACCCGCCTCCAGAGCCGCGCGATAGAAAGCTTCGACTTGCTGGCGATTCTCGGCCGTGAACGCCAAGTGAAGATGCGCCGGCTTCTCCTCGGTTTGGTACAGGCACAATGAAGCCTTACCCTTTGGGCAAAGCTCGACACCGTACGTCGGCGGCCCCTCCGAGACAACAGCTACGCCGAGCGGTTCGAGTGCCTTGAGGAAGAACGCTTTGCTCGCTGCATAGTCGCTGACTCCGAATTTCACGTGGTCAAACATGAGTTCTCCTGAAGTGTGCGGGCCTGCGCGAGGCCTAACTAGAATTAGACGGCATTTTGTAATCTATTTCTGTCTCCATAGAGGGAAGTGTCTCTTAAAAGGCGGCAGGATGGCAAGCCCACATTCGTAAACGCGTGCAAGATTAGTCGATGACATCGGGCGCTATATATTGACCGAGCCGGAGATTCATCTGCAACGCCCACGCAGCCATAGAAGCGGGCCGTGGTGGTAGCACTTGGTCTTACGCGAAGCGGTAGCACTCGCAAATTCTCATAGGTAACTTCTCTCTGTCTAGGTTCGAATCCTAGCGAGGCAGCCACGTAAAGACCGTGCGGTCTCACGTGGCAATACAGTGTCGCGATAAAGAATAGAAACCGCGTCGGGGAACCGTGGGTTTTTACGCGGTCAAGAGAGCCCGTGCGTTATCGACGGATTTTTGCCCGTATCCAGGTGATGCCACCAAACAGTGATGTACACCATTGCGCCGTAATTTACGTGCGTAACGTGGCGAATTTTGTTGATCCGCTCGGCTTTTAGCCAGGTGTTGATTTCTTTTTCTACCTCAATCTCGCTGCCTTTAAATATGGTCATCTTCATCGATGAACGATTCTCGCGGACACCTTGATACCGCAACCACAATCGGCGGGTTTAAAACGTGACAACAGACCCCGATGCCCGTCGGGTGCTTTTGATGGCAACTGCAGGGTTAATCAAATCCCCGGATTCTGCGTGCCGAGTTCTTCGACTGAGACGACGGTTCGGTCGTTTGGTTTCGGACGCGCTTGCTGACGCTTACGAAGCCACGTCACGTTTTTGCGTAGTACACGGCCTCCTTGTACAAGTGTGCGTGTCTTTCCGACCTTTGGATCGAACACGCTAACGTTAGCCGGAAGCACTGCCAGAAATTCACAGAAATTCGGCACTCCGTTGTATTTGAATGCTGCCTCGCGTACGGCCTTCGCCGTGAGTGGCCGGCGGGTATTTGCTGTTCGTGAATCGCGATCCTGAGAAGCCGAGAGCGAGGGCGACGATTCGCGATAGGCAAAAGGAGCAGGAGACGGCAAGGGCGATGAGTCCCAAACGGGCGGCGGTACCGGAACGCGAACAGTTTCTTCATACGGATAGGCACCGGGGACTTTGATGGTCGGGACTGCCGGCTCAAGCTTTCCGACAGGAAAAGCAAACATGATCATTAGTCCTCCGGCGATTCCGATAATTCCGATTAGAGTTGGAGCGTGGATTCTTTTCATATTGGAGCAATAGCTGTTTCCGCGAGATGGCGTGATTACCCGGTGGCTTTCAAACTGCCCCGAATTACACACCCTGGAGAGGACGAGAGAGTACGTAAATTAGAAACCATTCACCGGATCAGTCAACCCATAATCTGCATCGGTCACCGCGCAAATTTGTGATTGTCCGTTATTGCTACACGGAAATTTATACGTGACTCGACAACTGAGAAAGAGTGTGCGAAACAGAACGCTTTCCAACCCCGGAAAAAAAACTTTTCAGATGGTGCATGGTGCATGGAGAGACTCCATGACCGCCCTTTTCAAGATTTTGTGGCGCATGAAACACACCGTCTGATCCCCCGGTTCGACAACGATGCAGCGGAATCGCTGACGATCGCACCGGAACGCTTACTCGGCGTTAGCCTGGCTCAAGACGGTCGATCTCGCTGCGGGCACCGCGTCTTTCACGAAAAAAATCCCTAAGGATCGCAGCGCATTCGTTCTCTAAAACACCGGCCGCGATATCGCATCGGTGATTCAAAGTGGGCATTTGCAGGAGGTTGATCACGCTTCCTGCGGCCCCGGCAGCCGGATCTGCGCAGCCAAAAATCACGCGTCTGACTCTAGTGTGGACGAGTGCGCCTGCGCACATCGCACATGGCTCCTTAGTCACGTACAGATCGCAATCGGTCAGTCGCCAATCACCCACGGCTGCCTCAGCTTGCGTCAATACGAGCATTTCCGCATGGGCAGTGGCGTCCTTGAGCAATTCCACCTGATTGTAAGCGCGCGAGATGATTTTGCCTTCACGAACAACGACCGCGCCGACCGGCACTTCGCCGGCCGCGGCCGCCTTATTGGCCAGACGCAATGCTTCACGCATAAAATACTCGTCGCCGCGCAGTTCAATCATCCTTTAGTTGTAGAGGCGGCTGTCCCCAGCCGCAATCCGCCTTTAAACGTATGCGGCTGAGGACAGCCGCCTCTACAGTGACAAACGGCGCGCTTGCCCTGAGAATTTCTTCGGCATATTAGGGACTGCTCATGCACGACAACATCGAGTCGCATCTGGTTGAGAAACGCATTTTTAAACCACGAAGAAATTTTGCAAAAAACGCCCGAATCAAAAGCCTCGCGCAATATCAGCGGATGTACCGAGAATCAATCCGCCGGCCGGCAAAATTCTGGGCGCGCGAAGCGAGTGAGCTGATCTGGCGCGCAAGATGGAAAAAGGTCTTCGAATGGAAAGCGCCGTTCGCGAAGTGGTTCGTCGGAGGCAAACTCAACATTTCGGAAAATTGCCTGGATCGGCATCTGACTGGGCCGCGCCGGAACAAAGCGGCAATTATCTGGGAAGGCGAACCCGGCGATAAACGTACGCTTACCTATCAACAGCTGCATCGCGAAGTTTGCCGCTTCGCGAATGTGCTGAAACGAAACAGCATAAAAAAAGGCGATCGTCTCATCATTTATCTCCCAAATATTCCTGAAACCGCGGTTGCCATGCTCGCCTGCGCGCGGATCGGTGCGGTGCACTCAGTAGTCTTCGGCGGATTTAGCGCCGACAGCATTCGAGATCGAATTGCCGACAGCGGCGCGATCGCGGTGATTACAGCCGATGGCTCATATCGGCGCGGCGGAATTGTGCCGTTGAAGAAAAACGTTGATGAGGCACTCCGTGCTGGCACGTCAGTCCGGCGCGTCATCGTTTTTCGTCGCGCGGGAAACGAGATTCACATGGAAGAAGGCCGCGACGTCTGGTGGCATCGCGAACTGGAGTATGTCGATGCGAACTGCCCGCCTGTGCCCGTCGACAGCGAGCACCCCCTTTACCTCCTTTATACAAGTGGTTCCACTGGCAAACCAAAAGGCATCCTCCACACTACCGGCGGTTATTTAGTCGGCGTTTACTCGAGCACGAAGTACATCTTCGATATTCGCGATGAAGATATCTTTTGGTGCACCGCTGATGTCGGCTGGGTCACGGGCCACAGTTACATCGTCTATGGTCCGCTCGCCAACGGCGCGACGACCGTCATGTACGAAGGCGCGCCGAATTGGCCGGAACCTGACAGGTTCTGGAAAATCATCGAAGAATATCAGGTCAACATTCTTTATACCGCGCCAACAGCGATCCGCGCCTTTATTCGCTGGGGCGACCAATGGGTCGCGAAACACGATCTCTCATCGCTCCGCCTGCTCGGCACAGTCGGCGAACCAATTAATCCAGAAGCATGGATGTGGTATTACAAAAATATCGGCGGCGGGCGTTGTCCGGTTGTCGATACGTGGTGGCAAACTGAAACAGGATCGATTCTGATCACTCCCTTGCCGGGCGCAATTCCAACCAAACCGGGCAGCGCAACGCTCCCATTCTTTGGAGTCGATCCAGCGATTGTTGATGAGAAAGGGCGGGAAGTCGGACCGAATGTAGGCGGCAAGCTAATCATTCGGCGGCCCTGGCCTTCGATGTTGCGCACCATTTACGGCGACAAGGCCCGCTATCGACAGCAATACTGGAGCGAGTTTAAAGGCAATTATCTCACCGGCGACGGCGCGCGGCGCGATGAAGACGGCTATTTTTGGATCGTTGGCCGTATTGACGATGTTCTCAACGTGGCAGGCCACAGGCTCGGCACATCGGAAATTGAAAGCGCGCTGGTCAGTCATCCGCATGTTGCCGAAGCGGCAGTGGTTGGCAGACCCGATGAACTAAAAGGACAGAGCGTCGTTGCTTTTGTGACGCTAAAGGCGAGCGTTAGCGCCAGTGGTGGACTGAAAGCGGAACTGCGCGAGCATGTTGGCGTGCACATCGGGGCGATTGCAAAACCAGACGAAGTTCGTTTCGCCGAAGCGCTCCCAAAAACCCGTAGTGGCAAAATTATGCGTCGATTGCTGAAAGAAATCGCCAGCGGCGCGCGTGTCACCGGCGACACGACTACGCTCGAAGACTTCAGTGTGTTGGCAAAATTGGCCGAATCGGAAGACTAACTCCATCGGGCCCATTCGTCCCATGAGTCGTATGGACCCAATGAGAAAGATGCGCGCAGCTGAAATTTCTTTTCTTTTTCGTGGCGCGCATTCGGATAGCGTTCACCCGTGAGTTTCATTCGCACCGGCTTTCGCGAGATTGGATTGAAAATCCGTCGCCAGCGAACACGCATTGCGCTTCGTCATGAGAAGCGCCTCCTGCAAAAGAGTGAAATCAATCTGGGGCGCGAAGGAACTACGCAGGCAGCCAATTTTCCCGAGCTTCGCAATGAGATCGTCGCTCTTAAGAAGCTGGAGCAGGAACAAAAGGAAGTCGCACTTCGAATCGCACAGATCGAAGAAGGAATAAAAAAGATCGAAGAGGAACGGCAACAAAATGCGCGCGAACAAACGGAGGCGATTGCAAAGCTGGAGGCGGAAAAAAAGCCCCTTCTCCAAAAACGCAACCAAACCAAAAGTAATGTGGACGTCTGCGAGCGCGAACTGGCCGCCGTAGAACGCCGCATTCAGGAAAGCGAGGCTGCCGATCGCGACCTCTTGAAACAACTCTCCGACCTGCAGGCCCTCGATCCGATCCCCGCGGACGTGGAATTACGATCTGCGAGCATCAGCGCGCGGAGGGCCCGCCTTCCAGAAGAGCGCGCAGAACTTGTGCGGGCGCGCCTGGGTAGCGCGGAAGCGGAGCGCCTAGCCAAAGAGAGGTTGAACCTCGCAGAAGCGGAACTCTCTGCGATGGAAAAAAATATTGCGCGCACCCGGAGCGAGTTTGAAGCGCGCGACCGGAAATTGAGTGATAACATCCGCGCTCAGCAAGAAGCGGCGCGCAACGCGCGCGCACGCCATCAGACAGTCGAGGAGCGGAAAAATCCCGCGTATTTGAATATTGGCCGGCACCTTGCCGCGCAAGGCGTTGCACCGCCAAACGCGCCGCATTTGCTGGCCGAGGCACATCGGCGCCGCGAGGCAGTCGATCGGCATTTGGCGCACAAGGCAGAGCTGGCCTCGCTCTCAAGTCAGATCGACAAGCAGGATCTGCGGAAGTTTTATTTCAGCGTTTTCTCGGTGCTGGTCTTGGTTGCGATCACCCTGCTTGTCATTTTCCAATCTCCGCGAGGTCGCGAATGGCTGCCGCAGGAAACCGACACGATTTTGTCGATCAACGCCGATCAATTTGAACGGGCAGACCTAGCAAGACGGTGGCGCAAAGATCAGCCCAAACTGTGGCCGGGATTGATCGGTGCGGCTGCTGCGACTCCGGGATTGAACCTGCCTCGGGATGCAACACGCATTACTCGTGCAATTACAACCAATGAAACCGGAGAAACGCGCGAGTTCGTCCTGGTTGAAGCGCGCCGGGCCGCTCCGAAAGCCATTCGCGCGATCGCAGGCGACAAGGCGTTCCAAAAGCGCGCAATTAACGGCTTGCCAGTCTGGGAGCGACCGCCCGATTTTGCGGTTGCCAGGGTCGGACCCGCAACACTCGCGGTCGGAACACCGATTGCGGTGGATGAGTTGGTGCTGGTGCGTCTCGGGATGAAACCGGACCTGAAAATCACGGGTCAACTGTTTGATCGCTTCCAGGCACTCGATCGCGAAAGTGCGCTACGACTCATTTCCCGCGATCCGCCCGATCTCTCGCGTGTTTTTAATCCGATCTTTACCCGCGAACTGCTCGACGCTTCACAATTACTGGGTCTTGCAGTCAATCTACAAAATCCGGTAAAAGCCAGAGTGCTCATAAAAGTGAACTCCTCCAAAAATGCTGCCGAGGTCGCGCGAAATTTGCACGATAATCCGCAGAAATGGCTGCGTCTGCCGGACTCGGAACTGTTGCTTTACTCCCGACCGCCTGAGATCCTAAGACCGAGCGCCTCAAATTTGGAATTGCGCTTCGAGGTCCCTGAAAATAGCGCTCGCGTTCTTCTTGAGCGCCTGGCAAAAACGGAGGTTCCCCAGGCAGTGACTGCGTACTGACCCAGCAAATGCGACGCTTGAACGTTCCTTTAATCGCCGCGATGGCAGTGGCGCTCCCGTCATTGGCCGCGAATGCCGGCGGCCCCCTGGTTGATATCCGATCAGTCGATCCGACAATCATTGTTGAGCTGCGTTATGCGGGACGAAACAATCTTGTCGGGTACCCGCTCTATCCTCAAGGAACGTGTGCTTTCGCTCGACCAGAAGTCGCGTCGGGTTTGGCCGCAGCGCAGGCGTTTCTGCGGCGCTACCAATTTGGGCTGAAAATCTGGGATGCGTACCGGCCCGTAGCGGTGCAGGAAAAGCTTTGGCACGCGTCACACAACAGCGATTACGTTGCCAATCCTGAAATTGGCGTCGGATCGCTGCACAGCTGGGGTGTCGCTATCGATGCTACATTAGTCGATACGTGGAATCGCCCCGTGCGCATGCCGAGTGACTTTGACGATTTTACGCCCGCCGCAATGTGGCGTTACCTCGGTCCTCATGCCGATGTTCGCGCACACGTGCATTTGCTTCAGATCGCAATGCGAACTGCAGGTTTTTGGGGGTTGCGCACCGAGTGGTGGCATTTCACGATTGCTGACTGGCAAAAATACTTGCCGAATCAAGCAGCACGAACCGCCCAAGTCTCCGGCACACAGTGGCAAGGCAAGTTATGATCGATCCGCTCCGGTTTTTGCATTTGTCATGTCGAGCGAAGTCGAGACATCTCCAACGGTCGTCTTTTGAAAACAAGAGATTCCTCCGCTTCGGTCGGAATGATAAAATGGTGATTCGACGGAGTTCGGAAGATGGAGATCGGAATGCTCTTAGGCGAAACTCTCCTGCGCGATTTGCGACAGCCTGAATACATTCATGTGTTGCTCAATCCATTGCCGGTTTATGGGTTGCTCATAGGTTTGATCGGCCTCGTGCTCGCTTTGATCTTGAAGAGCCGCCGCGCTCAAATCACAACCCTAACGCTCGTACTCATCAGCTCCGCGTCGGCATGGCCCGTTTACGAATTCGGACAGCAGGGATACGACCGTGTGCTCTCAATGACGGACGAGGATGGACAAGCCTGGCTCGACGAGCACAGAGAGCGCGGCGAGGAGCTGATCTGGATTTTCTATGTGCTGGTCGCTCTGAGCGCAATTGCCCTCGCCGCGCCAATCAAATGGCCCAAGTCCTCTCTGCCGCTCGCTGTGGCGGTGGTTTTGCTCGGCGCGGTCACCTTGGGAAGCGGGGTTTATATCGGCTACGCTGGTGGAAGAGTTCGTCATCGTGAATTTCGAAACGAACCCGCACCGAAAAGATCCGAACACGAGCATTAACCGATCGTTGCACCGTTAAAGCGTTGAAGCGTTAAACCGTAAGAGCCATTTTGTCATTCTGAGCGAAGCGAAGAATTTCGCATCGAGCTACAGGTGAGAATCAGAGATGTTTCGCTTCGCTCAACATGACAGGATGCGCGGCGCCGCTTCATCGCTTCAACCCGTCAGCGCTTCAACGAACTCATGACAACCGAGATCGATCGCGCAGAACGCAGTGTCGAAGAACAGAGCGTTGTACTGAAAAAGCCGCTTGGGCTTGGCGATCTCGTGCTGACACAGATTGTGTTTGTGGTTGGCTCAAGCTGGGTCGGCACTGCTGCAAAGCTTGGAACATCGCATCTCTTTTTCTGGCTCCTCGCCATTTTACTCTTCTACATTCCGCAAGCCGCCGTGGTCATTTATCTGAGCAGACTGATGCCGTTGGAAGGTGGAATTTACCAATGGGCAAAGCTGGCTTTTAACGAATTCACAGGCTTCATCGTCGCTTGGAATCTCTGGCTCTTATCGATCATGGTGATCGCCTTGGGCGGCATGTTCATCACGACAAACATCTCCTATGCCTTGGGAGACGCAGCCGCGTGGATGCGAGACAGTCCCTGGTGTGTATCGCTCGTCAGTTGTGTGCTGGTCAGTGGCCTCGGCTGGACCGGCGTTCGCGGGCTATCGTTAGGCAAATGGGTGCATAACATCGGCGGCTTCGCGATGTTCCTGGCTTATGGCGCCTTGATTATTCTGCCATTCATTAGTCTCGCTCGCGGTGATCTCAACACCTATCGCCCGCTTCAAATCGCTGCGCCCGCGATGTCGCTCTTTTATTGCTTCAACATCTTCAGCAAACTGGCAGTCGGCGGACTCAGCGGATTTGAATATGTGGGCATTCTGGCCGGTGAAGCTCATGCGCCGGCGCGCAACATCGGACGCTCCGTTATTATCGCTGCCCCGATCATCGCGCTCATGTTCGTTCTTGGGACGAGCTCGGTTCTGGCCTTCATAGGAAATAACCAAATCGATTTGATCGGGCCGGTGCCGCAGACGTTGCGGCTTGGCCTGCATTCGTTCCGAATCGCAGGCGTGATCGCCTCGGTGGCGATCCTGCTGATGATAGTGCGCTCCATATCTTCGATGAGTATTCATTTCACCGGCAGCTCCCGTCTACCGATGGTAGCCGGCTGGGACCGCCTTTTGCCGGTATGGTTTTCGCGTCTGCATCCGCGTTACAAAACACCGGTCAATTCACTCATGTTCGTCGGCGCAATCACGCTGGTGATTGCCATCGCGAGCCAGATCGGCGCGGGATTGCAGGAAGCATTTCAACTCGTGGACAACGCCGCCAACGTTTTTTACGGAATTGTTTATACCGTCATGTTTGCGATCCCGATTGCGGGCGCGGCTGCGATACGAGCCGGAGCACGCTCCTGGTTGCGACTCGCGGCCGGTTGCGGTCTCATCGTATGTCTGCTGGCCATCTTCTTCACAATCTATCCAATCATTGATGTGCCCAATCCGTTACTTTTCGGTGCAAAAATCGTTGCCGTGACTCTCGCGGCCAATCTCATCGGCGTCACTATCTTTGCGCTTAACTACAAACGCCGCGGCGCGGTTTGAGACTCGACTACTTAAGGCGGTCGAGTTTAGCGGCAGTTATCGGTTACCCAGCGCAGATAATCCGGCGATCCGCTGTCGATCTTGACGAATATCAGTTCTGGAACTTCGTAAGGATGAAGGGAGCGTAGCTTTTCCTCGAACGCCGCTTGTCGATCCTGGATGGTCTTGAAAAAGACGATGACTTCGCCGGCGGTTTCGATCTTGTCTTTCCAGCGATAGATGGAGTGAACAGCCGGAAGGAGGTTCGCGCACGCCGCGAACTTTTCCTCGATTAACGTTTGCGCGAGGCGACTGGCCGTCTCCGCGTCCGGAAAAGTGGTGATCGCCAGCAAAATTTGGTCCGCCATTGGTCAGGCGAAAGCCGTCATTTCGAGCGGAGTCGAGGAATCCCCCTGCATAACCCTACGGTACCATCACGGGACCCTTCGACTTCGCGGAGTTTACCCTGAGCGATCGAAGCGAGTCGAATGGGCTCCGCTCAGGATGACGGCTTCGGCAAATCCAACCGCCACCGAGGACCACGTCGCCGTCGTAAAGCACCGCCGCTTGCCCTGGTGTCACAGCCCTTTGCGGTTCGTGGAGACGAACGCGTGCGCGTCCGTCTTTGAGCGGCGTCAGTGTAGCGCGTGTCCCTGGGTGGCTGTAACGGATCTTTACTGTCACTTCGAGATGGTTAGAGGGCGGAGCTCCTGCGACGCCGGGCTCACAGGAGTTCGTCCCTCCATGAAACCCTTGCCTGATATCGCAAATCCAATTCAGCCCATCGATCTCGAATTCATCCGTTACTAAATCGTCAGCATCTCCCACAATCACGCGGTTCGTCACCGGATCGAGATCAACCACGTATCGCGGCCGCAGCGAACCGCCCGGCAGCCCCTTGCGCTGTCCAATCGTGAAAAGCTCAATCCCGTCGTGTTCGCCCAGAAAATTTCCGGTGACGTCGTAAATCTCGCCACGATGAAACTCATTTTCGCCAAGGTGCGAGCGCAAGAAGGCTTTGTAATCGTTGCCAGGAACGAAGCAGATTTCCTGGCTGTCCACCTTGTCTGCAACTTTCAGGCCTAACGAATGCGCGATTTCGCGGATTTGCGGCTTCGTCATTTTGCCAAGCGGAGTCAACGCACGTCGAAGCTGCGGCTGGCGCAAACTGAAAAGGAAATAGGACTGATCTTTGCGGGGGTCGAGGCCCTTTCGCAAAATTGCGTGATCAGCGTGGTGTTCGATGATCGCGTAATGCCCCGTTGCGATGTAATCGCAACCCAAAGCCGCTGCTTTGCTCCAGAGGTTGCCAAACTTGAGCTTCTCGTTGCACATCACACACGGGTTTGGCGTGCGGCCAGCCTGGTATTCGCTTGAGAAATAATCAATAACCAACCGCTCAAACTGGTCGGCCTCATCAACGACGTAATGTGGAATGCCGAGCGAATGCGCCACGCTGCGCGCATCAGCGATCGCCTGGGGGCCACAGCATTTGTCTTCCGCGCGCGAGATACAATCCTGCGGCCATACTTTCATGGTTACGCCGATGACCTCGTAGCCCTGCTCGCGCAACAAATATCCCGCAACGCTGGAGTCCACTCCCCCGCTCATCCCCAGTAAAACGCGTTGTTTCTTTCCATTCATTCGGAACAAAGAATTTCGATGAACAGCCAACTGAGTCAATGGAGGGGCGAACTCCTGCGAGACCTTCCACGCAACGGCGTCGCAGGAGCTCCGTTTCCTACAGCTTCACCGCGCGACTCACGAACGGACTGCCCTTCAGCGTGAAGCGCCATGGATAATGCGCAGAGCGCGTGATACCGACTCGCTTGTCGGCTACCACATCGGCAGACCTTTTTGTGTTGCGAGCGAAGCAGTATCGCGGGTCGGAGCACAAATCCATTTCATGATGACGATTGGTGATGCCGAGCGCCTGCGTGAGCTTGCCAGGTCCCGAGCAAAGACGTTTAAGGTCATTAAGTCCGCGACGTTTCTTCATTTGTTCGATGCCTTGTCTCGGCTCTAGCGCGCGAATCAGGACGAAACCGTTCTCGTCGCCTTTCACCAGCACGTTCAACATCCAATGCATTCCATAATTGAAATAGACATAGGCGGCACCGGCGTTGTTTCGCTCGATAAAGCTGCGCGCGCTCGGCCGTGTAAAGGTATGCGCGGCCTCGTCGTTGATTGCTGCGTACGCTTCCACTTCGACAACGATTCCCGAACAATCGCTCCAAATCAGTTCTGTGCCGAT
>Ga0193719_10000606_pt1 | contig 13643 bp, 18 predicted proteins | sample U2a2metaG_FD_160103 | JGI IMG/M metagenome (GOLD analysis project Ga0193719, IMG submission 160103) | Soil microbial communities from a riparian zone of the East river system, Colorado, United States - U2a2 | ecosystem: Environmental > Terrestrial > Soil > Riparian zone | place: USA: East... | reverse complement strand
TGTGCTTGCGGTCGGCTACGCGATCAAGAAACCCGGAACGAGTTGTTTCATGATCCCGGAGACTTTTCGCTTCATCGCGCAGCTCACTTCGCAAGCACATGCCGTGGGCATGGAGGTACTCGTTGAAATTCACGGTCACTACCGGCAACAGCTGGAAATCGCACGTCAGGTGGACTGGGTATACGATTTCGCGCTTCCTCCACTCATCCTTCACACTCTTTTCACGCAGAATGCGCGGGCACTCGGACAGTGGCTTTCGACACGACCGCAGAACTGCATCACCGTGCTCGACACTCACGACGGCATTGGTGTAATCGATGTAGGCTCTGGCAGTGACGGCGAACCCGGCCTGCTTGCGCCCAGCGACATTGACCACCTTGTCGAGACCGTGCACGCCCGAAGCAAGGACCAGAGCCGACTGGCAACGGGAGCGGCTGCAAACAATCTCGACCTGTACCAGGTCAACTGCACTTTCTATGACGCACTGGGGCGTCGCGACAACGAATATCTGATTGCCCGCGCGATTCAATTTTCTGCGCCCGGTATCCCGCAGGTGTATTACGTGGGTCTGCTGGCAGGCGGTAACGACATGGACTTACTCGCCCGATCCAGAGTGGGCCGCGACATCAACCGGCACTACTTCACTCCTGCAGAAATCGCAAGCTCTCTACAAAAGCCGGTTGTGCAGAAACTGTTGGAACTCATTCGGCTGCGTAATACTCATCCGGCTTTCGCTGGACGCGCAGACGTTGACACTCAATCGGACCAAACACTCGTGATGACGTGGAATAACGCTGAACACTGGGCAAGGCTGTTTATCGATCTCAGTGAACCGAGAGCTTTGCTGACCCATTCCAATCTGGCTGCCGAGCAAGGCACAAACATAGGCGCGTGGGATTCACGTCACGAGTCGCTGCTTCGGAGGTAATTCCATGAACAGTGCACCGAGCGCGCAGCGGGATCTTTCCATAATCAAGTGGCTGACATTCTTTATGTTCACGATGTTCGCCATGACGACAGATTCCGTCGGTGTCATCATTCCAGAAGTCATCAAAGAATTTCACCTCAGCATGACAGTGGGAGGAGCCTTCCATTACGCTGCCATGTCCGGGATCGCATTTGCCGGTTTCTTCCTGGGCTACCTTGCAGACAAGATCGGAAGAAAAAAAAGCATCATCTTAGGACTCGTATTGTTCGCGTTGAACTCTTATCTGTTTTCAGTGGGTCGATCGTTTGCGTTCTTTGTAGTTCTCCTTGTGATTTCCGGTGTGGCAATCGGCATTTTTAAGACCGGTGCGCTCGCCTTGATCGGTGACATCAGTCAATCGACAGTCGAGCATACTGCGACCATGAATACCGTTGAAGGGTTTTTCGCCGTCGGTGCCATCATTGGACCTGCGATTGTGGCGCATCTCTTGGCGGGCGGTACTTCCTGGAAGTGGTTGTACGTGATCGCCGGGACGATTTGTTTATTGCTCATCGTCACGGCCTCATTTGTGCAATATCCGCAAACAGCCGGGAGTTCCGAGTCCGTCGATCTGAAACGCACACTTCAGATGATGAAGAACCCGTATGCTCTGGGCTTCTCAGCGGCGATATTCTTATACGTCACCGTCGAAAGCGCGGTCTATGTGTGGATGCCGACGCTGCTTGCAGGCTACCAAGGACGGCTCATTTGGGTGGCCACTTACGCGATTTCGATCTTCTTTATCCTCCGCGCCGCTGGGAGATTCATCGGGTCCTGGGTTCTCGCCCGCTTGAACTGGGCAACCGTCGTTACCATATTCAGCCTCGCCATACTTCTTTGCTTCGGGATATCGATGTTTGCGGGGGTTCGTGGCGCTATTCTTCTTCTGCCGTTGTCGGGCCTTTTCATGTCGGTGCTGTATCCCACACTCAACTCGAAAGGCATCAGCTGTTTTCGCAAACCGGAACATGGCGCCGTTTCCGGAGTGATTCTGTTTTTCACTTGTGTGGCGGCTGTGTTGGGACCACTGGCCATGGGTGCGGTTAGCGACCATTTTGGTGATCCCAAGTGTGGTTTCGTGCTCGCCACTGTATTCGCTGCGTTACTCTTCGTCGCGCTCCTACTTAATCAAATCTTCAATCCGGCGCGCAATCGTCTTCAACGACTGGATCATAGCGAATACGAGTTGGCTGAGACCCAGTCAGTGGGCGCGCAAGCGCGCAGCTAGACGGTTTATCATTTCGACGATATGAAACGTCGCGGCATCAGCGGCTTAGGAATTTCGCGGAAAGCAACAGACGGCATCGTATCCGTGGCTCGTCGTTCCAGCATCCTGCACGGCAGACCCGGTTTTCAACTTCAGAGCAGTTGGGGAAATGTTTCGGTCCTGGAGGGCGGCGGACATATCTGCGAGTTGATGCTGAAGGCTGTCGGCAGCATCAATCCGCTTTGGAAGCCGACCTGGAAAACGATTGATCCTCAAGTGTATAACCCCCAGAAGCAACGGCACCTATACGGGCCACCGCCCGAAGGCCGATTGTTGGCTGGAATCGCTGGCCACAGCATCAGTTTTGACTTCTTTGGGCCACCCTCAGCGGAGGAGATTACTGCCGGCCATAGTACGCACGGTGAAGCGCCGGTCGTGAAATGGCGGAGGCAATCGTCACGTAATACGTCGGAACCCACACTAATCTACAAGGCCGACTTGCCCCAAGCCTTGATGAGCTTAGAGCGAGCGATCACTCTCGATCGCAGAACTTCGATTGCCTACTGTCAAGAGACCGCTTCAAACCTGTCCACTTTCGATCGGCCCATCTCGTGGAATCATCACGTCACGTTCGGGCCACCATTCCTGGAAGCCGACGTCACAACCTTCGACATGCCTGCCACCCACAGCAAGGTCTGTCCCGAAGCATTCAGCAAGCAGATGTTGCTGCAAGCCGATGCGAACTTTCAGTGGCCAATCGCACCGACAAAAGAAGGCGGGATGCTGAATCTTCGCACAAGCCCCGGGGAAAATATGGTCACTATACGGCTCACCTGCTGGACCCTGAGATCGAACACTCTTTCATTGCGGTGGGCAATCCACGTCTCAGATTGTTAGTTCTTTATGTTTTTAATCGAAAAGATTATCCCTGGGTAGGCAACTGGGAAGAATCCTACAGTCGAGTTCATGCACCATGGAAAGGTCGCGAGTTTTGCCGGGGATTTGAGTTCAGCACGACTCCATTTCCCATTCCTCGACGGGAGACCGTTGCGAACGGCGATTTGTTCGGTGAATCCACCTACATCTGGCTGCCGGCGAGGAGCCAGAAGAAAACTCGATACATGATCCTCATGTTGCAGGTTTCGGAGAACTTCAAGGGCGTTGCCACTGTTGAGATCGACCGCAACTCCATCCTTATCCATGAGAGATCAACACCATCAATCATCAAGACGCAGGCGAAACCCTTTCTGACTTTGTGAAGACGGACCCCTCGGACCGGGTGATAGGCCTGACCCTGCGTTGGCAGTTCGGTCGGCAGGCCTAGAATGGCCAGGCCTGGTGCACTACTGGAGTCGAGTACGGGCACAGCAAACCGATCGCAGATCCTGTACGTTGAGGACGACTTAGTTACGTCGCGTTGCGCTTCTCTCGCAGAGGACCGACTATTACCGCGGTTCGGCCACATTGGGGGAGCCTGCCTCTGTCAGGACTTCCGAGGCTATCTGGAAGGCTGCATTCGCGGCTGGAATCCCGCAATAGACGGCGCACTGCAACAGGACTTCTTTGATCTCGTCGCGTGTCACTCCGCTATTTGCTGCGGCACGAACGTGCATGCGAAATTCATCGCTTCGATTAAGAGCAACGAGGAGCGCCAGCGTCAATAGACTGCGGGTGTTCCGGGGCAGGCCTGGTCGACTCCAAATGTCACCCCATGCAACGCGAGTGATGAAGTCCTGAAACTCCTTTGTGAACTCCGAGGCCGAATGAGTCGCCCGATCCACGTGTGCGTCTCCTAGGACGGCTCGTCGAACCTGCATTCCTTGTTGATATCGTTCTCTATCGTCCATGAGTGCGCCTTTTAACTGCGAAGGAAATCAGTCAATGCCAAAGTGAATTCGTCGGGCCGTTCGACATTCGATAAATGAGCAGCACTGAGTTCAATCAACCGCGAACCGGCGATGCTGTCAACTAGAAATCTGGCGTCGCTCGGCGGAGTTACCGCGTCCTGCGCTCCAGCAATCACCAGAGTACGTACTCGGATCCTTGAGATAGCATCGGCTTGATCCATGTCGCGAATCGCCGTGCAGCATGAAACATATCCTTCCACGGGCGATGCTTCGAGCATACTTCTGGCGGCTTCTACGGTCTCCAGATGCGCCACCTGGAACTCGGGCGTGAACCAGCGCTGGATCACGGATGTGGAGACCGACCTCATTCCTCCTACACGCACGCTGGCGATGCGGGCATTCCACATCTCTTTCGTACCGATCCGTGCCGCGGTATTGCAGAGGACAAGTGCGTATCTCACGAAGCACTTGGCAACGGACGCACAGATTCGCCTTCTGCAAAGCCGCTTCTGATTTATCGGACACGCGAAGAGTAAGGAAAGGGTCAAAACAAGCTGCCGAAGCGGTTCTTCCACTCCCGGAGCGTGCCCGCGCCCAGTAGTTTGCGCAGGATCAGGCTTAGATTGAACGCGCCGACGTGGACTAACTGCCGCTTCAGAATGTTTCCTGTCCGCGCAGATGGCAACGCCGCATTCGGGGTCGATCCGGCAAACGAAGTGAGCGCTTCGGTAAAGCCTTGAAGCGCCGAGGTGCCCATCATTGAAAGCCTGCTCTGCAGTTCTGCCAGGTCTTTGCGGGATAGGATCTCGTCGAGAGGTTGCGGGCGGCGGCGTATGATTACGACACTTACGGGCCGGGCCAAAGAATTTTCGGACACTTGTCGGACAGAATTCTCGGATGAGGCCGTCGAAGAATTCCAACAAGAAGTGTTGGGCCCGAAGGGTCGCAATCGTCACAGGCCTTGAGCAGAGTAGCGGGCTTGACAATCGCCTGCTAGGGCGTATCTTGGTCTTGCTCAGCCGAACCCTACATTTGATGCAGTCCGACTGAACCGGCTCCCGGTTCCCACGCCCAATCAAACGTCCGACGGAACGATCAATACAGAAGAACAACCATTAGCTACGACCTGAATGTATGACGCCGTCCGCCTTGGGTGCCGAACGGGAATCCTGAGGAGATGGCGTTTGGTTGGCAGGCTAAAACGGAAACACGGCTAAGAATTAAGGAGAGAATTGTTTATGGCCACTTTCGTCAAGCGAATTTGCACGCTATCACTCGTCGGCGCGATGGCATTGCTGATCGTTACCCTTTTACCGGCAACCGCGAATGCGCAAAGGGGAAAAGGGACTCCCTTCTGTAAAAAACTATTCAATTCCAACCTAAACCCCCTCGGAAAGATATTTGCTTCGCAGGGCGCACAAATGTACTGTTTCGGATCGCATTTTTCCGGTTTCAGCCGGCTTAAAGTCCAGGCTCGGCCGTCAGGGAAGAACGTGGACGCTGCTGATCCCGCCGAAGATGTATCGCCGAATGGGACGCAGGCTTTTGGTCAATCCGAGACCTCGATCGCCGCTGTTAACCAGTTTGTGGTAGAGGCCTGGAACGATGCCACCGGTTTTTTTTCGCCCTGCCCATCTCCAAACAGTAAAGAAGAACTTACAGGATTTGGATTCTCCAACAATGGGGGGGCGTCCTTCACCGATCTGGGTGGTCTACCCAATAACAACTGCGCAACCAGCCGTTTCGAGGGTGACCCCAGCGTGGAGGCTTTTGAGTTTCAGGGAGCTCACTATTTCTATATCACCAGTATATTCGTTGACTTCACCACTGGTGCGGGTGATATAGGCCTTACTGCATGCAAGGTAACTGGGTTCGGTTCCGCGGCCTCACTTAGCTGCGGACAGCCGATCATTGTTGCCGTGGGCCGTACCCCTTTCTCCTTCCTCGACAAGGACTTTGCCACCATTGACCCGCTGAGAGGGAAACTTTACGTCAGCTACACCGACTTCGGGTTCGACCCCATAACGACCTTCCCGACCAACGAGATCGATCTGGCGGCCTGCGATCTGACCTTCAACCCAATGGTGCCCGTTTGCTCGAATGGATCGAGTGTCGCACCTGCTCCGCCTTATATCAGGGTGGCTGCGACAGATCCGAACTTCTGCGAGAACGAGGGTGCGTATCCCGCGGTGGACGTCAGCTCTGGCGATGTGTACGTAGCTTACGAGCACAACTGGCCGAGCGCCTTTGCTTTTGGTGCTTGCGCAACCGACCCCGCGAAAGAGGTTGTCTCATATATTCCGAACGCTTGTCTTACATTGCCGGGACCGAGCGCCTGCACCGGTCCCTTCGCCCATACCGCAGAATTGGTGACTTCCCTGTCTGCGGCCATGATTCCTGGGTATAACCGCTTCCCGATGAATGACTTTCCTCGGATAGCGGCTAGCTCCGTTCATGGAACGGTGAGCATTGTGTGGAATGACGGGAGATTCAAGCCGAGCGGGGATATACTCCTGCAGAGCTTTGCTTTCCGGAGTCTCGCTCCGATCCAGTTTGAGCCGGTAGTAGTGGATAACGCTAGGACCGCAGGACACGGCTGGCAATTCCTACCCGGGATGCGCAACACGGATGACGACGGCAACCTTTACATCAGCTGGTATGGAAGGAAAAGACCTGATACACCTCTTACGAACGTGTACGAGGCTGTTGGAGTAAGTCCGCTGACACATGCGACCCCATCGAATATCGTGATTACGAATGTGGCGTCGGATTGGAATGCGGTCAGCTCTGACATCGTTCCCAATTTCGGCGACTACACGGACAATTATGTTGGTGCCGTGGATAGTTTCGGACTACCGTTTACTGGGGAGATAGATTACACGGCTTGGTCCGATGGTCGACTGGGCGATCCACAACCCTTTGAGGCCCATATCACTCACTGAAGTAGCTGGCTGTGGCCGCCATCCACAGGATCGTGGCCACAACCGCTTTGTTCCATCTCTATTCCCTGACGACTTTCCTGCTTTGCTGGAATGGCACAATGGTTAGACATCTGTGCCGAAGCCCAAAACGGGTCGCCACAGGAATTGACAAAGCTCATCAACTCCGTCCCGACTTGGTTGTGCTAGATCTCGAAGATTCGCACCAATGATGTGGCCGCCGGCTGGCCCGCCGAGGAAAATCCATAGGCTGACGCCTTTCCTACGATTCTGGAGGAAACATGAGCAGGAACGACCGAATCTTGGCAATGCGGTTCAAACCTGTACTGCATGGTCGACCAATTTTACCCATCATTGAATTAGCGAGCTTCCTTTTAGCTGTCGATTGACGAGATCGTGCCGGTCAAACGGAGTTCCCATATCCGTGCCGAACACCAAAGTGTCCGTTAGCTGCCTCTGATGTAAATCAGACAAGCACGATCAGGTAAGCGGCGTCGGTTTTTTACTGGGGAAACCCAAGCGCTCCGTTTTTAGAAGAGTCAGATGAGTCAATACATCGTCAATGGCCTTGCGCTCTGCATCGGCAGAGTCTTTTCCAATCACTTCAAGCCGAGCCAAGACTGCTGCCTCAGCCACTTCGATGCACTTGAACAGGCGCTTCGTGTCTGTTTCACGTAAAACCGCTTCGTACTCACGCTGCCAGGCAGGAAAACGCGAGGGGGGAAATGGAGAACAAAACCTCTTGTCGGCCATAGACCGCCATGTTTGTGAACGAACCCTGAACAAAATGCAACCGAATCTTATCTGACCAGGCAACACTAAGTCGGAAAAGGAGTTACCCATATCTCTGATCTGCCATGCTAGAATCTGATCGCCTTTTTGCGGTGAGAGGGCCACATGCTGCAGCACGAGGCAACTGGCCGGTTTGCTCGTTTTGGATCCTTCGAGGCTGATCTTCAGGAACGCAAACTCACCAAGAGCGGTTACCGGATTCGTCTGCAAGAGCAGCCGTTTCGAATTCTCGCGCTACTGCTGGAGCGTCCCGGTCAAATCGTCACCCGGGAGGAAATACGTCAGAGACTATGGTCGCACGATACTTTCGTGGAGTTTGACGACGCATTGAACACGGCAGTTCGGAAGCTGCGCGAGTCCTTGAACGATTCGGCCGACAATCCCAGGTTCCTGGAAACCATTCCCCGCCGGGGCTACCGCTTTGTAGCCGTCGGAGTAAATCCGACTGCCACGATTTCACCCCTGTCCGTAATGAAATCGGCCTCAAATAAATTGAGGTTCGAATCTATGGGCACCAGCGTGTTTAAGTCGACCATGGGCCCTCCCCTCTGCCAGAGAAAAGCATGGGATTTAGTCACTTGTTGACCGTCCCAAAACCAACTTTGCCCGACGATCTGGCCCCTAATGTTAATGCCAAATGCGTTGCTGGCGTTGTCGCCATTGACCGTTTCGAGGTCAGTCATGGAACCGTGTCTCCAGCGGAAGGCGTGTATCGTTTCATCGCCAGCGGTAGTGCTATAACCGATGACATCACCGACCTCGTTAAGCCATTCTGCGGTCCCGTAAGTACCCCCCAACACTCCCAGGTCCTTCATCTTCCCGCGCTCCCACAGAAAGGGATGCGTCGTCGTATCACCCGGCAAATTAGAATTTCCGACAACTTGCTCTCGATTGTTGATCGCGTTTGCGCCACCGAAGGTTCCGCCGAGAGATCCCAGGTTGCGCATCCTACCTCTCTTCCACAAGAAAGGGAAGTTGATCAGGAACCGCTAGCGTGATCCGACTCAGAAATTACACAGTATGGATCGCACGACATCGATCTGCAATGCTTCCTCCGCGTATCGCCTGTCGTTCAACCCGTCCGTCCTCGGGTCGTTCAGAAGATTTGCCCGATAGTCACGACGCCAATTCTTATCACGGGACTCGCCAGTCCGAAACAGAAATGGCACAAGAGAACGTTCCGAATGCGCGCTCTTCCGAAGAGGGTCGCGCTAACAAGGAGGTCCCGCCCGGTGGCTCCAGTTCTGTCGACTGTGCATGATGGTCTCAGGGATTGACGCGTTCGAGGAGGGCGCGCTGGAAACATGGGCTCTATTCCGCGGAGGCCAAAGCGGAATGGAAATGCGTTCGACGCCTGGCCAGGAATTGTCTGGATCTTCTCGCCCAATGGAACGCGAAATTGCCCCTCGCCAGGAGGGTAGATTCCCGGACCACTTCTCGCACAGCTCCGTGAACTTCTCAACGGCAATTGAGCGCTGGGACGCAGGCAGATCCTCGAACTGGCTCCCCTTCGGATTGCGCGGGCCCCGCCGTCGAAACATGCCGGGGTCGGGGGCCTGGGGTTCAAGATTCTAGATCAGCAGCGGCAGGATGTTGCCCCCGGTCGCACAGTGTTCTTTGAAAGATTGCCAGACCAAGTCGCGGAATGGGGTTGCACAATCCGGACTCATGACGTGCGTGTTAAGGTGAATACCGCGATACCGAAGGTGCTCAAGATCCCTGTTATCGCCGGCGATGGGTGAAGGCCGCTCCACAAACTGATCCTAACATCGCCCGCTGGCGAATCGCTGCGATCGCGCAACCCCTACCCCTGGCAACACCCGAAACCAGCGAACGACCACCTTCGGCAAAAGTTTCTAATTTTGCACGACTCGGTTTGACCGTCTGGTTAGGGTTCCCGGAAGGGGCTGGGCCAACTTTCGGTTGGCCGACCATTCGCCCAGAACCTCGTCTTTCGTTCCCACAACCCATCACTTGTCTGGTATGCGAGCTATTGGCATGCGAGTGAGCGAGAGTCAAGATGAACTCTCTAGAGAAGTGCAAATCGCCTATACTGGCTCCGGTGGGACGATGCTCTGTCCAGTGGCAACCCACAAAGACCCAAAGAAATATTCGTGGGAGCTGGCAGATAAGGCGTTCGCCTATTCTCTTAATTGCCTCCGAGCTTAGAAATTCATTGAGGGTAGGTTGATCCACATGGCGGATCCAACCCAATTTTCATTGCTGATCCAGAGCGTCGAAGCCTGGAACGTTGATACGGGTCGTGAGGTGAAGTCGAGGGGTGGCGCGACGGTTTAGGTGCAGCCTAGCCGAGACCGACTGTGCCTCTCGAAAACCTCGAAACGTCTGAGTGGACGGGAGTTATACTTCTTTCCTAATTCTCTGCTCCGATGCTGATTTCTCTCAGAACACTCCTCGTCATTCTGTCTTCGATGGTTCGCTCGCGCGCCGCCCTCGAGCTCGAGAACCTGGCTCTGCGCCACCAAATCGGCGTGCTTCAGCGGTCCGTGAGAAAGCGCCCGAAATTGACTTCAGGGGACCGTCTCTTCTGGGTCTGTCTTTCCCGCCTCTGGTGCAACTGGCGCTCGGCTCTGGCCATCGTCAAGCCAGAAACGGTCGTGGCCTGGCATCGTGCCGGCTTTCGTCTGTTCTGGACCTGGAAGGTGCGCCGCGGCCACCCGGGACGACCTCTCATCTCCCGCGAGTTCCGAGAACTGATCCGCAAGATGTGTCGGGAGAATCCCACTTGGGGTGCACCCCGCATCCACGGCGAGCTGCTCAAACTGGGCATCGACATCGGCGAAAGCAGCGTAGGCAAATACATGGTGCGCTGCCGCCAGCCACCGTCTCAGACCTGGCGCACTTTCCTGGAGAACCACCTCACGCAGCTGGCTTCCATCGACTTCTTCACCGTGCCCACCATCCGTTTCCAGGTTCTCTACGTGTTTCTGGTATTGGCCCATGACCGCCGTCGCATTGTTCACTTCAATGTGACCGCTCACCCGACGGCTGAATGGACGGGACAGCAACTGCGGGAGGCATTTCCTTTTGACCAACTGCCGCGCTACCTGCTGCGTGACCGCGATGCTATCTTCGGCAAAGACTTCCGGGAGCAGGTGCGAGACATGGGCATCCACGAAGTGCTGTCGACACCGCGCTCGCCTTGGCAGAGAGCTTACGTCGAGCGGGTGATTGGGTCCATTCGGCGCGAGTGCCTGGATCATGTGATCGTGTTCCATGAACGCTCGTTACGCCGAACTCTCGATTCGTATTTCGACTACTATCACCGATCACGAACCCATCTCTCGTTGGGGAAGGACGCGCCGGAGCCACGATCCATTCAACCGGCAGCCCTGGGGCCAGTCGTGGCGGTGTCCCAGGTAGGTGGACTGCACCACCGCTACGAACGACGAGCCGCCTGAAAAGCTCGAATCTACCGTACTGATCGGCGCGCCTCTGCAATGGCCCCTTGAAATCTGTCGCTGAACTGGCGTTGCCTCGCACACGCGTGGATGCATAGATCAGCAAATTTCGTTCACCAGACTCGCGAGTACGTCCCCGAACAGGTTAGGCTCTGCGTTTCCCTTGGAGGGATGACATCCCCTCGGACTTTACAGAATTCTCATTAGGCACAAGACAGAGAAGACACTAAAAAGACCGTCGCCGGTATGAATGAGAGCCAGTTAAGCTTCATACGAGCCTTCTAAGCTTCGGCAGTCATATTACGCCCAAATCCGCAGTCACCGCACTCTGTAACGGCAGGCTTGCCGCAGCCTATTTACGTCGCTGTCACTGAATGCATGCTCGATTTGGCAGTAGGCGTTCACGCTCTTCCTGAGTCTGGAATACCTATTTTGCCGTGTGCAAGTAAAAATATCCTGCAATCCCCGCCGCTAGGAGTGCCGCTGCGATTAGCGCTCCGCCAATCCATGCCCGCCAAGATGGTGGCTCTTGTTTTTCAGGCATTCTCCACCTCCGCACCAACCAGTTCACACGAATGCCAGCCCGCGACAGGCTCCTTATAGCGTTCGAAGATCCACTCGGGGTGGTCAGAGGGCGGAGGTCTGCGTAACAACGGCATGGGCTGGAATGCCATCGGTCGGGAGGATAGCAGATAGAGGGGCGAAAATTGGGCGAAATACCCCAATCCGTACAGTAGTGGGCGACCGATAGAGGAAACGAGGAGAGTGTGTCAGATTCACAATGCGGCGAACAGTCGAACGACGTCTCTAGTAGTGTTCGCAAGATGCGTGAGCGCTGGGATAATAGGCTGCTTTTCCGACTTTCCGAACTGGCTGAAAGATATCTGAGGGGAAGCCTTGCCATACATTTGCACGGCCTTGCCAATTGTCGGAGAGGGCTCACCCGCGCGTTTTGCCTTCTGGTTCAACAGCGTGGCCTTAAAGATGAGCTCGCTCGTGAGATTAATGTGCAAGGTGAAAAAAACAAGTACGAGTTCTCTGTGCTTATCAATCCTATCCAAGTCGTAAATTATCCAGATGGGAACATCCAAGGGATCATCGGTGGGGAGTCTATTGTAAGGTTGCAAACTCTCAATCAGTGTTAACGCCTTGGCATCGCTGATTCCTTGTACTTTTCTACTGTATCGGGACATTTCGTCTTTTGTAATTGGCCTTTTAGCAAATATTGGGAATTCGATTTGGTTAGCGATAGCGTGCGTTCCACGCGCTGTTGTGCTCGAAAGCTGCCAAGCGATGTGATCCAAGATGGATCGGAGGTGATGGATGATTTCCCCAGCGAGAATGCTGAATCGGAGGGGAATGCCCCTCTTGCTATGGTAATCGACGGCCTCTTGGAAAACCTTTTCATCTTCATGGGGGATGGTGGGGTAGTCGCTATTATCGAAAAAGACGAGGCCCTCGGAGTTCAGATTCAAGATGTTCTCATTGGCCCGTTTTAGCTTTTCGTTCGCGCCTTCCAGTTGATCCGAGGTTAGAAGCTTGGGGACCATCCCAGCATGATAGCCCTGAAGTTACTGATCTCAAGCGATACTTCTAAATTGCCTCCGTGGATGAGTCCCGTAAACTCGTGATAGGGATTATGGCTTCAGTCCTTGCAGCCCGGAACTGGCTCAGTACGATGGTGGGAAGCGGGTTCCTGCGACGATGAGCGCGATAGCCGATTCGGTCATATGGGCTGAAGAGATCCTCAGGGAGATCGAATCGGCGGTGGCCGACGAGAACACCATCGCGGTAGCATGTAGTCATGCCAGACGAACTCAGCACCGAGATGGTCAAACAGGCTTTTGAACCCGTCAGCGACTTGGTGAAGCGAATTGCTGGGCCGCTTGCCGACGAAATTGGTGGGTATCTGGGCGCTATCGCCCGACCATATCGTGTCACGCGCGAAGTCAAAGCGATGCAAAAGACGAAGCAGATGCTCAAGGAAGCAGGCATAGCTCCGCAAGCAGTTCCTCCAAGGTTGTTGGTGCCAATATTGGAAGGTGCGTCCATCGAGGATGACGAGGACTTGCATTCGCGCTGGGCTGCACTACTGGCGAATGCGTGTGCGTCTCCGAACTCGGTACATCCCTCCTTCATTGAGATTCTTCGCCAGCTTGCGCCGGACGACGCTCACCTTCTGGACAGACTCTACGATTCGTGCAAATCAAAGCGGACACGTAAGGTCGGGCCGTGGGTTGACACCATTAGCTATGCTGAAAAGGAAAGACGCATCAAAGAGGGAGAGAATCCAGAAGACTCATTTCAAAACCTGATCCGATTGGCATTGATCCAAGCAGATTATGAGATGGACGAGCGGGGTACGAGTGTGAAGCTTGTAGGGCCACATGCCATCGTGCCGCCCGCCAAATTGAAAAGCTATTACGAATTGTCGGACTTTGCGGTCAAGTTCGTGAAGGCGTGTCGTGC
>Ga0193719_10000605_pt1 | contig 13657 bp, 11 predicted proteins | sample U2a2metaG_FD_160103 | JGI IMG/M metagenome (GOLD analysis project Ga0193719, IMG submission 160103) | Soil microbial communities from a riparian zone of the East river system, Colorado, United States - U2a2 | ecosystem: Environmental > Terrestrial > Soil > Riparian zone | place: USA: East... | reverse complement strand
AATTGCGCGCTGACGAGATTCTCGAGCTAATCGAAAAGGCCAGGCAACCGATGGTGGTGGACGCAGACGGCCTCAACATTTTGTCCGGCAAAATCTCAACGCTCAAGCGCTGCAAAGGGGAGCGCTTGCTCACACCTCATCCCGGCGAGATGAAACGGCTTTTCGACAACAAAAAGGAAACGCGCGCGAAAACAGCGACGAAATTCTGCCGCCGTTTTCCCGTCGCACTTTTGTTGAAAGGCAGCCGGACAATCGTTGCGGAACGCGATCAGCCGTTAAGCTACAATACGACGGGCAATCCCGGAATGGCGACCGGCGGGATGGGAGACATTCTTACTGGTGTATGCGCTGGTTTGATCGGACAAGGTTTATCGCTTTACGATGCGGCGCGACTCGGCGCATGGGTGTGCGGGCGCGCCGCGGAGATGTCGATTTTTCATGGAAATGCCAGCGAAGAGTCACTGCTTCCACGCGATGTGCTCGATCGTTTGGGTGACGCGTTGAACGAACTGCACAGTTCACCGATCTAATTTTCGATAATGAATATTCAGACCGAAAGAACGCAGCTCGAGGCACCCAAGACCGAGACAGCCTGGAGCCGGGTGAAAAAGGCGCTCGGCCCGATAGCGGTGGTCGGTGTCGTGATCGCAAAGCTTTTTGCAAAACTGAAATTTGTTCTGCCGATCCTGCTGAAGTCCGGCGGCACGATGCTGCTAATGGTTTGGGTCTATATGCAATTCTGGGGCTGGCGATTTGCCGTGGGATTTGTCCTGCTCTTGCTCGTGCATGAAACCGGGCACTTGCTTGTCGCCAAAAGGTTCGGACTCAAGGTCGGCGCGCCTGTTTTCATTCCGTTCATGGGCGCCTTCATCGCGCTCAAAGACGCGCCACGCAATGCCTGGATGGAAGCATGCGTGGGTATTGGCGGTCCGATGCTGGGCAGCCTTGGCGCGTTGGTCTGCAACGCTTTGGGCGAAATCTTCGCCGCACCGCTTTTCATCGCGCTCGCCTGGTTTGGTTATTTTCTAAACCTGTTCAATTTGACCCCGGTCGGGATGCTCGATGGCGGGCGGATCGTGACTGCATTGTCGCGCTGGCTTTGGCTGCCGGGATTCGCGTTGCTCCTTTGGTTCGGATGGAAGTATCCGAACTTTGTTGTCTGGCTGATCGTGCTTCTGTCGCTGCCCAGGATTTATTCGTTGTTCCGCAAACGAACCGAAGAAGAGCAACGTTATTTCGAAGTCACGCCATCGCAGCGTTGGACGATGTCGATATTGTATTTTGGGTTGATTGCCGTGCTGATCTTCGGAATGCACGTCGCGCAGAAGGATTTGAACAAACACGGTGTGCGTTCTCACGGCCACGGACAGGATACGCTCGTACAGTGACAATTGTGATTTAGCGATTCACGATTCAACGATTCAGCTTGCCGAAGCCAAGACTTTCTCCGGGTCGAGCCCGATCTTCTTCAGGAGCGATATGAAACGCTTGTCCGAACGTAGTGGCGCGAACTCGGGAGCAATCCCGATCGTGTGAAGCGATGACGAGCGCTCGTCGCAGGCGCGCTCGAGTTCTCGAATCGCGTCGTCATAGTCTCCGAGGGCCACGTGGACATGCGCAATGGCGTCGCCGGGCGTGTAGTCTCCCCGGCTCGCCACTGCTGCTTTGAGAATTTCCTGCGCTTCCTTGCGCCGGTCCATGCGCGCATAGGTAATCGCCAGACCGAACCCCGGTTTGCCGGTGAGACTCTGCGCTTTCTCATAGAGGGCGATGGCGTCATCGAAGCGCCCCATTTCACGATAAACTGCTGCCAGTAACGGCTCGCCATGCAGAAACGCCGGATCGAGTTGCAATGCGCGTTCTCCCGCTGCGATCGCTTCATCGGTCAAACTAAAATAGCGATAAAGCTCGCAAGCGAAGTTACTCACCCACAATGATGCTGGATCGATCTTCGATGTGCGTTGCAAGTAAGCCAGTGCTTTGTCGCGGTCACCACGCGCGGCGTAAAGCGCAGCGATGAAATAATTGGACGGCGTTGAATTCGGATCGATTTCCACTGCGCGATTGAATTCCGCTTCGGCGCCATCGAGGTCCCAATCCAGTATCCGTTTGGTCTCAGCGAGATAGACGTGCGCTTCGGCTTCGTCATCGTTCAATTCCAAGGCGCGGGCGGCCGCGTCGCGGACTTTTGGGTAGGCTTCGAGTGGCGGCACATAAGCATCCGCCAGCCACAACCATGCCTTCGCGATTCCCGTCCACGCGCGACTGAATCGTGCATCCTTGTCGACTGCGCGCTGAAAAAATTCCAGACTTCGTCGCAACGCCTCCTCGGTACTTTTGTCCGAATAAAAGAGCCCCTGTAAATAAGCGTCGTAGGCGTCGGTGTTGCGGGATGGCGGCGGCGCGGAAATATCCAGTTGCAACTTGAGCGCATCGACAATCGACCGCGTGATCTCGTCCTGGACCGCAAAAATTCCCTGCAACTCACGCTCGAACGTTTCCGTCCAAATGGTGAATCCATCACAGGCGTCGATCAATTCCGCCTTTACCCGAACGCGTTTGCCCTCGCGCCGGACGCTGCCTTCGAGCACGTGGCACACATTCAACTTTTCCGCGATCTCGCTCAGCTCGGCGTCTTTGTCTTTGAACCAAAACGAAGACCGTCGCGCGGCTACGCGCAGGCCGTCTACTTTCGCCAGCGCGGTGAGGATTTCTTCGGCCATGCCGTCGCCAAAATAATCCTGATCTTCTGACGTGCTCAGGTCGTTAAACGGCAACACCGCGATCGATCGCGTTTGCGATGTCGATTTTGACAAAACATCGTGCTGCGCCTGCTTAAGTTTTGCTGGCAACTCCGGGTTCCCCACTTCATCCGTATAAAGGTTGACCACAAATATCCCGACGCCGTGCTTTGCGTTGTACTCGCCCAGGTCATGAAGATACGGACGCCAGAACCGGGCCTGAACCAAATCTTCGGCCACTCGTTTGGAGAGAAGAATGTGGCCGGCGTCGCCGCAATCCATCACCCGCTGGGCGATATTAACTCCGACGCCGGCCACGTTCGTTTGGTCGTTCACATCTTGAACTTCATTAACCGGGCCGCTATGGATGCCCATTCGCAGCCGGATGTGCGGTGATCCCTTGAGCGCCCGGCTGATCTCGATCGCGCAGCGGACCGGCGCCTCCGGACTGTTAAAAAAGACAAGCGCCATTCCATCGCCCGCGGGGACGCGAATCAGTTTGTCCGCTGCTTCCGCAGCGCGGACTTGCTCGCTATTTAGGACGATTTGGGTGAGTTGTTCCTGGAGCTCACTCTGCTCGTCGAGGAGCAATGTCGAATAGCCGACCACGTCCATGAACAAGACATGCCCGATCTCCAACTGAACATTCGTCTCGGAATTTACAGTCATATCACTTCAGCTCGGCGAAGAAAGTCTTCGGCCCTTCCATCGCTCAAACAGTGAGATCAAGCCTCGCATTTCACCCATGATTGGCAATCGACCGCCTTGCCTAACTGTAACAATTCGAGGGAGCGGACACGCTGTTCATCGTCCGCCGTTGGCGATTAGTCTCTGAAAGCGCGGGTCGTTCCGAATCGGATCCCATTCCCAACGATATTTCAGGTCGTTGACGGTAATGCTGTAGTCAACGCTGTCCACGGCGCCCGGTGTCTTCAGGAGGCGCTCGATCAAGGAGATGGCGAGATCATTTTCACCAACGCGAGCATAGATGAGAGCCAGATAGCAATTCATGATCGCACCGTCGACCGCGTCCTTCGACTCGGGCTTTAACTCAACTGCTCTTCGGCCTTCGCGAATGGCTTCATTCTTTCGACCTGCAAACGCGTAGAACCAACCGAGGTTGGCATGACGGTCCGCACTCAAGGGCGCTTCCTCAACTGCTTTTTCAAAATTCGGCCGCGCCGCTTCAAAGAGTTTCTGAGCCTGCGTCTGTTTGCCTTCGGCCAGTTCGATACAACCTTGAAAAAAACTTTTCGGTGTGGTTCCCGCATTCGTGTACGAGATCTCGTTCAAATCCGACGTTTGCAGAGCTGTGCGGGCCGCGGCAAAATCGCGGTCGATCATCGCCACGTCCCAACGGCACGCCGTTACTGTGCCATCCGGATCGCTTCCTGCGGGCACCTGGCTAAGCAAAGATTTGAGTAAACGCGTGTCTCCCTTCCACCAAAAATCGACATAACCGCTTTGAATTTTGGCGACGAGCGAAGCCGGCGCCATCGCCCGCATTCGCTCGGCCCACCGAGCGGCCTCCGGCCATCGGCGCATCGCCGTGTTCGTAAAGACAAGTTCGCGGACGATATTCGGGTTTTGAGGATCAATCTTCTCAACCCTTTCGTATTCTGTGAGAGATTCCTGCCATTTGCCTTGCCGGCGTTTAATCGCCGCGATCAGCCGGCCAATATCTCCATTGCCCGGGGATAAACGCGAAGCGATCTCGAACTGCTCGAGAGCGCGCCCATAATCCTGATCCATCCAGTAAATGCATTGAGCGAGGGCGAAGTGCCCTTCTGCCAGGTTCGGTTGGAGGCGCAGCGCAATTTCTGCTTCGGTGCGGGCTTTCATTTTCCAAGCGTCTGTCGGTTCGTAATAATGAAAAATCTCCGCGGCGGCGGACGCGAGGCGCGCGTGGGCCAGCGCAAAATCCGGATCGAGTGCGATGGCCTGCATGTAAAGCTGCACGGCGGCTTTGTAATCCTGCAGAAGCGTGTCGGGGTTTCGCGCGATTTGGTTCGCCCGCAAATAAAACGCGTATGCTTCCGTGTTCCCGGTGGGTTTCTCTTCGACACGTGCTTTTTCCTGCGGCGAAAGTTTGGCTTCGAGTTGGTCAGCAATCGCCTTTGCAATTTCGCTTTGGATTGCGAACACGTCCGCGAGGTCACGATCATAGCGCTCCGCCCACTGGTGCGTGTCTGTGCGGGCGTCGATGAGTTGCGCTGTTACTCTGACGCGGTTGCTTGAGCGTTGCACGCTTCCTTCAAGGACATGGGCAACCCCAAGTTGCTGACCGATTTCGCGCAGGTTACGCTCGGTGCCGCTCTCGTATTGCATCACACTCGTGCGGCTGATCACTCTCAAATCTGCAATCTTGGCAAGATTGGTCAGGATCTCGTCCTGGATTCCCTCAGCAAAATAAGCGTTCTGCTTGTCGTCACTCCTGTTTTCGAATGGAAGTACGGCGATACTTTTCTCCGGAATCTCCGCCTCAGGAACAGGAGGCGGCTTCGAAACGAAAGCGCTTGCTGGTTTGATCGATGGCCGGGACAGGAAGAGTGGAATAGCGACAGCAAGCGCGCCGATGATCGCAAGGGCTGCAGCAATCAGTGCCCAACGGCTTTTTAACAAGCCTATCTCTGGTCGAGAAATTCGCCCGGGCCGAAACTTCTCGGGCAATTCTGGATTGCCCAGCTCTCCAGTGTAGAAATTGACCAAATGAATCCGGGCGCCGTGTTTTACAATGCATTCGCCCAAATCATGCAGGTGCGGCTGCCATTGGCGGTAATGCCCAAGATCTTCGGCGATATGACGGGAGAGAAGAATGTGACCGGCGTCTCCGCAATCCATCACTCGTTGAGCGGTATTAATCCCCGCGCCAGCAACATTGGTTTGATCGTTGACATCTCGAACCCGGTTGACGGGCCCGCTGTGAATGCCCATTCGCAACTGCAGTCGCGGATGTTCTTTTAACTTTTTGCTGATCTCGATCGCGCAACGAACTGGCGATTCCGGGGTATTGAAAAAGACTAACGCCATTCCATCGCCAGCGGGAATCCGAATCAGTTTGTCGGCCGCTTCTGCGATCCGGACCTGCTCCGTGTTCCTGACGATTTGACTGAGTTGCTGGACGTGCTCGCGCTGTTCGTTAACGAGTAGTTTAGAATAGCCCACCACGTCCATGAACAGGACATGCCCGATTTCCAGCTGAACGTCTGGCTGAAGTTCAGCCGACATATCGCTTTAGCTCTGTCAATAATTCCGTCGGGATCACAAGCGGTCCACCAGCATATCGCATGAAAAAGCCCGAGCGCCTTCGCGATCGGTTCCGACACATGGCCATACCGCCGACATGATTGTCCAATCTGACGATCCGGCAAGATAATCGCGCCCCGTGGTCGGACTTCATCGTTGATCTTGTGCTAGATTGATGGATGCCATTTCAGCTTGAATCGACGTACAAGCCGCGCGGCGATCAGGGTCAGGCGATTGCCAAGCTGATCAAGTCCGTCGAAGCCGGCAATCGTCACCAGACCCTGCTCGGCGTGACCGGTTCGGGAAAGACTTTTACGATTGCAAACGTGATTCGCGAAGTCGATCGGCCGACGCTTGTCATCTCGCACAACAAGACCCTCGCGGCGCAGCTCTACTCCGAGTTCAAGCAATTCTTCCCGCGCAACGCGGTCGAATATTTCGTCAGCTACTTCGATTATTATCAACCGGAAGCGTACATCCCCCGCTCCGACACCTACATCGAGAAGGATTCCTCGATCAACGAAGAGATCGAGCGTTTACGGCTGGCCGCGACGAGCGCGTTGCTCTCGCGCCGTGACACTATCGTGGTAGCAAGCGTCTCGTGCATCTACGGTATCACCTCGCCGGAAGATTACCTGAACATGCTGCTCACCGTGAAACGCGGCCAGCACATCAGTCGCGAAGCGGTGCTTGGCCGTTTGATCGACATGTTATACGAGCGCAATGACATTAATTTTTCGCGCGGCCGATTTCGTGTGCGCGGCGATGTCGTCGAAGTCTATCCCGCCACGGCGGACGAAGAAGCGGTCCGGCTCGAGTTCTTCGGGGACGAAATTGACGCGATCACGCGATTCGATCCCTTGACAGGTCACGCGCACGAATCGCTCAGCGTGATCACCTTCTACCCGGCCAAGCAATTCGTTACCCCGGCGGACAAACTGAATCGGGCGCTCCGCACGATTCGCGACGAGCTCGACGCGCGCATTGTCGATCTTGAGGCCCGGGGCAAACTGCTGGAGGCGCAGCGGCTGAAAATGCGCACCGAGTATGACCTGGAAATGTTGCAGGAAATGGGATTCTGCAACGGGATCGAAAACTACTCGCGCCATTTGTCGGGGCGTCCCCCCGGCTCAAAGCCGTACACGATCATCGATTTTTTCCCGAAAGATTTTCTGGTCGTGATCGATGAATCGCACGCCACCATCCCACAGATCGGCGGTATGTACGAAGGTGATCGCTCGCGCAAAACCGTACTAGTCGAATACGGATTTCGTTTGCCCAGCGCGCTCGACAATCGGCCGCTCAACTTCGACGAGTTCATGAAAATGACGAACCAGCTCATTTACGTGAGCGCGACACCGGCAGAATTTGAAATTCAAAATAGCGTCGTCGCAAATAATGGGTACGTGCCGCACAAACGGCAGCGCATTGGTGAAAACGAATTGGTGCCGTTTGTTTTGCCAGGCAGAAAACGCCCAGTGGTCAACATTCAACGTTCAACGTTCAACGGAGAGACGACCTCTGTGTCGTCCCCGGTCTCAAGAACGGACGATCCCCCGGAGAAGTTCGATGTGCACACACCGGGCGCGCCGCTTGTGATCGAGCAAATCATCCGTCCGACTGGGCTTCTCGATCCGAAAATCACTCTAAAACCGCTGAAGCATCAGATTGACGACACGATCGAGCTTTGCCGGCAGCGGGTCGAAAAGAGTGAGCGCGTTCTGGTGACAACGCTGACGAAACGCACAGCTGAAGATCTCGCCGATTATCTGCGCGATGTCGGATTAAAAGTGCGCTATTTGCATAGCGACATCGACACAATCGAGCGCGTCGAGATTTTGCGCGGTTTGCGCGCGGCCGACTTCGACATTCTGGTCGGGATCAACTTACTCCGGGAAGGCCTCGATCTTCCCGAAGTGTCGCTCGTCTGCATTCTGGACGCGGACAAGGAAGGATTCTTGCGCAGCCAGACTTCCCTTATCCAGACCGCGGGGCGTGCGGCGCGACATGTGAATGGCGAAGTGGTGCTCTTCGCCGATACGGTCACGCATAGCATGGAAGCGCTCATGTCGATCTCGGACTACCGCCGGACGAAACAAATGGAATACAACGAAAAGCACGGCATCACGCCGCAAACCGTCCGGCGCGCCGTGCAGGAGAGTTTGCATACAATCCTGCGAGGACGCGAAATTGCTGCTTCAATTGTTCAGGAAGCTGGCGGCGATTTCAATGTGACCGAGCTGCTTCGTGAGCTGGAAGAGGAAATGCAGCATGCTTCCGCAAACCTGGAATTCGAGCGCGCGGCGCTTTTACGGGATCAAATCATGGAAGTAAAAAGCGGCGCCGGGATCACGAAGATCGAGCCGAAACGAAGGCCGGTGAAATACACACGCAACGCCGGAAGGCGTCGCTCCCGCGTCTAAAATTCTGGAGAGCGTAGGCTGCCGCACTACGCCGGATCTCTATTTCATGATTTAACGATTCAACAATTGGGCAGCACGAAATCGGATTGACCTAGGTCAGAACCCTCTGCCACTGTTAAAGGCGATGCGTACACTGACTGAACTGTTCGTTATCGGTGCGTTGATTTATCTCGGATGGGAACAGTCCTTTAAAGAACGAGTAGATCAGGTGCGAGAACGAGTAGATCAGGTGCGTGCGAAAGTGACAGGAAAACAAACTCAGGCTGCGCCGCAGGAGATTGTGGCGATGACACCCACGCCTCCCCCTCCTCCGCGAATCGTGCCGGGCATCATACGTGAGCCAACGCCCCAACATGGTGCATGGAGATTGGACCCGAGGCATCGCTCGCCGCTTGATCCTCCGCAACAGAGCCCAAGCCCACCGTGATGGATGCAGTTACTCGGTCACTTCGTCGAGGTGAGTACCGAGCACATCCACTTTCTTTCCACACTATGACGCCGCTCTTGCCCGAAAGCGCTGCCGAACCTTTCATCCGTGCGGGTTTGGATCGGCGCGGGAAGATTCGATCAAATCGGGACGCATCTCGCTATTAGGCGAGCGCAGATGAAAACGAGCCGGCTCGAGGCATTCAGCGACGGTGTCCTGGCCATTATCATCACGATCATGGTGCTGGAATTGAAAGTGCCGCACGCCACCGAATTGTCAGCATTAAAGCCGATGCTCCCTGTTTTGTTGAGTTACGTGCTAAGCTTCATCTATCTCGGCATCTATTGGAACAATCACCATCATCTCTTTCAAGCCGCTGAGGAAGTTAGCGGCGGTATTCTCTGGGCGAACTTGCACCTTCTCTTTTGGCTGTCGCTCTTTCCCTTTACCACCGGCTGGATGGGGGAAAACCATCTCGCTCCCACGCCGACCGCCGTTTACGGCTTCGTTCTGCTGATGGCAGCGATCGCTTATTATATTCTGCAACGCACGATCATTGCCAAGGAAGGGCGCAAGTCAATCGTCGCGTCGGCCGTTGGCTTCGATTGGAAAGGAAAACTTTCGCCGGTTCTTTATTTCATCGCCATTCCGCTCGCGTTCGTGAACTCATGGATCGCCGGCGGACTCTACGTGTTAGGCGCGCTTGTTTGGTTGATTCCCGACCCCCGGATCGAACGGGAACTGGAGAAGCGCGAGAAGTGAGCAGTCGCAATTCGGATATCCGGGAGTTTTTAACGGCCAGCAGAAGGCGCCTGGCATGCCCACAGAGATTTACACTTTGTTGAAAGCGACAATTGCTTTGCGCCACGGGGCGCGCCGTCTTTTATCTCAAACTCGTGTTATTCCGGGCGAGGCGGAGGCGAAACTTTCTCGCCCTTTTTCTTTCCGCCCGCTGGTTTGCCCATTGTCTTGCTCACCGTCGTTGGCTTGACCACGCGCAAATTGCGATCCTGCTTGCCGGGGCGAGCTGATTGCGCCTGCGTGGTTTTAATCTGATTCTCTGTTAATGATTGAAGCCCTCCGAGGTTTCCGCCACCAATACCACTACTACCGGAACCTCCTGCACCGAGGCCCTGGGCACCGGCCCATTCGGCTTGAGCGAGGATGATCGATGTAATGCCGACTAAACTAACTAATCTTAACTTTTTCATCTTCCAAAATTGTCACTCTTCCGTTTCGCGGCCATTGCGCGTCGGTGGGATTTTGCAGTGCCACGTAAGAGTTGGCGCTCCCTCCCTCTTTGGGGTGATGGCGACCTCGGACTTGGCTTTAACCTTGGGAAATCATCGCTGACAATCTCAGCAAAGCCGGTTGGAGCTGGGGCTGCGTCTCAGCGATTGATTCCAGCGGGCGAACGATCTGGGTTGCTGACGCACATCGCGACGACGGGAAGCGCTTCGTTGTGCACGCGGAGGAAAAGCTGACGGCGTTCGTGGAATTGGAATCGGCGATTCGGTCGATTGCTTCAAAGAATTCGTAAGCGCCCGGCAAATGAACTTTGCGCATCTTGTGCGGAGGCGCGCCGGGAAGAACGAAGGTATCCGCGCTGCGGATAAGGCGACAGCGCGGATAAGTTTTGGGGTTAGGTTAGGGGTTTAGGGGCGGAGGACCAATGGGGCCTGGCCCGGAACGGCCGCCTCCACCCTTCGGATCCTTCTTCGGATCGAGGTCGCGGGGTTCCTTTTCCTTTTCCTTCTCCTTCTCCTTCTTATCGTCGTGGTCGTGTTCGCTCATTAGATGTGCCTTCCTGGTTTGGGGTTGTCCTATCTGAGCCACACCCACTCGAGCATGGCTCTATAGGGTTAACCAGCCTGCCCGGCCGGAGCCGCGAAGTCCACAAAATTCTTACCGGATTCGCGCATTCACCTTGCCCTCTGATAAATAACGCATGGCAGTGGCCGGGGTGGGAAATTCACCCTGTCATGGCGTTGCAGGTCGATCAATAGCTTCCGGCGAGTATAAGCAACTGCATATTAAGCCCGGCTTTTGCTGATGCTCTGGTATTCGGATAGCGGCTCGTTACTCCATCGTAATTGAGCCAGATAATTGCGCCGAACGCGGCAAGCGCCAACACCGTAAGGATTTTTCGTTTTCTGTTCATGTGCATTGGCGTTGTGAGAATTGTGCCGAATCATTCGGCATTTAGGAAGCGGAATCGTTTCGATCATCGCTGACAATCTCAGCAAAGCCGGTTGGAGCTGGGGCTGCGTCTCAGCGATTGATTCCAGTGGGCGAACGATCTGGATTGCTGACGCGCACCGCGATGACGGAAAGCGTTTCGTTGTGCACGCGGATGAAAAGTTGACGGCGTTTCTGGAACTTGAATTCGCGATTCGGGGTCGCGGCCAATTGGCTTGACAAGCTGGCGGGATTTTTCGCAAAAAGCTTTTTCGCCTTTAAGGCGGGCAGAAGGCGTTTCTTTCCCTGACGCTTTTCTTCCTGCGTTTTCAGGCCCCACGATCGCAGAACCAACCAAAAGGGGAAAGGAAGAACCAAATCATGAAACCATTAATAAAACTCAAAACAACAACCCTGCTGGTCATTCCGCTGGTGCTGACCGGTCTTGCGCTTTTCCCAAGGGCGCAAGCAGAGACGCAAGCAGAGGCCGTGACGCCGCAATTGGCTTTACCGGGCTTCAACACGGCTGACGGATTTAACGCCCTGGATAGCATTACCAGTGGCGTCTTGAACTCAGGTTTCGGCGCTTTCGCGCTCGAGGACGACACCACTGGCAGTCACAACACGGCCCTGGGTGTTCAGGCACTGAGGAACAATATCGGCGGCAGCTACAACACGGCGGTAGGTGAAAATGCCCTTCTCCACAACACCACGGGCTTCGACAACCTGGCCCTCGGGCAGGGAGCCCTTGCAAGCAACACCACAGGCAGTGGCAACACGGCGATGGGTTTCCAAGCGCTCAATGCCAATACGACGATCAATGGCGAATCCGGCAACGTCAACACGGCTGTCGGTGCTCAGGCGCTCTTCTTCAACACAACCGGCATCAGCAACACGGCTATCGGTTATTTGGCGCTCGGTTCCAACAGAACGGGCATCAACAATATCGCCTTGGGCGTTGTAGCCGGTGTCAATATTACTACGGGCAGCAGCAACATCCACATCGGCAACGAAGGTGTTTTTGGCGACAACCACACCATCCGCATCGGAGGAGCCATCGGAGTGTCAGACCCGCAGACGGCGACCTTTATCGCGGGCATCTTCGGAAGGAGTGTAAATGGTGCGTCGGACACACCAGTAATAATAGACAGCAGTGGTAAACTTGGCACGACAACCTCGTCGCAACGTTTCAAGAAAGATATTAAACCAATGGACCAAGCCAGCGAAGCTATCCTGAGCCTGAAACCGGTCACATTCCATTACAAGAACGACAATACAAGCACAGCTCGATTTGGCTTGATTGCCGAGGAAGTAGCCGAGATAAATCCCGACCTGGTGGTGCGCGACGACAAAGGCGAGATCTACTCCGTCCGTTATGAGGCGGTGAACGCGATGTTGCTTAACGAGTTCCTCAAAGAGCATCGCAAGAATGAGGAACAAGAAAAGACAATCGCAGAGCTAAAATCTGGAATGACGGCCCTCGCAGCAACGGTGAAGGAACAGGCGTCTCAAATCCAAAAGGTGAGCGCACAGCTTGAAGCGAACAAACCTTCGCCCCAAGTGGTCAACAATCCCTAAAGGCCGCGTTCCCCAATTTCAACAATCAGCCGTCACGTTTCAGCGCGTGGCGGCTTTTTGTTTTGCTCACCACTCCTTAAAATCGCCCGTGTGCTCGTGCGTCTCGATCACATTGCCAGTTTCATCATAAACGCAAATCACAGCATCATGTGAACGACTGCGAAACTTTGCGTAGCCGATTGCGTTGCTCACTGCATTCGGTTCGGCACACTTAAGCTGGCTCTCATTTCCAATAGAACCAAACGCTCACCGCGGGACGAATTGCAAATAGAGGAGGTGAAGTATGCGATTAGGACATTACCTGTTGGTGTTGGCACCATTAGCTCTGATCGGTTGCGTTGCGGAACCAACGCCGGTGACGACGACGACCACGACGCGAGAAGTGACCACGACGGGGCCGGGCGCAAGAGAGGTCGTAGTAACTCAGGCTCCGCCTGCGGTTCGCGTCGAAACACAACCGGTCTCGCCAGGACCCAGATATGTCTGGACATCTGGTTACTGGCGTTGGACCGAGACCGGGACTCGCTATCATTGGGTGTCAGGGAGCTGGGTCTTGCCGCCGCGGCAAGCCGCTGTGTGGGTGCCGGGTCACTGGACGCCCAGAGCGGGAGGCTGGGTGTGGATCGCGGGCCACTGGGAGTGAATCAACCCAGTATAGCCACGCTTCTTCGTTGCTGACGCGCATCGCGGCGACGGAAAGCGTTTCGTTGTGCGTGCGGATGGAAAGCTGACCGCGTTTGCGGAACTCGAATCGGCGATCCGGGGATCTCCCGGTTTCACGCACCGATGCACTGTCAAGCGACACAGCGCAGACACAGAAATGTACGACTAAGGTCCCATAGACCCACCATGCGAACCCTACCATCATTAAAACGGATCTGAATCAGGCGGAGGACATTTCGCCCCCGCTAGGTTCTTCGCCCCTTCCGGACCCGCAATCGCAGAGAACCAACTCAGCGGGGAAAAAGAAAGAACCATCCTCATGAAACCATTAATAAAACTCAAAACAACAACCCTGCTGGTCATTCCGCTGGTGCTGGCCGGTTTTGCGCTTTTGCCAAGGG
>Ga0193719_10000601_pt1 | contig 13716 bp, 13 predicted proteins | sample U2a2metaG_FD_160103 | JGI IMG/M metagenome (GOLD analysis project Ga0193719, IMG submission 160103) | Soil microbial communities from a riparian zone of the East river system, Colorado, United States - U2a2 | ecosystem: Environmental > Terrestrial > Soil > Riparian zone | place: USA: East... | reverse complement strand
ATAAGCCAACGCTTCCTCGCGCGGCATTTGCGGATCAAACGCGTACGTATCGCCTGCCGCGATAATCTCATGGAAAATATTCCAGATCGCGTCGCGGTCTGCATCAGTTGCCGCGCGTATTGTCATCACTTCTAAGAACTCATCTCGCCAGTAGCGCTGTCATGTTGAGCGAAGCGAAACATCTCTGATCTGTTTCCCTTGAGGTCGGTCGACAATTAATCCGAGATTGAAAGCCTGGCCTCGCGGACTTCGTCCGCTGCGTTGCAGCTTCGCCTTCGCTCAGAATGACATTGTGAAATCGCTATAGCACTGCTCTCAATTACGACTTGCCGCTAACGGAGTGCAACCCACGCAGCGAGCGCGGCAAGTTTCTGTTCTGCACGCCACGACGCTTTCGCGGCTCGGCCAAAATTCTGTATCATGCGCCGCACGTTCTCATTCGATTGTTTGAGTTGCACCGCAGCTCGCGCGTACGCATCTCGCTCGATAAGGACGTCCGAGAGAATGCGGTGTTTGTGTAAAGATTCCTGGAGCACGGAGCGAAATAACTGTCCCTCCAAGGCATGCGCGCGGATGTGCGCATTTGCGACCGAACGCGGATCGATCAGGCTTCCGACCACAAGAGCAGCACGCTTGATGGTGAAATTTTGCTGTCGATAGCCCGCGAGAAGCTTCGCAATCGATTTTTCCGTAATGCGTCGCACCACATCCACGCGCCGATTTATTTTCTGCGTATCGGTTTCCAGCCGTCCCATCGCAGCGTGATATGGCTGTCGCGTTTCGGGTAGCCGCGGATCGGACAAATCGATTCGTTGGACATCGCACAGTTGAGGCGAACGAGCCGAACCCGTAAGCATGATCGCAGCCGCCCAGCCGGATTTTACACGAAATCCGAGAGCGGCACGCGACTTCATCTCGTCTGAAATGTCACCGGAACTGTCACCGACCCTCCCTGGCCAGGGGCAGATTTCCATTGCTGAAAAGTTTTGATCGCGGACTGATCAAAGTACGGGTTCCCCGTGGATCTAATGACCTGGATGTTCGTTACGTTTCCATTTGGATCAAAAGACAAACGGAAGCGACCTGTTCCCGAAACGCCGCCCTGCGAGACGCCGCGAGGAAAGGCTGGCGCAGGCGCATAGACTATTCGCGGTTTCGGTGTTGGTTTTGGTGTGGGTGAGCCTTCGGCTGACGCCAGCCACCGCGGCCGTGTATCAGAAGTCACTTTAGAAAAGAGCGATGCCAGTGCAGCAGAACTCCGAGCGATTGTTTTCTCTCCCGCTGACGTTACTACGCCAACGACTGCGCCCGCTTCGTCTACAACAGGGGAACCTGCTGCACTTGCAGGAGTGGTGCCCCGCAATTCGAAATCATTACCGTGTTGTGCAGCAATCGTCATCTCACGAGCGCTCCCGTCATTTCCGGCCAATGCGCTGCCAATTACCACAACGCTCGCGCCCACAGACAGCTCGCCCGTTTTATTTAGCTCAAGAAACCTCAACAACTTTCGGGGCTTCACGTCGGCTTGTAGAACGGCGACATCTAACTCCTTTGATGAGGCGAGAATTCCACTGATGTTGTAGATTCCACCGTCAGCGGTTTTTGCCACGGCGTTTGCTCCACCTTCAACTGCACGCTCGGTCGTCGCCAGTCTGCCATCTGCGGAAATAAAAAACCCCGTCTCTGTACGTAAAAGATTCCCTTTTGCATCGAAGGCGGTCACCCAAATCACCGAAGGCCGAACCTGACTTTCGGTGTTCGCCAGTTCTGACGATGGACTTTGAATAGCCTTCGCTTCCGGCGAAGCAGAGACCGATGGTGCGGCGGTCTGAGATTGCGTTGCGGTCGCCGGCGTCGATGGCGGTTGCTGTGCGAGGAGAGATTGGCCGAGAAGTTCAGTGGTCGAAGTTGGCGCATGCATGACGATCACAAGCACGGCCATGCAAAGCGCGTATCTGACAGTGAGCCGAATCGTTCTCATAGCAAGCTACCGCATTACAGTTTTGAATACGCACGGCAGTTTAATCAAGCCGACAATAAATTGGGGCTGTGACAAGGAACGATGGCTTCCCAGCCGTCGTTTCCCAGCGACAGCCAGAGGCCAACCGATCGCACGTAGTTTGGAGTCCCGCCTTTAGGCGGTTTCCCCTGGGAGCCGCGTAAACGCGGAACTCCAAACGTCAATCCGACCGTGCCGAACTAATTCCGCTTGAAATACTGAACGGCACGTTCGTGTTTCTTCGCCCCAGTCCTTGTATTGAACGTGCCGAGATTTCTTCGTTTGTCTGTATTGGGATCTTTCTTGCGGGAATACAGCCTGTACTTGCCGGATTTTAGTTTTCTGATCATGACTCCATCGAGTATTCGCAGATAAAATGGACTACGCGCGTTGAATTGCAGGGCGATCGCTTCGGTCGCCGATTTCAGACAAACCGGCCGAGCGTCTTGCCTACAAAGGCTTGGGCGAACGGTTCGAAACCCAAAGCACGACCAGCGCAGCGAGAATCGCGAGGTTGGTCGCCAGGTGACTAGGAAAGCTCCAGTTCTGGCTGGCGTGGCCGAAACAGCCGCAAGTAATGTCGAGTCCCCGGACTTTTGCCGCAATAGTCACGAGCGTAAAGGTAAGAATCAGCGTCGTTAGAATCGATAACGCTCCCCGATACAACAAACGCACAACCAGCGCGAAGCCGCAGAAAATCTCCAGCCACGGCAAATAAAAGGCCAGTGCGACACTGATTGGCCATGGAAAAATCTTGTAATTATCAATGTCGCTGGCGAACTGAACTGGATCGAGTGCTTTGATCGCGCCGGCATAAATGAAAATGCCCGCAACGATAAGATCCACAATGCGCCAGATGAAATTACGCCAGCCTGCAACGGATGCGCGGGCAACGACGGCAATTATCGCGGCCGCAATCAAGATCGCTGCCAAAACCGGCCAAAAGATTTGCCCGCTCGTCATTGGTCAAGCAAACGTCCAACGTCCAACGCCCAACTTTTCACACATTCTGAATTGAGAGTTGAGCGTTCGGCGTTTGCTTCATCTATTCTTCTTCAGCCACGCTTCCCATCCGCCTTCGAGTACGAACACCTCAGAAAGTTGCGCTTCCTTGCGTAGGCGCCGGGCAACCTCCCGGCTGGCATTACAACTGAGGCTGCTGCAATAAACGACGACTTTTTTTTCCGGCGACCACACCGCCAGGAATTGCGGCAGCAATTCATTCCATCGGTCTTCATTTAACGACAGCGCGCCTGGAACATGATCGCGCGTGAACTCCTCATCCGGGCGCGCATCAACCCAGATAACGTTTCCCCCCCACGTGCGGGCTTGATCAACAGTAACCAGTTCCGACGGCAGAATGGCCGAGCGCCAGGAAATTTTGTCGCGAAAATAGATTGCTTCGCCCGTTCCTGGGAGAATTGCCAGCGCTGCCAAAATGACAGCCTGCCGGACGAATGAAAATTTCACGAACACTTTCTATAGGTAAAATTACGGCGCGATGTTTTTGCAGTGCGGTGACATGTCACCGCTTTAAGAACGCGTCCGCGCACTCCACAGGCCCTTTTGGGGCCAGCTAAGATCACTGAGTTTATTGAACGGTCGGCGCATTAGTGATGCGCGCAGTGGCGTAAAAGACCTTCTGTGAATCCTCCGGTTGAATCGTAAGGGTCGAAGCAATGAGGTTCTTCGTTTCCTGTGGTTGCACGTCGATTGTGAACTCGCCGTTACCTTTTTCCTCCACCTTGGTTTGAAAATCCGGACTCGATGACGTGACCTTGATATGCTTTACGGTAAACTCTTTGCCTGCCTTCACGGTGATCGTCTTCGTGTCCGGCTTGTCGCCTTGTTTCCAGAAAACAAATGTCGGGGTGATCTCCAATTGCTGCGGGATAATCGTCTTGAGTGTGAGGACCGTCTTCGAGTTCGCGGCTTCGTCGGTCTCCACGGTCACAGTTTTGACTTGAGTGCCAGTGCGATCGCCAATGTTAAATGTGGCGGTAATCTCGCCGGTCCCGCCCGGGGGGACTTCGTCCTTCTGGGTTTGTGCAGTGGTGCAACCGCAGGAAGCGTGAACAGACTTAAAGTGCACCGGCGTCTTGCCGGGGTTCTGATATTTGAAATGGCCGATCGCCTGTTTGTCGGCAGGCGTTGGATGGAGCTCGATCTCGGTCTGTTCCCATTTCAATTCGGCGCGTGCGCTGAGGCTGATGATGACGGACAGGGCAAAAGCAACGATGTGTGTTTTCATGTTTTGGAATAGAAGCGCCTAATATAATCAGCAACTGCGTCCCGCCAAGTGCGAGGTGGCATGTCGGTAAACTTCGTGTATTTCGCGGTGGAAAGCACAGAATAGACAGGCCGGCGCGCGACCCAGTTGGCCATATCTTTTAGTTTGCGTGCGCCAACTGTTGTCGCTTTCAGGGGAAGACCAGCCTCGTGACAACGATCCAGCGCCCACTGTGCGTATTCCTGCCAACTGCATTCTCCGGCATTCGCGAAATGCACAATGCCTTGGAGACGGTCTGCCCTCAGGGCGTCCGGCGCGAGGGCGCGCCGGCTCCAGGCATCCAACACGCGGCCGACCATTTCGGCAATATCCACCGCATAAGTAGGTGCTGAAAATTTGTCCGCGATTGCATCGACCTCCCTATTTTCCTGTGCTCTCTTGATGATTCCGTCGATGAAACTCGGTCTGTCCGGACCAAACACCCAGGAGACACGCACGACGAGGTTCCGATTCTCGGTGGCGAGCAGATTCTTCTCTCCAGCGAGCTTCGATTCGCCGTAAACGCTGATCGGCTTCGCTTCATCTTCTTCGGTGTACGGTGCGCGTTTCTCGCCATCGAAGACATAGTCGGTGCTGAAGTGAATCAACTTCGCGCGTTTGTCGCAGCAAATCCTCGCAAGCACGCCGGGCGCTTCGGCGTTAATGAGAAAGGCGCGATCTCGCTCGGTCTCGCAAAGATCGACGTTAGTGAATGCGGCGGCATTGATCAGCACATCGAAATTCGTTGCGCGCAGTCTTTCGCGCACACCGTTCAAATTCGATAGATCAAGTTGCGTGTGATTGAAGCCGTCGACGTCATATTTACCTCGATATTCGCGCATCAGAGCAGCGCCGAGCCGCCCGCCTGCACCAAGAATGACAATTTTCATTTTTGCCGCTGCTGTCTCTTGGAGCTCATGCGCCTTCAACCATGAAGTTCATGCTTCGCGCGGCCGTCGCCAGTTCCGTGTCGTGGGTCAGAAACGTCAGCTCCATTGCATCGGATTCGACGAGACGCAGCGCCGTCGCCAAATGCAGCGCGTCCAACGTGCCGAGCGGTGTCAGAAACGGCTGCGACGCTCGGCTTAAAACTGACGGACTTAGTTCAACCATTTCAATCGCATCAAAAATCGCGTGCGCTTTCGCAGCAAGCTGCGCGACATCGTCGTCCGTAAGAGCGCCCTTGAGTCGATTGCGATCGATGCTGCGGAGCACTTCGACCCGGAGCAATTCACTGCTATACGCGCGCTCCCACCGACCCCAGCTCGCCAGCGACCCGGCCTCGCGCTGCAATTTCCGCAGCGCTACGGAAGCATCCAGATAGACGCTCATCGTCGCCGCCGATCGGCCAAAAGATCGGCAAGAAGGTCAACGTCCAGATTCAGCCCTTTCATCTTTTTTAAGGTGGACACCGGCTTTTTCGCCGGGATGATGTTCAAGTCTGCTGTCGTCTTTTCCAGCGGCGACAGCCGCGCCACCGGGTGACGATGCGAGGTAATGATGATCTCTTTGCCCTTCTTAACGGCGGCGAGATACCGGCTAAGATGACTTTTTAACGTGGCAACGCTGACAGATTCCATGGCCATAGAATAGTCTCACCGTGACTATAATTCAACGTCCCTCAGAAGCGTGTCATAGAACGCGGAAAAAAGCGCAGACAATTCTCCGCTTTTTGGGCAAAGAATTGACGGCCTTAATATCGCCCGGCGCGCTCGAGCAACGGTTGCCACCAGGCTCGGTTGTCGACGTACCACTGAATAGTCTCCTCCAGGCCCTGCTTGAAATTGTGGCGTGGATTCCAGTTCAATTCCCTTTGCGCGAATGAAGAGTCGATCGCGTACCGGCGATCGTGGCCAAGTCTGTCGGGCACAAACGAAATAAGGCTGTGCGGTTTACCCACTTGATCGAGAATCATTTTGACCAGCTCGATGTTCGCCATCTCGCTGTCACCGCCGAAATTGTAAATCTGCCCAGGTTTTCCCTCGAAAAGCGCGGCGACGATCGCGGCGCAATGATCGCTCACATGGATCCAGTCCCGCACGTTCATACCATCGCCGTACACGGGGAGCGGCTCGTCACGGAGTGCCTTGATTATCATGAGCGGAATTAATTTTTCCGGGAACTGATAAGGGCCGTAATTGTTCGAGCAGCGGGTCACCAACACCTCGTGGCCGTAAGTCTTGAAAGAGGCGATTGCCAGAAGGTCTGCACCGGCTTTGCTTGCTGAATAGGGCGAACTGGGATCGAGTGGGGAGTGCTCGGTGAATTTGCCGGCCGGGCCAAGCGAGCCATATACTTCGTCAGTTGAGATTTGGATGAAACGCTGGACGCCGTGGCGTCGCGTACAATCCAGCAGCACGCTCGTCCCGATGACGTTTGTATGAATGAAGTTCAGGGGATCATTGATGCTGCGATCCACGTGCGATTCTGCTGCGAAATTGATCACCGCATAAAACCGATGCTCGGTCATCAGTGCGTCCATTTGGTCGGCATTTGCAATGTCGGCTTTGAAAAATTCGTAACGCTCGCCATGTTCTTCGACCACGCCATCGAGATTGGCGGGATTGCCCGCGTAAGTGAGCACATCCACGTTGGTCACAAACGCCGGCTTGTAATGTTGCAAAATATACCGAATAAAGTTGCTCCCGATGAATCCACAGCCACCGGTTACAAGGATGCGCATGGCAGCGCGTACTAGCAGCGCCAAGCAGGCCGCGCCAGCAGAATATTCTCCCGCACCCGCGGGACTGCGTCATCGCCTGACAGACTGGAAGGCGTGGCTGGCAGAAACCGATTGGATTCCGTGGGCGATTCTGGGGCTAGCAGTGTTCCTGCGCTTTTTCCTGCTGGGTATCAAACCTCCGCACTTCGATGAAGGCATCAACGGATGGTTTGTCGATCAAGTGATGAAAAATGGGTTTTACAAGTACGATCCCACGAACTATCACGGTCCGCTCCACTTTTATATTCTGTTGCTCTCGCAGAGTTTGTTTGGCCGGAATCTGTGGGCGATACGGTTGCCGGTCGTGCTTGTGAGCATCGGCTGTGTCTGGCTGGCTTTTAAGTTCGAGCCATTGGTGGGCCGAAACGTAAGCCGGATAGCGGCGCTGGCGATGGCGATCTCGCCCGGGTTCGTGTTTTACGGGCGCTACGCCATTCACGAAGTATGGCTGCAATTGTTCTCGATGATGTTCATCATGGGATTGCTTGGGTTGTGGAGATTGGGCAGGCTGAATTATCTCTGGTATGCCGGCATGGGACTGGCCGGCATGATTCTAACGAAGGAGACATACGCCATTCATGTGGCGTGCGCGGTGATTGCGATTCCGGTTCTGGCGGTTTCGATCGCGCTAAGTCGGGTCCCCGATTTCAAGCCGGCGAAGCAAACGTGGACCTACATCGATCTTGCAATGGTTATCATCGTGGGCGCTGCCGCGATCCTCTTTTTCTATTCGGGAACTTTCCTTAACTGGGACGGGGTTAAAGGGTTGTACCAAGCGTTCAAAGCGTGGAGCGAGACTGGCGCGGCCGGTCACGGCCATGAAAAGCCGTGGGATTACTGGTTCAAAATCATGGGACCATCATTGGAATTCCGCCGGGCCGATTTTTTTGGTTACGAACTGCCGATGCTCGCCGGCCTGATTCTCTGCGTGTTTTGTCAAAAACTTAAGAACCTCAGTCTCCGCTATCTCGCGATTTACGGTGTGGGATGCTTCATTGTCTACAGCTACGTCAAATACAAGACTCCGTGGTGCGTAATTAGTTTTGGATGGCCTTTTCTCTATGTGTTTGGCGCCGCCGTGCTGCTGGTTCGCCCAAAACGTTTGCGTCTGGTCTATCGGACAGTAGGCGTCCTGTTGTGCATTTCGCTCGGCTCGTCCATTTGGCTGAATTACTTCCGCTGCAGTTCGCCGGATGAGCCTTACGCGTATGTCCAGACATACAACGACATCTTTAAATTAACGAGGCCGCTGCTGAAGCTGGCAAAACGAGATCCGGCTTACTATCATCTCACGGGACATCTGATTCGCTCCAGTATTTACCCGCTTCCGTGGGTCTTGGGCGATTTCGATCGAGTCGGGTACTATGAAGGAGGAAACATGCCCGCCAATCTCGATGGCGATTTTCTCCTCGTGCAGGAAGACAAAATCAAAGACGTCGAGTCAAAATTGAAAGGCGCGTATTACACACAAATGATGACGCTTCGTAACTTCCAGGAACCATCCAAGATCTTTTTCAGCGCCAAAGTGTTTAAAGAATTTTTCCCCCGCAAGGCACCGGATTTTGTCGGCAAACCTTCAGGCTAGAATTTCTCATAAAGGCTCTGTCATGTTGAGCGCAGCGAAACATCTCTATTTTTCTCATGGCGATCGTTCCCGGGATGATCAGAGATTCTTCTCCCGCGACTGCGGGATCAGAATGACAATCGCTTATAATGTTTCCTCTCTTGATTGTAGGCTTCGTGGGGTAGAAAGCTTCCTCTCTCGATGAAGTGGCTTTCGGCTGTTCTTACATTTGTCAATTTGTCGGTGGTCTCCGGCCTTGTTCTGGGCATGGTCGGAAGGGGTTTGAATATGCTGAGCGCGGCGCTCGCATTGGTGTGCGGCGCTGCCTTTGCAGTTGCAGCTTTTCTTGGAACTTCTGACCCGCGGATTGCCGAAAAGGCTGTAAATGATCGCGGATCAGAACGGAAGCCGCGAAATGGTTCGCCGGCAGAAGGGGCGTCAAATTCACGCATTCTGACAGCAATGAGGCGGTACCGTCGTGTGTGGTTCTGGGCAATGGCGGTGTTCTTCGCGATGTTTGCTGTTCGATCCTTTTGCTGGTTGTTCTACATCGATGGTAGCGATTACAAGATCCAATCGCCAAACAATCTCGGCGATCTCTCGCTCCACCTGACCTTAATCAAGACTTTTGCCAACGGGGTCCCGCTTTGGCCGGATAATCCCATCTACGTCTTTAGCAAACTGCGCTATCCGGCAGGGATCGATTTATTCAATGCGCTGCTTTTGCTGGTTCACGTCGATATGATCACCGGGTTGGTTTGGGTCGGACTGGTTGCGTCGCTCGCAACCTTCTACGGATTCTACCGCTGGGGCGGCTCCTTTGCGATTGCAGGTTTCTTGTTCAACGGCGGAATAGCCGGTTTCCAGTTTTTTAAGACGTGGAAGTTTTTGGATTATCAGGGCACGGCGGCGGATATCGCCAAGAAACCAATCGCATGGAAAAGCATCCCTCTGTCCATGTTCGTGACGCAACGCGGCTGGCTTTACGCAATCCCGGCAGGCGTCGTCCTGCTCTGGTATTGGCGAGAAAAATTCTTTCGTCAAAATCCTGTAGCCGGGGGCGTCGACACCGGCTCCCCGGCTCCAGCTGTGGACACGGGTGCCCCTGTCGCGGTCACCGCCCGCGGCTACAATAAAGGTCCCCTGCCTTTCTGGGTCGCATTGTCCGTTTACGCATCGATGCCTCTGTTCAACATCCATACGTTTATGGCCCTGACCGTCGTCCTGATTTTCGGATTGTTTCTTGAAGGGCCTAGTGAAATCAAGTTCATCGTAGGTTTGGCTCGCAGCGAAGGCAGCTCCGGACTCGGTCGCCTCATTTCGCACCCGAAAACGTGGCCGGAAATTTTCCGTGGCGCGCCGATCCGCAGTCACGCCGCCGCGATGCTGGCCATGGCGTTGATTCCAGCAAGCTTTTTTGTTTGGCTGGTTAGCGATCACTTCCGCGCAGCGTCGGTGCTACAATGGCATCCTGGTTGGGCGCAGGATTCGCCAGATCTTGCTGCTCCGTTTTTCCGCATGGGTGGAACTGCGAATTTTGGATCCGCGACGACGTTTGGTTCGCTTTTGCAAAAAACCTGGAACGGCGTCATCGCCCCATTTTTTCAGTTTTGGCTGCCAAACTTCGGCTTGTGGGTTCCCTTGGCGATGGTGCTCGTGGGGTTGGTCGGCTGGCGTATTTGGAAAACCGGCTGGCGTTGGGGTGATAGACCGCCAGCTAACGTAGCGTTTGTCTTGCCCGCTGTTGTAATCTTCGGCATAGGTTATTTTTTCAAAACCGCGCCATGGGAGTGGGACAATCTCAAGCTCATGGTCTGGGGCTATTTTATCATTCTGCCCTTCCTATGGAGCGATATGCTCGGGCGCTGGGCATTTCCGGAGCGGGCTGCGATTTGCATTGCGCTCTTTGGTTCGGGATTTGTCACTTTGCTCGGCGGATTAACTGCGGGGCACCCGGGTTTTGGACTCATTGAGCGCGCCAGACTCGACAACGCTGGCGCGGCGATGCGGCCCTTGCCGATCGAAGCTCGTTTCGCCGCGTACCCGACCTTCAACTGTCCCGTCTTGTTACAAGGCCGCAAAGTTGTGGCTGGATACCCAGGTCATCTATGGACGGAAGGATTTGATTTCGGCGAGGTAAACAATCGGCTGACGACGTTAATGAACGGAGCCCCAAACTGGCGAGAGACAGCCCAGGGTCTCGGAGTCCGCTACATCTTCTGGGGCCAAGACGAGAAGACTAATTACCAATCAAGCAGCCGGCCCTGGGAAGCTACGGCGTTTCTCGTCGCATCCGGCGATTGGGGTGCAATCTACGACCTGGCGCAGCCAGCCCCTCAGCACTGAGGCGTTACGCCGGTTTTCCTGTTAGATGATTATCTCGCGGAGGCGAACTTCCGTCGTACACGGAAAGGATGTGCAAGAAAAACAAAGTAAATCGCGCTCGCAAGATCGGTGACACTGCAGGGGGGACTCGTTAAGCGCAGTGGGCCGCTGCGTAACGCCGCGAAAACATTTTCGACGGTAAGCGCAGGTGGCATTCGGATACTGGTGTAATGCCGCCCAAAGGCGTGCAGCCGATGCGCGTCAGAAGTGGCAATTAATGGTTTGCCAAACCGGGCTGCCACTCGTTTTGCGCGGCGATTTGGATTGAACAGGCCAACATGAAAATGACAGAACTCAATGGCGTCGAAACAATCGATTTCGGCAAATAGTCGTGATCCAATTGAGCCTCCAAAAACGTAAAACGGATGCGCGGCAATTGTAAAGATAGAGTTCCCGCGTCGCGTCCGCAGCAGTCGCAGATCATCGAAATCCTTTAACTGCGCGACTTCTTCGGCAGTTACATTCAGCACGATGACATCCCCGCCGCACAAACGAACCTCAGCGGCGGGAATAAGTAAAATGCCCATTGCTGCTGCATCGGCATACACTTCCTTCCGGTCAAACACGGCATCGTGCAGCGTGATCGCCAGAACCCGAAATCCAAGCAAGCGCGCGCGTTCCAGCAATTGATGGGCGGAATAGTCCACAGCGTCTTTGGGATCATCGAGCGTATGAATGTGCAGATCGATTTTGACCCAATTCTCTTCCCTGATCGTGCTCGTGCTCATGCTCGGTTGATGAACTTTAACCGTGGTTCAGTTGATTTCATGCTCGCAACCGCCACTTGCAAGCGGTTGCTGTATGCGGAAAGTTTTGAGCCTCGCGCATAAAGCTCGGGTGGTGGAATGGCAGACACGTACGTTTGAGGGGCGTATGCCGAAAGGCATGCGGGTTCAAGTCCCGCCCCGAGCACTTCTTTATTGCTAAGGTGCATCGGCTTCTCGTGAGACAATGGCAAGCTAATCGCCGAAGGCGCGAACAGAGCTCCGAAAAGCGGCGCGAGGACGCGCATGCACTCCCAATGCTCCGCGAAACAGAAAGCACTCGGCCTTAATTTCGCACGCAGTGCTTTTTACTCGCGAAGACCTTCGGAGTTGGAGTGCGATGCGTCTTCGCATCGCTTTTCCCAACGCGTGCTAGACAACGCCTGTTACCTTTGTCAGCAATTAGACCTTTTCGTGCTGTTTCTCTTCCGATAGTCTTCGCTGCGATATGGACGCCCTTTATCTTATCGGCATCGCGGTGCTGGCGCTGTTCGCTTTCGTGCTCGCGGTTGTTCTTTTCAACTTTTTCGGCCTTTGGCTCCGGGCGCGGATCGCAAATGCGCCGGTGACTCTAGGCAAAATGGTCGGGATGCGGCTGCGCAAAGTGCCAGTCGGTCTGATTGTGGATAACCGCATCACTGCGGTGAAAGCCGGTCTGGATGTTAGGAGCGATCCGCTGGAAGCGCATTATCTGGCGGGCGGTGATGTGAGCCATGTAGTTCTCGCTTTAATTGCCGCCGACAAGGCTGGCATCACGCTCGATTTCAATCGCGCTTGCGCCATCGACCTCGCCACGAAAGGAACTGGCAAGACTGTGTTGGAAGCGGTGCGCACGAGCATCAATCCAAAAGTAATTGACGCGCCGAGCCCAAACATGGGTCGCACAACGATTGACGGCGTCGCACAGGACGGTATTGGCGTGAAGGTCAAGGCGCGCGTCACTGTGCGCTCGCATCTCGATCGGTTCGTCGGCGGCGCGACCGAAGAAACAATCATCGCCCGGGTCGGCGAAGGAATTGTCAGCGCGATTGGCTCCGCGCATTCCTACAAGGAAGTGCTGGAGAATCCCGACCGCATTTCCAAGACGGTGCTGGCCAAAGGTCTCGACAGCAATACGGCCTTTGAAATTCTTTCAATCGACATCGCTGACGTGGATGTGGGCGATAACATCGGGGCGAAATTGCAAACCGAACAAGCCGAGGCAGACAAACGCGTGGCGCAAGCGAAAGCCGAAGTGCGCCGCGCAGCGGCCGTCGCCGTCGAGCAGGAAATGCGCGCCAGGACGCAGGAAATGCGCGCCAAAGTGGTCGAGGCTGAAGCGCTCGTCCCGCAGGCAATGGCAGACGCATTTCGCTCGGGAAACCTCGGGATTATGGATTACGTCCGAATGAAAAATGTTCAGGCTGACACTTCCATGCGCGAATCGATCGCTGGCGGAGATAAGCCACGTACGGACGGAACGTGATCCGTTAAAGCGTTGAAGTGCTAAATTGTTCTTAAAGGAATTGTCATTCTGATCCCGCAGCCACGGGACAAGAATCTCTGTCCCGCCAAACCATAAGACCACAATCTGAGATGTTTCGCTTCGCTCAACATGACAACGATAGCCTTCCCTGCTTTACCGCTTCAACGCTTTAACCGTTCAACGGAAATGTAACCAATGCTCGCAGTCCACCTCGAAAATCTGCTTTTCCTTTTGCTTCTCGTGGTCGCAGGCTTGTTCCAGCTGCTGGGGAGAGCGGCCCGCAAGGGAAGCACAGACGAGACGAAACGAACGTCAGAACCTCCGCCTCAAACGCCAAAGCCAATTCCGCGCGCACCGAAAGAGTCGGACGAAGAACGCATTCGCAAATTTCTGGAAGCGCTTGGTCAACCTCCAGCCTCACGACCGCCTCCGCCGGTTGCGCAGCGTCCAACATATCGCAAGCCGCTAGTGCTTCCGCACGTGCCACCGCTCGGCTCGCCCCTGCCCCCACTGGTAACGCGACCGGCGGACAGGCCGCAAGAAATTCA
>Ga0193719_10000598_pt1 | contig 13764 bp, 11 predicted proteins | sample U2a2metaG_FD_160103 | JGI IMG/M metagenome (GOLD analysis project Ga0193719, IMG submission 160103) | Soil microbial communities from a riparian zone of the East river system, Colorado, United States - U2a2 | ecosystem: Environmental > Terrestrial > Soil > Riparian zone | place: USA: East... | reverse complement strand
TGTTCCGGCGTCGGCAGGGTTGCGGGATCTTCGTCCGGGTAAGCCTCGGCCCGCATCACCGTTTTGGTCGCCGCCGGATTGACCGCATTCACCCGGACACCCGCATCTTTGACTTCGTCGGCGAGTACTTGCGTGAGTGTTTCGAGCCCGGCTTTCGACACCGCGTAGGCGCCCCATCGGGCCTTACCCCGACGGCCGACACCTGACGTCACGTTGATGATCGACCCCGAGCGCTTCGCCAACATGATCGGCAAGGCCTCATGGATCATCAAAAAAATCCCCGAGAGGTTGATGCGTATGACCTCCTCCCACGCCGCGAACGGATAGTCGATGATGGCCACGCGCGGGCCGAGTATACTTGCGTTGTTCACCAGCACGTCGATCGTGCCGAAGCGATAAACCGCCGTCTGCACGATGCGCTGCACATCCGCAAGCAAACCGATATCGCCCGCGCAGCCGTCGATCTCTCCGCCGCCTCGGTGAATCTCGACTATGGCGCGTTGGACATCGTCTTCGTTGCGACCGCAGATAAACACCCGCGCGCCTTCTCGAACATACGCTGAAGCGATCGCTCGACCGATCCCGCGGCTGCCGCCGCTTACTAACGCGACCTTCCCCAGCAACTTATCTGCTCCGCTGCTTGCCATCGATGAATCGCTATACCATAGTCATGTAAGTCATGAAATCATTGAAGACGCATCAGTACTTGTTGATTTTCTTGTTGTTGATTTTGGCGCTGACCTGCGTGATCAGCCCGTGGATGGCGCTCGGCGCGGATTGGGTTGCCGAACGCTGGCCCGAGCTGCTGTCGGGGCGCGTTCCCTTCTCGCGCGTATTCAACCGGGCGTTCATGATTGCCGGCATCATCGTGTTTATTTTAGGCCGCCGTGTCATTTTTCCGGCCCGGCTGAAAACGCTGTTATCGGTCAGATCGGCGAACAGCTGGCGAAACTTATTGACAGGTTGGGGATTGGGGGTTGTCTCCATCGCGCTCTTAGTGATGCTCATGAGCGTCGCTGATATCTTCACGCCTTTTTTTCGCCTGACCTGGGCCGAGTCCGTGTCGCGCGTAGTGAGCGCTCTATTCGCGGGGATTTTTACCGGAGTTTTAGAAGAAGTATTTTTTCGCGGCATCTTGTTTCTCGGGCTGCTCCAGCAAGGCTGGACGCTGCGCGCCTATTTTCTGGCCAATCTTTTCTATTCCCTGGTGCACTTCGTAAAACCAGGTGAAAATTATTTCCTCAACGGCGTCGATCCATTCGCGGGATTCCGCCATCTCTTGACGACCTTCGAACCCCTCCTTGATCCGGTGCCTCTTGTGCCCGGCATCCTTGGCCTCCTTCTGATCGGCATGGTGCTGAGCTATGCGCTCGAGCGCACGGGCACTTTATATCTTTCCATCGGCTTGCACGCGGGTTGGGTCTTCAGCCTGAAAGTGATCCGTGTTTTTGGCGATTTTACCCGCGACGATCTGGGCTGGGCCTTCGGTTCCACCAATCCCAAGATCGTCAGCGGCGTAGTTACCTGGCTCGGCATCCTGCTCGTGGCTATCGTCGTTCATCGACTCACCCAGGGACACTTGGACCGCGCAGCCGGTCAGCCTCCTGAATCAGCGGCCTAATCTTGTCGGCGATACGTTCGGCGATCAAGCGGTAACCCGCGCCGTTGGGATGGATCGAATCGCTCCGCAAGCTTGCATCCGTGAAAATACCTTTCATGACCTGGGGAATGTAGAGCGCGTCAAAGCGCTTGGCAGTCTGTTCAAAGATTTCGCCGTAATCATCGCCGAACAGACCCAGTTTGATGCCGGCGATAACCACCATCGCGCCCTGCGCCTGCACGCGGTGGACGATCTCTTCGAGATTTCGTCGCGTTTCGCCGCGCGGCTGCTGGCGCAAGAAATCATTACCGCCCAACAAGACGATCACTAACCGCGGATTTTTCGTCAACACCTCGCCGTCCAAACGCGCCAATGCCGCCGCCGTTGTGTCGCCGCGCACTCCGGCATTGATCACCGGCGACCCCAACTGGCGCGACAAGATCGATGGATAATCCTCGCCTGAGCCTGCTCCGACCCCTTCTGTAAGACTGTCGCCGAAACATATGATTGCCTGTCCCGACGAACGAATGTTGCGGATCTTCGCCAAATTCTCGCCGCTGCAGGCGCCAACCAGCACGACGATTGCGAAAAGATACAATCCGCAAAATGGATTAAGGCATTTCATTCATCACATCCGTCAGGAGCGGTGAAATATCCGATTTTCTTTTCGGTACTAAGCGAACCGGTTGTCAACGACGAGCAGGCTGCTGAACACGCTCTCGGAGTCCTTCGACATCTCCAGAACGAAAAATAAAGATCTAGCCCGACGAGTTCAAAGGGCGGATCATGCTAGATAAGAAGATAAGATGGGAGAAAAAAAGGAGCCTGTCCCGTTACTTTTCCAAAGGTGTCTTTGGCAAGATCACTCATGGTCATCGGTATTCCCGCTGCGTTCGTTGCGCTCATGAAGTAATCTGCAGGCTTCCTCGTCAGAAATCGATTCGAGCTTCGCGAGAAGCGTCCCTTTGTCGCAGACAAATGGTGTGAGCGCCGCAAAGACGGCCGTCGGTTCAAACTTCAAGGGTTCAAGGCAATACTCAAGCCGATAGCAGAAACGATTGCTCACATTGGATCTTTCTCAATCTGGACGGGGGACGTCTAAATCGACGGCAGTTTCGCTAAATTCATTGAAAGCCACCTCCCCGTCTGCCAAAAGACAAGCATAGGTTGGGCATAACAGGCACTGCACTACGGGGCGAACTTCGATCGAGGCCCTCCCCGCAACAATCTTATCAATTTTTTGCTTGCCGCGGGAGAATCGGGATTAGCTCGCTCTGACCTCGCACTTTCCTTTAGCGGTGGCTTGAGCGATACGGATCTACTCAAGCTATGGCCGCCGTGCTTGACGATGTGAGCGGATCTCCACCGTTAAGGCTGAAAGCTCTGACGATGGCGTCAATCTCCGAACCGTCCAGCACCTCTTTTTCGAGCAACTCCTCCGCAACCTTGTGTAGTAGACGGAGATTAGTCGTCAATAGCTCCTTAGCCCGCTGGTAGCTCTCCTGGATAATGCGCCTGATCTCAGCGTCGATCTCAATGGCCGTGGTCTTGGAATAGTCTGCTTTCTGGGTAAAATCTCTTCCCAGAAAAATCTCTTCTTCTTTTTTGCCGAAAGTCATTGGCCCCAGCTTTTCGCTCATGCCCCACTCGCATACCATCCGGCGCACCAGATCCGTCGCTTTCTCGATATCATTCCCCGCGCCCGTCGTTATGTGCTCGAGCACGAGCTCTTCGGCCACGCGGCCGCCAAACAGAATGACCAAATTATTGAGCAGATATTCCTTGGCGTAAGTATGCTTTTCATCCACGGGCAGTTGCTGCGTCAGTCCCAAAGCCATGCCACGGGGAATAATCGTCACCTTGTGGACCGGATCGGCGCCCGGCAGTAACTTCGCTACCAGGGCATGGCCGGCTTCGTGATAGGCCGTGTTGCGTTTCTCCTCGTCGCTAATGAGCATGCTGCGCCGCTCGGCGCCCATCATGACCTTGTCTTTGGCTAACTCGAGGTCCACCATGCTGACGTTTTCCTTGTCGTTACGAGCTGCCAACAGAGCCGCTTCGTTGACCAGATTCTCCAAGTCCGCGCCGGTAAACCCGGGCGTGGATCGCGCCAGCACGCTGACATCCACGTCCGTTGACAACGGCACTTTCCGGGTATGCACCTGCAAGATACCTTCTCGCCCTCTGATGTCCGGTCGCGGTACGACAACGTGCCGATCGAACCGTCCTGGACGGAGCAACGCGGGATCCAATACGTCAGGCCGGTTGGTTGCGGCGACGAGAATGACTCCCTCGTTGGACTCGAATCCATCCATCTCGACCAGCAGCTGGTTCAACGTCTGTTCCCGCTCGTCATTGCCGCCACCGAAGCCGGCTCCGCGGTGACGCCCGACGGCGTCGATTTCGTCGATAAAAATGATGCAAGGGGCCTTCTTTTTGCCTTGAACGAAAAGGTCACGGACTCGGGAAGCGCCGACGCCGACGAACATTTCTACAAAATCGGAACCGCTGATACTGAAGAACGGGACCCCGGCTTCCCCCGCGATGGCGCGAGCCAACAGCGTCTTGCCGGTTCCCGGGGCTCCCACGAGCAAGCACCCTTTGGGGATTCTACCGCCGAGTCTCGTGAATTTTTTCGGCTCTTTTAGGAATGCGATGATCTCTTGGAGATCATCTTTGGCCTCATCCACACCGGCGACGTCGCTGAAGGTTACGCGGTGTTGGTTCTCCGTAAGCAGTTTTGCGCGGCTCTTGCCAAAGGACATTGCCTTGCCGCCGCCCACCTGCATCTGGCGCATAAAAAATATCCACACGCCGATGAGAAGCAGCATGGGCAGCCAGTTAAGCAGCAGCACCAAGTACCACGGCGACTCGTCGTCGGGCTTTGCAGCGATTTTCACGCCCTTGGCCCGCAATGACTTCACCAGGTCCGGATCATCCGGCTCAAAAGTTCTGAACTGCTCACCGTTCTTGTACTTGCCCTGAATATAATGTCCTTGGATCACGACCTCTCGAACGTCGCCGCGCTCGACACCGCCCATAAATTCGCTGAAAATAATTTCCGGTTCGCGCCGGTATTGCTTGTTAAAAACGCTGAAAATGCCAAACAAAACGAGCGCCAAGACCAGCCAAAGTGCAATTTGTTTTGATGATGGACTCAAGAAATTCCTCCGTCCAGGGAAAGCCCCTCTCACATCGCCGGCGTTGATTCTAGCTCCCCGGGTACAGACACGCAATGGAAGACACTTTTTTGGGATCTCCAAGCACGAAGGCGAAGAACGATTCGACACTTCGAGAATTCCCGAAACGTGCAAGTTCCGCCCACGGTTTAACCTTGCGAACGGTTGGAACGACTGGAACAAAGCGTATCGCTGGAACCATTGGAACCGGCCGCAGTATCGATTTGAACATTTTGAACGGAGTGAAACGCTTGAGCGATTGGAACGACAGAGACGGACCGGTCCCCATGATGAACAAAGCGTAATGCTGAAATAATTGGAACCGCCCGCACTATCGATTTGAACGTTTGAACCTTGAACTTTTGAACGGTTCCCGGCGTTACACGACTTGAACGGAGCGCATCCTTCGATAAATCTCAGGACGAGCGGATGATCGCGCCGGTCATGGTGAGCCCGCCGAACCATTGAACGACTTGAACGTTTTGAACTGCCCAAGGCATTAGATAGACGTTGCTGCCTAGCTCTGGCGCGCAAAAATGCTTACGGGGTCTGACAGTCGAGTTCGTCTCTTGTACATATTCACGCTCGCTTCACGAAGAAAGCTCACTGTCAGGTTCTCTAACTGAACACCCGTCCGAGTTTCATATTCAATCTCGACAACGGGATCATCAGACATTGAAGTGTAGCCGTTGTTGACCCGCCGCAGGTGCGCGCGCTTATTATTAATGTATCCCCCGACCGCGCGAAGCATTTCGGCAACACTGTCAAATCGAATCCCCACGTTTGACTGGCCACGCCGCGCTTGACCTTCACGATCAAGGATTTCCAACTCCTCAAGCGAAAAACTTATTTCTTTCAGAGCTGTGTAGGGTGGATTAGGATCGCCGTACTGCAGGCGAAACTCCTGAGCTCGGCTTTCAAGTTCGAACACTTCGACTTTTTGATTTTGCAGTGCTTGACCGATGCACCGCAGGGCGCGGGCGTAATCAGGAAGATATAACATACGATCTCCCGAATCTCGATCTTGGCTTTATCGTAAAATGACCTTGAGTTCAATCAGCCGTCGATAGTGCCTTCACACAGTCAGGGAATCAAAAATCGGACAGGCTACTTCTCCGGCCGGCCTCGCGGGCGCAACGTACCGCCGAGTCCAAATCTCAGCGCTACCGCCAGTCCGTTTTTCCGAACGGTCTTTGCCACGTCAAATACTCACGAATTCTCAAAACGTGGAAGTCCCCTCTTGCGCCTTCTTCCCTTGAACTATTGAACCTTGAACTTTTGAACGAACAGCCTCCTACTCTTGCCTTTCGCCTCACGCCTATTTGTATTCAATGACGTCGAGGCCGCGCTCCTTGTCGGTCACCCACAAGAGACCGCGGTCGTCCTTGAAGACGTCGTTGGTCAGCGGCGCCGCCGCCCCATCCCCCGGTTTCGGAATGAAGTAGCCTCGTTCCTCGGGGTTCGCCGGATCGCCGATGTCGATGATTCGCAGGCCGCCGGCGAACCAGGTGACGTAGAGAAGATTGTCCTCGTCCACCTTCTCGCGCAGCTGATGCGTGCCGAAGCGGACCTTGCCAGCGGGGTAAGGCGTCGCGGACTCCGGCAGGTAGTACGAGGTGAGCAGTTTCGGCTGGGTCGGATCGGTGACGTCCCAGGTGCGCAGCGGCGCGTGTGGCTTGCCGGCATCGGCGCCCCGGTACGAGCGTTCCTCCTCGGTGGATACCGCGATGCGCTTGCCGCCGACCGGGTGCGGCACCTTGAGGAAGGTGTGGGTTGGCTCCGGGCAGGACGGATCATACTCGTAGCGGGAGAGCGTTCGCGGTTTTTTGATGTCGCTCACGTCGATGATCGAGATGCCCGACATCCAGCAGCCGGCATACATCTCAGTGCCGCAGCGCATCGCATGGTGCAGGCGGTGCTCGGCCCGTTTCGGATGCGGCTCGTCACCGCTCGCCACGTTCTGCCGCTCCATCGACCAGCGCGAGACCTCCACCGGCTTCAACGGATTGCGGATATCGTAGATGACCAGGATGTTGCCGACGAAGCCCTCCATTTCGGTGGAAATATAGGCGTAGTTCTCGTCCATATCGAAACGATGTACGCCCTTGCCGTGGGTTTTCACGAAGCTTACAAGCTTCGGGTTGGTTCTGTCTTTGATGTTGTAGATGCGAAAGCCGCCGTCGGGGTATTCCTCGCGGCGACTGCCGGGGCCGCGCTCGAACTCGGAGTTGACGACCATGAGGTCGCCGACGACCCGCGCCTTGTGCGAGTGCGACCAAGGGTGGTTGGGCGTGAGCGTGCTGAGAATTTTCGGCTTGCGCGGATCAGAAATGTCGAGGATCGTCGTTCCCTGCGGCCGGTGTTGATGGCCGACATAGGCATAATTTCCGTCGATGACGATCTGTCCCCCTCCGGCAAGCTCCATCCGGCAAAGATGGCGAATGTTCGACGACGCGCGCGGCGCAGTGCCGCTATCGCTTTCAGCAGCAGGCAGAACTTCGGTCATGTTGCTCCTCCCATCGAGCCTGCCGGCGACAGTCGCCGGCGGCGATAAAATACTTGAACATTGGGGACGAATGGAACCCTTGGAACCGGCGGTTTCCGGCTATTGCTTGTTGCCTCCCAACCTATTCGCCTGAACGTTTTGAACGGAGCGAAGCGATGGAACGACTTGAACGATTTGAACACGCCGTTTCCGACTATTGCTTATCGCCTCACGCCTCATGCTTATTCGTGCTTAATACCTCTTCGATTGACCTTGAACTCTTGAACTTTGAATTCTTGAACCGGCGGTTTCCGCCTTATTGCCGCCCGTAAAGCTGATTGACGTAAGCGCTCTCGTCGAGTTGTTGAACGAAGCACACATCGACGAAATCATCGGGCTTGGCCTGTTTTGTCCTCGAACCTTGAACATTGAACCCTTTCGCTAGGCAATGGCTTCCACTTCCTCGCATCGAGATCGACGCGAATTTTTCTTACTGGAGCAAAGTCATAGATTTTCTCCGCCACGGCAGGCTCCTTGATCCCCTGAACCTTAAACACAAATTCAAGAACCTTCTTCTGGAGTTCCGCATTGATAGTCCCGTCCACAGTGAGTCCAGGCAGAACCAGATCATAAATCTTTGCGGCCATCTCTTCCTGGATCTTCATGAGTCGCGCCAGGATCGGGGTCGTGCCGGCGCGGTTCTGCCGTACGTAAAGCAAACCCTTCAACGTCCCCCTGATAAACTTTTCCATCAGGAGCGGGTCGGACTGAAAAAGATTTTCCCTGACCACGATCGCCCCCGCCGGCTCCGTGAGGTAATCCTCTTTGACGAAAGCAACGAGCTCGCGCAGGCCGGATTCCTGCGCTCTGAAATTAAAAGGCGGCGTAAGATTGGTCGCGTCGATGGTCCCGCTCTGCAACGCCGCGTAGCGGTTCGCCGTCGTTCCCACACCGAGAATGGTGACATCGCGGGCGGAGTCCAACCCGTGCCGCTTTAGAATCTCTTGAACGAGGAATTGGGTGCTAGCGCCGATCGCACTGACGCCGATCTTCTTTCCCTTGAGTCCTTTGACGTCTTTTATTTCCGGTTTCGCATACAGCCAGTGCATGGGCCGGTTAAAACAAAGGAAAACAAATTTGAGTGGAGCACCTCGGGCAATGGCGCCAACGACGCTGGGGCCGCTCGAGATGAAGTCGACGTTTCCCCCAAGCAGCGCCATATTGGCCACCGACGCGGTCATAAGAATAAGCTCCACCTCTAAATCTTCCTCTCGGAAGTACCCTTTCTCCTGAGCGACTACCATGGGCAGCACCGACTGGCTCAAAGTGGCAACCGCCATGTGAATTTTTCTAGCTTCTGAGGCGGTTGCAAAACTAGCCAGGAAAACAAAAATCGAGAAAACCTTAACTCCCAATTTCGATAGAGTCATTGTTTATGAGCCTCTTGAGATCCAAAGACTTAACTCAGCGCCAGTCTTAATTCCCATTCTGGAGCAACGCTCGGGTTAGGCATAATGACAAGCCGTCGGTCCACTACTTTCTCGCGGGTGGACAAACACGACGGCATCGCGCTTAGGTGTGCCTGATCCCGTCGAAGATAGTCAGGCGCCTCACCCACCGGATAGCCGTGCTGCCGAACCAAGCGCCTATCGTAGCGTTGAGCCCAAGCAGAAATCAATTCAATTGGGGCGCCTTAGCCTCATGCAAACGGTTAGGAGTCGACGTAAGAGGCTTCAATCTAGTCTCACGTGAGATTGCTCTTTAGGAGAAACCCATCCAAGCCCGCCGCTCTTTTACTATATTCCATGAACGGCGTCAGAGCTGAATGACGCGAGCGCTTCATCTCCCTCGCGCAACGACAGTCCATCGAAGCTTGGCTTGCTCACGAGCGCGGTGAGACAGCCGCAATCGGCGCGCAGCGAGATTCGGTACTCGGCGATCGACGGCGCAATCCGCGCTATTTTCGTCTTAATGTGGATGTCGCTTTTTGCGCAGGACTTCCCGTCCCCGTGGCGGCTGATCCTGATATCCTCGGGGCGAATACAGAGCGTGACCTGCGCGCCGGCGGGAAATTCACCTCTCACATTGACGCTTCCACCGTTGAACCGCATGGTCGTTATTTGGTCCTGCGTTCGCTCCGCCACGGCGGCGATTCGAGTTTCCATGCCGACGATGGACGCCGCTGCTTCATTCACCGGGCGCCGAAATACCTCCAGCTGCGGTCCCAGTTGCAGCAATTCGCCGCGATGTAAGACGCCGATTCGCTGTCCCAACGCCGCCGCCTCCTTGAGATCGTGGGTTACCATGACCGCCGTAATGCCTGTTTCGGCCAAGATCTCGCGCAAATCCAGCAGCAGTGTTTCCCGCGTGGGGGCATCCAACGCGGCGAAGGGTTCGTCCAAAAGCAGCAAGCTCGGATCTAAAACGAGCCCGCGAACCAGGCTGGTGCGCTGCGCTTCGCCGCCCGATAAAGTGCGCGCGCGCCGCTCGGTTAAGTGATCGATACCCAAGCGCTTCAGCCACGGCCGCAATTTTCTTTCGATTTCGTCGCGACGGAAGCCGCGCAGTTTTAACCCGAGAGCGGCGTTGTCGTAGACCGTCCCATCGAGCAAGAGAGGCTCTTGAAACACACTCGCCATATGGCGCCGCATGGCGAGAGAATTTTTTGCGGTCGCCTGCTCGCCGTGAAAATAAACGCTTCCGGAGCTCGGCCGTTGGAGCAGCCCCATGACTCGAAGAAGCGTGGACTTGCCGGCGCCGTTGGGACCGATGACCACAACGACTTCACCGACGTGGACGGCAAAGTGAAGCCTGAGCACGGTACTGCTCCCGTGCTGCACGCGGACGTCGCACAAGGCTAGGAGAGCCTCGGCCATTTCAGTTGACCTCGCTGCTGGACGTGGCTCAGGAATAGGTTGAGCACAAAGCAAAGCGCGAGCAGAATGAGCCCCAAGGCGATCGCGGCATCGAAATTTCCTTTGCCGGTTTCTAAAACTGTCGCGGTCGTTAGCACCCGTGTTTGTCCACGAATGTTGCCGCCCACCATCATCGAGGCGCCGACCTCCGAAATGACCGCGCCGAATCCCGCCATAACCGCCGCCAGCAGCGGCAGCCGCGCCTCTTTGCACAAGAGCCAAAGCGCCTGCCGCTTCGAAGCGCCGATGCCGATCAATTGAAGAGCTAAATTCGGATCGAGACTCTGGAATGCCGCCATGGTCACGCCCGCGACGATCGGCAACGCGATGACCACCTGCGCGATGATCATGGCGCTCGGCGTGTAGATGAGTTCGAGAAATCCGACCGGACCGCTGCGCCAGAAGAGAATCGAAATGAAGAGCCCCACGACCACGGGCGGCAATCCCATTCCGGTGTTGACCAGCGCCACTGCGATCGCGCGGCCGGGAAAACGGCTCAACGCCAACGCGATCCCCAACGGTATTCCCCATAGCAGCGAGATCAACGTCGCCGCGCCGGAGATCTTGAGCGAGAGCCAGGTAATAGCCCAAACTTCACTGTCGCCCCCGAATACCAACTCGATCGCCTTGACGATGCCCTGACCGATCAGCTCCACCGGCTAAACTCCCAGCTCATCCTCGCGTTTACCCGCGACCGGGACGAACAGCGGTTGGGCAAATTTTTCCTTGCCGAAATTCCCGATGACCGCCTGGGTCTGTGGCGAAACCAGAAAATCGGCAAATGCCTTGCCGCCCGCCGCGTTGATGCGCGGACCGTTGGCCGGGTTGACCTCCATCACGGAGTAGATGTTCAGGAGCGCTTTGTCGCCTTCGACAAGGATCGGCAGCTCTACGCGTTTTGCGAGAGCCAGGTACGTGCCGCGGTCGGTGAGCGTATACGCGTTTCGCTCGTTGGCGATGCCCAGCGTCGCTCCCATTCCCTGGCCTGCTTCGATGTACCAACTCCCCTTGGGTTCGATGCCGGCTTGCTTCCACAGCGATTTCTCCAGATTGTGCGTGCCGGAATTGTCGCCGCGCGAGACGAAGCGAGATCGGGATTGCTCAATGAGCCTGACGGCAGCAATCGCAGTTTTGACGCTTTTAATCTTCGCAGGGTCTTCTTTGGGGCCGATCAGGACAAAGTCGTTGTACATGACCAGGCGCCGATTGAGCAACTTTCCCTCGGTGACGTACTGTTTTTCCAAGCTCGGCGCATGCACCAGCGCCACATCGGCGTCACCCTTTGCCGCCAGCGCAAGCGCTTGACCGGTGCCCACTGAGACCGTCTTGATCATGTAGCCGCTCTGTTTTTCGAATAGCGGAATCAACACCTCGAGGAGGCCGGAATCCTGTGTGCTCGTGGTCGTCGAAAGAATGACATTGCGTTGCTGCGGCTCGCCGCCCCGGGCGTCGCCAAGAGCGACTACGCCGATGAGAAACGCGTAAAGCAACGAAGTGAACCGAATACGCATTCGCATGACCTCACCCCTTTCTTGTCCAACCTTTCCAGAAAACACGCATAGCGTCAAACATAACAATCATTACTGCCAGATTTGGGTGTCGGCTGCCGTCAAAAGATCGAGGTGAAAGAGATGTTCGGCCGAGTGACGATGCGAATTCAGCCAAAACACAGAAGCGTGGCGGAAGATTCGCGTCGACGAGGAACTTCAATTGCTTACAGAGATTTCGCAATGCGCCGCGTGACGGGCGGCATATTCACTGAATCGTCCGCAGCTTTCAGAGAACCTCTCGACGTTTCCGGATTCCAGAAACGTGCAACTCCCCCTTGTGAATCCGTCCTTGAACGTTGAACCTTGAACATTTGAACGAGCTTCAGTCGGCTAACGTCTTGAACGATTTGAACGCATCTCAGTATTCGTATACCTTCTTCAATCCGAGGCCGCCCCCGCGGCGCCAGAATTAAATGTTCGGCGGCTTATTTTTGCTTTCGGTCCGGCGTAAAAAAACTTTCCAGCAGTCTTTTGCGCAACCCTTCTTCGCCGCCCGGCAGACGGTCGAACTTGGTGGTCTGGTCGATTTTCTTCAAGACTCGCCTGCCCTCTTCGTCTTCATGCATCGATAGCAAGATTTCTTCCAACCGGCCCACCACGAGCGGCGCCAAGTCCGAGCGCACCGAAACCAGATGGCGCGGCAGCTTTTCGGTTTGGCTCAGCACGGTGATCTCGGCCTTGCTTTTTTTATCGAGACTGGCGTAGTCGTCGTCGCTGATGGTTCCGGCGGCGGCCTGTTTTGTCAAGACCGATTCGATCAACTTGCGCCGCGAGTAGACGAAAAAATAAGTGGTCTCGTTCGGCGACGCGTAAAGATCGTAGCCACGCTTTTCCACCAGCTTGAAACCGTTGCGCGAAAGAAACAGCTTGGGCAAGAGATAGCCCGAAGTCGAACCCGGATCTTCGAAGACGATGGTCTTGCCGCGCAGATCAGAGAGCTGCTTTATGCCGCCGTCCCGTTTGGTAATGATGAGGCTTTGATATTCGGCCTGGCCTCCCTTCCAACGGCGCAGCAGGGTTTTTCCCGCGCCATGGACGTAGTTGATGCGGTAAGTCGGATAGGGGCTCTCCATATAGAAGTCGACCCGCCGCTGCTCAAGCAGCTTGGCCATCTCGAAGACCGTCGGCGCAATCACTACCTTGGCCTGGTTTTCCGAGCCAGGCAACATGCGGCGCGCCACGTAACGGATAAACTCACGAAAATGCTCTTCGACGGCCGACTGGTTGATTTCCGAGATCAGTCCCAAGTTGATCGGTTTGGCTTCGGCGCCCTTCGCCGTCTGCGCGCCGGCGTCTTGCGGCAAGGCCGCGACGGCCAAGAACAAAACTAAAATCATTCCCCGCCACGATCTTTCTCTAGAATAGATCGTCTGGACCGCCTCTGGGCGGTCATGATGGGTCAGCATAGGCACACCTTTTCAATTCTTTGTTTGCCGGCACGACAATGGCACATCGGCGTTGCAATGGCGTAATATTTTCCTTCGATTGCTCGATCTGTTTGAGTCTGCAGCTCACCCTGGCATGGTGGACACGCAAATGCGCGGCGATCTCGGCGATCTCATTGAGGCGATATCCCCGCCCGTGCGCCCCGACGTTTATCTTCTCCGCGCTCTACTCGCTCAACTCTTCTAAAATTCAGAATACACGTTTTGATCCACCTGGGCGGCTCAGACGAGGCCGAATATGCCTGCCAGCGCGCCGCCGGCGAGCAACCACAGTGGGTTCCATCGCTTGAGCAGGACCACGGTGACGGTGAGAAGCGTCATCAAGTACCCGCGCCAGTCGTGGTTGACCGCGCGCATCAGGATTGTCGCGCTCGCGAACATCAGTCCGATCGTGATCGGCGCGAGGCCGCGGCGGATTGCGCGGCCGAGCGGAGCATTGGGATAGCGCTCGTTCAGGTGTCCGACAAGCAAGGTGAGGGTGCTCGCCGGGACTAGAAGTGGAAGCGTCGTCGCGGCTACACCCGGCAACCCCGCCACATGCCAGCCGATCAGGGTGACGTACATGGCGTTGGGGCCAGGCGCCACCTGCG
>Ga0193719_10000597_pt1 | contig 13773 bp, 19 predicted proteins | sample U2a2metaG_FD_160103 | JGI IMG/M metagenome (GOLD analysis project Ga0193719, IMG submission 160103) | Soil microbial communities from a riparian zone of the East river system, Colorado, United States - U2a2 | ecosystem: Environmental > Terrestrial > Soil > Riparian zone | place: USA: East... | reverse complement strand
GGGGGGTTCTCGGGGCTCCAGCGCTTGGGCAGCCGGTCCCCGGGGTTCCAGTCGAGCGGCAGCGGCATGATCACCGGGCGGCGCTTACGCGCCCACGGCGGCCGATCCCTCCGTACGATGGTGATCATTTCTAGGCTCCTAGGTGTTCGTCGAGGTCAGTAGCACGATCTGCCCGACCTGGGTCTGGCAGTCAGCCAGCAGAGCGATCAGCGTGAGGAAGCGGCGGTGGGCGTCCGCGTGCCCGAGCGGCTGGAGGGCGCCAGCGTCCACGCTGAGGCCCGCCTTGGCTGCCGCCTGGAGCGCGTCGTTACGCTCGGTCAGCTCCCTCTCGGCCAGCTTCATGTTGGCCTTATGGGCTGCGTCTACCTGCTTCTGCACCGCGGCGAGAGCGGCGGTGGCCTGTTCGAGGTCTGCCACCGCTTACTCCTCGACCGTGAGCGTGCACGTCCACTGCACCTTCGTGGCCGAGTTGTCGGTCTCTACGCGGACTGCGAAGCGCGTGGAGACGGCGACCAGGATCGGCGTCTTGGGCGTGTAGATGTACGAGGTCACGGCGTCCAGGCCCTGGCGCCAGTCGTACGTGGCGGGCTGGGTCGGCTCGGCCGAGAATGCCGTGGAGGCCGAGAGCGCCGTGAAGATGGCTGCGGGTGCGCCCGGGTCTCCTGCGAGCGGCGTGTAGGCCGCGCCGCCTGTTCCGGACGTGGTGGGGCGACCAGCGCTGACCTCGGCTCCCGCCAGTGCGGCGGCGTTCGAGGACCCGACCTGGATCTCGTGGATCCAGATGCGCTTGGTGGCTCCGGCGACGATCAGTAGGATCGTCGATGGGATGGCTGCGGGCGTTCCGCTGTGGCGCCCGATCACGCGGTACATATCGGACATTCAGTTTCTCCAGTCCGTGCTGTTGTTGTGGGGGCGTAGCGGGCGATTTCTACGCCCGACCGTTGCGCGGCGCCCTTGAGCGCTTGCGCGCCGGTTCTTCCACTTGCGGTACTCGTCCAGCTTGTGCTCGAAGAGCTGGGTGTAGCTGAGCGCGTACTCCGGCGAGGTCTGCCGCATGGCGCTCTGGATCGCGTACAGCTCGATCAGCTCATGGAACTCCGGCGGGATCCCCAGGGGGATATCGCTCTCGTTCACGAGGTCTCCTGGGCGCGGCACGTAGTAGATCGTGATCGTGTCGCCCACGTTCTGGGTGATGGGGTAGACCATGAAGAGGTCGAGCCCGTCGATGGCGTAGAGGTTGATGTAGGTCGAGTTGATGAAGTTCTGGCGCAGATCCCGGATCATGCTCGGGCTGGTCTCTTCCAGCGTCCAGGGCTGTGAGCCCGAGATGCTGGTGTAGACGACGTCCCTGATCGTGGTCAGCGACGACAGCCCGAAGTCCGTGGCGATCGAGTAGTCCTGCTGACCGGCCACGATCACCTCGACCGAGGACGAGAGCGAGGGGCGCGTGATGGCGTAGACGTACTTGTAGCCGTCGTTGATGTGCCCCTTCATCTGCTCGCGGTTGCCGCCCGCCAAGGCTCCGCCCCGCAGGGTGTTGTCCTGGCAGCGATCCAGCATGACGCCCAACGTGCTCATGGCACCCAGATCTCCTGGTCGGCCTGGCTGCGCTGGTTCGGGTCAGGGTTCTCGCCGAGGTCGTTGAGACCGAGGGCCTCGCGGTTGATCGGCGCTGCGCAGAGCGGGCAGCGGCCCTCTCGGATCAGCCTGTGAGCCACCGAGAGAGGCCGGATGTGCGTGTAGCCAGCCTTCTCGGCCTCCTCCCAGTACCGCATGTTGGCGCGGCTGGGGGGGGCCGGGAAGGTGGTCAGGCACTGGTAGCACGCCTCCAGTCGCTGGACGCGCCCGTAGGCGCGCTCGCCGAGGTGCCAGAGAATGCCGTGGCGGGGCTGCCTGGGGTCTCGCTCCTGCAGCCCTCCCTCGACCTCTTCGGTCATGTCCTCGGCGCGCGCGTCGTTCATGGGCACGCGCCAGTCGATGAGGCTGGCGGACATCAGACGCGGGCCGTGAGCCCAGCCGCCTCGTCCTTGGCGACCGCCTCGTCACGGGCGGCCTGATCCAGCGCTACGAGCAGATCCTCGCGCTGGCCGACGGCCTGCTCGAAGACGATCGCGGCGGGGATGAAGCCACCGGCCTTGGCGAAGGCAACGACTGCCTCCACGTTGACCGGCCCCTCGACCGGGTAGGTCGGCCACGGAGCCGAGAGCGCGTAGTTGTCCACGCGGCAGAAGGCGAAGCCGTTCTCGTAGTGCTCGCTGAGGAACTGCTCGGTGAACTCGCGCAGCTCCGGCGGGCACTGCGCCGGGTCGGAGGTGTCGAACGACGAGAGGCTCTGGTACACGTCGTAAGCCTCGTGGGCTGTGGACGAGTAGCCGAGATCCACGGCGTCGGCGACGCTCATGTTGCCCGCCATGGGGACGGGCGTGGAGCCGAACGCGTCGGGTCCGATGGCCTGGAGGAACTGGTTCTTGGCCGCCTCGATCTCGTTGATCGAGAGGGTGCGGACGGTGAACACGGCGTCGAACCCGCGGTTGTCGGGCACGTAGCGCGTGGATCCGCCCTGCAGGACCTCGGCCTTGGTCGTGTCTGCGACTACCTGGATCTTGTAGTTCGCGTGACGGGATACGAACTTCACGCGGCGCTCTTCTTCGGCGGGGCGTCCGTCGTGTCTCCGGCGGCTGCCGCTACGGCGTGCTGCACGACCACGTTGCCGGTCGGCTGCACGGGTCCACCGGACTCGACCGGGGGAACCGGCACGGCGCTGGCCTTGGGCTGCACGTCGGGTGCGAGCCCTGCGGCCTTCTGCTCGGCCTGGATGTCCGCGCTGAGCGTGACGACGCCGTCCTTGCTGACCTGCGGCGTGCTGTCGAACTCGGGGTCGCGCGGCTTGTCTGTATTCGGCATGAAGCCCTCCAGTTACATGAGCGCAGCAGCCCGGACGAGGGCTGAACGAGCTGCTGCGCTCAACTTGTTGAGTCGGTTCAGGCGGCTTACGCGAAGCCGGTGACGCCCTTGAGGATGGCGTGCTTGCGCTCGTGCATGACGGCGATTCCCTGCTCCGTCAGGAACTCCTGCTTGTCCGAGTCCTCGTCGTTGCCTGCGCGCTTGGGCAGCAGGCGCGTGCCGCGCAGGACGCGGCGCTTGATCGAGTCCATGTCGAGGACGAAGCACGAGCCACCGAGCGAGCTGGAGCCTGCCGTGAAGTCCATCCAGTCGCGGTGCTCCACGATGTCCACCGTGAAGCCGTTGGCTGCGCGGTACTTGCTGATCTTCACGCCCCAGGACGTGGTCGTGTCCGGGTCGGGCGGAGCCAGGCGGTTGGACGGCCAGAAGGCCAGGGCCGACATGATAATCGGCGCGACGATCGCGATCTTGCGGCCGGAGCCGAAGCGCGACTGGTTCATCAGGAACGCCTCCCAGGCGGCCTGCGTCAGGGACGCGGTCGTCTGGACGTTGGTCGTGATGAAGGACGCCAGCCCGCCCGTGAAGGCCTGCGGCTGGGCGCCCGAGGTGTCCAGGAAGCGCGTTCCGAGGAAGAACTTGTTCTCCCACATGCGCTTGTGGTCCGTGGACTGCTTGTTCGCCTCGTACCCCATGACGTCGCCCTGGCCGTACAGCTTGGAGGCCTTGAGCGTCTCCGTGAAGCCGAACGGCGAGCGCAGGATCTCGGCGTAGTTGAAGTTGCGGACCTTCTGGGTCTGCTTGAGCACCGGGATGAGTGCGCCCTCCTGCGAGGACGTTCCCATGCGGACCAGTCCATCGACTGCGCCGAAGGACGCGAGGCCCGTGGTTCCCTGCTGACCGCGCACGACCGTGAGCGTTGTCGCCGTGGAGGCCGTGACCAGCATCTTCTCGCCGGTCTGCTCGTCGTGGATGTAGTCGCCGTTCTTGAAGAAGAGGCCCTGCGGCGACGTCATCGTGATCGACGTCGCGACGTTCGTGAAGGAACCTGCAGCCTTCGCGTAACGCGGGTTGTTCTCATCCTCCAGCCACTCGAACGTCTGCGAGAAGCAGTCGCGCGAGTTGCCGTCGAGGCGCATCAGCAGCGTGATGAGCGGAGCCTCTTCGGGCTCTAGCTGCGAGATGACGGGCTCCATGTCCACGACTCGCTGGTTCTGCAAGATCGTGAAGTCCGAAACCACGCCCGTGAGCATGGTGGGCATAGCTACTCCGAGGGGAGGGGGTTACCTGGATTTGTGCTTATCCGGGTGCCCTACCTTCGTGAGGCCCTGGCCCGAACGCTCAGGGGTCCCTCGCTACGGCGTGGGTCGGTATCGCAGTTGGAACGCTAGCACATGGATCGGACGTGTCAAATGGACATCTGGGAGTGGGCGATGTTGCCGATCAGCCCTACTGCCTCCAAAGTGCCCTTCCACGACTCGTCTGCCGTGTCGAACGCGCAACCCACCGCGAGGATGTCATCTCCGTTGGCGGAGACTTCCGCGCGCACGTCGAAAGCGACGAAGGGCGCCCCAGGGATGACCGCGATCTCTGCGCGATGCAGGACCGGGTCACCCTTGAGGGCGTCCATGAGAGCCTCCCCGACTACGTCCACGTCCTCGCTATCGACGCGCTGAACCGTGCGAGCGACGTAAACGTAGATGGTCACGCCCTCTTACCACCGGGGTGCAGGACCATGTCGCGGATGAGGTCTCCGTACTCCTGCTCATTGCTGGGCGGCGGGGCGGAGTTGCGCGTGATCGTCGAAGCCTTGCCGACGGCGGCAGCCGCCTCGGCCTCTGCGGCGACCCTCTCCTGCTCGGTCACGCGCTGAGCGACCTGCATCTCCAGCGCCTGCTGGGCCAGCTTGGGTCCGGCCATCATGTAGAAGATGGCGTGCAGAGCCTGCTTCAGCTCGCCGGGCGTGCGCGCGGCCGTGATCATGTTGTTGAGCTGCGGGTTCTGCTCGATATAGACGCCGAGGTCGTGCTGGTGCTCGGCCATCAGCGGCATCTCGGCCAGCGCGGCTTCGATGCCCTGGTCGGCGACCTGCTCCATGTAGGCGTGATCCTGCACGGCCTGGCGCTCCGCGAACTCCTCGCGCAGGATGTCGGCCTGCCAGGACTGGATCTGCGCGATGGCCTTGAAGGGCTGCTGCGCGACCCAGGCGTCCATGACCGTGTCGAAGGTCGGCTGGTCCATGCGCTCGTGGTTCTTCATCGCGAACATGGCCGCGGCCTCTGGGTCGGTCTGCGCCCACTTGAAGAGCTGCTCTTCGTTGACGATCTCGTTGATGTCGCCCTTGAAGAGCATCTTCGGCGGCGGCTCGGGCTCCGGCGGCGGCGGCTCCTGCTGCTGCCCGCGCTGGCTCAGGAGCTTGTTGGCCTCCTGATAGCCGCGCTCCAGCTCTTCGACGGTCTTGTACTTGCCCGCGTAGAGCCGCTCAACGACCTGATCGGGGGTTTCTCCAGCGGGAGGCGTAGCGGCGCCATCGTCGGCCTCGCCAGGTGGCGTAGGGTCCGGCGTCGGATCGGGCTCTGGCGTCGGATCCGGAGTGGGCTCGGGCTCGGGCTCCGGGGCCTCGTAGGGCGAGCCGTCGGGGTTGATCCCGAAGGCCTCCCCGAAGCTGATCGGGTCCTCGTCGAAGCCGTTGTCCCCGGCGCCTCCGCCCGGGTCGGACTGGAAGTAGACGCGGAAGAAGCGCCTCTGTAGATCGCTCACCTAATTGCCCCCGTTGCTGTCTTGGCCGTCTTTACGGCTCGATCGTACTCGGCTCGCATCCTGGCGTCCTGCCGCTTGAACCAGCGCAGGCTCTCGATCTGACCGAGCAGGCGCTGCACGACCTGAGCACTGGTGTCCGGGCTGAGCCTGGTGACCTCGTTCTCGACCCGGTTGATTTCATCGTCCACCCGCTCGCACATCATCTGCCAGCCCAGCGTGCCCGTGAGCTGTTCGAGGATCAGCGGAACCGGGGTGTCTACGTCAATACGCTGCGCCATTCGGGCCTCCACTCTGTAGGCGCTGTGCGAGGTTGGGAACCATACTCATCAGGTCGCTGCCCTGCGGAGGCCCGGCCGGGGCCGGGGTCCCTCCGCCTGGCTGCGCATTCCCGTTGAGGTTCGGCTCGCCGGGTGCAAGCTGTCCCAGGCCCGTGCCCATCGGGCTGACGTAGGCCTCGGGGTTCTTGACGTCGTAGGCGTCGAGGAACTTCTCGATCGCGGGCTGCAGGTTGATCGCGACGCCGCTCATCTGCGCTGGCTGCACGAGCGCGCCCAGGATGTTGACGAACTGCAGGGCCTCGTCGCGGCGCTCCTGGCGGTTCATCGACTCCGTGGCCTCTTCGATGGCGTAGCAGCAGTCGCAGAGAATCTGCTGGGCGTGGATCTTCTCGAACTTGAAGGGCACGTCCTGCGTGAGCCCCGGCAGGCGGATGTCGATCGGCCCGCGCCAGAGCTGCTGGATCAGGGCGATGGCCTGGTCGCCGTACTCGCCGAGGGCATCGAAGACGCGCTGGCGCTTGGTCAGCACGCGGTTCATGGCGTTGTTCGACATGATGTTGACGCCGGTCGCCGTGTTGTTCTGCATCTCCTCAGGGCTGGCTCCGCCCAGGTACTGGATGGCGGCCGTGAGGTTGAGCAGGTCGCTCTTCAGCTCGCCCTCGGCCTGCAGCGAGGCCTCGGTGATGTTCTGGTTGGGCGTCCACATCATCACTTCGTTGGGATCGCGCACGGGCCAGATCGCGCCCGGCTCGAATACGAGCTTGTCGGGGTCGTCCATGGTGTCGCGGATCATCACGATGGCGTTGGAGATCAGGCGCGTGTTGTCGAGGCGCTGGTTGAGGAAGGTCCAGATCGCGGACTGGATATCCATGATCAGCTCGACCTCGCTCAGGCCCTCGATCGAGTAGAGATCCGGGACGGGGGTGCAGATCACGCCGGGCAGCTTGCGGTGCCAGAACGGGTGGGGTTCCTGGCGGATGGGGACCGAGCCGTTGGCGATGCAGATCAGCTTCTCGCGGTCCCAATACTCCAGCACCTGGATCAGCTTGTTCTTGTCGCGCTTGATCGCCTCGTCCTTCATGGGCGAGGCTCCGCCGTAGCCGCGCGGCGCGTCCTTGAGCATGTCGAGGTTCTTGTAGTTCGGGTCGCGCTTGAGGCTGTCGAGCGTGACCCACCACTGGAAGATGCAGTAGCGCGCCTCGTCAAGGCGACTGGCGCTGGGGTCCCAGAAGAAGTCGGAGGCGTCCACGGGCGTGAAGGTGTCCTGGTCCTTGACGACCTCTTCCTGCTCGACCACGTTCATCTTGCCGGTGACCTCGTCGTACTCGCGTCGCTTCTGGATCGCGTTGAGGCTGACCCAGCCGATCTTGGCCGGGCTGACGCCGAGCACGAGCGCCTGCTTGACCCACTGGGCGTACTTGGGGTCGAAGTTGTCGTTGCGGCGGTGGATCGGCAGCAGCTTCTCCAGCGCGAGCGCTCCAGCGATGTCCTTCTCGCCGGTCGGCAGCACGCTGGAGCGCGGGTGCTCGGAGGCGATCATGGAGTAGACGGTCTCAATGATCTGGAAGATGTAGGGCGGCGAGAGCTGCGACTGCCACTGGTCCTCGGCTACCTCCAGGATGCCGCGGTAGGCGCGGTAGCGGTCGATGTAGCCCTGGCGGCGGCGCTCGCCGTTCTGGTTGGAGTGCGCGAAGCAGCGCTTGACCAGCTCGACTGCGTCCTGGTCCTCTTGCGAGAGCGTGGCGGTGTTAGCCACGGGTCACGGGCCGTAGCTTCCGCCCGCTGCGAGCGACGGGTCGGGCGGCGTGTTGGGGCCGCCCGGCATGGCCGGTGGACTCGGCGGTCCGCCCGGCAGGGTGGTGGCGTCCATGCCAGCCTGGTTGGGCGTCTGCTTCAGGAGCGTCGTGACGGCCTGGCCGAGTGCTGCATCCTGCTGTCCAGCGAAGGCCTGCTGGTCCTGCTGTCGGAGCGCCTCCAGGACGGCCAGCATGGCGTCGGGGTTGGTCGTCGGCAGCGGGGCCTGCGGTGGCGGCGGTGCCCCTGGGGCCATTGGAGTGGCGGGTCCCGGTGGGATGCCCGGCGGCGGTCCGGCCGGAGCATTCGGGTCAACCATGGTGCTTCCCTACCTCCGAGCCCTCATCAAGGTGTCGTTGAAGCGAGTTCGCTTCTTGGCTTTGGTCATGCTCTTGAGCTGAATCGGTCGCCTCTGCGCATACTCAGCGGCGATTGTATACGCTCCGGCGGCCGCGAAGACTTGATCGTCGTGCGAGCCTGGTCCTGCCTCTGGTCGCGTCTTGCCGATGATGAAGGTGTGCATCTCTTCGCGCAAGGGCGCGTGGCGGAGCTTATCCGGGTTTTCGCGCAGCACGTCGCGCAGCGTCTCCAGCATGATGGGGCGCGTGGCTACGGTGGTTTGCCAGCCATATGCGCTCTTGGTGTCGCGGCCGTAGGTGGTGCGCTCGCGGTCTCGGTGCAGCGCGCCTCCGTAGCCCAGGTCGCGCAGCTTCTCGACCAGCACGAGCCCGTATCCGCCGGTTACCTCGGGGCAGATCACAGCCTTGTTGTAGATCGTGCCGAGCTTGGCTGCTACCTCGCCGAGCTGTCCGATATCGTGCCGGTCGTGGTATACGGCGACGGTGTTCATGGTGGTGCAGTCCACGACCCACATGCAGGTGAAGTCGCCGATGTCCTTGGGATCGGTGAAGTGCCGCGCCCTGACCTCGCCCACGGTTCCGGCGGGGTCGATGAACATCACGTAGCGGTGGTCGAGCTTCTTCGGCTCGTAGATCCAGAGCGGACCCTGGGCGTTCTTGTGAGCCGTGATCCACTCGCCCTTCTTCCACGTGCCCGAGAGGTGCGCGCGGCTGAGCGGGGCGACGGGGTGGAAGCGGTGGATGTTGGCTGCGCCGAAGAACTGGCGGCCAGAGGTGATGAAAGCCTCGTGCGGCGTTGACGGGTACTCCTGGTGGAAGCCGTCGAGGTCTCCGGCGAACTGGCTGCGGATTACCTGCCTGCGCCAGGCGAGCTGGCCAGCCGTAGCCTCCAGGGTCTGTACCAGCGCGTCCTCTTCGTCGTCAAGCGGGCCGATGATGTCCCAGTCGAAGCGCGCGCCGAGGTCGTAGACGGGGTCGTCGAGCCAACTGAAGAAGAGCGGCGTGTAGTCCGAATCGCCCGAGACCGCGGCCTGCCAGCGGGCGTAGAACGAGCCCTGGATGCCGTTGGCCGTGGACTCCAGGGCGACGATCGTGCCGGGGACGTCGGGCACGGTCGAGAGGATCGAGCGCAGCACCTCTTCGCCGTGGTCCCAGAAGGCGACCTCACTACCGTGCAGCATGGTGGCGGCGCCGGAGCGCCCGGCCCTGACGTCTCGGGCGGTCTCGGTGCGCAGATAGGCGCCGTTGTCGAGGCGGAGCTGGCGGCCGAGGTTGCCGGAGACCTTGGAGGGGCGCAGGGCGTTGGGCAGGTTGGAGTACATCGACTCCGTCATGCCGAAGAGGTTGGAGGCGGCGTCGATCTCGTGCGCGATCGTGTACGCCCAGACGTTCTTGCGCGTGAACGCGCGGTGCGCGAAGGTGGCCTGGACGATGGTAGAGACGCCCTCGCGGCGAGCCTTGAGCACGATCAGGCGCGCGGGGCGCTGTGCGTCCTCGGCGTCCAGGATGGCGCGGCGCACGGCGAGCTGCACCTTGGTGGGCTGCAGCGGCACGTGCGCGTGCGTGAGGCGGTCCTGGATGTAGAGGTGCTGCTTGTACCAGCCGAAGTCGTGGATGGGGTTGACCGCAGGGCCTCCACCGACCAGCTCCATCAGTCACACAGCGCGAAGTAGAGCCCGAAGCCCACCATGGTGAGGCCGATGATGAGCTGGATCACGCTGGCACGAGGCGGTAGATCCAGCGGCGGAGCCCGGCCTCAGCCGCGGCGGGGGTGTCGTTGGCTGCGACGAAGGCTTCGGCGTCGTGCTTGGTCTTGAAGCCCTGGATCTGGTGGTTTCCGTGATCGTCCGAGGTTACGACTGCCCACTTCATTCTGATCCGAGTCCCGTCTTGGCTAGGGGGGATTCGAGCATCAGCTCCGCCAGCGACTTGTCGCCGGAGGGCGGCTCTGGATTCTTGCCGTACTTGAACTCGAAGAGGAGGCGCGCGGCCTGCACGTCTCCGTACTTGGCGATGCGTTCCTTCAGCGAGTGGATGATGATCACGATGTCGTCGTCCGAGAGGTGCGTGTCGATCAGCTCTTCTCGGGTGCGCGGGATGTCCACGCTGTGATGCTAGCACCCAAGGAAGGAGTCGAACCCTCGACACGCGGGTTTGGAGGCCGCTGCTCTACCGCTGAGCTACTCGGGCTAGAGGGTGAAGGACGGGAATCGAACCCGCGACGCTCTGGTTCACAACCAGAGAGAGCCGCCAACGGCTCCCCCGACACCACGATAGGCAAGGCTGGACTCGAACCAGCGATCTCCCGCTTATCAGACGGGCGTTCTGACCTGCTGAACTACTTGCCAGTGCACAAGGGAGGACTCGAACCTCCGACGCCCAGGGTGTAAACCTGGCGCTCTCGCCGCTGAGCTACTCGTGCTTGAAAGGCGATGGCTGGGATCGAACCAGCGACTTCCTCCTTCGCAGGGAGGCACTCTATCCGCTGAGCTACAACGCCGTACCGACGGAGGGATTCGAACCCCCGGCTTCCTGCTTCGAAGGCAGGCACTCTGTTCCTCTGAGTTACGTCGGATGTCCCCGTCAGGTCTCGAACCTGCATCTTGGGCTTAAGAGGCCCTTGCTCTACCAATTGAGCTACGAAGACGTAGTGCCCCAGAGGTGGAATCGAACCACCGACCTCCCCCGTTTCAAGAGGGCGCTCTACCGGGCTGAGCTATCGAGGCTGGAACCGACGGCGGGAATCGAACCCACATCTGAGCGCTTAGGAGGCGTTCGCTCTCTCCGTTGAGCTACGTCGGAAGCGAAAGGTGGGAATCGAACCCACGTACTCTGCTTGGAAGGCAGGTCCCTAAGCCACTCGGGCACTCTCGCGGAGGCGCTCCATACGGGATTCGAACCCGTGCGACCCGCTAGACAGGCGGGCATCCTAGGCCACTGGATCAATAGAGCTGGTAGCGGGACCCGGTAACGATCCGGGAAACCTGGGTTATGAGCCCGGGCCAGCGCCTCGCAATCCCGCAGTGAGCGACCTTGGAATCGAACCAAGCGTGTCCGAAGACGTCGGGGTTACAGCCCGCCGGGCGCCCTTGCGCCCACGTCGCCCTTGTGTCGAAGACGATACCAGGATTCGAACCTGGGTGCAAGCGCTTTGCAGGCGCTGACCTTGCCTCTCGGTCATATCGTCAGGAGTGGATTCGGTGGGATTTGAACCCACATGAACCTGCTTGCAAGGCAGGCGCCTTCCCTATCGAGCCACGAACCCAGAGCTGAGGTGGGAGGACTCGAACCTCCAACTTCTCCCTTAACAGGGGAGCCTTCTACCGTTGAATTACACCTCAGCGGATAGCCCAGGATTCGAACCTGGATGGGCTTGCACCCGTGCCCCGCTAGCAACGGGGTCGCTGACCGTTCGCTTGCTATCCAGAGTAGCCACAGCGGGAATCGAACCCACATTCCACCCTTGAGAGGGGCGCGTCCTGAACCGTTAGACGATGCGGCCGTAATGGAGGGGCAGGGATCGAACCCGCATTACCTGGGCCAGAACCAGGCGTCCTACCGTTAGACGATCCTCCAGAGCCGCCCACAGGAATCGAACCTGCGTCCTCCTGATTACGAAACAGGTGCTCAGCCAGCGAGAGCTTGAGCGGCGTAGTACCGACCCTGGGATTCGAACCCAGATCTCCCAGGTTCTGAACCTGGAGCCTCTTCCGTTGGGCTAGATCGGCTAGAGCGGATGACTGAGGAATCGAACCCCTGGGCTTGCACCCCCCCGGTATTCGACACCGGTTGCCGTCCATACAGCGGAATCATCCTCGATCTGGGTAGATGGATTCGAACCACCGACATCCCGGATCCGAACCGGGTGACCTACCAGGCTGGCCTATACCCAGGCGATTTAGGCGCCCCCGAAGGGCCTGTACCTTTCGGCAACAAGCCCCGCGGGGGCACGTGAGGGGGAATCTAGCGCTTATTGCCGGGCTTGTCAAATGCGCTGCAGAGGTGCCAGTCGTTGCAGGTCTCGCAGTAGCGGATCGGATGGCCTCTGTACTTGGTCCTCGCGCGCTCTTCGCGGAGTAGGAAGTCCTTCTGGGCTTCGTTGTTGCGCACGGCTCGCTCGGCCTCGTCGATGGCGATTTCGCGCATTCGGGCTTCGCGTGGATCCGGTGGTTGGGGGATCTTCTCGCCGCAGTTGGTGCAGATCACTAGTCCGTTGGCGCAGCGGAACCAGTGCAGACCGTCGTTGGCGTAGGTACAGGTAGGGCAGGTGTGGATTTCGACGCCGAAGTTGGGCATCAGCCGCCGCTCCTACGGATTCGGTCTACGACCTTGTCGTCGCCGAGCTGGTGGCGCTTGACTACGCCCGCCAGGGCGTCGAATGCGGCCAGGAATCGGGTGATTTCGTCGCCCTTGGGACCGCGCGAGAGCCAGCCTGCGCCCCTTTGGGCGAAGGCGAGGTCCACGGAGGGCGCGCGGTAGCGGATTTCCTTGATCAGGCGGTCGTAGGCGTCGGCTTTCTCGGTGATGCTCATTCCACGCTGCTTTTCAGCCATTTTGGGCCTTTTTGGCGGCCTTCTGGAGGCGTGCGATGGTTTCGGGGTCCATTCCGGAGGCGACGGCGTAGGCGACGTCGTAATCCTCTTGGTTGAGGTTGGCAGCCTTCATGTGGATGCCCCCGAGGTAGCTGGTGGTGGACGCTCCGACGGCCGCGAAGGCGCTTTGGGTGCCTTCGGCGTTCTGGTGGCGGGTGATGCGCGCTGAGGATCGCATTCCCATGGCGCGTCCTACTGCGAATGCGTCCTGGTTCGCGCCGATGTACTGGATCGTCCAGTTGGGGCGTTCCTCGGCCTTTTGGATTAGGTCGCTTAGGCGGCTTGAGCTGATCTCGCGGCTGGCGTTTTCGAGGCCGTCGGTCATCACCAGGATGAGCGCGCGGTCCTTCTTGCCGACGAGGTCTTTGAGGCGCAGAATCTCGCCCCCGAAGGCGTCGTTGAGCGCCGTCATGCCGCGCGCGAAGTAGTTGTACGTCGCGAGCTTCCTGGCGGAGCGGATCTGGACGTTCTCGTGGATGTAGTCGATGCGGTCGTCGAAGATCTTGCAGGAGAACAGGACGTCCTGGCCCTGCGAGGCCTTTTTGGTCTCGGCGAGCCACTGGTTGTAGGACCTGCGGGTCTCGTCGATCACGACTTCCATGCTGCCTGAGCGGTCGAGTACGGCTGCGACGTGCGTGGTGCCGCGGAATGCGGCGGTCTTGACGCGATCTCTCATGGGATCAGCCCTTCTTCGGGGTTTTGGGGGCCGGAGCGGGCGAGCACGGTGGCGTGCCAGTGCTCTAGCGCCTCGGCGATCACGCTTAGCTCGGCGCAGCGCATGCCGAAGACGGGGTCGGGCTGGCGCACGCCGCGGATGGCGTTGATCATCTGGGTGGGGTCGAACTCCTGAACCTCTTCGACCTCTTCTGCGGGCGGCGGTGGGACGGTCAGCTTGTAGCTCCAGTAGCCGCCGTCCTCGGAGTCGTAGAGCATCTGGTAGACGGCTCCGCGGTAGTAGTCCGAGACGATCTTGATGCGTCGGAAGAGCTTGTCGTCGCTCATGGCGTCTGCGTCCCGTTCTCGGCGTCGGAGAGGCAGAGGGGGTCGAGGATGGCGACGATCTGCGCGTCGGCCTCTGTGCCGTCGCCG
>Ga0193719_10000595_pt1 | contig 13797 bp, 13 predicted proteins | sample U2a2metaG_FD_160103 | JGI IMG/M metagenome (GOLD analysis project Ga0193719, IMG submission 160103) | Soil microbial communities from a riparian zone of the East river system, Colorado, United States - U2a2 | ecosystem: Environmental > Terrestrial > Soil > Riparian zone | place: USA: East... | reverse complement strand
GCAAGTACGCGCCGTTGCGTTGACTGCAACTCCAATCGCGTCATGCGTTCTAGCAGCTATCGCAGGTGGCATCAAAACTGCCGTACTACCTCACAGGCGCGAAGCGGTGACTCGCGCCAACCTCCCCTTCCGATTCTTCGCGGGGAGTCGCTTTGTGCGTCGTCAAGACCTCCTGAAACCCGACATAGTAAGCGAGCTCATCCTCCTGGGCGCCGGCACGTTAATATTCTTGATCTTGATTCTGATCCTCGTCGTGGCACTGACGCAAGCCTCTGCGTTGGGCTGAGGCCACCCCCCCCCCCGCGTTCCAAAATTCATGGTGACTGCGGACGAGGAGTGGCTGGCGGCGCATCAAAAGAAACGCTCCCGACCAGGGTCCGGCCTGGGCGATCTTCTGTGCCTACCTATCGTGCCGACCAACTCTCGTATCCTGCTCAACTTGATGCACTGTCAGCGGAAGGGGAGAATCGGCGTGTGACTCAATCCAGACCGCCACCCAAATTTCGGTTTCATAAACATCTGCCCGACTTGTGATGCAATTCTGCTGGCAATAACAACCTTCGCGATGGCCCTTGCATCCACTCCTCGTACAAATCTGGAGGGTGGATGAGCAAGAAAAATGAGAAAAATAGAGGGTCATTGGCAGACCCGTCCCGGCTGAAGCCTCTCGATCCCGATGACCGGCAGATGCTTCGAGTAGTAGTCGAGACTCCAAAGGGAAGCCGCAACAAGTTTGCCTTTGATCCTGATGAACAGCTCTTTGAACTGAAGAAAGTGCTGCCCGCCGGGATGACATTTCCCTATGACTTCGGATTCGTTCCGTCGACCCTGGCTGAGGACGGCGATCCCATTGATGTTCTCGTGCTGATGGATGAGCCGGCCTTTCCGGGATGCGTCCTCACCTGCCGGCCCATTGGGGTGATTGAAGGCCAACAGGTTCAGAAAAAAGATAAAAAAGATAAAGTACGCAATGATCGGATCGTGGCCGTTGAGCAGGATGCTCACAGCTGGGCGGACATCAAAACTATTGACGACCTAGGCAAGCAATTCGAGCGGGAGCTCGAAGAATTTTTCGTGAACTACCACAGGCTTTCTGGCAAAGAGTACCTGGTGCTGGGTGTGAAGGGTCCCAAGCAAGCACGGAAGCGGGTCAAATCTGGGATGCGGTGACAACGAGTCTGCAAAATAGGCCAGAGCGGCACATCGGTGCGTATGAAAGAAATACTCCTGCGTTTTGTACTCGGCGGTATTGTGGTTTCGTCGTTCGCAGTACTCGGCGATCTGTTCAAGCCGAAGAGCTTTGCTGGCCTTTTCGGAGCGGCACCCTCAGTTGCGCTGGCGACGCTGGGACTGGCGGTTGCGAGCGACGGTAGATGGTACGCCGCGAAAGAAGCTCGCTCCATGATCGCGGGCGCAATGGCATTCTTCATTTATGCATCTTGCGTCAGCTGGCTGATGATGCGTTACAAGTGGAAGGCTCTGGCGGTAACGACTTCATCCATTCTGATGTGGTTGGGCACTGCCTTCACTCTCTTGTACCTTTGTCTGTGACAGTCTGCCATGAAAATCAAAGTTAACTTTTCCGTTCTCGCCGAAACGAAGTGGCACGAATATGCTGTGCGATTTTTATTCGGCGGGCTAGTCACGGCGTCCGCCGGAATCATCGCGAAAGCATTCGGTCCAGTAGTCGGCGGACTGTTCTTGGCGTTTCCTGCAATATTTCCTGCCAGTGCGACCCTAATCGAGAAGCATGAGAAACAGAAGAAAGAGCGCGCGGGGATGACAGGCACACAGCGAGCCGCAAACGCGGTGAGCGTGGAGGCGGCAGGGTCAGCGATAGGAAGCATCGGCCTGGGGGTCTTCGCGGTGCTAGTCTGGCGAGCAATACCCAACCATCGTGCCTGGCTCGTACTAACGGGTGCCAGTCTCGCTTGGGTAACCGTCTCTGTGCTTATCTGGGAACTACGCCAACGGTTGTGAGGCGGGTTCAGAGCCACCACCATGGCGCCTGGGTTCATCGCGAGCCGGGCAACGCCAGCGACAAAGCGTAGTGGGTCTTCCGGCTCATCGGGTGCGCCGGGTTATGCTAGCTACGACACGGCGTTGTCAGGGTGTTCTCGGTAGACGGAAAAATGCCGGTGGCTTGCTCCCGGCGATCTCCTGGCGTTTGCTCCCAGGTGTGCGCCACATAACCAGAAACCCTATCAGGCTCAAATTGTCATCTAATGGACGGGCCCGGGTAGGACAGCCCCGCAGGATCCTGTATCGGAGGTCGTATGCGCAAAGTTGGAATCGTAATCGGGATCATAACTCTCATCTTCATTGTGGCAGCGGTGGTATTTGCCGCAACCTTCAACGTGAATCAATATCGCGGAACAATCCAATCCGAACTGGAAAGGCACCTCGAGCGGAGAGTTACGTTGGGCGACATGCACCTAGGCCTATTTCCGCCCCGCTTACAAGTACAGAATCTGGCGATTGCGGACGATCCAAAATTCAGCGACCCAAAACCGTTCGTGGTGGCCGAGGAATTGGACGTTTCGGTCAAGCTGCTGCCCCTGCTTCACCGCTCAGTCGAGATAAGCTCCGTAAACTTGCAGCGGCCCGCGGTAGAGCTGATTAAGGACGCGCAAGGGGTGTGGAACTTTTCAACGATCGGCGCTAAACAGAAGTCCACGCCTTCCCAAAACAAGCCGCAATTCTCGCTTGCAGAGTTGGTGGTGCAAGATGGGCAGGTGTCCATTACAGATCAGCAAGGGCACAAACCGCGGATGATGTACGATCACATCAATCTCACCTTGACGGATTTTGCTCCAGAAACCCCGTTCTCAGTCGATGCATCGGTCCACTTTCCCGGACAGGGCGCCGAGGAGATTCGACTGCAGGGCAAAGGTGGTCCCGTGCAGCAAGCGAATCCGGCAGCAACACCCTTTCATGGCAGCGTGGATTGGAAGGGGGTCGATATTGCGGGATTGCAAGCGTTCCTGCACACACCGGCCCTGGCCAACTCAGACGGCGTACTGTCGGGGCATAGCAAGATTGCTAGCGAATCGGGCAGGCTGTCGGCCGAGGGACAGATCGCTGTGGATAAGCTTCGCATTCGCGGCGCGGAGGTAGGCTATCCCGTAACCGGGGACTACGAGGTGAATGACGATCTAGCGAGTGACCTGTTGAGGATCAACAAAGCGGTGGTGAAACTTGGGCAGACGCCGCTCTACGCTAGCGGCACGGTAAATATGAAGCCTGATCCGGTACAGCTGGATCTGAACCTGAAGGCGAACAACGTTTCTCTTGCTGAAATCGCCCGTCTCGCGGCAGCCGCTGGGATCGCTTTCGCCCCCGGAAGCAGCGTCAACGGAAATATGAATGCCGACGTCCAGGTTCGAGGCCCTTCGGACAAACTGGCTTTAAGTGGAACTATCCAAGGCAGCAATATTCAGGCCTCAGGGAAAGATATTCCGCAACCAGTGCAGATTAAGGCGATAAACCTGGCTCTCACGCCAGACGAAATTCGCTCCGACAACTTCCCGGTAGTCTCGGGCGGGACAACCGTAAACACGCAATTCGCAGCTACACCTCAAAAACTCCCCTGGTTGATGCCACGCTGAAAGCCCCGCAGGCTGAGCTTCCCGCGATCCTGGCGATGGCCAAAGCGTATGGCATAAGTGGGTTGGACAAACTGAGCGGAGCAGGGACACTCAGCCTCGACATGCGCGCTACCGGGCCCGTGCAGGCGATTACGTCAGATGAGATCATGCGGGCCCTGAACGGCAACGTGAATCTGAACTTTAACAATGTTCGCTACTCAGGCGTCGATATCGGCCACGAGTTGGCCGGCATTGGGCGGTTTCTGAACTCGGCAGCATCACTGCAAAAAGACCAGGGCTTCACCAACATCCTTAAAATGACGGGCAACCTGGTGGTGCGAAATGGCATGGCGCAGACCAATAATCTGCAGGCGTTGCTCGACATGGCGAATGTGGGTATTACCGGCAATGCCAACCTGGTGACCCAGGCGCTGAATCTTGATGTGACAGGGGTGTTGTCAAAAGGCTTCAGCCAGCAAGTTGGGGGAACCGGCATCGGCGGATACATGAACACGGCGCTGGCCAACAATCAGGGCGAGATCGTGATCCCCGCCACAGTCACTGGCACTTTTCAGCATCCGGTGTTCGGACCAAATGTCCAGAAGATCGCCCAAATGAAACTGAAGGGTTTGCTGCCCAGTACGAATAATCCACTGGGTGGGGCCTCGGGCATTCTGGGGAACTTGCTGGGACAAAGGAATGCGAATCCCAATCCGGGACAGCCGAACACGCAACAGCCGTCGAACCCTGTAGACCAGCTCCTCGACATTTTTGGCAGAAAGAAGAAACAAAACACGGATCAACCACCGCCGAAGAAATAGGGATCGAAACGACAGAGCCCCGGATCGCCGAAATAAATCTCCGCGATCCACTTTAATGCCGCTCCCAGGGCCATCGACTCCTCTGTTCCGAATCACGGCGTGAGGTGTTGATCCCGGGTGGATGCCCCATTGAAATTCTCCTCAGCCGAGGCCGGATGATTTTTCTCCGGCTTTTCTTTCCCCCGGACTCGACGATCCCCACTCTACCCTCTATCATGTACTGATAACGTCAATCTTAGAGGTCCTGTAATGCCTGAACCGACTTATGAAGAACTGAAAGCCCGTCTAGCGGAACTGGAAAAACAAGGTCCTCAGCGCAAAGGCAACCTGGAATTCCGGGTCAGCGAAAAGGGAGGCGTGAGCGTCTACGGACTGGGGCGTTTTCCGGTGACCCTCTACTATGAGCAGTGGACCCGGCTGCTCGATGCCGCGGAAAAGCTGCGGGAATTTATCGAAGAAAACAAGTCCAAGCTAAAGCTCAAAGACCAATAGACGTTTGCAATCGGGGACTGAAATCTAAGACCAGAATCGCCTGACTCCTAATGCTGGCCGACGACATCCTCACCCTACCTCCACCGCCGGCCGACGCCCGCGTGCCCTACGGTTCTGATCCCAACCAGTTCGGCGAATTGCGTGTGCCGAAAACCGGTGCCCGGTTCCCGGTCGTCATGAACATTCATGGCGGCTACTGGCGCGCCAAGTATGATCTGAAGCATGCCGGTCATTTTTGCGCTGCCCTGACTGCGCGCGGACTCGCCACCTGGAACCTGGAGTATCGCCGGGTGGGAAACGTAGGTGGGGGGTGGCCAGGCACTTTCGAAGATGTCCGCAGCGGATACCGCCAGGTCTCACAGTTTGCCGGCCGTTACAATCTGGATCTCGCAAAAATGGTCGTAATGGGACATTCCGCAGGCGGGCAGCTAGCGCTGTGTCTTACCGGTCACGAGGCTTCGGTCAAGCGCGTAATCTCACTCGCTGGCGTTGTGGATTTGCAGCAGGCCTGGGAACTTCATCTCAGTGACAACGCAGTCGTCGACTTTCTGGGAGGTGAGCCCCGCAGTGTTCCAGAACATTACCGCGAAGCCGATCCCATGCAGCTGAAAATCTCGCAGGCCACACAGTGGCTGATTCACGGTGCCGCCGATGATACAGTCCCACCGTTCCTGAGCCGCAATTACACCGAGCAGAAGAAAAAGCACAACGAAAACGTACACTATCTGGAAATCTCCACTGCAGGACATTTTGATCTGATCGATCCCCGTTCCCCAGCCTGGGCAAAAGTCGAGGGAACGCTGCTACACCTGCTGGAGTTGTAGCGGTGCTTGGGGTTGGCCCACTTCAGCTTCGTCGCGCACTCAAAGGCCTGCGGCCAACAACTAGGCACCACGACTGCTTCAGGCACAATTTCTCAGCACCAGTGCTGAATTCTTTGATCCGAACGCAATGCAATTACACACGGCGTGTTCGATGGCCTTCTTGCGTCCAATATCCGGGACGTAATCGAGGTCGCATTCCGGATCGTGTGTTTCCAGATTCATAGTCGGCGGAATTTGTCCCTTCTGCAGGGCAACAATCGTCGCTGCCACGCCCGCCGCTCCACACGCTCCCTGAGGATGCCCGATCTGCGACTTCAACGCCGACATGGGCACGTCCCGCGCCCGTTCGCCCAACACTAATTTCAACGCCCGGGTCTCGATACGATCGTTCAGCTGGGTTGAGGTGCCGTGCAAGTTCACGTAGTCGACATCGTTCGCACCAATCCCCGCTTCCTTCATGGCCAGACCAATCGCTCGGGCCGGTTCCTCACCGCATTCCTGCAAGCGAACGCGATGAAACGCCTCGCAGGTAGAGCCGTAGCCGGATATCTCGGCAAGAACTCGCGCGCCACGCGCCCGGGCATGTTCGTATTCTTCGAGCACGAACATCCAGGCCCCCTCGGCTACCACAAAACCATCGCGGTCCACGGAAAAGGGTCGTGAACCCCGTTCCGGAGCGTGGTTCCAGGAGTCGGTGAGGATTTTCATCAGGATGAAGCCTTTCACGATGCCCAACGCTATGGGCGCATCCGCCCCGCCGCTCAAGGTCATATCTAGCCGCCCGGACTGAATTTGCCGGACCGAGTATCCGAAGCTGTCGGTGGATGACGTGCATCCCGTGGTAACGACGTGGCTGGGCCCGCGCAATCCAAAGCGGACGCTGAGTTCGCTGGACAGCGATCCCATGACTCCGGTGGGCACGCAGAACAGACTCATGTGTTTGTATTGCTGATGGAAAAAAAGTCGATATTGTTCTTCGGTAAACTCTTGCGATCCGCCGCCGGATCCCAGGATCACACCGAAACGCCGTTTCTGTTCCAGAGGCAGGGAAGCCGAGTCAATGCCCGCCGTGCGCAAGGCTTCCGTGGCGGCGGCCAGTGCCAGTGGCAACACCCGCGACACATGCTTGCGTTCGCGTTTCTCCACCCAAGCCAGTTCGTCGAAGTCCACCACTTCGCCCGCGATCTGCACTGGAATTTCGGAAGGATCGAAACGCGAAATGCGACGAATCCCGCTTCTTCCCTGTAAGACCGCATCGGAGAACATGGCGTTCCCCACACCGTTGGGGCTGACTGTGCCCATGCCCGTGATCACCACTCGTCGTTTCACGCCTCATCCTTCCAGATACCAAGACTATGTTCCAAGCCGCAGAGCCTCGTAGATGCCGATAGGCAATATATGGATATTATCCCTCGAATTTCCAGCGCGTTGCGCTGCTCATAAATTTCTTCTCGTAGAGTCCAAACACGACGCTAGGCCGAACCGCAAACACCGGCTCTTTCATCGCGAGAATGTCCTTCTCCATGCCCGCCATGTCAAAGTTGTATTTGGGTTGATATTTCTTGAGGAATTCACGGCGGAGAGAAATGTCGGCCAGCCCAGCCGTGCCTTCGACGACCACCGCTTCGTGAGCGTGCTCCGTGCAGACCACGCAGGTCAGATTTTTGCTCAGGTTCCGGGCCTTGCGCGATTGCCGCCCGGTGCTGAACAGGAAAGCTCCATGCAGCCACAATCCCCACACCACCATGGTGTGCGGCGTTCCCTCTGGCCTCACCGTCGTGATCCAATAATTGTGGCTTTGTCGCAGACGTTGCTCAGCCCACTTCCAGGGGAGCAACCCTTTCTTGCCTTCCGGCAGCCCGTATCCCGGCATAAGCGGACGCCCCGACTTGGGTGCGAGGTTTTTGCCCGGGCGCTTTTTTCCCGCCATTACGATTCTCCAAGCCTACAAATTCCGCTTCGTCCATCCATCAATCTGCTCCAGCGCCTGGTTCAGATTCTCAAGGGAATTGGCCACGCTGAAGCGCAAATAGCCCTCCCCAAAATCTCCGAAGGAGGTTCCGGGCAAGCAGGCCACGCCCGCGTCCTCCAGCAGTGCATCCGCCAGTTGCTTCGATTTCCAGCCCGTCTTGGTGACGTTGGGAAATACGTAGAAAGCTCCTTTGGGCATGCGGCAGGAAAAACCCTTGATCCGGTTCAGTCCGGCCACAAAGGCATCCCTTCGCCTCTGGAACTCCCCTCTCATATGGTCCACCGATGACTGATCGCCGCGGATCGCCTCTACTCCGGCCAGCTGCGTGAAGCTCGCCGTGCAGGAATTCGAATTCGTCATCAGCCGCGTGATGTGAGCCGCCAGATCTGGTCGCATCACTCCGTAACCCAAGCGCCAGCCGGTCATGGCATAAGTTTTCGAAAACCCGTCCAGCAGAATGGTGCGCTCCTGCAATCCCGGCACAGACAGGATCGAATGGTGCTCACCGTCGAAAACCAGCCGGCTATAAATCTCGTCCGAGAGCACCATGAGGTTACGATCCCCAATGGCCGCCGCTATGTCATGGATGTCCTGCTTGCTGAGCACTCCCCCGGTTGGATTGTGAGGAGAGTTCAGAATGATGAGCCGGGTGCGATCGTTAATCAACGACGCCAGTTCGTCCACGTCAAATCCGAAATCCTTCTCTTCCCGCAGGCGGATCGGCACCGCCCGGGCGCCCACATAGTCGATCATAGACTCATAAATCGGGAACCCGGGATTGGGATAGATAATTTCATCCCCAACATCCGCTAAAGCAAGCAGCGTAAAGAAAATAATAGGCTTGCCGCCAGGAACAACTACCACCTCGTCACTCGTGACGGTTACCCCTCGCGAGCGGCTTACATCCTCAGCGATGGCCTGGCGCAATTCTGGCAAGCCGGCGGAGGGACCATAATGAGTCCAACCCTTGCGCAGCGCGGCGATCCCGGCTTCCACCACATTGGCTGGCGTATCGAAGTCGGGTTCGCCAATTTCCAGATGCACGATCGTCTTACCCACCTTTTCCAGGGCGCGCGCCTTGCTCAAGACTTCAAAGGCAGTTTCTGTGCCCAGTCGCGACATGCGTTGAGCCAGGCGAAGTTCGTACTGGGTAGTGTTTTCCATGGGCGCAAGTTGCTCATTATACGCCCCGTCATCGCCGGGGCTCACCCAGGGGAGCCGTCCTCACTCACCCGCCGGGCAACGCCCAGCAGTACCAGTTGGGCAAAAAAGGCGAGTGCACGATCGCCAAACCCGGCCGGGGCGTCCGCGCCTAGGTGGTCCTGGACCTACCTGATCCCGAGCGGCTCCCGCCAGTCGCCAGCCGAAACGTGCCCGGCATGTACCCACGCGATCCGTGTCAGCAACGATCCCGCGACGGCGGAAATGCTCGCCCAGCGCCGCAAGCTGTGCGATCGGTCTTTCCCCGCTGCCATGCTAAGGGCGCGCAGCGCGGCAGGCACCGGCCCGGAAAGGGTGCCGCCCGCCCGCACCAGCGCTCCGCTCGGGCCCAGCTTCAAGGGATCGAGGCTGCGAAGTTGACGGCTTTCGATCCGCCATCCCTCCCAGCACTCGATCATCGCGCAGCCCAGGCCAAGCGCCTGCAGGGCGCGGCTTTTCTGGTGGCCCATCAGCTCCAGAAGCCCGACCGCCGCGCTCACACCGGAAGCGCCGAAATGCAGCGGCAAGTTACCGGCATTTTCATTCCACACCGGAATGGCCGTAGCTCCAATCAGCACCCCGGTGTAGTTGGAGAAGGGAAGGCCAAACGCGAGTGACGCCGCCTGCCCCGCGTTCTCCAGGACGCGCAGCGGAAGTGACGGACCGTAGCGTTCCCGCATGAATCCGGCAAACGCGACCGCCGCCGCACTTCCGGAGAATCCCAGCAAGGTCCACACACCAACCGACATCGGACTCTTCGGTTTGAACACCCGCATCATGTTCAGAAATCGCTCCGGCCGCCCCAAATCAGAGATAAGCAGCGCCGGAGAAATCAGAGCCCCTGCGGCCGCGATCCACCGCGCATCGCGTACCAGCCTTCGATCCGCCCCGGTGTAGTCGGCGATCGCTCCCACCACCGCCGCCGCGCCCGCCGCCCCGCCGACAAAAAAGTAAAGAGGAATCTCCCAGGTCCAGGATGGCTGTTTGAGCAATGGAATTCCGTAGTAGCCAGTCTCCGGAGAAGCCATCGGAAACGGCGCGCCTCGAGGGCGTACCCCGCTGCCTTTTACCTCACCGCGAAGCTCAGCCTCGCGGCGCAGTTCCAGCAGCCGCCGTTCGCGAGCGAAATGGTCGTTCCCTTCCATGTGCCTCTGCCCCTCCGCTCCTTTCTGCACCACCGCTCAGCGTAGGGGCGGGTGCCCCTCGCGCCCAGCCGGATCGAGAACCCGGCAATTTGCAGTGGCACAAACCCAAGACTCTGGCGAGCATGGCTCGCACCCGGAGGAGGGTGTCCCGGGCCTACGTGTTTCGGGGCTACTGAGTCTTGTCAGGCATTAGCAGAAACGCCAGCAAACTTCCCGCCAGCAACAATCCCGCCGCCAGCGCCGACGACGTCCATGCTTTGTTCAAATAAACCGTCGGCACCTCCGGCTTAGGTGGCAGATTATAAATGCGCGCATCACCTCGCAGGATGAACATCGCGTGCGTCCCCCCGATACTGGTATCCGCAGCATCGTAAAGTGTGGCGTCCTCAATTCCGCGGCGCTGCAGTTCCACTACTCGCTCCTTAGCTTGCGCCTGCAGATCGCCGATCTCTCCGAACTGGATCGACTCCGTCGGACAGGCTTTGGCGCACGCCGGAATAAGCCCTGCTTTCTGCCGGTCGTAGCAGAAAGTGCATTTGAAGGCGCGCCCGTCGTCGTCGTCGCGCTCGACTACGCCAAACGGGCACGAGACCACACAATAGCCACAGCCATTGCATATATCCGGCTGCACGAAAACGCCGCCAAATTCAGTCCGCACAATCGCGCCCGTGGGGCAGGCCTCAAGACAGCCTGCATTTTCGCAATGTTTGCAAACATCCGATGAGAACCCCCAGGAACCCAACTCCGGCGCATTGCCGCCAAAGCCCGGCTCCGGCGAGCCTTCCACGAACTTCACGTGCCGCCACGTCGAGTGCCCGACCGCAGTGGTATTGTCGTAGGAGAATCCGCTCCATTCCAAGCCATCCTCCGCAATATCGTTCCATTCCTTGCACGCGACTTCGCAGGCTTTGCAGCCAATGCACAGCGTAGAGTCAGTGAGAAATGCAGTCGTTGGCATGGTAGTTTTCGCGGGTCCTTATTCCGATTAAAATTCCGATCCAACGCCATGGCCCAGCTAGGGGCGACGCCCCACCTGTCGGTGGATCAAAAAAGGCGGCAAGCTCCGTTGCCAGCCGGAACATCTCAAACAACATCCCCCGCCAGAGCGTCGCGCAATTGCAGCAACGCTGCCTCCCCGCGGCGCCGCCGGCCGGGGGCCACTCCGCAGACCAAGGCCTTGCTCTCCATGATGCGGACGTTTGGTTCTTCACTGATCGCAAGGAGATCGTTGACCACATCGCCCTGCACACGCCCGCGGTATCCCCAATGATACGGTAGCCCGACCTGATGCACCCGCCGTCCTTCGATCCACAAGGGATGCATGCGCCGCGTTACCAGCACGCGCGCTTCGACAATGCCGCGCGGAGTAGTAATGGTTACCCAGTCGCCATGCTCCAGGCCGGCATCGCCCGCTAACTCGGGCGAGACCTCGGCAAACAATGACGGTTGTAATTCCGCCAAATGGGACAGCGTGCGCGTCATGCCCCCCGCAGTGTGGTGCTCGGTCAGCCGATAGGTTGTAAGAATATGAGGAAACCGCGGATCGCCAGGAGAATTCGCGTATGGATTTTCCGCTCGCTCTTTGGTCTGTGCCGCCGGATCCGTGGTCTGAGCGTACATGGAATTGTGAAACAACGACTCCAGCGGTTCGTAGTGCGCCGGCAACGGCCCATCTTTCAATCCGCTGGGAACAAACAGCCAGCCTAATCCATCGGGATGCAAGACAAACGGTCGCGCTCCGCCGAGCGCTTCTACTCCATGCCCGTTCTTGAGATTTTCCTTGGCATCCGGCGGGGTCGTTGTCTCGAAGTCCGGCGTGTCCAGTCCAGTCCATTGTCGACTTTCTTCATCCCACCAGACGAGTTTCTTGCGCTCGCTCCAGGGTTTGCCGTCCGGACGGGCGGAGGCACGGTTATAGAGGATGCGACAATCATTCGGCCATGCAAATCCCCACCCGTGGCCAAGATAACCCTTCGGTTTTCGTTGGTTGGCCTTGTTTTCACCTGGGCTGGGAAACACGCCGGAGTAAATCCAGCAGCCGCACGCGGTCGAGCCATCGTTGCTCAGCGCCTTGAAACCGGAAAGGAGCTTGCCATCTGCAACGCTGCAGCCATTAATTTCCTGCAGAACGCTTTCAACATCCGGCTCGGCTCGCTGGCCATGCACGGGATAATCCCAGGTAAGCGCATTTAGCCCAACATTGCGAGGGCGTAAATCACTCTTTGCTTTCTCTTTCAACCGGCGGCCCAAGTGATACATGAACCATGCATCGCTGCGCGCGTCTTCCGGGGGTTCCACCGCCTGATTGCGATACTGCAACATGCGCTGCGTGTTGGTGAACGTGCCGCTTTTCTCCGCCGTTCCTGCGGCGGGAAACAGGAACACTTCGGTGGCGATGGTATGGGGGGAAAGCTCCCCGCGTTCAACCTCGGGGGAGTCATACCAGAAAGACGCCGTTTCAATCTCGACCATGTCTCGAACCACCAGCCACTTCAGCTTGGCCAGGGCCGAACGCTGCAGGCGCCCGTTAGGCGCTCCCACCGCCGGATTCTGGCCCATGACAAACAGGCCTTCCATTTTTCCATCGAGCATGTCGTACCAGTAGCCGAAGTGCGAGTGGTCTCCGGTTACTCGCGGCAGCCAGTCGAAGCCAAAACTATTTGCAGCGGTCGCCGAATCGCCATACCACGCTTTGAGCAGGCTGGTAATGTACTTGTCGAAATTCGCCCACAGCCCGGTGCGCGAACTGTGTTTTTGGATGTAACTCCGTAAGTTGTTGGATTCAGCCTCGCACGAGGGCATGGGTAGGTAGCCCGGCAAAATATCGTAGAGGGTGGGAATATCGGTCGAGCCCTGTATGGAAGCGTGTCCGCGCAGTGCGAGAATCCCTCCGCCCGGCCGGCCAATATTGCCCAGCAGCAGTTGCAGAATTGCCGCCGATCGCACGATCTGCACGCCGTTCGAATGCTGCGTCCATCCCACCGCGTAGCAGATCGCACCGGTCTTGTCCGCACCCGATGCCGACGTGAACGTCTCCGCCGTTTTAAGAAACACTTCTTTAGGAATGCCGCAACCATGCTCTACTCTCTCCGGCGTGTAGCGCGCAAAGTGACGCTTCAACACCTGAAAAACGCATCGCGGATCCTGCAGCGTAGAATCGGATACGACTTTAGCGACATGCTCGGCTTCTCCACCGCGTTCTTTGCCATGTCCGCCCTGGAGGGAAGAATGGCCTGTCTTTTTACCACCCTTACGCGTAGCGGCTTCGCGATACGCCCAGCTCTGCGGATCATACTTTTTCTTTTCCGCATCCCAACCGGAAAACAAGCCGTCCAGATCCTCCGTATCCTGGAAATCGTCTCGCAAAAGCGTAGACGCATTGGTGTAGGCCAGCAGATATTCCCGAAATTCCTTGCCGTGCTCCAGCACGTAGTTGATTAGACCGCCGAGGAAAAGCACGTCGGTACCCGCTCGCAGCGGCACCCAAATGTCGGCCATCGCCGAAGTTCGCGTGAACCGCGGATCCACATGAATAATCTTCGCCCCGTGTTCCCGCGCTTCGATCACCCACTGAAATCCCACAGGGTGGTTCTCCGCCATCGACGACCCCATAATGAGGATGGAGTCAGCGTTTTTCAGATCCTGTTGAGCGGTAGTAGCGCCGCCGCGCCCGAACGATGTCCCCAGCCCGGGGACGGTTGAGCTGTGTCATATCCGCGCCTGATTGCTCAGGCAGACCATTCCCAACCCGGCGGT
>Ga0193719_10000593_pt1 | contig 13812 bp, 10 predicted proteins | sample U2a2metaG_FD_160103 | JGI IMG/M metagenome (GOLD analysis project Ga0193719, IMG submission 160103) | Soil microbial communities from a riparian zone of the East river system, Colorado, United States - U2a2 | ecosystem: Environmental > Terrestrial > Soil > Riparian zone | place: USA: East... | reverse complement strand
TCGCATGCCCGCGAACGCCAAGGTTAAGTCGCCCGAGAGCCAGATTTTAGAGGGCCAGGACGTGCGCACGCCGAATATTTTCGATATAGGAAAGCGATATCAGGCGATCGGCAACCGGTATCGGGAGATCTTCGAAGGAGCAAGGTAACAACCTTATGTTCCAATGGTTTCAGTCGTTCCAATCGTTCCAAATGCTCCGGAAACAATTGGAACCACTGGAACGATTGAAACGTTTGGAACAGATCTTTGCGATTTAAGAAAGGACCTAGTCATGTTCACTAAACCTCGCATTACTTTGGGCCTGCCCGATCATCCCCGCTGCCAGGCGATTATCGACGGTAAAGTCGGTATCGAAGGCTATGAGCTCGAAGTCGATCCTCATTTCGTTTCTTCCGGAGAGCGCCACTACAAGTATCTGCACGGCGAGTGGGATGTCGGCGAGGTTTCCGCAGCAAGTTTGCTCCGCGCCATTGAGAAAGGACAACAGCTGCTTGCGATTCCGGTCTTCTTCGAGCGTGGCCCGCGCCAGCGCAATATTTATCATTGCGAGAATCATCTAAAACATCCGTCGGAGCTGAAAGGCAAAAAGTTCGGCTGCTTCCGTTACGGCGCCACTGCCGTTGTTTGGGCGCGCGGCTACTTGCTCGATGCGCACAACATCAAGACGACTGACATGCAATGGTTCGTTTCCGGCCGAGAAGTTTTCATCGGCCACGAGCTGCCGGTCAAAGTGCAGCGCATCGAGCCGCCGCCGCCCTTCGGCGAAGAGAAGCTCGTGCTTTCGAAAATGTTGAACGAAGGCGAATTGCACGGCGCCGTGGTGCCCGGGGACAACGGCTATGCCGGTTTCTTCGGCGGCGGCGAGACGCCGAAGATGATGGCCGCTTATCCGGGTGTAAAGCCGCTCTTCGATGACAATCAAGAAATCATCGATTACGTGAAAAAGACCGGCATTAACCCAATCATGCACGTCTTATCGATCCGCCGCGAGGTCGCTGAGCGTCACCCCGACTTTCCCGCGAAATTGACGCGCGCCTTCATGGAAGCCCGCGACGTTGCACCACAGTACATGCCCGCCGACGAAATCGCCGGCTATCGGAGAGAACGCGACGAGCTCGGCGAAGATCCCTACGCCTACGTCATGGGTGAGAACGAAAAACGTACGCTGGCGGCCATGAACCGCTATCAGATCGAGCAAGGTCTGATGAAAACCACCTTGCCGATGGACGACCTGTTCGTCGGACACGTGGGATGAGACGATCGTGATGCAGCTATTCGTCCTATTTGTCCTAGTGGTCTTACCCGTCGCGACTGCGCGCGCCGCCACCCTCGAGGACGCCGCCAAGACCGAAGGCGAAGTCGTCCTCTACAGCTCGCTCAACAATGAACAGATCGTCACTCTCGTCGACGCCTTCAAGAAAAAGTATCCGAACATCAAGGCGTCGTTTTATCGCGGCACCAGCGATCGAGTTTTGCAGCGCGCGGTCACGGAGTCCAAAGCCGGCCGCTTCGCCGTCGATGTCGTCACTGCGGCAGGCTTTCAACTCCAGCTGATGAAAGAATCGGGACTGACGCAAAGATTCGTGCCGCCGGAAGCATCGTCCTACAACGAAGGCTTCAAAGACCCTGACGGTCACTGGGTAAGCGTCCATTCGCTGCTCAATTCGATGGCGTACAACACTCAGCTGGTGAAACCGAACGAAGCACCCAAAAAATACGAAGATTTGCTTGCGCCTCGTTGGAAAGGCCGCCTCGGCGTAAATCTCCTGGATCCGGAATGGTACGTGAGCCTGCAGCGGCGCTGGGGCAAAGAAAAAGCGCGGAATTTTTTAAAGGCGCTCGCTGCGCAGCAGCCGGGCGTGCGCGATGGCCACAACATCACGGCACAACTTCTAGCCGCGGGCGAGTTTCACGCCGTGACCAATACCTACGCGCACATCGCCGCCCGCATCAAAAACCAGGGCGGCCCCGTGCAGTACGTTTTCGACGAGCCGGTGATCACTTACGTTCATCCGATCGCGTTGATGAAGGCCGCGCCTCATCCCAGCGCCGGTAAACTTTTGATGAGTTTCATTCTCTCCGTAGAGGGCCAGCGCATGTTGCGCGATCAGGGAAGAATTCCCAGCCATCGCGACATCGATCCGCAAGTCTTTTCCCTGCGCAATGTAAAACTCTTCGCCAGCGATCCACGCTTGGCTAAAGAGTACAGTGCCGCAGGTGACGAGATGCGCGCAATCTTGGGCGCGCGGTGAACCATAGAACGTTGAATACTGAACCGCATTTCTAACGATTTGAACGGCTTGAACATTTTGAACGATTTGAACGAGTGACGTTTCCAAAGAGGCAGCGACAAAATGAACTTATTTCCGGCAAAACGCACTACCCCTCTACCCGGCGGCTACATGGGCAAAATTCTCCGCGTCGACCTGACAACCGGAACGTTGAAGGACGAGAACTTGCCCGAAGAGCCGATCTTGAAAAAATTTGTCGGCGGCCAAGCGCTGGCGTTATATATTTTAATGAACGAGTTGTCGCTCGATGCCACGCCGTTCGGGCCGGAAAACATCGTCGTCATGATGACCGGGCCGCTCACCGGCAACGGCTTCACTCCCGGCGGCACGAAAATGACCGCGGTGTACTTGAGCCCGCTGACAAACACGACCCTAGGTCGCGGCGCGACCAGCGGTTATTGGGGAACCTATCTGAAGGCCGCCGGTTACGACGGAATCATTCTCACCGGCGCCTCGCCGAAACCGGTTTATCTCTACATCAAAGACGGCAAGCCGGAATTGCGTGACGCCGCGCAAGTCTGGGGCATCGGCACGCGCGACACCGAAGACCGATTGCGGGAGATCGTCGACAATCGCGACGCAAGAGTGCTCTGCATCGGCCCTGCCGGCGAAAACATGAACCGGGCTGCGATGCTCGCCAACGATTACAATCATTTCGCCGCGCACAGCGGCGGAGCCGTGCTTGGCTCGAAAAAACTCAAAGCCATCGTCGTCTCCGGCACGCTGCGGCCAAGCTACCGCGACAAAGCGAAGCTGGCCGATGCCGGCGCGCGCTGGCGCAGTGTTTTGCAGCAGCACGACGTGAAAAAGAAGAAAACCAAGTACGGCCACGGCGACGCTTGGGGCGCGCTGAACAATCTCAACTGGCGCAGCACCGACATTCAACCCGCGCATATCAAGGGCTTCGATCAAAACGATGTTGTGCTCCGTCCCTGTTTTCAGTGCGCGCGCATGTGCCCGTGGGACGCCAAGCTCGGCGAAGGCGAATTCAAAGGCACGGTGGTGCATTTCAACGCCGGCGGCGAATGGCTCGATACCTTTTTCAATCTCGGCATCAAAGGCAACGCCGTGCTCTACTTGGCCGAGAAGATCAATAATTTGGGCATCGAGTGCAGCCACTTTTCCTGCGGTGCCGGCGTCGCTTTCGAAGCGTGGGAAAAAGGACTCCTCGGTCCGGACCGAACCAACGGCTTGAAACTCGAATGGGGCAACGTCGAAGCCGTCGACAAACTCTTGGACATGGCGGCGCGGCGCGAAGGTTGGCTGGGAAATTTGCTGGCTGAGGGGCCCAAGCAGCTCGCCGAAGCGCTCGGCGGCGACGCGCCTAAATGGGCCGTGCACACTAAAGGCGGCACGCCGGCGATGCACGAGTGGCGCCCCCTACTCGGTCAGATGCTGCGCGAACTTGTCGCCAGCGGCGGAATGAAACCGCAAGGCGGTGGATCAAAGAATCCACCCCCCGACCTGCGCGACAACGAACACTGGGGTCCGTTGGAGATGGATCAACCGGACGGTTGGGTTTGGTCCCATGTTCTATCCGAGCAGTATCGGCAATTCACCGGCATCTTCGGTGGCTGCTGGTTCGCCCAAGAAAGTCACAAAAAAGACGGCCTCAACAGCATCGTCGACGCTTTCAACGCAATCACGGGCTGGAACTTTACGATGGACGACGCGTTGCAAGCTGGCCACCGCAGCATGATTCTGCAAAGCCTCTTCGGCACCCAGCGCGGCTGGATCGCCGACTTCGACTGGCAAGACGTTGGTCCGAGATTTTTAGAACCGATCCCCGACGGAAAATACAAGGGCTTCACCATTGCGAAGTGGCTACCGGACATGATCTGGGAATACTACAAACTCTCCGGCCGGCACGAACGAACCGGGCGACCATACCAGGACACGCTGGAGAAACTCGGGCTGGAAGAATTTTCGGAGTGGGCCCAGCTTGATTAAAGATGTCATCCTGGGGCGAAGCGGAAGGCTCTCGACTTCAAACATGCAAAAATACGAGATGCTTCGCGAAGTTTATCGTGAGTCTTGCCGAAGGGCTCAGCATGACACGCGCATGATTCCGCTCATTCTGTGTCACAATCCCTAGGATGGGTGAAGCGAACCGATGCCCCTCGATCCGCTGATTCGATTCTACGGAATTTCCTCCAGCAACAAGCTCGCGCCTTTTACCGGATTTCTCACCCGCAACTTCTTCTGCACCAGCCACACACGCGCGGCAACCGGATGAACGACTGGAACGCCGAGATCATTTTCAACCGCGACGATGTCTTTCACCTGCCACGCGCCCGAGCCGAGTAAGTAAATTCCTTGTGCCGTTGGGTGCTTGTTGAATGAGGATTTGAGATGCTGATAGATCGTGTCCGTTGATATCTTGTCTGCTTCATACGGCGTCGTATCCATCCCTTCCATCCCGAGAACTTCGAAACCAGCGTCGGTGAAATACTGGGCAAAGAGCGAATTGAGTTTCTCGTCGTTAAAATAAGTGCACCCAACGAACTTTTTGATTCCCAACGCGCGAAGCGCTTCGGCCTGCGAGATGCCGGAAGTGAAGATCGGAATTTTGTATTTTTCCTCCCAGCCGCCGACGATTTCCTGCTCGGCTTTGTGACCGCGCACCATGAACGGCGGCCCGCCTTCCGGGTGAATCAGCTCGACGCCGATCTCCGCGAGCTCGGCGACTTTCGCATTGTAGGTTTCCAATGCGCCGAGATAGCCCCGTTCGGAATGTTCCTTGATGCCGGCGTACATCGGAATACATCCGACGCCTTCAGGCAAAAGCCGAATGAATTCCACCAAAGAACCTGAACCATAGGTAGGCTTCACGACCCCGACAGTTCCACGCCATGTTCCCGAAGACATTGAACCCTCCTTCCTTAGTTCCATCCCGGCAAGATGACGGCATGCTAGTCGCAAGTGGTCACGGAAAACAAGAGCTAATCGGTCAGACCTGTTGCCTATCAATCATCCATTTTCGATCATTAATCCTCGTTGGTCGCGATCCTGTTGACGCCTGTAAAACTTAAATGTTACACCCACGCTGTCGGCCATCATGCATGCCTCGACGGATCGCACGCCCTAAATGAAATATTCACGTAGCTTGAACAGTACCGGGGGATAACATTCATTCTGCATTGACGCTACCAGACACGCCGGTGACAGCTCAACCAAACTCTGTCGATATTGGGCATAGAATTTGATGCGGTATTATTAAGGTCCTCTCGGTGCCGACCGTTCCCTAACTGCAACAGTATTCATTATCTGAATAGTCACCGACCAAGTTCTACAATGGAACCTTCTGTGCCAGAAGAGTCAGCGAACAGCCGAATCAGATGGATTCTGCCTACATGCTTTTGTCTTGGCGTATTTCTGCGCATCTATAATTTCTGGGGGCCAAACTTATGGCTCGATGAATACGGGACATGGTGGGTTGTGTCCGGTTCCACTTGGGCAGAGGTCGCGGAACGGGCAATAAAAACTCAAGGTCAGTCGCCGTTTTATTACCTTATTGTAAAACTGTTTACGCGTATGTTTGGGGAAGGATCATTTCAGTTGCGCTTGCCATCTGTCATCTTCGGGATCTTGACGCTCTTTGTCGCCTTCCGCTTAGCCATGCAATTATTTCACGACCAAACTGTGGCGCTCACATCTGTAGCCGTGTTCAGCGTCAACGAGCAGCTTATTTGGTTTTCGCAGAATGCCCGGCCCTACGCACTGGCGTTATTCTTAACACTCGTTTCGTTTCTATTTTTTCTCCATTTTTTACAGTCGCGACGGCTGCGTGACGGCACAGTTTATACGGTGACGACAGCGCTGCTGATCTATTCCCACTTCTTGTTTGCCTGGGTCGTCGTCATCCAAGTTGTTGTCGTGACGCTCAGATTCGGTTGGCGGGAGCTGTCATCCAAGTGTTGGTTACTGGCATTCTTGCTAATGACCGTTTTATGTCTGCCCCTATCTGGTCAGATCCTCAGTTTGTATGGAAGACGGCAAACGCTTGATTGGGTACCTAATATCGTTCAATCCATCCAAGCCTCGGCGCTCGCGCGCGGCTTTGCGGACCCTTGGGCGCTGGTTTTAGCCACCTTCACTCTGCTCGCAGTCGGTATCAAACCCATCGACCTTCGACCATCTCCCACGCGCGAAGGTCTATTATTTCTACTTGCATGGTTGATCATCCCTCTCGCGGGAATATGGACGGCAGCGACAATCATCGGAGTGTCCTTTTTTGAGGCACGCTATATTCTATTCGTCTACCCTGCGGCCCTTTATCTGTGGGCTTGGCTGATGCTTCATGTAAAACATGCGAATTGGCTCCGCTGGCTTCCAGCCGGTGTATTTCTGGCGGCAACGTTAAGCATTTCTTTAATCCCTTACCTTTTTGAAACCGGTGCTTTCAGACATTCTGAAAGATTGGGCTGGGACCAAGCTGCAAGAACATTGGCTGCCGCCGGTCGACCCGGCGATCTGGTCGTTTTTTATTCGGCTTTCATCGAAGCCGATCTGTTTGCTCAGAGACCTCAGGACACCTACCTGCTGTCTTATGTTGGCTGGCCACTTATCGCCCATCTTCCGCCGAACCATAGTTTCACTTTGGTCAGCCTGCCGCTCCTTCAAAACGAGCGCACGGATCCCTATATCAAATCGCTCGAGATACGAGCCGCGAAGCACGATCGAGTTTGGGTTATCGGTCCCGACAAGCAACGCGAATATTTCAACGACAAACTGATTTCACAATTTAGCTTTCACCCCGTCCCTGGCTACCTGAGTGACAACATAATAAAAGCTTCATTACTTGTTCGATCAGGCAGCGGATCGTAAACGAACGGCAAAGCGGTCGGGTTGAGTGTTGACGGATTGAAACTCGAAGTGATAGATGACCGCTGATAGTTTCCGAGCAGGACTCGAAAGGACAATTCATGACCACTAGTCCGATTGAAACTTTGACTCAGCAGTACGGCAACCTGGTGCCCACCGGCCGGCTCATAGACGGCAAGCCGCGCAGCATTCTTTTCGACGCGACCAAGTGCATCGGCTGTCGCCATTGCGTACAGGCGTGCAAGGATTGGAACGATCATGACCGAACGAGTCTCTACGAATTATCCAGCACGAATTGGATCACCATGGAGCCACCGGTGCTCGAAGGTCTCTCGCCGCTTTGGGCGCGCAACAGTTGCATGCACTGTAACTTCGCCGCCTGCGCCGCGGTGTGTCCCGTCGAAGCAATTACCAAATATGAAGAAGGCCCTGTGGTCATCAACAAAGACGTTTGCATCGGCTGCGAATACTGCATCCACGCTTGCCCGTGGGAAGTCATCACCAAGAACGACATCACCGGCAAAGCCAGCAAATGCACCATGTGCAGCGATCGCATCAGCGAAGACAAGCAACCCTTTTGCGTCCAGGCCTGCCCGGTCAGCGCGCTCGACTTCGGTTTCTCCGAAGAAATTTCCGACAAAGCCAAGAAGCAAGCCGAGGCGATCGGCGGTTACATCTACGGCGAGAAGGAAGCTGGCGGCGGCAATGTCGTTTATGTGCTGAAAGAGGTCAAAGAAAAATACGGCGTGCGCAACATCGGCGCGGAGAAATTCCCGAAGCACAAAATCCCGCTTGGCCTGATGCTCAAAGATCTGTTCACGCCGCGCTGCGGCATCGCCGGCAAACTGCGCGCGCTCTATCTGGCGATCATTCATCCGAAGCGGCTCATCTACCGGTATTTTTCTTGAAACTTAGCAGAGATTAATGTGCCGCTGAATTGGTTCCCTCTCTCGTTGGAGAGTGTCTTGCAATGTCATCCTAAACCTTGCCGAAGGGCTCACCATGACAGCCGTAGAGTTGGCCGAATTGTAACGTCAACGGGGAGCAGGTTAAATTAATTCACTACGAATGAAAACTTACAGAACCATAATTCTGGCTATCATATTGTCATTCGCGACAAGTTTCGCGCGCGCCGAAAAAATCCTCACGGCGATCCCCCAGGCAAACCTGAATTATCTTTCCATCTACGTCGCCGACGCAAAAGGATTCTTTAAAGACGAAGGGCTCGAAAACGAAACCGTTGTCATCTCCGGCCCGCTATCGATTGCCGCCTTACTTAGCGGCGACGTCGATTTTAGCGGAGCCGGCGGCAGCGGCATGCGCGCCGCGCTCAAGGGCGCGCCGCTGAAAGGCATCTATTTTCAGTCGGAGAAAGTTACTTTTTATTTGGTCGCTGATCCGAGCATCAAAAGCGCCGCGGACCTGAAGGGCAAGAAGGTTGCCATCGGCAGCGCCGGCGACACCCAAGACCGGATGATCACTATGTTCGCGGAGCGCGGCGGGGTTACCTCGAAAGATATTATTCGCATCGCCGTGGGCGCGGATACCAACACCCGTATCTTGGCGATCAAAACCGGCAACGCGCACGCCACCACGGTCGACCCCGGCGGCCTCGTCTTCGCGCAAAAGGAAGGCCTCGTGTCTCTCGGCTTTCTCGGCGATCTCTTTCCCATGCCTTTTCAGGGTTTCGTCGCCACCGAGAGAAAAATCCGCGACAATCCTGCGCAGATTAAGCGCTGGCTCAAAGGTGCCATCCGCGGCCTCATGTTCGTGCGCGATCGGCCCGAAGAAGCCGTCGATCTCGGCATCAAGAAACTTCAGCTCGGTAAAGCCACGCGTGCTATGGTCGTCGAAGGAACAAAAAATTACGTGCGCGCTTTGCCGCAAGGCGTGCCGGGCTTGCCGTCTGCTGAAGGCATCAAGAATTTTCTGGAATACGACATCAAAATTCCGCTGCAGATCAAAGACGACATTCCGCCGGAAAGACTGCTGCAGCTCAGACTGGTGGAAGAGGTTAAAAAGGAACTCGAAGCAAGCCTAAGGAGATAAATCATGGCAACTGAATATGAATTGCGCGGCCAATTGGCGACTTGCACGCGGATCTTTGCGATGCAGGGAATGATCGGCGTATTTGGACACGTAAGCGTGTATCAACCGGAGTTAAAGCGAGTCTTCATCACCCCGGGCATGGGCTCCGACAAAGGCAGCTTGCGCGCCGAGGAAATGGTTCCCTGCGATCTGAGCGGGAAGCCGCTCGAAGGCGAACAAGGCCCGCCCGTCGAGTGGCCGATTCATACAGCGATCCACGCGGCGCGCCCGGATGCGCTTGCCGTAGCGCACCTGCACACGCCCTACGCGACGCTCTTCACCATCGCCAAGCGCAAATTTCAGCCCGTCACTCTGCAAGGAGCGATCTTTAGCGACGGCGTGCCGCTCTACCCGGAAGCGCAGTTGATCACCAACCCGGCGCGCGGTGAGGCGCTGCTTAAAGTCATCGCCGATAAACGCGCCGTGCTGCTGCGCGGCCACGGCATCGTGGTGGCCGGGAAAAATCTCCAGGAAGTGCTTTACACGGCGCTGGTTCTGGAAGACGATGCCAAAAAATCCTGGCAAGCCGCGACCCTCGGCGAAGTCGGCACCATCAGCGAGGAAGAATGCCGCGCCTTTGGCGCCGAGATCGCGCTCGAGCGGCGCGCCCAAAGGGCCTGGAATTATTTCGCCGGCTTGGAAGCGCGCTGGGATCATCAACCGGCAACCGGAAGAAGCGAATTGTTTCCGTAGATCGGGCGAATACCGTTTCAGTCGTTCCAAATGTTCCAATGGTTCCAGTTGTTAAAGAGCGCTAGAATTTTCTGCTTGATCTAAGCGATTGGAACGACTGAAACATCTGGAACGATTGGAACATAAGGAGAGAAAGCCATGAGCGAAGGAGTCAGACTTTACGCAGGCACACAGCATGGGCTGATCACGTGGCGCTCGACGAACAGAGGCTGGCAGCAAGTGGCGCGCCATTTCGAAGACGGCATCATCGACTCGATCCACGGCTGTAAGCAGTCGCCGGAAAGAGTTTTTGTCGGCGTCACCCACGACGGCCTCTACCGCACGATTGATGGCGGCAAGAGCTGGGCGAAAGTATTCGACGGCGATATTCGCTCGGTCAGCGTCGATCCCACCGATGACAAAGTCGTGTATAACGGCATCGAACCCGTCGGGTTATTTCGCAGCGAAGATGGCGGTGATCGCTGGCAAGAGATCACATCGTTGAAAGCCTTGCCCCAGTCGGTGCGAAAAAACTGGTGGTATCCCCAAGCGCCACACCACGGCCACGTGCGTAACATTCACGTCCACCAGGACGATCCGAAAACGATCTATCTGTGTCTCGAACATGGCGGCATTGTGCGCACCTTCGATCGCGGTGAGACTTGGGAAGATGTCAGCAAGGGCATCGATTATCTCGACATTCATGTCATTTCGAATCTGCCCAAGCGCAAGGATCGTTACTACGTCGCTAGTGCGCGCGGCTTTTTCAGCAGCGACAACCCGAAAGAGGGCTGGGTGCGCGCGGAAAACGGCCTGACGCGCGACTACTTTCATGATTTTCTTTTCTTGCCGCCGGAGCGTGACGGCGGGCAGTCAACAATGCTCATCGCCACGGCTGACGCCTCGCCTGGTTTCTGGCGTAGAGAAAACCGCGGCGCGCGCGCGGCGATGTTCAAAAGCACAGATAGCGCGGCGTCCTGGACGCGCATCACCGACGGACTCGCCGACGATCTCGACTCGATGATCTGGGCACTGGTGCATCATCCGACCGATCAGCGCGCGGTTTTCGCCGGCTTCGGCAACGTCGCCCGCGGCCACGCCTCAGGCGCCGGCGGCGCCGGTGATCTGATGATCAGCAGAGACATGGGCGATAGCTGGCAAAGACTGGATATCGAATTGCCCGCCGATCGAGTATTGTGGGCGGCGGCGGATTGAGCGAACGCCTTAGCGTTCGCGTTCCAAACGTTTCAATGGTTCCAATCGTTCCATGGATTCAACGTTTGGAACGACTGGAACATCTGGAACGATTGGAACCGATTTTTAAATGAGAAGAAATTATGATGGCTACTGCTAATTCCGATTACGCGAACTTCTTCCCGAAAAACCGCCAAACCCGCCTCCCCGGCGGCTACATGGGGAAGATTCTCCGCATCGACATGACCACGGGAAAACTCACGGATTTGAATGTTCCCGAAGAATCGCTCTTGCGCAAGTATTGGGGCGGTCAGCTATTCGCTGAGTATGTGCTGCTGAATGAATTACCGCTCGATATCGATCCTTATGATCCAGCAAACGTGATCGTCGGTATGACCGGACCGATTACCGGCACCGGTTTCACTCCCGGCGGAACGAAAATGTGTTTCGTTTATCTGAGTCCCGCCACACGCCATACGCTTGGCCGTGGCGCTACTAGCGGTTACTTCGGCACCTCGCTCAAGGCAGCGGGCTATGATGGGATAATCGTCACCGGCGCCGCGCAGTCACCGAAGTATCTTTACGTCGGCGAAGATAAAGTCGAGCTGCGCGACGCTAGTCGCGTCTGGGGCAAAGGCATCAGAGACACCGAAGAGATGCTGCGCAAAGAGTCGGGCCACCAGGACGCGCGCATCGGCTGCATCGGCCCCGCCGGCGAGCATCTCATTCGTGCAGCGATGCTGGTCAACGATTACAATCACACGGCGGCGCACGGCTTGGGCGCGGTGATGGGCTCGAAGAAGTTAAAAGCCTTCGTCGCCTGGGGCACCAAACGGCCGCGCGTACACGACAAAAACAGATTGATCGATGCCGGCGCGCGCTGGGCAAAGGCGATTTCATCGCGCAAGACCACGGTCAAGAAACGCCTGACCAGCGTCGGCCACGGTGAAGATTGGGGCGCGATCACGAAGCTGAACTGGCGCAGCACGATCATCACCGACGAAGCCAAAGGTTTGGATCAGAACCGCGTGACGCTTCGTCCCTGTTTCCAGTGTCCGCGCATGTGTCCGTGGGATGTGGAGATCGGGGAAGGACGCTTCAAAGGCAAGGTCGGCCACTTCAACGCAGGCAGCGAGTGGATGGATACGTTTTATAATCTCGGATTCAAAGGCAACGATGTCCTTTATCTCTCCGAGCGCATCAACGATCTCGGCATCGAGTGCAGCCACTTCGCCTGCGGCGCGGGGCTCGCATTCGAGGCTTGGGAAAAAGGCGTGCTCGGCCCCGATCACACCGACGGACTGAAGTTGGAATGGGGCAATCTCGAAGCTGTCGAAACTTTGCTGGAACGCTGCGCCCGGCGCGAAACATGGCTCGGCAATATCCTCGCCGACGGCCCCAAAGAGCTCGCCGAAGAATTGGGCGGCGAAGCGAAGAATTGGGTGGTCCACACAAAAGGCGGCACGCCGGCGCAGCACGAATGGCGCCCGCTATTGAGCCAGATGCTGCGCGAGCTGGTTGCGAGCGGCGGCATGAAACCGCAAGGCGCCGGCGGCGCCGAACCGCCGGCCGATTTACGCTATCGTGAAAAGTGGGGGCCGCTCGATCCCAATCAACCGGACGGTTGGACGAGCTCACACCTGATTACCGAACAAATTCGCCAAGCCTGCGGTCTCATGGGCGGCTGCTGGTTCGCGTTGAACGAAAAGCCGCCCGACGGCGTGCAAAGCATGGTGGATTCGCTCAACGCAACCACCGGATGGGATGTTTCCTTGGACGAAACGATCGATGTCGGCCACCGCGCAATTATTTTGCAAAGCGTCTTCGGCACCCAGCGCGGCTGGATCGCCGAGCACGATTGGCAGGATGTCGGCCCGCGCTTCCTGGAGCCGATCCCCGACGGCAAATACAAAGGCTTTACGATCGCCAAGTGGCTGCCCGGCTTGATCTACGAATACTATCGAATCTCCGGCCGCCATGAAAAAACGGGCCGACCCTACATGGACACGTTGACGCGGCTCGGGCTCGAAGAATTCAAGGAGTGGAGCCAACTCGATTAATGTTCTAAGGACGAGATTCTTCACTGCGTTCAGAATGACAGAGGTGACAAGTGTCATCCTGAGCGCAAGCGAAGGATCTCGCAGTGAACGCCTCATTAACGGAGTGTAAAACCAAGAGAGATAACATGAAGTCACGTCAAATCATGACCGCCGGATTCCTCGTGTTTTTCGTCGCTTTTTTTGCCTTCACTTCGTCGACCGATGCCCAAGCATTAAAAAAAGTCCGCATGGCCAGCTCGTCGACCAACGTCTCTTTTCTCGCCCTTTACACCGCGCTGCATCGCGGTTTCTTCAAGGACGAGGGCATCGACTTGGAAATCATCTTCATGCCGGCCAATTTAGCCAGCACCGCCGTCTTGAACGGCGACGTCGACTACAACGGCGCCGTGACCGGCACCATCGGCGCAGCCGTGCAAGGGCGGCCGATGAAAGTCTTGCTCTTCACGGTCGCCAAGCCGCTGCTGTTTTTGATGGGTCAGAAAAATATCAAAGACGTGAAGCAACTGAAGGGAAAGAAGATCGCCGGCAGCTCGCCCGGCGGCTCAGCGACTTTGCTGGCCAATCAAGCGCTCAAACAAATCGGCCTCGAGCCCGGCAAAGACGTTTCGGTTCTGCAAATGTCCGGCAACGCCGCCAGCCGCTACGCGGTGCTGGAATCCGGCGTCGTCGACGCGTCTTTGCTC
>Ga0193719_10000592_pt1 | contig 13816 bp, 8 predicted proteins | sample U2a2metaG_FD_160103 | JGI IMG/M metagenome (GOLD analysis project Ga0193719, IMG submission 160103) | Soil microbial communities from a riparian zone of the East river system, Colorado, United States - U2a2 | ecosystem: Environmental > Terrestrial > Soil > Riparian zone | place: USA: East River... | reverse complement strand
GCGCGGCCTATTATGTTGACAGGGTTTTAAAAGGTACGCACCCAAGCGACCTGCCAGTCGAGCTACCAAAAACATTTGAATTCATCATCAACCTCACCACTGCAAAATCGCTCGGCCTCGCCGTTCCGCCGACCCTGCTCGCCCGCGCCGACGAGGTGATCGAATAAACAGATATTTGCCGCGGTGCATGAGTCCGGATATGGCGCCTCGCGTCAGTTAGCGCGCTGCGGCGATGTATCCGGAGTTGGGAGTAACCCGGACTCCTCACCCGACGGTCTCGATCGGGGTTCTTGGCTTAAGCCGGCGGTTCATGTCTGATCCAATTCGCGCGTGGAGTGGCTATCAAACGTTAGATTTTGTCCGACCAGCCCCTTCACGCCACCGTCCCCGAAGCCCGCAATTGCCGGATCGACGCCTCGTCGTAGCCGGCCTCGCGCAGCACCTCATCGCTGTGCTCGCCGATGCCGGGCGGCTGCCGCGGCGCGATCTTTTGGCTGCCGTCAACCCAGATCGGACTGTTGATGGTGAGCATGGTGTCGCCCTCGAACGGCACCAGCACTTCGTTCTCGAGCATCTGCTTGTCATCAGGAATGTCATCGAGGATGCCGACCACGCCGAACACCAGGCCGTTGCCGTCGAGTATCTTGCGCCATTCGGCGAGATCTCTTGTGGCAAATATCCCGTCGAAGATCTTGATCAGTTCCAGCGACCGCGCATGGCGGTCGGCCTTGGTGGCAAAGCGGGGGTCGGTGATGAGATCCTCGCGGCCCATGCAGCGCGCGAGCACGGGCCATTGCCGTTCCTCGTTGAGCAGCGAGAGGATCAGCCAGCGTCCGTCCCGGCACTGGTAGTGATTGGTCACCGCGTTAAGCGCGCGCTCGCGCGGACGCCTCTCGCCGAATTTTGCGCCACAGAGCTTGGCCTGGGCAAGCACCCCGCTGGCCCAGATGCCGTTGGCCATCAGGTTCGAGCTTACATGCGAACCCTTGCCGGTGCGTTCGCGCTTGTAAAGCGCGGTGACGATCGCACCGTACAGCGCCATGGCGCAAGGGTGGTCGCCCATGCCGGCGACCGAACGCGCCGGCGTGGTGTTGATATCGGCGCGCACCAGATCCATCAGACCCGAACGCGCCCAGTAGGCATTGCTGTCGAATCCCGGCTTGTTGGCTTCCTCGCCTTTTTCCCCGTAGCCGGTGAACGACGCATAGATCAGACGTTCATTGAGCGGCGCAAGCTTTGCGTACGCCATGCCGAGCCGCTCGCGTACGGCCGGCGGAAAATTGGTGATGAAGACATCGGCCTCGGCGACGAGGCGATACAGCACAGCCTGGCCCTCCGGTTTGCTGAGGTCGAGGGCAAGGCTGCGCTTGTTGCGCGACTCCAGCAGCCAGGCGAAATTGTGCTGGCTGACCGGATACCCCGGTAGATTCGGCAAATTGCGGTAGGGGTCGCCTGATCCCGGCGGCTCGATCTTGATCACCTTGGCGCCGAAATCCGACAGCACGGTTGCGGCCGCCGGCGCTGCGATGAAGCTTGCGCAGTCCAGAACCTTGAGGCCTTCGAAGATGCCGTCTGCCATGGTGAGGTCGCTCCCGTGATTTCTTGTTGGTTTTGTTCCGCGTGCCGGAATTACGCTTGAGAACAATCAGGCCTCATTTGGCCCATGTTGGCCGGACGATGCAACGACTGATTCCGCGTCATTGCGAGCGCACGCGAAGCAATCCATGCGGCTAGGCAGGCTAGATTGCTTCGTTGGGTTGCTCCTCGCAATGACAGTAACTACTCCATACCCGACAACAGCGCCGCGTTGCCGCCGGCGGCCGCGGTGTTGATGGTCACGGTCTGTTCGGTCGCGAAGCGCGACAGGTAGTGCGGACCGCCGGCCTTCGGACCCGTGCCGGACAATCCGTGGCCGCCGAATGGCTGCACGCCGACCACAGCCCCGATCATGTTGCGGTTGACATAGACGTTGCCGACGGAAAGCCGGTCGATCACCGCCTCGACCGTATCGTCGATGCGCGAATGAATGCCGAGCGTCAACCCGTAGCCGGAACGTTCGATCGATTGCAGCACGCGATCGAACCGATCGGCGCGGTAGCGCACCACATGGAGGATCGGTCCGAACACCTCCTCGGTCAGCTGATCGGCATCTGACAATTCGAAGATATGCGGCGCCACGTAATTGCCGGCGGGAGCCTTTCCCGCAAAATGCACACGCGCTTCCTTTTTCATTCGGGCGATATGGGTCTCCAGCCGCTGCTTGGCTTCATCGTCAATCACAGGCCCGACATGGGTGGCCAGCTCGCGCGGGTCGCCGATCCCCAGTTCGCGCGCGGCGCCTGCGATCATCTCGATCATGCGATCGGCAACATCGTCCTGAACGAACAGCAACCGTAAAGCCGAGCAGCGCTGGCCGGCCGAGCGGAACGCCGACGTCACGACGTCGTCGGCGACCTGCTCGGGCAACGCCGTCGCGTCGACGATCATCGCATTGATGCCGCCGGTTTCCGCGATCAGCGGCACGATCGGGCCGTCCTTGGCGGCGAGCGTCCGGTTGATCGATCGCGCGACCTCGGTCGAGCCGGTGAAGACGACACCGGCTATGTCTGGATGCGCTGTTAACGCCGCGCCGATGTTGCCGTCGCCCCGCACCAGATGCAGCGCCGACGCCGGCACGCCGGCTTCATGCAGCAACCGGATCGCCTCCGCCGCGATCAACGGCGTCTGTTCGGCAGGTTTTGCCACCACCGCATTGCCGGCCATCAGCGCCGCGGTGATTTGCCCCGTGAAGATCGCCAGCGGAAAATTCCACGGCGATATCGCAACGAATACGCCACGGCCGCGCAGCTGCAGCATATTGCTCTCGCCGGTAGGCCCCGGCATGATTTCGCCCGCGCCGAACAGTTTTCGGCCTTCGGCGGCGTAGTACCGGCAGAAATCAGCCGCCTCGCGGACTTCCGAGACCGCGTCATCCAGCGTCTTGCCGCCCTCGCGTTGCAACAGCGCGATGAAATGCGCACGCCGCTGCTCCAGCAGCGTTGCCGCTTTCTTTAGGATTTCCGCGCGCCTCGCGGCCCGCGTCCTGGTCCAGGCTTCGAAACCCTGCCGCGCGGCTGTTATCGCCTCCTTGGCGTGCTCCGGCGTCGCATCGATAACGCTCCCGACAGCGGTTGTCTGGTCGATCGGGCTGACGAGCTGTCGGGCCGCGCCTGCTGTTGTGTCGCCGTTGATGAGAGGCGCTGCCGCGACAGGCGCGGTTTCCGCTGCGATCGCGGCGAGCAGTTCGTCCAACGCCGCCCGCTCGCCGAATTCGATGCCGCGCGAATTTTGCCGCTGCGGTTGGAACAGATCCCGTGGCAGAGGGATGTTCGGTTGCCGCGTGTTGTCGGCGGTGCCGATGATTTCGGTCGGGCGGCGCAACAGCGTTGCAACCGGCACATTGTCGTCGGCGGCGATCGCCACGAACGACGAATTGGCGCCATTCTCCAATAACCGCCGCACCAGATAGGCCAGGAGGTCGCGATGACTGCCGACCGGCGCATAGGTCCGATAGGCGAGCTCCGGGCGATCCTGGCTTAATTGCGCATATAGCGCCTCGCCCATGCCGTGCAGGCGCTGAAACTCGAAACCGCTGTCGCCGCCGGCAAGTTCGAGCACGGTCGCGACCGTCAGCGCATTGTGGGTTGCGAATTGCGGGAACAGGCGCGGCCGCAGCGCCAATAGTCTTTGCGCGCAGGCAATGTAGTTGAGGTCGGTCATCGCCTTGCGGGTAAACACCGGATAGTCGTCGAGCCCGCGCTCCTGCGCGCGCTTGATCTCGCTGTCCCAATAGGCGCCTTTGACCAGGCGCACCATCATCCGCCGGCGCAAGCTGCGCGCGAGAGCGTCGGTATAGTCGATCACGGCGTCGGCGCGCTTCTGGTAGGCCTGGATCGCAGGCCCAAAACCGTCCCAGCCTCTTAGCGAAGCGTCGCTGAAGGCGGCCGCGATCACTTCCAGCGACAATTCCAGCCGATCCGCTTCCTCGGCATCGACGGTAAAATTCAGATCGTAAGCCTTGGCCCGGCGCGCGAGATCGATCAGCCGCGGAACCAGTTCCTTCATCACCCGCTTCCGGCTCACCGCCTCGAAGCGCGGATGCAGCGCGGAGAGTTTGACCGAAATGCCGGGCCGATCGGGCAGGGGCCGATCATCGGCGGTGCCGCCGATGGCTTCGATCGCACTGACATAGGAATTGAAATAGCGCTCCGCATCAGTGGCGGTGCGCGCGCCTTCGCCGAGCATGTCGAACGAATAGCGCGCAGCATCAGCCGAATACGGCTCTGCCCGCGCAAGTGCTGCTTCGATGGTCTCGCCAAGCACGAAGTGGCTGCCCATCAGCCGCATCGCCTGCCTTGTCGCGGCGCGAACCGCCGGGACGCCCAACCGTTTCGCCAGCCGCCCGATCGTTCCTTCCGGGGTCTCGCCGGGCTGGATCACCCGCGCCGACATCCCCAGCGCCCATGCCGACGCATTAACCAGGAACGCGCTGGATTTGGTCTCGTGGTGCACGAAGTCGCCCTGGCCGAGCTTGTCCTCGATGAACTGGTCGGCCGTGCGGGCGTCCGGCACGCGCAGCAGGGCTTCGGCCAGCACCATCAGCGCCAGGCCTTCTTTGGTGGAGAGCGCGAATTCGCGAAGCATGTCCTCGACGCCGCCGAGCCGGTCGTCATTGGCGCGAATGGCCTCGATCAGGCGCGCGGCCGTGCGGTCGATGCGCGCATCCTGCGCCGCGCTCAAGGCAGCGGTTTTGAGAAGTCGTGCCGCGATGACGCGGTCGTCCGGCGCGTAAGGCGCCTTGAATGACGGAAAAGGTGAGGGATCTTTCATGCCGTGTCTCAAGTTCCCGTGCGCTATCATGCAGCCGCTATTGGCATCGTGAAACCGCTGCTATAGTTTTCGCGAGATTTTTTTACTGGAAGTGGCGACGAATGGGGCTGATGGAAGGGTGGGAACGATCTGGCGGAGGGGGCAAAATCCCGGCGTTTTGCGCTTCTGTCACAACCTTTATCGGATTGATCCTGATCGCCGCGCCGCTGCCGGCGTCGGCGATCGAACTAAGCGCGCCGCAGGAAGCACTGTACAGCACGGTGTCGATCTATCCGCCCTCGGCGAACTCCATGACGGTTTGCTACGGCTTCGTCTGCAGGCGCCGCGAGATTCTTGATTTCACCTCCGCCGACCGTAACGCCCTGACGCAGATCCTTGCGGCGGGCCGCGCATCGGCCGCGGCCGAAAGAGCGGCGGTGCAGAAGGCCGTGATCTGGTTCGACCGCCGGATGGGGCCCCTGATCGGGACCGACAAGCGCGTCGCGAAAGCGGATTTCCGCTACTTCGACGACAAGCACAATTACGATTGCTGGGACACCACCCGCAACACCACCAGCCTGCTGTTGGTGCTGCAGCAATGGGGTCTTTTTAAATATCATGTGGTGGGCGACCCGCGTTATCGCGGCAATGCATTGGTGTTGCAGACGCCGCACAACACCGCGGTGCTGGTCGAGCGCGCGACCAAGGTCGAGTGGGTCGTGGACATGTGGCCGCGCGGCTATTTGCAGCCGCCGGATGTCATGACGGTCGAACAATGGGTCACGGAGGATTGAGTCGAACCAGCGCGTTCCGCGCCGATCCGGGCACGCGCAAGCGCGGCGTCCACTCCGCCCGATGCACTCAGTCTGTTTTCGAGATTTTGCTGGAAGCTCCACTCCCGGATTGAAATCCGAGAGTGCGCTGTCACAGCCCGCGTGCTGGCGCTAAACCTTGAGGTTCTCCGCTGATGTCTTGCCGCGATTGGCGACTTCTTCGTATTCGACCGTCTGTCCTTCGTTGAGCGTGGAAAGGCCAGCTTTCTCGACCGCCGAAATATGAACAAAAACGTCCTTGCCGCCACTGGAAGGCTGGATGAATCCAAAACCCTTGGTCGGGTTGAACCACTTGACAGTACCTTTAGCCATCACGTCGTCTCCGCGGGAGCAAAAACAATAGCGAACTGCCGGTCCCCGCAAACCGGCCATGCCCGAGGCGCGCACGATACGCGGTATGGGGCACGCTTGATAGCTTAAACGGCATCCGAATTCGGCGGAAAACCTTCATTATCGCGCCTTATTGGCCCTTTTTGCCCGTTTCGCGACCATTTGCAGCGGCGAAACGACGGTAAAACCTAACCGGTTGCAATTTTGCTGAATCGAAAGCATCGGGCGCCTGCCAGTCCGGGCCGAGCGCGCGAGAACCGGTTTCGAACCGAATTTTCTAGTAGGTCGCGGCGAGATAATCGACGATCTTGGCGGCGTCCGCGTCATCGATCGGCGCGCCATAGACCTTGATCATCTTCGTCACTTCGGCCTGCCAGAAGTCTTTCTTGAATTTCGGCCCGCGCGGCTGGGTGTTGATGTAGTCCGCGGAGTGACAGGCCGTGCAATTGTTCTGCACCACCTCGAGATTCGGTCCTGGCTTGAACGCCGCGGTCTCGTCCGGAAGCGTGTAGGAGACCGGCGCCGCGTTTGCCGAAGCGAAGACCAAGCCGGCGACGGCGGCAGCAGCGAGGAGAGGCGCAAGGAGAGACTGACGGATCATGACTGCTCTCCTCACGCCGCGGTGACGCGAACGGTTTCGACGACGTTGCGCAGGTAGCCGGGTGGATTCCATGTGGGCTCCATCGGCTGCGTGTCGCCGGCATTGTTGGTGGCGCGAACCTTGAGTTCGTAGGCGCCTGCCGCGAGCTTCACCGGCAGCTTCCATTCGCGGAACGAATATTTTCCGAGATCCTTGCCGAGTTTTGCCGGCGTCCAGGTCTTTCCGCCATCGATCGAAACCGCGACTTCCTTGATGCCCTTGCCGCCGTCGAACGCTATTCCCTTCAGCGTCGTTCCGCCCGGCCGCAGTTTCGCGCCGTCGCTCAGGTTGGTGATGAAAGAGCGCACGGTGAAGCGGTTGATCGGGATCGTTGCCTTGGGTGCGGTGCCCGGCTCGACGCATCCGCAGGGCGTATCCGGAATCCGATAGGCGGATTTCATCCAGTAACCATCGAAGACATCATCGATCACGTTGATTTCGTTCAGGTGCTTTACCCAATAGGTGCCGTAATAGCCGGGCACGACGAGACGAAGCGGAAAGCCGTTGAGGACCGGCAAATCCTCGCCATTCATGCCATAGGCCAGCATCACCTCGCCATCGCGCGCATGGTCGATATCGAGCGCCTTGACGAAATCCGGCGTCTTGTCGCTGACCGGTCCGTCCATGCCATTGAAAGTGGCCTGCTTCGCGCCCTGCTGCACGCCGGCCTTGTCGAGCAGGGTCTTGAGCGGCACGCCGCGCCATCGTGCATTGCCCATCGCGCCGTTGCCCAGTTGACCGCCGGCGACGCGCGGATTGAAAAATCCGCGACTGTTGCCGGAGCATTGGTTGACGGCGACCAGTTCGACGGCGGGCAGCTTTCTTATTTCCTTCAGCGATAGCTTGAGGGGACGGTCGACCTTGCCCTTGATCTCAAGCGTGAATTTATCCGGATCGATATCGAGCGGCACATCAGCCAGATGATAGCGGACGAAAAAAGCATTGTTCGGCGTAATCGGGCCATCGTTGAAGATGGAAAATGGCGTCTCCAGCTGCGGCGGCCGGCTGGTCAGGCCGATCATCGGGCGCTTCTGCGGATATTTCACCAGCGGCCGTTCGCCGTTGTCGAAAGGCAACGTCACGGTGTCGACTGCGAATGCCTTGGCCGAACCGAAGCCTGCTGCCAACGCCGCCATTCCCGCGCGCTTCATCATCTCTCGTCTGTCGAGCATGCTTCCTCCGAAGTCTATTTATTGGGCTGATCGCCGCCGATGGTCGCTGGATGCGATAGTCTGCATCGCTCGGCCTTAAGTCAATTCATGCTTTCGCACCGTGGGCGGACGTTGCGATGCACAAATTGGCATTCGGCGCGAGTGCAATTATCTGAATGCATGTTCAGGGGCGGAACGCATCGCATATCAATGCGCCGCTGCTATGCAGCGACAACGTCCTCCACATCGCCGATCAGCGCGGACAATGTCTTCGCACTCTTGACCGCACGGATAATCATCGGTTCGGCGCGCCCGCGGATCGCGACTTCCTGCTCGGGCAAACCGTCGGCCTGAAGACCGGCCGTCATGCGCACCTCTTCCGAGATGACCGCTTCACATGCGAGGCTCTTTGTCATGTCCTGTAGCCTCGCTGCGACATTGACGGCGTCACCGAGGGCTGTGAACACCATGTGATCGCGGTAGCCGATGTCGCCGATGATCACTTCGCCGGCGTGAATGCCGATGCCGAACTGGACCGGTTCACGCAGATCGTGCTTGAGAAACAGATTCAGCTCGTCGACATTGGCGGCGATCATGGCTGCCGCCTTGAGCGCCTGGCGACAGGCGGTTTGCTGGCCGGTGGCGAGCCCGAAGAGTGCCAATTGTCCGTCGCCGACGAACTGATTCGGTTGACCGCCGCATTCGATCACGGCCTGTGACACCGCGCCGAGGAAGCGGTTGACGATGAAAACGGTGTCGAACGGCAACCGTTTTTCCGCAAGCTTGGTCGAGCCGCGCATGTCCACGAACATGCTGACCAGGTAGCGCTCCTCGCCGATGCGGGACGGACGTGATGTCCGCAAGCTGGCCGCCGTGATCTGCGGCAGGAATATCTGGAAGAAAGACAGATCGGCCTCCGGCCTGAGCTGACAGGCAAGGCGGATCGCCGGATCCGAGCCGGCCCCGACGCGGTCAAGCACGAACGCCTCCCGCTTGGACGGCTCCGGCAGCGATGTACAATCGCCGATGATACGGATCCGGCAGGTGGAGCAGCGCGCGCGGCCGCCGCAAACGCTGGCATGCGGGACGTTGTTGCGCAGGCTCGCCTCGAGCACGCTGAGGCCTTTCGGCACGCGGACCGTCCTGCCATTGCCGTAGGAGAGCGTGATCATACCGCCGCGGCGCTCGTTCAACGCGCGCGCGCCTCTTGCCAGCAAGACAAGGCCGAGCAGGCCGAGATATCCGATCAGGAAATACTCCTCGATGCTCTCCAGCACGGCTTGTTCAACCGGCGTGCCGACCTGGCGCGGCGAAAGATTCTCCGCCCTCCATTCGACGCTATCGCTGTCGACGACGCTTCGTCCGCCCTGATAGAGCCCCAGCATGGCCAGCGTCGGAACCAGCACCGCTGCCGCAAGCAGAAATGGCGCGGCGCGTTGGTAGAACGCTTTCATCCGCAGCCAGAAGTAAAGTCCGATGCAGCCGTGAACCCATGCAATGATCATGACGGCGTACATCAGCCATACTTTGTACGGCCACACGATCCAGTAGGCAAAAAACACCTGCGGATAGAGCTTCTCGTGTCCGAAGAGGGTTTGGCCGAGCCGCACGCCGACAAGGTGGGTGATGACGAGCGCGGGGATGCTCAAGCCGAGGACGAGCTGGAGCGGCTCGATCGCCTTCCAGCGAAATTGCCGGCGTTCGTAGAGCGCCCAGATTCCGAGGCCGGTGTGGACCAGCGCCGCGGTATGAAACACGATCGCGACCGGGAGAAATTGCCAGAACCCGGCGTGGTAATAGACACCGGCGGCAAGGGCATCCATCGAAATGTTGCCGAGCGCGTGGTTGAGAAAATGGCTGACCAGATAGGCGAACAACACCAGCCCGCAGCCGAGACGAATCTGGCGGACGCTGATACCGCGGATTAACTTTGCGATCTGTTGTTGAGAGAACGAGGCCATGCGATCCAATCAAACGCTCATCGACAGAGACCGACGATAGTAGAGTTTAATTCCCTCAGTGACCACCTTGTCCGGGTCGTCATCCTGGCAAGCTTTCCGCGCATCGTTCCGGCTGTCGCCGGGACGACAGCTGTGGGTGTCAATACGTTGACACCGCAATCGGAGTCGGGGAGAAAGCGCCGTGACGATTGCCCAGCCCGCCAGCAGCAGCACCAAACCGGACAGTTCCGTCTTTCGGCAATGGCTCGCCGTTGCCGCGCTGGTTGCGGCGCTGACGATATTGCGGGTGATTTACGCAAGCCTGATCGATCTGCGCACCGATGAGGCTTATTACTGGACCTGGTCGAAGGAGAACGTGCTTTGCTTCCTCGATCATCCGCCGATGATTGCCTGGTTCATCCGCTTCGGTACCGCGATCTTCGGCGATACCAATCTGGGCGTCAGGTTCGCCGGCATCCTTGCGATGCTGGTCACGCAATTGCTGCTCGCCGATATCGTCCGGCGCGTGACCCATGATGTGCGCGCCATCGTGCTCGCGGTGCTGATGCCGGAAGCAGCCCTTTATTACGGACTGCTGATGGCCAAGGTCTCGCCCGACGTGGCGCTGATTCCGTTTGCCGTCGCGATGGTGTGGGCATTGATCCGGCTCAATGAAAGCGGCAATCCCCGCTGGTGGCTCGCCGCCGGCGTGTTCGCCGGGCTGGCGCTGCTGTCGAAGTTTACCGCCGTGATGCTGATTCCGGCCGTGCTCGCATTCATGCTGGTGCCGGACTGGCGTCGACGCTGGCTGCTAAGCCCCTATCCATGGCTCGCGGCGTTGATCGCGGTGGTTTTGTTCCTGCCGGTTTTGATCTGGAACGCCCAACATGACTGGGCGTCGTTCAGATTCCAGTTGGTGCGTGCGACCGCGACCCATGAGCTATCGCTGCGCACCGTCGCCGATTTTATCGGCCTGCAGTTCGGGCTGGTTGGGTTCGTCCTGCTGCCGGTGGTGTTGTCGGGCGTGGCCTTGACGGCGTGGCGGGGATACCTCCGCGGCGACGCCGTAGCCATTCTGCTGTCGACCGCGGTGATCGTTCCCTTCGGTTATTTTTTCTGGAAATCGCTGAGCTTGCGGGTCGGCGATACCTGGCCGATGTTCATATGGTCCGCCGGATTTGCCGCAACCGCCATCAATATCGCGATGCTGCCGCGAGAAGGTTTTCCGGCATGGATGATCAGATCGACCATTTCGTGGGCCAATGTCGCGATTGTCTCCGGCATCGCGATGGTTGTTGTGGTCTTTCTGTATTATGTCGTCAGCCCCTGGAATTTAATCGGCAAGACCGATCCGATCGGTGGGGAAGCTGGTTACGAACAGGTGGTGGATCGGGCGCAGGCTGAGTTACAAAAGATCGGCGCGACCTGGATCGCAACCACCGACTACCGGACCTACGCCATGCTGCGTTGGTATTTCAACGGCCGCGTGCCGGTGATCCAGGTCAACGAGCGCGGGCGATTCCTCGGCTTTCGCGACCCCGGCATGGCCACGATCAGAGGCCATACCGGGCTCTATGTCGGGCGCGAACCCGACAATGCCAGCCCGTTGTGGATTCCCGCGACCGCGATCAGGCAGCCGCTCGCACGGGTCGACCGCAGCTGGCGCGGCATCGTCACGGATACCTATGCACTGGAAAAACTGACCGGATGGACGCCAGAGCTTTCACCGCCGCCGGACTCGCCGCTCTACCGCTGGCGCGTGCTGGCCGGCGACTTTCAGCAGCCGTCACGCCGCGCTGCGGTTGTCAGTCTTGCTTCGGCTGTGACGAAATGGCACATCAGCGTTCCGTCTTACTTTTGACCTGTTCCATTCAGACCTCGTTCAGCGTCAGGCTCTGATGCTCTTCATCAGATTTTTTCTCCCGGGTTTGTCATGAAGCATCAACGCCGTTTCGTATTGGCCTTGCTCTCGGTGCTTCTGTTCGGAAGCCTGGCCTCGGCCAGTGCGCAGACCGCGGAGAAGCGCCTCGCGCTGGTCGTCGGCAACGCGAATTATTCGTCCGGAGCTCTTCCGACACCTGCCAACGATGCCGGATTGATCGCGCAAACGCTTCAGGCCGCCGGCTTCGATGTGGTCGGCGTTCGCGACCTTGATCAGGATTCGCTGCGGCGCACGTTCCGGGATTTCATCGCCAAGGTATCTTCGGCGGGCCCGGATATGGTGGCTTTCGTCTACCTCAGCGGTTACGGATTGCAGCTGGAAGGCGAAAACTATTTTGTGCCGACGGACGCGAACATTGCACGCGATGTGAATGTCTCCTCTGAGGCGTTACGTCTTTCGGACTACACCAGGCCGCTTGCGGCTCTCGGAATCAAGGCGAGCATCGTCGTTCTTGATGGGGCTCGGGCCAACCCGTTCGCCAAATCCGGTCCTCCGCTTGCCGGTGGCCTGGCCCTGGTCGAGCCGGACCCTGGAACGTTGATCGCCTTCAACGCTGCGCCGGGAACGGTGGCGCAGAACGAGGCCGGTCCCTATTCGTCCTACGCTCAGGCGCTTGCGGAGATGATGCGCGAGGGCGGACTCCCGGTGACAGAAGTGTTCAACCGGGTTCGGCTTCGGGTGAACGACATCACCAAGGGCGCGCAGGTGCCATGGAACGCGTCAAAGCTGCCGGCGCCGTTCTACTTTTTTGAGCGGGCGCCGGATGCGCCGCCGCCCCAGGTTTCGGCTGAACAGACGTCATCGATCCGATCGAAGCCGATCCGTGATTTCGACGCGCGGGATGCCTATCTCGCAGCTCTTGATCGCGACAATCTGCAGGATTACGAAAACTTTCTCGTCGCGTATCCCAGGGATCCGATGGCACGACGGGTGCGAGCCATCGTTGCGGCCCGCCGCGAGGCCATCACGTGGCGGCGCAGCCGAAGCGTCGATACGCCTGCCGCCTACTGGTCGTATTTGCGTCGTTACCCCAATGGTTTCCATGCCAACGATGCGCGGCGCCGGCTGGCATATTTGGCGGCCGCGTTCGAGCCGCCGCCGCGATTCGAAATCATCAGCTACGATGTGCTGCCGCCGCCGCCGGAAGAAATCATTTACGTCGAACGGCCGGTATTGATTTTCGACGATCCGGATTTCGGATTTGAACCTCCGCCGCCGCCTCCGGTATTTTTCCTGCCGCCGCGGCCGGTCTATTTCATCGATTTGGCTCCGCCGCCGCCGCCGATTTATGAATACGTTCTTCCGGTTCCGGTTTATGTGCCGGTGCCGGTGTGGGTCAATCCACCGCGGTACATTGCGCCGCCGCCGAACAACTTCATCTACAACAACATTCACAACACTGTTGTGATCAACAACACGACCAATACGGTTACGGTGACCAATCCGGCCGGGCAGACTCAGACAATCTCGCCGCCGGCTCAATCCCCTGCATCCCAACCGCAATCTCCAGCTGCTGGACCGCAGCCTCCAGGAGCGCAGCCGCCGGCTGCCGGCGCAAAATCATCGCCGGGTGCTGCCGGCGTTGCCGCTGCCGGCATTGCCGGAGCCGGCGCTGCTGCCTTGCTTGCGCCCTCGCTGCCGCCGTCGGTCGCTCCAAAGGCGGTACCGGTTCAGAACACCACTGCGCCAAACACCCTGGCTCCCGGTTCGACGCCGCCCGCTGGCACGGCACCGCCACCCGGCAAGCCACCGGTCGCCGGTCAGCCGCAGCCTGCACCTTCGCCGGCTGCTCCTGGTCAAGCACAGAAGCAGGTTGTGCCTGAAACCAAAGGTGGACAACCGCTGCCGTCGGTGGATGGCAAGCCACCGGTCGCGGGTCAGCCGCAGCCTTCTCCTTTGCCGACTGCTCCCGGCCAAGGGCAGAAGCAGGTTGTGCCGGAAACCAAAGGCGGGCAGCCGCTGCCGGGATCAGGCGGACAACCGCTGCCCGGAACTGGCGGACAACCGCTGCCGCCGATAAACGGCAGGCCACCGGTCACGGGTCAGCCGGCGCCTGCTCCTTCGCCGACACCGCCTGGCCAGGCGCAGAAGCAGGCCGTGCCGGAAAGCAAAGGCGGACAACCATTGCCAGG
>Ga0193719_10000591_pt1 | contig 13829 bp, 18 predicted proteins | sample U2a2metaG_FD_160103 | JGI IMG/M metagenome (GOLD analysis project Ga0193719, IMG submission 160103) | Soil microbial communities from a riparian zone of the East river system, Colorado, United States - U2a2 | ecosystem: Environmental > Terrestrial > Soil > Riparian zone | place: USA: East... | reverse complement strand
CCGCTGCGATGTCTTCTACGGCCATGCCGAGCGACGTGAAGATGGTCGTTTCGTTTGCGCGCGGCGGAACCTTCTCGGCAAGCGCTTCGCCAAGCTCGGCAGCAATCGTTGCGCCGGAAACAATGATGTCGCCGGATTCTTTCAGCGCGGCTTCGCGCGAATCGACGAAGACGACATTTCTCATTGCCTCATCATCCAACTCGCGCCAATCAGGACGACATGCGCCGACCGCGTTGACGTGACAACCGGGCTTCAACCAGGAACCTGCTAACACAGATGTCTTCGAGTTCGTCGCTGTGACCACGACATCTGCGCCGCGGACTGCCGCCTCCGCTGACATCGCTTTTGCGCCGATTTCTTTCGCGAAGCGCTCAGCATGCGCCTTTGTCGGACTCCACACCCGAATTTCTTCGAAACTCCTAACGAACCGCAGCGCATCGACGTGACTGCGCGCTTGGACACCGCTGCCGAGAATCGTGAGAATCTTCGCGTTGGGCGACGCAAGAAGCTTTGTCGCCGCAGCGGAAACGGCTGCGGTGCGCATCTCGGTGATCAGTCTTCCATCCATTATCGCCAGCGGCGTTCCAGTTTGCGGATCGACAAGAAAAATTGTCGCCATGTGCGTTGGCAGATCGCGCTCCGTATTGGTCGCGTAGAACGTGACGATCTTTATGCCAAGACCCTCAGGAGTTAGCGCCGGCATCATCCCAAAAAACCCGCCCGGTGGATCGACCGTGATGACCGAACGCACTGGCTGAGTCACTTTGCCGGCCGAGAAATCAATCAGCGCTTTCTCCATCGCTGGGATCAAGTCCTCCATCCGCAGATGCTGCCGCACCTGTTCTTCGTCGAGATACAACGGCGTGGACATTGCGTTCATTATTTCACACGAAGGCCACGAAGGTCACGAAGTCTCGCGATGATTAGTGTCCGTTGTGTGCTTTGTTCGAGGTCATGCGATTTCTTCGCGTTCGTCGCCCGAGGATGTGATCTTACCTGTGGTTGACTCATATTTCGAATCGCGGACATAAGACCAATGCCTCTGGAGTTCGCCAAGATCCGAGCGGCGCATGAGCGGATTCGTGCGCACGTTCATCGCACGCCGGTGCTGACGAGCACGCGGTTGGATGCGGCGAGCGGGGCGTCGCTGTTTTTTAAGTGCGAAAATTTTCAAAAGATTGGCGCGTTCAAAGCACGTGGGGCGACAAACGCAGTCTTTTCGCTCGATGATGCGACAGCACAGCTTGGCGTGGCCACGCATTCGTCCGGCAATCATGGGACTGCGCTCGCACGCGCGGCGAAACTTCGCGGGATTCCAGCGCACATCGTTATGCCGTCGAACTCGGCGAAGGTAAAGGTGCGTGCAGTCGAAAGCTACGGCGCGCACATTGTCTTCTGTGAACCAACGCAGGCAGCGCGCGAGGCCGCATGTGCGGACGTGACGGCGAAGACAGGCGCAACGCTGATTCACTCGTTTGAAAACGAAGATGTGATGGCGGGGCAGGGGACAGCGGCGCTCGAATTGCTCGAAGAGATTTCCGATCTCGATCTTGTGATGTGTCCAGTCGGCGGTGGCGGATTGCTCTGCGGCGCGGCCGTGGCGGCGAAAACTATGCGGCCTAAGATTAAAGTCGTGGCCGCAGAACCGACGAACGCCGACGATGCAGCGCAATCGTTTCGCGCCGGACGATTGATCCGCACCGACAAAAAATTCACGATCGCCGACGGACTGCGGACAAATGTCGGCACTCCGAATTTTCCGGTTATCCAGCGCTACGTGGACGACATCGTGACGGTGAGCGAAGAAGCGATTATCTCGGCCATGCGCATGATCTGGGAAACGATGAAAATCATCATCGAACCGTCAGCCGCCGTTCCGTGTGCCGCGATTATGGAAGGCCAGCCTTCGGTCGCCGCGGCGAGCTACGACTCGGCAAGCAAGATCGACGTCAGCGGCAAACGCGTCGGAATCATTCTGACCGGCGGCAACGTCGATCTCGACGCGTTGCCGTGGATGTAGGTTTAGAAGCCAAAGATCAGGTTCGGATGTTAGATGTTAGAAGTTAGAAGCCATGCGACGATGAGCACGCCCGAAAAATTGCAAACTCGCTGCGTGATCGTGGGTGGCGGGCCAGCCGGGATGATGACCGGCTATTTGCTCGCCCGCGCAGGAGTGCCTGTTGCGGTGCTGGAAAAGCATGGTGATTTCAACCGCGATTTCCGCGGCGACACGATTCATCCGTCCACTCTTGAGTTAATGCACGAGCTCGGATTGCTCGATGAGTTTTTGAAGCAGCCACACCAGCAGGTGCGGGAATTACGCGGTGTCATCAATGGTCAGACCGTGCCGATCGCTGACTTCACACAACTTCCCACGCGCTGCAAATTCATCGCTTTCATGCCGCAGTGGGACTTTCTTAATTTTCTCTCCAGTCATGCCAAACGGTTTTTGACCTTCCAATTGCACATGCACACCGAAGTCGTCGATTTGCTTATTGAGAAAGAGCGAGTGATTGGCGTGCGCGCAAAAACTCCGCGCGGCGAAATGGATGTGCGCGCGGACCTCGTCATCGGTGCCGACGGGCGGCACTCGACCGTGCACACGCGAGCCGGTTTCAAGCTGTGCGAGTTTGGCGTGCCGATCGACGCGCTTTGGATGCGCATCTCGAAAAAACAGGACGATCCGGAACAGTCGCTCGGTTTTTTTCGACACGGTAAACTTCTGGTGCTGCTTGATCGCGGCGATTACTGGCAATGCGGTTTCGTGATTCCCAAAGGGGGCTTCGACGAGATCAAAGCGCGTGGGCTGCCGGAATTTCAAAATGAGATTACAAGCTTCGCCGGCTTTCTGCATGATCGCGTGGCGGAGCTGGATGACTGGTCGAAAATCAAGTTGCTTACGGTTCAGATCAATCGCCTGCGCGATTGGTGCCGCGAAGGATTGCTTTGTATTGGCGATTCTGCACACGCCATGTCGCCGGCAGGCGGTGTTGGTATCAATCTCGCCATTCAGGATGCGGTCGCGACGGCGAACTTACTCGCGGAAAGATTGCGGAGCGGTCCGGTCGCCGTCGACGCTCTGCGAAAAGTGCAGGCGCGGCGCGAATGGCCGACGCGCCTGATTCAGCGCGTCCAGGTCTTCATTCATCACCGGGTTACCGGCCGAATGTCAGGCAGCGGCAATTCACTGCCGTTTGTCGTTCGTTTGCTGCAATGGTTTCCAATTCTGCGACAGCTGCCCGCGCGTTTTATTGGTCTCGGCCCCCGCCCCGAACATTTCCGCAGCCCAACTAAAGGGTAAGGCGTTTTTCGAAGCGCTGACGTGCCCCGCAAGATCGGCATTTCACTGCAGTGTCGCGACGTTGATCTCCTGGCGGCTACTCCACTTCAACTTCGATGCCGCCGATCCAGCCTGCGACAAGATTGTAGATGGCGGCGCCGATAACACCGAAGATGAACCCCATCACGCCGTAGATCACCGGCATGAAAATACCCATCCCGAACATGATTCCCGCCACAACTGCGCCCGGCGCAGTTGAAGAAGCTTGGGTTCCCTGCGCATGTTGCGCGAACGCGCCTGCCGCCGCAGCTAGCATAAAAATTGGCAGGAAGATCAAACCCATGCAGGCATAAAGTACGCCCAGCATCTTGCCCGCTTGCAGCGGTGCGATCCGTTTGACTGTGCGTTTCATATTGAGGCGATGATGCCGGCATCCGGGTTATCCTGGCAATTAGATTTAGTTAGGCCAGCGTGCCGCTCTCATTTGAGAGTGATCTCGCGCATGGTTTTAGTGCCAAGGATTTCGCGGACGTCGAGCCGTTTCACCGCGGTGGCGCGGCGCTGATCTTCGGGCCCCATGACCTTCTCAACGATGGGATCCATCTTGTCGCGCAATCCATCCAGCGCCGCCATGTTTGGATACTCCACCAGGATCAGGATGTTGAAATCCTGCGGGCCCATCGCGTCGCCTTCTAGAATTTTGTAATCGAGGATAATCTTCTGCTTTTTCTCCTCGTCGTAAACCGGCTTCACCGTTCCGGTGATTTGTTTGAGGTACTCATCGCTCAATCCGGTTTTGGTCTTGACCATGGTGAGGGTCCAGACCGGGCCTTCAGTGTAAGGCGCACTGCTGCCGCCTGTCTTCTTACTTGGGCTCGTTTGCGCCGAGGAAAACCCGGCGATTCCCAAAGATAGTGTAGCGATAACAAAGATCTTCGTATTCATCATGCGTGCACCTTGAGCAGTGCCCGTTAAACACGCGAGCAGAATTTCGCGGAAGAGCTTTCGGCAGGTTCAACAGAACTTAAATTAATTTCAGAATCCTTGTGTCTCACGATCCTGACGGCGCCGAATTCAGACGAGCTCATGGAGATTACGAAGTTGATCGAAGAAAAGAAAATCGAGCCGGTTGTTTCACAAGTGTTGCCGCTCACCGAAGCAGTGAAGGCGCAGGAACAAGCCGCGACACATCACACCCGCGGCAAAATTGTGCTCAAAGTCGCGGACGAGCCGAAGTAGTAACCAGGGGGTCGCCTGTGGTATAACACAGGAGTGAACTGGGAAGCAGTCAACGCCACGTCGCAGCTCGTTAGTTCGATTGCTGTTGTTTTGTCCGTTCTATATCTCGGCATTCAAGTGCACCGCAGCACGCGCGTGGCCAAGCTCGCCACGCAAGATGCCGCGGCCACGGCCCTGCGCGATGTGACGAAGCCTTTGATGGAGAACGCGGATCTGGAACGAATCTGGCGCGTAGGCCTGGAGGATCTCAACGCGCTCTCGGCCCAGGATCAGGCGCGCTTCTTTCACGCCGCCTACCAATTCTTGAAGGCATTCGAAACGATCCATTTTCATTATGTCTATGGACTAATGGATCGTCAGCTCTGGGAGGGCTGGCGTGGACTTCTACGGCATTACGTCGCTGCGCCCGGAATGGCCCATTATTGGAAGCTTCGGCCTGAAGTTTTTTCCGAGCGGTTTCGAAAATTCGTTGAGGCGCTCGAACCTCCGGCCGAGCAACGCACGGTCGGAACTCTTCTCGGACAGGAACGGAAATCGTAGCGCAGGTCGTCTCGGAGCCGACGGACAAGATCTCGCCAAGGCGAGACCTGCTATCACAGAAAAACCGTTGCTGTGACGCATAACGCGAGCTAATTGCACGGTCTGTCGCGCCGGCAAAACAGATGAACATTCACGAGTATCAAGCCAGGGAGTTGCTGCAAAAATTCGATGTCGCGACGACGCGCGGCAAAGTCGCGTCGACGGCTGACGAAGTCGAGCAAATCGCGAGCGAGTTGGGACATGTCGATTTTGTCGTAAAAGCGCAGATTCACGCCGGCGGGCGAGGAAAGGGGACATTCGCAAATGGATTCAAAGGCGGCGTTCATCTTTCCAAATCGCCGGGACACGCGCGTGAGATCGCGTCGAAAATGCTCGACCAGACTCTTGTCACCCATCAAACCGGACCTGCCGGTCGTGTCGTAAACAAAGTGCTCGTCGCCGAGTCGGCCGAAATTGCGCGCGAAATTTATTTTGCGATTTTGCTCGATCGAGCCACGGCCGCGCCGGTGATTGTCGCGAGCACGGACGGCGGCGTTGAAATTGAAACGGTCGCCGCGAAGTCTCCCGAGAAAATCATTCGGGAACAAATTGATCCACTTGCCGGTCTGCAATCATTTCAGACGCGGAAACTGGCCAAACAACTCGGCTTCGAATCGTCCCAGCTAAAAAGTGCATCGAAATTATTCGAAGGGCTCTATCGCACATTCATCGCCTTCGATTGCTCGATGGTTGAAGTGAATCCGCTGGTAGTTACAACGCAGGGCGACGTGCTGGCGCTCGATGCGAAATTTAATTTCGATGATAACGCGCTTTATCGTCATCCGGAGATCGCAGCGATGCGCGACATTGCCGAGGAAGATCCGCGCGAAGTCGAAGCTTCGAAGCACGGGCTCAATTACATCGGACTCGATGGAAACATCGCCTGCCTCGTGAACGGCGCTGGCCTCGCCATGGCCACAATGGATATCATCAAGTTTATGGCGGCGAGCCGGCGAACTTTCTTGATGTCGGCGGCGGCGCGACCGAGGAACAAGTGACCGAAGCGTTTAAAATTCTGATCTCCGACAAAAAGGTAAAGGCAATCCTCGTCAACATATTTGGCGGGATTATGAAGTGTGATGTCATCGCGCAAGGCATCATCAACGCGGCGAAAACGGTGAAACTCTCGGTGCCATTAGTGGTGAGACTTGAAGGAACAAATGTCGAGAAAGGGAAACAGTTGCTGAAAGAAAGTCGCTTGACGTTGATCGCCGCGGATGATCTCGCGGATGCGGCAGAGAAAGTAGTCAAAGCAGCGGAGGCTAAATGAAAATTGGATCAACTATCGCCTTTGCATTGATGCTCGTGGCAACAGTCGCGGGCGATGAACTTCCGCGAAAAACAAGAACGCCGCGCGAATCGTATCCGAATGTCGACGTAATTTACGATTTCGTTAAGGCAGCACATGGCGAGCGGTTGCGGACGATCATCACAAAGCCACGCGACGCCAAGGGAAAGATCCCTGTGATTTTTGTGGCCGGATGGCTTAGTTGCGATTCGGTCGAAGCGCCCCAAGACACGAAAGATGCAAGTGGGATGGTATTCCGTGGTTTGGCGCAAATGCCAGGCTTCTCTCTATTTCGAGTCGACAAGCAAGGCGTCGGCGACAGCGAAGGCGTTTGTTCTGACACCGATTTTGAATCAGAGCTTGCAGGTTATCGCGCGGCGTTTCACGCGTTAAAGAATTACGACTTCATCGACACCAATCAAATTTACATCCTCGGTATCAGCAATGGTGGCGGATTCGCGCCTCTAGTAGCGGAATCTCCCTCCGAGCAAGCACAAGTGCGCGGTTACGTCGCAGTCGGCGGTTGGGTGAAAACGTGGTTCGAGCACGTGCTCGAAATTGAGCGGCGTCGTTTTGCCCTGATGGGTAAGTTTCCCGCTGAGGTGAACGATCGGATGAAAGGAGTGGCCACGCTTTATCATGATTGGCTGATTGAAAAGAAGACGGTCGATGAAATGTTGCGCGAGCACCCGGAGCTCGCGTCGCTTTGGCCCGAAGGAAAAGATCACGCTCATCTTTACGGCCGACCACTCGCATTTTATCAGCAACTGCAAAATCTTAACCTCGCAGCGGCGTGGTCACGCGTGAAGGTGCCGACGCTGGTTTTGCATGGCCAATACGATTGGATCATGAGCCGCGAAGATCACGAATTGATCGTCGCTTATGTGAATGCGAATCATCCGGGAGCAGCGGGCTTCATTGAGGTCCCAGAAACGGGGCACACGTTTCAACATTACCTAGGCATTCAAGACGCATTCAGCGGAAAGAGTGCTCCTTTCGATTCGAAAGTGGTGCGGCTGCTGACTGATTGGTTTAAGCAACAGCAAGCAAAAACGCGAACATGAAAATCAAAGCCATTGGATTCGTCGCAGTCCCGGTCACAAACATCGGACGGGCGCGTTCGTTTTATGAAGAGGTGCTCGGCTTAAGAACTTCGGATGAAATGATGGGCGGAAAGTGGATCGAATACGCCGTCGGCGAAGATACGCTGGCAATCGCAAACGTGAGCGACACCTGGACGCCGTCCGATCAGGGAACAGGCGCGGCATTTGAAGTAGAAGATTTCAACGGGGCAATCGGCCGATTAAAAGATCGACATGTTCGCTTTGCCGCGGAGCCGTTCGAAACGCCGTGTTGTCACATGGCGGTTGTGCAAGATCCGGACGGAAACAAATTAATCATCCACAAATTGAAACCGGAAAACGAAAAAGGAGTCTGTTTATGATTAAAGAAGTAGCATTCGTAGCAATTGCCGTTTCCGACGCCGAGCGCGCCCGGAAATTTTATCAGGAAACTCTCGAATTGAAGCCCACTATGACTGGGATGGAGGGTGCCTGGGTTGAGTACGATCTGGGCCCAACTACGATTGGGGTCGGTTGTCATCCGGCGTGGAAACCATCACGTGACGGAACAACTGTCGCCTTTGAAGTCGAGGATATTGACGCGACCATCGCCAAACTGAAGCAACGCGGTGTCTCTTTTGACATGGAAAAAACCGAGACACCAGTTTGTTGGATGGCACAATTCCGCGATCCGGACGGCAATAAACTCGTAGTCCATAAACGAAAACCGGAGAAATGAATCTGGAAGCCAGGAAGCCAGGAAAATTTCTGGAACTGTTTCCGCAATCCGCAAGAAGTTTACCCGCCGTGGCGGGCAATCCACAGTTTTCAAATGTCTGTTCTTGTTGATAAGAACACGCGACTTGTGGTGCAGGGAATTACCGGAAGCGCGGGCGCGTTTCATACGCGCCAGTGTATCGAATACGGGACCAAGGTCGTCGCAGGTGTCACCCCAGGTAAGGGCGGCCAAATGTTCGATGGCACGATTCCGGTATTCGACACGGTTTGGGAAGCGCGCCAGAAGACCGCGTGCAATGCCTCGATGGTTTTTGTGCCCGCGCCAGCGGCTGCCGATTCAATTCTCGAAGCTGTCGATGCGGATATTGAGATCGTTGTTTGTATCACAGAAGGAATCCCGGTGATGGATATGATGCGTGTCAAAGCGCTCATGCATGGCAAAAAGTCGCGGCTAATCGGGCCGAACTGTCCGGGCATCATTACGCCGGGCGCTTGTAAGATCGGGATCATGCCGGGCTATATTCACAAGCCGGGCAATGTTGGTGTGATCTCCCGTTCGGGAACACTCACTTATGAGGCAGTCTGGCAATTGACTACGCGCGGTTACGGCCAATCAACTTGTATCGGCATCGGTGGCGATCCAATTCACGGCCTGTCGCATCTCGATGCGGTCAAACTTTTCAACGAGGATCGACATACTGATGCGATGATCTTGATCGGTGAGATCGGCGGCTCGGCGGAAGAAGAAGCAGCAGAGTGGATCAAGAACAATTGCAAAAAACCGGTCGCAGCATTTATCGCCGGATTGACGGCGCCGCCGGGACGGCGAATGGGACACGCCGGCGCAATCGTTTCGGGTGGGAAAGGAACAGCGGCTGGAAAAATCGAAGCGCTAAAAGCTGCGGGCATCGCCGTCGCCGATACTCCGGCAACGATAGCGGACACATTGATCGCGCGAATGGGAAAGGCGAGTCGCTAAATCTCTATGCTATCTCAGTAACATGCTTGCAGTCCGTTGGATGAAATCACGCGCGATCCGTTATGAGATCGCCGAATCGGTTACTCGCTTATGAACACACTCGCAATCATTGCTGTCACCTGGATCGGCAAGGAATATCGATTCCTTAGCCTCGACTGGAGTTATCTCGTTATCCTTGGTTTGATCGGGAACGCTATTTTCTCGATGCGTTTTCTCGTTCAATGGGTCGCTTCGGAACGACAGGGTGAAAGTGTGATCCCAGTGTCGTTCTGGTATTGGAGCATCGGCGGGAGCGTGATCATGTGTTTCTATTTCATTTTCAAACGGGACCCGGTTGGCATCCTAGCCTATCTTCCCAACTCACTGATATACATCCGCAACTTGATGCTGATCCGGAAACGCAAGTTTGCTTTGACGGCAGCCGCGCCGTCACAAAAGCCGCGCGAAACCGATTAGCAAGAGGGCGATTCGTACCAATGGAACTCTTTCAGTTTTGGCTTCAATAAGAAAAGAAACCTTAATCTCTTTTCCCACTCCGTAAGTAGACGAGGAAAATTACTAATGAGAATGCGATGCAGGCGAATCCATAAATCTCAGCTTGTGCTCCCGAGATCCACCCAGCGCCATACCAACTTGCGTGACCCTTTAAAAGCGTAGATAAACCCAACACTAAGAGTAGTACCCCCCGAACAGAGGACCATTATTCTTTTTCTTTGTGTTCAACGATTTGTAGGAATTTCGCCGGAAGCTGATTCGCCGGCAGACAAATTCGCTGCTTTCCAATCCATGGCCATGCGAATCCGAGCACGACCGCTTGGGTGATCGAAAAAGATGAATTCTTCGAGTGGTGTCGGATTCAGTTTGCGATAAGCGCCCAGCTTCAGCGCGACTTTCGCCATCCCATCGGGTTCGCGCGCCGTATTGATTCCAAACGCATCTGCTTCCCGCTCGGTCACACGCACCACCGTGTTTAAAAATGGAGTCAGGACAAAAACAAATGTGCTCAGGAACACGACGAGCAAAGGGAGCCCGGCAGGATCGGCGATGCCGCGGACACTCCATTTATTCCCCCAGCGTTTTACCGCGACTTCAAACAGAGTGCGACTGAACGCGAACGCGATGAAAACAAAAATCCCAAAATAAGTTATGAGCTTAGCGGCATGGTTGAGCACGTAATGTCCCATCTCGTGTGCCATGACCTCGCGAATTTCCGGAAGCGTACACTGCGTGAGCAGATTATCATTGAGCGCGATTCGCGTCGTGCCGAGAAATCCCGCGACGTTCGCGCTTACCCGTGTGGTTTGACGCGAGGCGTCTACTTCAAAGACCTGTTTCACTGGAATTTCGTTCGCCCGGGCCATGGCCAGGATCGGATCTCTGATCTCCGGATTGCTTAACGGCTTATACGTATTGAAGAGCGGCTCGATGTAGATGGGTGCGATAAACGTGACCGTGAATAAGAAAATTACCGTCACGATCGTACCCCAGATCCACCATGTACGGGGCGCCCGCCGGAAAACGGCGTAGAGAACGATCAGCAAGATTGTGCCAATAATCAGCGCAACGCTGAGAGCGATCAGTTGTTCACGGAACCACGGGACGAAACTCTGCGGCGCGAACCCATATTGATGTTCTCGATAGAAGTTCTGGTACAGATTTAGTGGGAAGCTCAAGATATACATCAGGAGTAAGGATGGGACCGCATACAACGCTACTTGTAATGGCTTGAACTTGGCAGCGCGTTCCGCGAAATCGCGAAGGGCTGCCGATGTTCGCGAGGCGAGAAGGAAGATCGAGATGGCAACCGCCAAAAGAAAATTCCAAAGGATCAGCCAATAACCACCTTCAAAATACGCGTCAGATTTTGCGCGTTCGTCGGCCGGGACGGTATCCAGCCACGCCTGTGTCGCCGTGGCGGGATCGAACGAATTCGGATTCTCGGCGGAGATTCGCGCGGCCGGTGGCGGCGTAGGCGCTTCTTGCGCGTCCGCTCCGTTCGACAGCGCGATTGTTAGACAGACACCGACAAGTGGCAAAATCAAATTCGAACGATTGAACATGAACGGGAGAAGTAATGAACGGTTACGCAAAAGGAAAGTGCGATATGAAACTCTCCTGGGGAACATTGGCGCAATTCCCGAGTCTCATTGCGCTGGACTAACGGAGTCGGAACGGCCAAAAGCTAGATATGAAAAGCCTTGCGCTGCCAATCTGTATTCTGTTAGTGAGCATCGCGGCGCACGTGATGGCTGAGAACCCGCCGCCGGATCCATCGTTGTGTGGACCGTATCCAACTAACTACAAAGAAATCGTGAACAAATGGCTCGAAACACAATTGATCGATGCGTCGAGCGCGCGGATCGAATGGACCGGCGATCCGAAACCAGCCGATTTGGGCACGAACGGCGAACATCTCTACGGTTACTTGGTCAATTTCACGGTCAATGCTCGAAATCGCTTTGGCGCTTACACCGGCAAGCAGACCCATGGGGCATTGATTCGGGATGGCAACGTGATCAAAGGCCTTGGATTCGGATATTAATATGGACAAATTGAAAACGCATCATCGATCGGACAGTGGACAGATTGTCGTTGTATTGATCATCCTGCTTGGATTGATCGGCGGCGGCGTTTGGTGGCTTTATTCGAGCAGAGACGCGATGGCAAAGGAGGGTAGGGAATTTGGCAGGGAAGCGATCCAGCGCATGGTCGTCCAGCGCGATGTGAATTTTTTCTCATCGCGGCTAAGCCCGGCGGCTCGTCTGAATTTTCCGCCGTCGGTACTGCAAGAGTTTTTCTCCGACATCGGGAAGTCCGGAGCGCCGGTTGGCCCTCTCGATGTCAAGGGCGACATTGAATTTCAATCACAATTTTTTGAACCGACCGGCAACTTCCATGCACACCTAAATTACCCGACAAGGGATGCCGAGGTTAGCATCAGCATTTCGCATCCGGTCGGTCGATGGCAAATTGACAGCGCCTCATTCCTGCCTGGTCGCGAGCGATAGCTTCGCTTTGCCTTTTGTCTATCCTGCAATCGAAACGCCGGACTAATTGTTAGTTCAGCAAGCGGTCAAGCGAGTCCAGACAGATCTGTGACCAGGTTTCCAGCGATTCGCGGCGAGCCATTAGCTCGGCCCTGGTCAGAAACGCCAGATTAGTAATCATCGCCTCACGTTTTTCCACTTTCTGTTCCGCTAAGTGAAAAATATGCACTATGCCAAGATGGACTCGCCCCACCTCAGTCGTGTCGTCGTTCAACAGCGCAACAACCCGGTCCTGGAACGGAGTGTCGATCTTAATTTCCTCGTTTACTTCACGCTCAACTCCCGCGCGATAAGCCTGCTCGTCCCAGGCGAAGAGCGATTCGTCGCCTTCATTCATGTGACCGCCAATGCCGATTGAGCCTTTCGCGACAAGCCGCTGCTCGCCGGCTTTCTTTCCACGGACGTAGTGAAGCACCCTATCCTGAAACGCGAGGAGCACGTAGGGAATGATCTGCTTGTAAGTCGCGTCATTTTCGGCCTGACCACGCGGGAAAAAGAAATTGTTTCCGCGGGAAAGAAGCAGGTTCAGGTACTTCTCCGGCTCGAAGTTAAGTCCTTGAAAACTCCCAAGCTGATCAAATAGATTGCGTCTGATGACCAGAACATTTTCGTTAAGCGCATTCATCGCATGCAGGCGCTTTAAGGGACGCTGTTAGCGTCCCGTATTCGAACGCTTGGGAAGCTGGCAGCTTCCCCGACAGAGATCGATGTAATGCGGTGAAGGCATACCATCAAAAGGAGTAGTCGAGACCAACTTGTGGACCAAGAAGATTCAAACTCGGGTTCGGATCGGTCTGCCCACCATTGGAGAGATGCTGGTAGAGGATTCCTGCATCCAGTTTCCAGTGATTGTTCAGTCTGTAGGAAATTCCGGCGGCCGTTAGAATATTGAACGTAAAATCCTGGCCCTGCGCGCCCGGAATATTCGGATGGCTGTCGATCCAACCCAATCCTAACCCGCCCGAGATGTATGGAACCAGGCGGCTTCCGGGTCGAACGAAGTTATAACGCATGCCGAAGTTGAGACCAAAATAATGGTTCTCGACGCCGCGAAAAATCGGTTCAGCGATCGCGCTGACATAAAATTGATTGTAACCGCGTAACCAGTTGTCTGCGTCTACCATACCCCAACGCACACGCGCCGTTAAAAATTCCGCGCCGATTTCGTAGCTGTTTGGGTTGCCGAAAACCCCAAGCAGATACGCCGACTCGACTGCGACTTCGAATCGCGGCGCATCAAGCGCCGTAGCGGTTTCGTGCGAGATTTCTGTGCCTGCGAATATTCGCGATGTGGCCAGAAGAAGGACGAAAGCAACGAAAACGCGACAAATTTTCATGCGGTCGCGCTAGCATAGGGAGAGTTAACTCGATTGCAATTTGGTAGGGACGCCGCGCTGCGACGTCCGGACAGCGCGGCGCGCTGTCCCTACCGCATGAATTCGGCGAGATCGGGAGGCAACGCACTGGTCCATTCACGCTCGCCCTCGATTGCCAGTTTTGTTGAATGGAGCGCATGTCGCGGTAACAGCAGTTGCCGTTCAAGTTCAGGCGTCCAACCGGTTTGGATGAACCGGAGGTAAAGTTGTTCGTCGGGCCCATAAATTTTATCGCCCACAAT
>Ga0193719_10000589_pt1 | contig 13858 bp, 11 predicted proteins | sample U2a2metaG_FD_160103 | JGI IMG/M metagenome (GOLD analysis project Ga0193719, IMG submission 160103) | Soil microbial communities from a riparian zone of the East river system, Colorado, United States - U2a2 | ecosystem: Environmental > Terrestrial > Soil > Riparian zone | place: USA: East... | reverse complement strand
GGCATTCTCGGACAAATGGTTCGATGTGGCGAAGCGCTGTGGCAAGGAGGCCGCTCCGCTCCAGGTTGATTGGGGAAAACATATCGATCAGAAGGCGATCGATAGACAATTGGCGACGGGAAAATTCGATACCGTCGCTCTTGTCCACAACGAGACTTCAACAGGCGTGATGAATCCGCTTCCGGAGATCTGCTGCACGCTCGCCAGGTATCCCGATGTGGCGCTTGTCCTCGATACTGTCTCCTCATTCTCGGGAGTCAAAATCGACATGGATGCGCTCGGTATCGACGTGATGCTCACCGGCGCGCAGAAGGCCCTGGCGTTGCCACCAGGTTTTTCATTGTTCTCAGTTTCGGAGAAAGCATCTGCTCGCGCAGCGAAAATCCCAAACCGCGGGTTTTACTTTGATTTCCTCGAGTTCAAGAAGCAACAAGCAGAATGGATGACGCCGAGCACGCCAAGCATTGGGCATATGCACGCGCTGCAATCGAAGCTGGATGAAATTTTCGACGAAGGCCTCGACGCGCGCTTTGATCGTCATGCGCGTACCAATGCCCTGGTGCATGATTGGGTCCGCCGCACTGGCTTCGAATTCTTCGCCGAGGAAGGATTCCGCTCAAAGACGCTCACCTGCGTGAAAAACAACAAGGAGATCAACGTTCTGAAGTTGGCGAAAAAGCTTCGCGAAAAACATCATCTGGTGATCGACCCCGGTTACGGCAAAATCCGAGGAAAAACGTTTCGCCTTTCCAACATGGGCGATGAGACCGAGGAAACTGTGACGCATCTGCTCAGCTGCCTGGATGATGTTCTGTAACCGATTGGCTATCCCATCAGCGCATCGCTCAGAAAACCACGCCACTCTCACAAACATTTCTGTTGGTTGTCGGTGACCAAGGGAACAAGTTATCGCATGAACATTCGGCCACTGATCCTGGTTTTCCTCCTCAGTTTCTTTAAGCCACTGGAGTCAATTTGCGGAGATCCTGTAGCGATAACGCAGGAGGAACTTGTTCGCCGCACCCAGGAACTTTTCGACGCGGTAGTACCAGGCAACAAGGAGCCATGGCAAAAATACTTCGCCGAAGATTGCATCTTCGCCGATGAAAAGGGTCGCAACCTAAACAAGACGCAATTGGTTGCCGACATTACTCCGCTGCCGAAAGGTTATTCGGGGACGATCAAGATCGCGAGGCCCCAAAGTGTCATTCACGGTGACACCGCCATTTTAAGTTACGATCTCGATGAAACCGAAACCATTTTTGGCCAGAAGCTCACCGCGCGTTATCACGTAACCGATACGTGGCTCCAACGCAACGGCGCCTGGCAAATCGCCTCCAGCCAGGCAATGCGTTATTATGAAGATCCGGCTGTTGCCAGGATCGACCCGAAAAAATTCGTCGATTTCAACGGCACCTACGAGCTGGCGCCCGACCAGACCAGACGAGTTTTTTCTGAAGGCGAAAATTTGTATGTGGAGCGCAATGGGAAACGTGAACAACTTCTGCCTGAGGGATCCGAAATCTTTTTTCGCAAAGGCGTCGAAGGCCGCATCCTATTTCGCTACGCGGATAATGGGAAAGTGGACGCCCTCATCGATCGTCGAAACAACGAAGACGTCGTCTGGCGCAGAGTGAATTAAGTTCGAGCATATAACAGGAAAGGCTCCGCCCTGCGCTCTAGTTTTCCTCGGACGAATCGCGGGTAACGTCTTACTTGGAAATCATTCCCATCGCTTATGCCAGTGATTGAAACTTCAGGCCTGACCAAAGTCTATCGCACCTACCGGAAGGAGCGGGGACTCTGGGGATCAATCAAAGGTTTGGTCAGGCGGCGTTACGATGAAACGCGCGCCGCCGACCAGGTTTCCTTTAACATTGAGGGAGGCGAGTTCGTTGGTTTTCTCGGTCCGAATGGCGCAGGCAAGACCACGGTGCTCAAGATGCTTTCCGGGTTGTTGAATCCAACGTCCGGAGAGGCGCGCGTGCTCGGCTTTGTCCCATGGGAACGACGCAACGAAATGAAAAGGCAATTCAGCCTGCTCATGGGACAAAAAAATGCGCTCTGGTGGGATCTGCCCGCGCAAGAATCGCTCGAACTCAACCGCGCCATATACGGAATCGACCGTGTACGGTTCAAAAAAGTCGTGGACGGATTATCGGAGCTCCTGGAGGTGCAGGACAAAATGAATGTGATGGTCCGTGAGCTTTCGTTAGGCGAACGGATGAAGATGGAGCTGATTTCCGCACTCATTCACGAACCGCGCGTTCTTTTTCTCGATGAACCAACGATTGGCCTGGACGTGGTCAGTCAAAAACGGGTTCGCGAATTTCTGCGTATCTACAATGAGGAACATCACATTGTTACGTTGCTGACCAGCCACTACATGCAGGACATTCAGGAGCTGTGTCATCGCGTTCTGGTGATCGATCACGGCAAGATTTTTTTCGATGGGCCGCTGGATGAGATCGTCGACCGGTTTTCAGGATACAAGATTCTAAGCCTAACTTTCGAAAAAGAGGCGGCGCGCGATCTTTCCGCCTTCGGTGAGATAACAGAACAAACGCCGGTTTCGGTGCAACTAAAGGTCCCACGCGCAAAAGTCACCGAAACTTGTCGTGAACTGCTTGAAGCCTGCGACGTGAGCGACATTAACGTCCAGGAAGTGCCCGTGGAAGAAGTGATCCGACAGCTTTTTGGCGAACGACGCGAAAATCATCGCGCCGCTGAACTCGCGACGAAGGAAACCGCAGGGGTAGCGTAATGATCAGCGCCAAAAAGTAGCGCGGGCCTCTGGCGTGCGACATTGCCCCAAGGCGCAAGCGGGGACGCTCCGCTACCTCATATTTGGCAAGACACTTTTCTCCATGCCTTCGACAAACGTAGGGTATTGAAGAGTCCAGCCGAGACTCCGCAGTTTCGCATTACTAACACGCTTGTTGCTGTCGCCGCGTTTACGTTGTCCCGTTGATTTTCCGATCGGCGGCAGTGGGCGATCCAGTCTTTGTGCCAACCAACGATAACATTCAGTTTGCAGCATCGGTTGATCGTCAACCACGTTGTAGATTTGAGTTCGCTGCGTTTCTCGTGTCAGCAAAAAGAAAATTGCCGACGCGATATCATCGCGGTGCACTTGATTCACGAAGCGATCGTTTCCCGGGTCGATGATTGCTGTGCCGGCAAGAAACTTGCTCAGTAACGTCGACCTGCCCGGGCCGTAGATACCGGCGAGCCGTGCGACCGTACCGCGCCGCTGGAGCACCAGCTTTTCCGTTTCAAGCAGAACTCCACCAGTCTCGCGAGCAGGCTCGGTTTCGCTTTCTTCAGTCACCCATGAGCCATCGCGTTGCGCATAAACGCTGGTGCTACTGGTTAAGAGCACCTTTGTTTCAGCAAATCGATCGAGCAGATTGCGTGTGCCATTCAAATAGATTTGCCGGTAAGACTCGACTCCGCCGCCTCGCGAACTTGCGCAGTGAATAACAGCATCGAATCTTCCGGGGCGCTCTGCGACCTGATCGCAGTTTGAAATATCGACTTGGCAAGCACGATACGGTTTGGCAGATAGCGCCGCCGCGGATTCCTCAGAACCTGTCCAGCCTTCCACGTCCCAGCCTGCGGCATGGAACAAATCCGCCGTCGCTTGCCCGACATAACCGCAGCCGGCGATCAAGATTCGCGGCATGTCGCTGTAAACACCTCGCTGCGTCGACGCGCACCTTGCGCGTTGCATCCGGTACGGGTGCCTCCGCCTTTACTGGGCTTCGGCGTGACAGGCAGCGCCGAGGTTACAACAGCCGCTTGCATAATCGCCAGCGCCTCATGCCGCGGCTGCGATTTCAATTTCTTCAAACATGTTTTTCTGGAGAGCGCGGACTTGTTTGAGACGAATGAGCTCCAGGAGCGCGAGAAAAGTTACTACCACTTCCACACGCGACACGGCATTCCCAAATAAATCGGAAAAACGCAGCCGCGCGCTATTTGCGACTCGTTGCAAAATAATATCAATCTTCTCCGAAACGCTAAAACGTTCGGCGAAAATTTCCTGCACGTCCTGTCGCGCTTCGATCCGTTTGAGCACCGTCTGGAATGCGTTGATCAGCTGAAAAATTCCAACCTCTTCCAGGCGCAGCGGTTCCTGCAATAGCGACGATGCGCTGCCTTCTCGCGCGAAAATCCGCTCCTGTTCCAGCTGCCGCAAATGGAGTTCCGCTGCGGCTTCCTTGAACTTTTTGTACTCGATCAACTGCCGGATTAAATCCCAGCGGGGATCATCTTCCTCAGCGTCTTCTTCGGGCGGCTGTTGATCAATTGGCAGCAGGCTGCGGCTTTTCAGGTAAATGAGGTTCGCCGCCATGACGATGAATTCGCCGGCCAGTTCGATATTCAATTCTTTGAACGCTTGAAGATATTCGAGGTACTGACGAGTGATGCGTTCAAGTGAAACGTCGTAAATATCGATCTCATCCTGCTTGATGAGGTAAAGCAGTAGATCGAGCGGCCCTTCGAAAACCTCCAGCTTGACCTTGTAATCGGCTTCCATGTGCGGCTTCGCCACGTTAAAGCGTTGAAAGGTTAAAGCATTAAAGCGTTGCGGAGCCGCAAAGGTTCCCAGAGTGCTTCCGATGTAACGATTTAGTGTTGTAACAAATCACGTGAGCTTGCCTACGCGGGAATTTTTCGATGAATCCAAACGCTGTTCACAAGCCCGAGGCCAAACATGATCATTAGCACGAAGGAGCCGCTGTAACTGATTAATGGCAATGGTACACCGGTGATGGGGAGCAGAGCGATCGTCATTCCCATGTTTTGGAAGATATGTGTGAAGATGAGCGCCGTGATTCCGATAACCAGAAGCAGCCCCAACTGATCGCCGGCGAAAAAAGCGACAAACAGACACGTCATCAGGAGCAAAGCGAACCCACCGACAAGGAACATTCCTCCAATAAATCCCCATTGCTCGCCGATGGCGGAGAAAATGTAGTCGTTGTGTACGGCAGTGGCTGGGAGGAACCCAAGCTCGATCTGCGTGTTTGGTGCTTTGAAGCCCTTGCCTGACCAACCACCCGAGCCGATAGCGATGAGAGATTGATTAATGGCCCATGCCGAGCCCTGTTTGTCGATATCCGGATGCGTAAACGCGGTGATCCGTTGTTGCTGATACGGTTTTAGACCGAAATTGATAGCGATGGGGATAAAGGCAACTGCGATGAGAATCACGCAAATCAAGTACCGCAGCGGAACGCCACCAACGAATAGCAGCGCCAGGAGGACCGGCCCCCAAATAATCACCTCACCCAGATCCGGTTGCATGAGGATGAGCAAGCACGGCGCAGCGGCAATCGCTCCGCAGAGCAGTAGCCGCAGCATCGGATGCATTTCGCGAAATTGGGTCAGGAACAGCGCCAAAACCATGATTCCGGCCACAACGGCAAGCTGTGCCGGCTGAAAATTGACGGGTCCCAAATGCAGCCAACTGCGTGCGCCGTAAACCTTTGTGCCAATGAACTTCGTCATGATTAGGAAGATGATGCCGGCCAGATACATCGGCAGCGCGCCCCAGCGAATCCAGCGGTAGTGGATCAAACTTGTCAGCATAAAGGCGAAGACACCGACGACGACCCAGTTTGCCTGTTTTCGCCAGAAGTCGGCCGCATACGCGTCTGCGCGCGTGGAAGTGGCGCTGTAAATCGCCACGACTCCAAAGACAGCGAGAGCAAGCATGGTTAGCAGCAGAAGCCAGTTTTGGCCGAGCAACTTTCGAAGAAACGGCGTCATTCGATTCGAACTCGATTAAATCTCCCGCACATCCGCATGGAATTGAGGACAATTACACGCGCATTGCAATCTTCGCAAAAAATTGTGGCGTAGCTTTTTCAACGTGTGCCCTTTTCAATCCAAGAAACGCGACAGAATTGGGGCGGAATGTGACCAAGTTGCGAGCGATTTTTCTGCTAAAGGCCAGATGATCTGGGAATTACGTTGGCCGGCCTAGTGGGTTCTGGAATTGATCAGTATAACAAGTTGATTTTCAGTTGGTTAAGAATTTTTGTAGCAAATATTGGCGCTTCACTTGTCTCCAGATTTGAAGGCCACTAAACTACTTCGGGCGATCTCGATTTTTCTGAAGGAAGACACAAATGGTTAAGAGCAAAAAGACAAAGAAAAAGACGAAACGAAAGCTCGCGCACCCTAAACTGCCAATGCAAGGGCAGTTGAATCTGCTTCACGAGGGGGCGCATTTTGATCTGCGCACAATGTTTGCTGACCTTAACAAGCGGTATTTTCGCGGGCGTGTTAGTGGTTACAAAGTGATGTGGGGTCGCCGGCGAAAGCATCGCCCTAAGGAATATTTCATCTTTGGTACAATTCAGGAGCAGGATCGTGTTATTCGAATCAATCGGGCACTGGACCAACCATTTGTACCGTCCTGGTTTCTGCGGTACGTGCTTTATCACGAGATGCTGCATTCAGTAGTGCCCGACAAGGCGCTCTCCCGCGGTCGCCGGCGGGTTCACACGGAAGAATTCAACCGTCGCGAGCGCGCATTCCCGGGGTATCGGCGCGCCCGTCGCTGGGAAGAGGAAAATCTCTCGCGTTTTTTGCGCTGAGAAGATCGGATATCAGGCTGCCAGCCTGATATCCAAATCAGCGCGTTTCCGTGATGGGTGGCGGAGACGGCCTCTCAGACGGCGAGGGCGTCGTCGCTACGTTCTTTTTGATCAGGTACCAAAGCGTTGTCGCGAGTAGGAGAGAGATCAACTTCGCGCGCCAGTTTTTCAGTATCAGTCTCTTCATATTTGCTGTGCAACAAAATCTCCGCGATCCGTTGGCGGAACGTCTCCGGAGTGAAATTGCGCTCAATTCGCCGCCGATGGCAAATGGAAATACCGCCCGTTTCTTCGGAGACGACTACCGCCACGGCGTCCGATTCCTCAGTAATCCCGAGCCCGGCGCGATGACGTAATCCCAGGCTGCGGTCGAGCGTCTCCCGCTGGCTCACTGGAAAAATACACGCTGCGGCGGCGACTCGTCCGTTGCGAATGATCACTCCGCCATCGTGCAGCGCGGCCTTTGGATGAAAAATGGTCAGGATGAGCTCGACGGAAAAATCTCCGTCGATCGTTACCCCTGTTTCCTCGTAAACACGAATCGATGTGTCACGCTCGATCGCGATGAGCGCTCCGAATTGCTTATTTGCCAATTGCATGACTGCCTCGGCCAGATCATGAACCGTTTCGCGCTTTTCGCTCGTCAGAGAGAAAATGGGGTGACCGCCAAGCGCGGCGAGTCCACGTCTTAACTCTGGCTGAAAAATCACTACCAGCGCGACTGCGAGGAAGACTGAGAAACTTCGAACGATCCAGCCGATCACAACCAAATTGAGCAGCGTGGAAATCAGGGTCAGTGTCAAAAAGACGATCGCCAGCCCGGTAAGCACCTTCGCGCCGCGTGTTCCGCGGAAATAAAGGTAACCGTAATAGATCGCCACGCTCAGCAGAAGGATTTCAACCAGACTGCGCCATCCTCGAAACCAGAAATCGATGAGCTGATGAATCATTTTGCCCTCTGAAAAATTGCTTCTGTTACCTTTAAGGCGTTTACGTTTTCTTTGACATCATGAACGCGAAGCACGTCTGCCCCGCGCGCACGCAGGAGCGAAGTCAACGCCACCGCAGGCGCTAACCGATCGCTGATCTGCGCCGACTTAATCAGTTTGCCCAGAAAAGATTTTCGGGAAACGCCAATCACGATTGGTCGATCACACGCGCGGAGCCGCTCAAGCTGCGCGAGCAACTCGAGATTGTGCTCCAACGTTTTCCCGAAACCAATGCCCGGATCAAACGCAATCGCCATGGGGTCAATACTATAAACTATGGCGCGTGCATATTGTTGTCGAAAAAAATCAGAAATTTCTGAGACAACGTCCGTGTATTGCGGCGCAATCTGCATGGTCTGCGGAGTTCCCTGCATATGCATGATGATGAAAGCTGATTTGGTTTCGGCAATCAGCGGCATCATTTCCTCGTCGCCTCGCCCTCCGCTAACGTCGTTGACGATCGAAGCTCCCGCTCGAACCGCCGCGCGCGCAACCTCCGCCTTCGACGTATCAATCGAAATAATGACTTCGCTCTTTCTGCGCAATTGTTCGATCACCGGAATCACACGACGCAATTCTTCCTCCGCGGTGACAGCTTCGGACCCCGGGCGAGTGGATTCGCCGCCGACATCGATGATGTGGGCACCTTCCATGGTCATCTTCAGACCGTGCTCCACGGCCCTGTCCACCGCGAAAAATTCGCCACCATCGGAGAATGAATCCGGAGTGACATTCAATACACCCATGATCAGCCCGTGCCGGGAGAGATCGAACATGCGGTCGCCGATTTTCCAAAGTCTCCCACGCATCATGGATGAGACTATCACCGAACGTGGATTATTCGAAAAGGGCTGAAGCGGCGCTCTATGAGCGCCGAAATTGCATTATTCGGCGGTCGCAGACCGCCGCTACAGTTATTTTTTTCGCGAGTAGCGCCCCATTAACTCCCCCTGCGCAACAACGTGCCCTTTCATTGCGGCGTCCAGCTGATTCCGCTTTGTGCCAGAGGGCAAGTTCAGCTCGCGATCGAGCGCGAAAATCTTGAAGTAATAGCGATGCGTGCCAGAGGGTGGACAAGGTCCTCCGTAACCCGATTTGCCGAAGTCACTTGTTCCCTGCACGCCTTTGGGCGCGCTTCCTTCCGCGATCGCATTGGTCTGGGGAGAGATGTTCCAGACTATCCAATGCGTAAACAGACCGCTCGGCGCATCCGGGTCATCTACAACCAGGACCAGGCTTTTCGCGCCTGAAGGAATCTCCGCAATCTGCAAAGGTGGACTGCTGTCGCCGCCGTCACATGTGAATTTTGACGGAATGTTCCCACCTTCTTGAAAAGCAGAACTTGTGATCTTCATCTTAGCTTCTCCTGCGGCAAATGAGGCGAGCGCCACCAGGGCAATTGCCAGTGCACCGGCATTGATTGCTTTTTGCATTATTCGACCTCGGATTGAAAATCGCGTTAAATCGATAAACGTGGCGGTATTGTTTCGCTTACATGGCTTCGAACGGACGTAACATTCGAGAACAAATCCTGGGTCTGCTGGCGCGGAAGGACTACCGGCCGCTCAACAAGATCGACATCGCCCGCAAGCTCGGGTTGACGGGGGCCGGACAAGTAGCGTTACGCAAAAGCTTGCGCGAGCTCGAGCGCGCGGGCGAGATCGCGCGCATCCGGAAGAACCGATATGTTCTGCCCGCCGAGGCTGACCTGGTGACTGGCAAACTGTCGATTCATCAAGCCGGCTATGGTTTTCTCGCGCTAGAACCGCCGAGCGGAACGGACGTTTTCATTGCGGCGGAAAACATCGGAACGGCCATGCATGGCGACCGTGTGGTTGCGCGCATATCGCGCGATGAACCTTATCGCCGCATCAAAGGACGGCGCGAAGGGCGCGTAATTCGAATCCTGGAACGCGCTCACGATACGATTGTTGGCACCCTCCAACGCTCGCGGAACTTTTATTACGTAGTCCCGGATGACCCGCGCATCGTTCATGACGTTTATGTCGGGCAAGTTTCTAATTCGCCACAGGACGAACGCGCCGTGGCAGGCCTGCCTCTCGCAACTTCCAAAGTTACGCCACAGATTGGTGATAAAGTTGTAGTTCGCCTGGAGGCGTGGGAATCGCGCCACGTTAATCCCGAGGGTGAAATCATCGAAGTACTCGGGCCGGCTTCGGCTCCGGGCATCGACATGCTGTCGATCATCCGGAAATATCATCTGCCAACGGAATTTCCCATGGATGTTCTGGACCAGGCGAAGGGAATTCCCGAGACGGTTGATGCCCGGCAATTCGAAGGACGCGAAGATTTGCGCGGGGAATTCATCGTCACCATTGATCCCGATGACGCGCGCGATTTCGACGATGCAATTCAAGTTGAGAAGATCGGGAGCGGTTGGCGCCTCGGTGTACACATCGCTGACGTCGCAGCTTACGTGGAGCCAGACAGCCCGCTGGATCGAGAAGCGCGCCGGCGCGGAAACAGTGTTTATCTGCCCGATCGCGTGATTCCGATGTTACCGGAGCGATTGAGCAACGGTGTCTGCAGTCTCAAACCTGGCGTCGATCGCCTCACGCATTCGGTCTTTATTCAATTCGACAAACGCGGATCCGCGAAGAGCGCGCGGTTTACACGTAGCGTGATTCGAAGTGCGCACCGGCTCACGTACAAGCAGGCTTACACGATTTTGACCGCGCCACCTGCCGACCAGTTGGGCGAACGACTGCATCTTGCCTGGGAACTCGCTGCGGTGCTACGGAAGAAGCGATTTGAGCATGGCGCCCTGGACCTCGATTTTCCGGAGGTAAAAGTCTGGGTCGATAAAGATGGGCGTCCCGTAAAATTGGAGCGTGTCGAGAATGATGAATCACACCAGTTGATCGAAGAATTCATGCTGGTCGCGAACGAGGCTGTTGCGCGCGAACTGAAAAAGCGCGCGATACCGACCGTCTATCGGATCCACGAAAATCCAGACCCGGAAAAATTGGGAGAGTACCGCGAATTCGTACTCGGCTTTGATTACCGGGTTGGCGATCTGACTCATCGCGCTGAGCTCCAGCGATTAGTGGCGTCATTCCGTGGAAAACCGGAAGAGCAGGCCCTCAAGGTCGCTTTGCTTAAAAGTTTAAAACGCGCCCGTTACTCTCCTCAACCCCTCGGGCACTACGGGTTGGCCAAGGCGAATTACTTACACTTTACGAGTCCCATTCGGCGTTACGCCGACTTGGTTGTGCATCGTGCTCTCGCCAGGGATTCCGCAGGCGCGGGAGGCCGTCCGGCGCGCTCGGCGAGCGCGCTCTACCAGCCCGACATGGCCGAGATCGCTTCGATCGCCGAGCATGTTTCAACTACCGAACGAACTGCAGCCGAAGCGGAAGGTGACGCGATCCAGATGAAGAAACTTGAATTTTTTCAACGGCAACTCGATGAGCGCAAGCCACAGACCTTCCGCGCCAGCATTGTCGATGTCCGTAACTACGGTTTGATGGTGGAACTACCGGACGCTCTCGTGACCGGTTTAGTCCACGTCTCCTCGTTGATGGACGACTTTTATGTGTTTGAGCCGGCTCGACGGCAGCTTATCGGGAGACAGTCGCGCAAACGCTTTAGCGTAGGAGACGAGTTATCCGTGTTTGTAGTCCGTGTTGACGCTTTCAAACGACAGGTGGATTTCGCAATTGGACTCTCATCGGACGGCGCAAAAGGCCGCCGCAATAGAAAGAGATCCAGAATCGCTCCTCTGGCCCGCTAAAAATCGCCATTTCGCGTAAAATTGTTTTGCAGTTCGTAAGGCTGGTCGCCACAATTCGCGTCGCTCAAAACAATAAATCCGATGAGAATTACAATCGCCTCCATTCTAGTTTCAGTCGCAATCTGCCTGGGTATATTCGCTGCTGCCCCAGGGAATCTCCACATCTCCGTTCCTGCTACGGGAGAGAAAAGGCCCGAAAACCTTCAGAGTAAGGATGCTCCCTCGGCGGTTGGCGATACACGCTCGCCAATCCGCCACCTTATCGTGGTAGTCGGGGAGAATCGTAGCTTCGATAACGTGTTCGGTACTTACGTGCCACCAGGCTCCCAGACAATATGGAACCTGCTTTCCAAAGGCATCGTGTTCAACAACGGCCAGCCGGGACATAACGTTGCTCTGGCGGCGCAGCAACAAGCGACCGACACCGCCACATATGAGTTGAGTCCCACGCAGACAGGAGCGTTTGGTAATCTGCCGCAGCCGAACACTACTCTCAGTGCATTGCCAGTCGGGCCGTGCATACTCGCCGAACTTTTTTTTAAGAGTGATGCGTTTTGCAGCGATGTGGGACTTGATGCAACGTCCCAAGGGCTCCTTCAGGCCCTTGGCACGGGTCAAAGTCTCTATTTTCCTCCGAACCTACTTCCCGTACCGGATTGCCGTTATCCATCGAATTTGCCCAATGCGCCTTACTCGCTGATAGGCGCCTCCTTGCAGCTGAACAACTGTGTGCCGTTGCCACCCTTCCCGGTAACCAACCCGAATAACACGAGTAACACAGGTGACCCGGTCCATCGTTTTTATCAGATGTGGCAACAGTCGGATTGCTCTGTTGCCAACATCACGCCGGAGAATCCGAGCGGCTGCAAGGGCGACTTTTTCACCTGGGTTGCAATAACCGTGGGCTGGGGGTTTTTTAACCCGCCGATGACAGACCAGGACACCTATCAAGGTGGCGTAGCAATGGGCTTCTATAATATGGCGCAGGGTGATTTCCCGTACTTTCTGGATCTAGCGGAGAATTATGCCATAAGCGACAATTATCACCAGCCTATGATGGGCGGCACTGGCCCAAACTCGCAGTTCTTGTTCACTGGTGACGTGTATTACTTTACCGACGCGAACGGAAATCCGGCCATGCCTGCTGCTGATCTGATCGAGGACCCTAATCCCAGAACTGGCACGAACAATTTCTACAATAACGACCGCTTTAACAGCACAGACCCAGGTAACACAGGTGTCGCTTTCACTAACTGTTCAGATAACACGCAGCCTGGCGTTCAGCCGATCATGAGTTACCTGCACGCTCTGCCGTACCCCCCGTTCAACAACGGCAACTGTGATTCGAACCATTGGTACCAACTCAACAACGATTATCCCTATTACACCCACACCGGCACGATAATCAGCAACCAAGATACGAACGAATTCCCGGCAGGGCCTTCTTTTTCGATCGGTCCGCAGACCCTCCCGACCATAGGGGACGCATTATCAGCCAACAACATCTCGTGGAAATACTATGGAGGCGGCTTCGATGTGGCGGCTCATGACCTGCCAGAGAACGAGCTTTACTGCGCGATTTGCAATGGTTTCCAGTATGCCAAATCGATCATGACGACATCTTTGCGGCAAAACTTGGTCGATTTAACCCAGTTTTATACCGATGTTGCCAACAACCAGCTGCCAGCCGTATCGTTCATAAAGCCCGATGTGCTGCTCGATGGTCATCCTGGCAGCTCGACACCGGCATTGTTCGAGGCTTTTGTCCGCAAAATAGTGAACGGCGTAAAGGCGAACGATGAGCTGTGGAGCGATACAGCAATCCTAATCACATTTGACGAAAGCGGTGGCCTCTATGACTCGGGATACATTCAGCCTATCGATTTCTTCGGTGACGGGCCGCGCACCGTGTTAATCGCGGTTTCACCGATCGCGAAGAGGGGTTACGTCGATCACACCTACGCCGATCATGCGTCGATTCTGAAGTTCATAGAATGGAATTGGAATCTGCCGCCGTTGTCGTCGCGTAGCCGGGACAATTTGCCGAATCCTGTCTCTGCGCCCAATCCGTATTTTCCGATTAACAGCCCTGCGATTGGCGATCTTCGGGCTTTGTTTGCCATTCCCCAACCGACTCCAACGCCTCGGCCTAGCCCGACACCACGGCCTCGACCATAACGCCGGTACCCGGAACTCGGGTTTCTGATACCGGTCACTGATAAGAATTTCGCACTTGTCAGACCGGAACTGATTTTCTTCGACGCTATTCCTGAGTTTACTTGAATCGTGGCGGACAAACTGGGCAGGCAGTCGGAGAACGCGCCTGGACAGTGGTATGTGGATATCAGCTGTGCGTTGTGTCGTCTCTGTCTCGAAGAAGCACCGAATCTTTTGACGTACAACCACGATGAGACTGCCGTCCATTTTGTTAAGCAGCCCGAAACATCCGATGAAATCGCGGCCGCGCAGCGCGCCATGGATGTTTGCCCTACGCTCGCGATTGG
>Ga0193719_10000588_pt1 | contig 13859 bp, 10 predicted proteins | sample U2a2metaG_FD_160103 | JGI IMG/M metagenome (GOLD analysis project Ga0193719, IMG submission 160103) | Soil microbial communities from a riparian zone of the East river system, Colorado, United States - U2a2 | ecosystem: Environmental > Terrestrial > Soil > Riparian zone | place: USA: East... | reverse complement strand
TCGCAAGCTCCTCAACTGAGGCCGCAGAACATAAGGATATCGGCGGCAATCCGGAGGGCTCGGTCATGGGTATCGCTGAAGTCAAAACAACAGACACCCCCGATCCAGACGCGGAGAAGAACATGGCCTTGCAGGTCGGTATAAAAAAACAGCCGGGCGCGAGTATCGATCACGACAAAGTGAGAATCTTCGTGAAGTTCTATGACACGGTCGGTGACAAGGACATCAAGCTCACCGATGCCGACGTAAATTACGAATGGCTTACGCCGAAACACGATTGGACGGAGACCAACCCAGAGGTGCTCGCAGTGAAGTATGTCCGCGCAAAAACAGGCGGCGTCTCATCTGATTCGTCCCTTGCTGACGCGGCGGCAACAGTCCGGCCGGGTCAAAAAGGTCGAGGCGCCAAAGGTTCTGTTGCGGACAGCGGACGCCGGAAATATCTGGGGTACATTATTCAGATTTATTATGACGATGAGCTGCAAGCTGTCCAAGCAGAACCATCGCGGCTTCTGCAACTTTTTCCTCCTTCCAAGAGTAACTCGGCAAGATGAGGCCATTGCACATTATCCATCGCGAGGCGGCATGAGCATCGCGGCAAGCTGCATGCGTTGGCCAAAGTTAAGGCGTGGTCTGCCGTATGCCTGCGTTTTGCTTTTTGCCGCCGCGGCGGAAGGGCAAATTCAAGTGGACCTGAAATTCAAGCGAATGCAGTACATCGCTTACGAACCGGTTGTAGCGACACTTGCCATTACTAACCTGGCTGGACGCGATATCGAGCTTCACGATGCCAATGGACAATCATGGCTTGGATTCGAGGTGACCGGAAATGAAGATCAGCCAATAACGCTGCTCAGCACCGAAGCGGCGCAGCCGCCTTTGAAAATCGAAGCCGGGCAGAGAGTCACGCGACAGATTGATCTCGCTTCGCTTTATCCCGTGCACGACTTCGGCGCTTATCACGTGCGCACGCATGTCTATTTTGCAGATCTGGCAAAGTTTTTTTACTCTGGAACACGAGTGTTCGAAGTGACCGATGCGCGGCCGATCTGGCAGCAAACAGTAGGAATTCCGGACGGCGTTGCCGCCGGTGGGGACGTACGCACGTATTCGCTTCTCACCAATCGCTTTCCGGACCATACCTCCTTATACGTGCGCGTGCAGGACAAGGACACGGGGATTGTCTATGCGACTTATTCGTTAGGCCGAAGCATCGCATTCGAGCAACCGCAAGCGGAAATCGATCGCGCCAATCAATTGCATGTTTTGCATTGTGCGGCGCCGCGTGCCTGGTCGTATTCCCGAATCGGCTTGAATGGCGAACTGCTGACGCATTCTTCATTCATGGAAACCAAAACCCGGCCTCGCCTCGTCCATTCCGCAAACGGAGAGATAGCAGTGCGGGGCGGTGTGGCCGAGACGCCTGCGCAAAGCTCGCGTAGCACAGTGCCAAAACTTTCCGCTCGCCCGCCCGCCTTGCCTAAGGACGACCAATAATGCCAAGGAATTTTTGCGGACTCCGTTTGTCTGTCGCCAGCTTGCTGATCATGCTTCTGCCATGCGGCAGTTCCAACGCAGCGGGGGCCAGTCGCAGCTCTGAAAGCAGCGGCTCGCTCACTACCGTCGTGATCGATGCGGGACATGGGGGCCATGACCGCGGCGGGATTCCCGGCCAGAGGATCGCGGAGAAGGACATGACACTCGACGTGGCGCAGCGCCTTAGAAATGTTCTGTCAGCCAGCGGTTACCGTGTGGTGATGACTCGGGACAGCGACGTCTTTGTTCCGTTGCCGACGCGAGTTGCAATCGCCAATTCCTATCGCAACGCAATCTTCGTGTGCATTCATTTTAACGCGACACAACGACGGGGCGCGGGCGGCATAGAAACATATTTTTTTAGCCGCGACAGTTTGCCGCTCGCCTCAGCCATACATTCCTATGTCGTCGGCGGCGCGCCCTCATCCAATCGCGGAGTGCGCCGCCGTGGTTTCTACGTGCTGCGAAAGACAAATATTCCGGCAGTGCTCGTGGAATGCGGCTTCCTCACCAACCCGACTGAAGCTGCCTATGCTCAAACTGCGTCTTACCGCGAAAAACTCGCAGAAGAGATCGCAGCAGGAGTCCGCGGGCGCAATTCCGTTGCCAGCGCCTCGTACATCGATCAAAGCAAGGTGGCGAAATCTGAACGCCACCGCTCCAAGCGTTCACACAAGAAAAGCGCGCGAAAAAAGAAAGGCTCATCGAAACCGACTGGATCAGAAGCACGCTCTGGCTCAATAGATCGGGAGGCCTGATTTGAACATGCCGATCCTGACTTCGGCGGAAATGCGAGCGGCGGAAGAAGCTGCTTTTGCGAGGGGAGTACAAGTCGAAGCGCTGATGGACAAGGCCGGCGCCGGAGTCGGGCAGGCAGTCACAAAATTCTTCCCGAAGCCTGGCAACTGCATTGTGTTCGCCGGAAAAGGTCATAACGCGGGCGATGCCCTGGTGGCCGCGCAATGCTTACGGGGCCTCGGGTGGAAAATCGAAATTCGTCTTGCCTTCAAGACGGACGATTGCAGCGAACTCACGCGTAAGAAACTCGAAGGCCTGAATCGCAGACCACCTCAGATATTGGGTGTCACACCATCGCTCAGCGGCAGCATTGATCTCGGCGTCACTCTTGTCGAGCTCTGGGCGGATGTCGGTAACCAGTTGTCCGCCGGTCAGGAAATAATTGCAGCAGAGGCGTACCTGCGCACTGCGACGCCATTAATTATTCTTGATGGCCTGCTCGGCGTTGGCGCGAGGCCGCCGCTGCGCGAACCGATACGCGCCGCGTGCCGTTCAATCAATCAGTTGCGGAAAAATAAGGGCGCCTATGTGTTTGCCGTTGATCTTCCAACCGGTCTCGATAGCGACTCAGGGAAAACAGATCGCGACTGCGTAATCGCGGATTTTACGGTCACGATAGGATTCGCAAAAATGGGGCTAATCGCGGATGAAGCGTTGAACCGCGTGGGCAGAATCGAAGTTGTGCCGCTGCATGAGTTGCGGCCAACAGAGAAAAAACCAAAGGAAATTATCGCCAGCCCGCCGGCTCTTTGCGGCTTGCTCCCGAGACGCGAATACAGCGCATACAAGAACCAATTTGGCCGGATCGGTGTGGTTGCCGGCTCCGAAGGATTCGTTGGCGCTGCTCTAATGACGTCGCAGGGAGCATTGCGGGCAGGCGCAGGTCTGGTGGAAGTTTTTGTTCCCGAAGAAATTTACGAGATCGTTGCCGCCGCGGCGCCGATGGAAGCGATGGTGAAGCCGGTTCAGTCTTACCGCGACCTGCTCAAGCAAAGAGCTGATGTCTGGGCGGTGGGACCTGGTCTTGGAAAATCATGCGCGGCGGAAGTTCTTGAACTGATCGAGAAAGCGAAGCAACCGATGGTGATTGATGCCGACGGGCTCAACATTTTGGCGGAGAAAACCTCAGTGCTCAGGCGTTGCAAAGGCGAACGCCTGCTCACGCCGCATCCGGGCGAGATGAACCGCCTTTTCCCAGACCACAAAGAGCCGCGCGCTGCAACAGCGAAAAAGTTCTGCAATCGTTTTGCAGTGACACTTTTGTTGAAAGGCAGTCGAACGATCGTCACTGAGCGTGACCGCCCGTTGAGCTACAACACAACCGGCAATCCGGGAATGGCCACGGGCGGAATGGGCGATATTCTCACTGGAGTCTGCGCGGGCTTGGTCGGGCAGGGTCTATCTCTTTACGATGCGGCGCGAGTCGGTGCGTGGGTATGCGGGCGCGCCGCGGAAATGGCGATTTTCAATGATGGCCAAAGCGAGCAATCACTGTTGCCTCGCGATGTTCTCGATCATCTGGGCGAAGCGTTTAATGAATTGTAGGGCGTCTGTGTCAGCTCCGAACACTTTCGGAGTTGGCACAAACGCCATACAGTTTGTCGAGCTAGACAGTGAATCTCCAAACTCAAAGAACCGAGGAATACAAGGCGCCATCCGAGGAGACTGCCTGGAGCCGCGTGAAAAAAGCGCTCGGTCCAATCGCGGTGGTGGGCGTCGTGATCGCAAAGTTTTTTGCGAAGCTCAAATTCGTTCTTCTGCCGCTCCTGAAATTCCTTCCGATCCTGCTGAAATCCGGCGGCACGATGCTGCTGATGGTCTGGGTCTACACGCAACTGTGGGGCTGGCAGTTCGCGCTAGGTTTTGTCCTGTTGCTTTTGGTTCACGAAACGGGGCATTTGCTTGTTGCTAAGAAATTCGGACTAAAGGTCGGCGCGCCTGTTTTCATACCATTCATGGGCGCGTTCATCGCGCTCAAGGAAGCGCCGCGCAATGCCTGGATCGAAGCATGCGTTGGCATTGGCGGCCCGATGCTTGGGAGCTTTGGCGCATTGCTCTGCAACGCGCTGGGCGAAATGTTTGCCGCACCCATTTTCATCGCGCTGGCGTGGTTCGGATATTTTCTGAATCTGTTTAACCTGACGCCGGTAGGAATGCTGGATGGCGGACGCATCGTGACCGCGTTGTCTCGCTGGCTTTGGCTGCCCGGGTTTGCCTTGCTTTGCTGGTTCGGGTGGAAGTATCCGAATTTTGTTATCTGGTTGATTATCCTCTTGTCGCTGCCGCGGATCTATTCGCTATTCCGCAAACGGACAGAGGAAGAACAGCGTTATTTCGAAGTCACGCCATCGCAGCGCTGGATAATGTCGATCTTGTACTTCGGTTTGATTGCGGTCCTGCTTTTCGGAATGCACGTCGCACAGCAAGACTTAAACAAATACGGCGTGCGATCTCACGGCCACGGACGAGACGTGATCGCTCAATAATCAAGCCGGTGCTGCTGCGAAGACTTTCTCCGGTTCCAGCCCGATTTGGTTGACGATCGAAACGAAACGCTTGTCCGGCCGCAGAGGAGCAAATTCGGGAGCGATGCCTATGAAGTGCAATGACGATGAATGTTCGTCATACGCACGCGCCAGTTCACGCATCGCCTCTTCATGTTCTTGCAACACCACGTGCACATGCGCAATTGCGTCTCCGGGCGTGTAACTCCCGCGACTCGCGCAAGCGGCCACGAGAATTTCCCGCGCTTCGTTCCGTCGGTTCATCTTCGCGTAGGTGATCGCAAGACCAAAGGGCACTCGACCACTGACGTCTTGCGACTTTTTGTATAACGCGATGGCGTCATCGAAGCGTCCCATTTCCCGGTAGAGCGCCGCCAGCAGCGGTTCACTATAAAGAAATGTCGGATCAAGCTGCAACGAGCGCTCACCAGCGGCCATCGCTTCATCGATCAACCCGAAATATCGGTAGATCTCGCAAGCGAAATTGCTAACCCAGAGCGAGGCAGGATCAATCTTTGCCGTGCGGCTTAGGTACGTAAGGGCTGTCTCGCGCTCGCCGATCGCCGCGTAAAACGCAGCGATGAAATAATTCGAGGTTGTAGAATTCGAATCGATTTCGAGCGCGCGCACGTATTCGGCTTCGGCGCCGCGGAGGTCCCAATCGAGGATCCGTTTCGCTTCGGCCAGATAAACGTGAGCTTCGGCTTCGCCATTGTCGATCTTGATCGCGTTCATCGCGGCCTCGCGCACCTTTGAATAGGCTTCGGCAGGTTTGACGTAAGCATCCGCCAGCCACAGCCACGACTTCGCAATGCCCGTCCAGGCGCGTGCGAATCGCGGATCCTTATTGAGCGCGCGCGTGAAGAACTCGAGACTTTTCCGCAGTGCGTCCTCGGTGCTTTTGTCGGAATAAAAGAGGCCTTGCAAATAATCGTCGTACGCGTCCGTGCTGCGAGGTGGAGGCGTCGGCGATATCGCCAACTTGAGTTTGAGAGTATCGACGATGGCACGCGTGATCTCATCCTGCAGCGCGAAAATTCCATGCATTTCACGTTCATACGTCTCTGACCAGACGGTAAATCCGTCGGATGCGTCGATCAGCTCAGCTGTGACGCGTATTCGGTTCCCATCGCGCCGAACAGTACCTTCAAGCACATGCGCAACATTCAATTTCACCGCGATTTCCCCAAGCTCGGCTTCCTTATCCTTGAACCAGAACGAAGAGCGTCGCGCTGCCACTCGCAAGCCGTCCACTTTAGCCAACGCTCCGAGAAGTTCTTCTGCGATGCCCTCGCCGAAATAGGCGTGGTCTTTAGCCGGACTCAAATCGTTGAAAGGCAAAACGGCGATCGATTTCTCCGATGAAACGAACGGCCCGACAACTTCGACCCGGTCTTCGGATGCGCGATCCGGAGTGCGCACAATTCCATATCGGGTAACATCAAAAAACCACGAGAGCGTAAGCGCCACGGGGAAACCGAGCACGATTAGCACGACAATAAGCCGGACCACCCAATTCGGAATGTCGAACACAGGAAAAACCTGAGCGATGCCTTGAGCGAGCGCCCAGCCGCCGACTAGATACGCGACCGCGACGCTGTAAACTCTTCTGCGCTTTAACTCAGCAAGAAACGTTTTCAGGTTCACAGCTTAATCAGCCGGCTGAAGCCTCGCATTTCGTCTATCATTGGCAATCAACCGGTTTGAAGTTTGATCAAAATCTGCGGCCTAATAGCATCCACCCTATGAAAGCGCACATGAACCAACATCTTGCTGGTCGCCGGTCATCAGGAAACTCATTTTCGTTGAGCGCCGTTACTTTGAGTCTCGCTGCGGTCTCGGTTTTTTGGGCCGTCTGTCTCCATGCCGAGCCTCAAACTGCTGTTGCCGGAGCATCGGAAGGCGAAAAGCTGGAAAGAGAAATGGCGACTGATATCAAGGCAAAGAATTGGACGGCCGTTGAGAGGAGCATTGCCGAGGGATTTCAATCCGTTCATCCGGACGGGGTGCGAGATCGAACGGCTGAAATCGCGCTCCTGAAGAAGATGGACTTCGGCGATTTTACATTAAGTGACTTCAAATCGACGACCATCGGTGACAACATTGTCGTCACGTTCACGATGACCGTTGCGGAGACCATCGACGGTAAAAGACTGCCTGCCAAACCGGCTTATCGTTTAAGCGTTTGGAAAAAACAAGCGAACGGCTGGCAATGGATTTGCCATGCCAATCTCGCTCCGATTCGCTAGAAGCCATCTCATAATGTCATTCTGAGCGGAGCGAAGAATCTCGGATCAAATTTGGTTTCACCCAAGGGAAATAGACAGAGATGTTTCGCTTCCCTCAACATGACAGCGCTTTTATATGACGAGTTCGAGAGACCACCGCGCTTTTAAAGTTTGACCTGCAGAGACCGCCCCGATAGCATCCTCTCACAACGAAAACGACCAATAATCAACTCGTCACCGGCCGCTCGGCCTTGGCCGTTGTCCTTTGTTTGACTTTGTCAGCCGTTTGTCTCCGCGCGCAGGAGACCCCCGCTGCAGCAGGAGCATCCGAAGGCGAAAAAATGGAAAGACAAATGTGGGCCGATTTCAAGGCGAAGGAGTGGAAGGTGGTGGAAAGTAAAATCGCCGAAGGTTTTCAATCTATTCATCCGGACGGACCGCGTGACCGTGCCGGCGAAATTTCGCTGATCGAACATCTCAATTTAGGTGAGTTCACATTGAGCAATTTCAAATCCACGGCGAACGGCGACAACATCGTTGTGACGTACACGATCGCGGTGCAAGAGACGATTGATCAAAAACGACTGCCGACCAAATCGACTCAGCGCCTGAGCGTGTGGAAGAAAGGAACGCACGGCTGGCAGTGGATTTGCCATGCCAACCTCAATCCGATTCCGTAGAAATCGTTGCGCTGTATCTTCGGAACTGCCTCGCGTTCACGGCGACGAAATCAACTTCTGAAAACGCGGGTCGCTGCGCAAAGGGTCCCATTCCCAGCGATATTTCAAATCGTTGATGGTGATGCTGTAATCGGCGCTGTCCACCGGCCCCGCGATTTTTAGCAGCCGTTCGATCAAAGGAATGGCAAGATCGTTTTCACCGACACGAGCATAAATCAAAGCGAGATAACCGTTCATAAGCGTACCATCGACGGCGTCTTTTGACTCCGGTTTAAGTTCGACCGCGCGTCGTCCTTCACGAATGGCTTCGTCTTTTCGCCCCAGAACCGCGTAAAGCCAGCCGAGAACCGCATGTCGCTCCGCACTCGCGGGCGCTTCTTTCACAGACGCCTCGAATTCAGGTCTTGCCATTTCGAACGCTTTCTGAGCGTTCACACTATCGCCTTGGGCAAGGTAAATGCAGCCTTCGAAAAAGATTTTTGGAGTCGTTCCCGCATTCGTATACGAGAGCTCACTCGCCGCGGAAGTTTGGAGAACGGTTTTGGCCGCGGAATAATCGCGCCGCAGCATGGCCACATCCCATCGACACGAAGTGACAGTGCCGTCAGGATCAATGCCAGCGGGAACTTGATCCACGATCGATTTCAACAAGTGCGTGTCCCCTTTCCACCAGAAATCGACGTAGCCACTTTGCATCTTCGCCACCAGCGATGCCGGAGCCATCGCGCGCATTCGCTCGCCCCACTGCGCAGCTTGCGGCCACCGGCGCATCGACGTGTTAGTAAAAAGCACTTCACGGACGGTATTCGGGTTTTGCGGATCGAGCTCCGCGACTCTCTGGTACGCCTCAAGCGCTTCTTCCCACTTGCCTTCCCGCCGTCGGATCGCAGCGATCAACCGGCGCGCATCTCCATTGCTTGGCGATAAACGAGAAGCGAGCTCAAATTGTTCGAGAGCGCGCTCGTAGTCCCGATCTATCCAGTAGATGCACTGGCCGAGCGCGAAATGCGCTTCTGCAAGATTTGGCTCAAGCCGTAAAGCGGTTTCGGCTTCGGTACGGGCTCTCGTTCTCCGATTTTCGGTGGGCTCGTAATAATGGAAAATTTCCGCGTGAATGGATGCGAGGCGCGCGTGGGCGAGTGCGAAGTTGGGATCAAGTTCAATCGCTTGCACGAACAGTCCTTCGGCAATCTTATAATCCTCAAGCAGAGTGTCCGGATTTCGCTCGATTTGGTTTGCCCGCAAATAGAACACGTATGCTTCTGTATTCTCCGTGGGTATTTCTTCGACACTTGCTTTTTCTTGCGCCGAAAGTTTCGCCTTCAACTGGTCGGCGATCGCTTTCGCAATTTCGCTTTGAATCGCGAATACATCCGCCAGATCACGGTCGTAGCGTTCTGCCCACTGTTGAGTATCCGACTGGGCATCGATGAGTTGCGCCGTTACTCTGACGCGATTGCCAGATCGCTGAACGCTTCCTTCCAGGAGATGTGCAACCCCGAGTTGCTGACCAATCTCGCGGACGTTACGCGGCGCTCCGCTCTTGTATTGCATGACGCTGGTGCGACTGATCACCCATAAATCTCCAATCTTGGCAAGATTGGTCAGAATTTCGTTCTGTACCCCGTCAGCAAAATAAGCATTCTCTTTTTCGTCGCTCCTGTTTTCGAATGGAAGCACCGCAATGCTCTTCTCTGGAATCGGCGCAGGCAACGATGTGGAAACAGCTGCGCTGGTGAATTTACTCAAGGGCCGATGCAAAAAGAAGGAGACAACAAGACCAAACGCGGCGGTCACCACAAGAGCCGCAGCAATTGACGCCCAACGTTTTGTCGCTGTACCGGGCGTCAGTAGTTTTGTGCGTCTGCTGTGCTTGAATTTGTCAGGCAATTGCGGATTGCCGAAATCTCCAGCGTAGAAATTTACCACGTGAACGGGGGCGCCGTGCTTGGCTTTGTACACTCCCAGATCGTGCAAGTACGGACGCCATTGCCGCGACTGCGCGAGATCTTCGGCTGCGCGTTTCGACACAAGAATGTGTCCCGCATCTCCGCAATCCATCACACTTTGCGCCGTGTTAATTCCAGCGCCCGCTACATTTATCCGGTCATTAACATCCCGAACCTCATTGACTGGGCCGCTATGAATCCCCATCCGCAGTTTGAGCTTTGGATGTTCTTTTATCTTTTTGGCAACGTCGATCGCACAATAAACCGGTGCTTCCGGGCTGTTGAAGAAAACGAGCGCCATGCCGTCGCCCGTGGGAAGCCGAATTAACTTTCCCGCCTCTTCCGCGGCGGCAAGTTGTTGAGTGCTACGGACGATCTGACTGAGTTGTTCCTGGATCTCACGCTGCTCGTCGACGAGCAATTTCGAATACCCGACCACGTCCATGAAAAGGACATGACCGATTTCCAACTGAACTTCCGACTCAGACTCAGCAGCCATATACTCGCGAGTGATAGAACCTTGCGCGATTTTGGCGATTTCTGAAATGCGATTTGCGTGACGCGAGATTGTGGCCGGCACCGCTTTCGCGAGCGCGAATTCATTCACCGGTGTAGGTTACTGAATGCCGTTTCAGCTCGAATCGAACTACAAGCCCCGCGGCGACCAGGGACAGGCGATCGCAAAGCTGATAAAGTCTGTGGAGACAGGCAATCGTCATCAGACACTGCTCGGTGTCACTGGTTCGGGTAAAACTTTCACAATTGCAAATGTGATCCAAGAGTTGGACCGGCCGACGCTGGTGATTTCGCACAACAAAACATTGGCGGCGCAGCTTTACTCAGAGTTCAAACAATTCTTCCCGCGTAACGCGGTCGAATATTTCGTCAGCTACTTCGATTATTATCAGCCGGAAGCGTACATCCCTCGTTCCGACACATACATCGAGAAGGATTCTTCGATCAATGAAGAGATCGAGCGGTTGCGGCTCGCTGCCACCAGCGCTCTTCTCTCGCGCCGGGACACAATCGTGGTTGCCAGCGTCTCTTGCATCTACGGCATCACTTCGCCAGAAGACTATTTGAACATGCTGCTGACCGTCAAACGCGGGCAGCATATCTCGCGCGAGGCCGTTCTCGGTCGTTTGATCGACATGCTCTACGAACGCAATGACGTGAATTTCGCCCGCGGCCGGTTTCGCGTGCGAGGCGACGTGGTCGAAGTTTATCCGGGTAGCGCCGATGAAGAAGGGATTCGCCTTGAGTTTTTCGGGGATGAAATCGATGCGATCACGCGATTCGACCCTCTGACCGGTCATGCGCACGAATCACTGAGCGTCATGACGTTCTTTCCGGCGAAACAATTCGTGACCCCGGCAGATAAATTGAATCGGGCGCTGCGCACAATTCGCGACGAGCTGGAACAGCGCATTGTGGAGCTGGAATCGCAAAACAAATTGCTCGAGGCGCAACGGTTGCGGATGCGCACCGAATATGACCTGGAAATGTTGCAGGAAATGGGCTTCTGCAACGGGATCGAAAATTACTCACGCCATTTGTCGGGGCGCGCTCCCGGATCCAAGCCTTACACGATCATCGACTTTTTCCTGAAAGATTTTCTGGTCGTGATTGATGAGTCGCACGCCACGATCCCGCAAATCGGCGGGATGTACGAAGGCGACCGCTCGCGCAAGACCGTACTCGTGAATTATGGGTTTCGCCTGCCGAGCGCGCTCGATAATCGCCCGCTCAATTTCGATGAGTTCATGAAGATGACGAACCAGATCATCTACATGAGCGCGACGCCGGCAGAATTTGAAATCCAAAACAGCGTGGTTGGCAATAAGGGATACATCCCGCACCGGCGACAGCGGATCGGGGAAGAGGCGTTGGTGCCGTTTGCAGTAGCCGGCGAAAAACGCTCAACGCTCAACGCTCAACGCTCAACGTCCAATTCAGAAGCGCGTATCTCGCCTACCGATGAGGCGCCGGAAAAATTTGATGTGCACACGCCGGGGGCGCCGCTTGTTGCCGAGCAGATCATTCGTCCTACTGGACTTCTCGATCCCAAAATTACGCTAAAGCCCCTTAGGAATCAGATCGACGAGACCATTGAGCTCTGCCGTCAACGCGTGGAAAAAGGCGAGCGCGTCCTGGTGACGACGCTGACCAAGCGAACAGCGGAAGATTTGGCCGATTATCTGCGCGATGTCGGACTGAAAGTGCGCTACTTGCACAGCGACATCGACGCGATCGAGCGCGTAGAAATCTTGCGCGGATTGCGCGCGGCGGATTTCGATATCCTTGTTGGAATCAATTTGCTCCGCGAAGGCCTCGATCTTCCGGAAGTTTCGCTGGTCTGCATTCTGGATGCGGACAAGGAAGGGTTTTTGCGAAGCCAGACTTCCCTCATCCAAACCGCCGGACGCGCCGCGCGCCACGTCAACGGCGAAGTCGTGCTTTTCGCGGACACTGTTACGAAAAGCATGGAAGCGCTTATGTCGATTTCCGAATACCGCCGCGCAAAGCAGATGGATTACAACGAAAAATACGGCATCACGCCGCAAACCGTCCGGCGCGCCGTGCAGGAAAGTTTGCACACAATTTTGCGCGGACGCGAAATTGCCGCGTCGGTAATCCGCGAAACTGGCGGCAATTTCAATGTGACTGAATTGCTGCGCGAGCTTGAGGAGGAAATGCAGCAGGCTTCCGCCAAACTCGAGTTCGAGCGGGCAGCACTTTTGCGAGATCAGATCATGGAAGTGAAAAGCGGTGCTGGCATCGCGAAAATCGAACCGAAACGACGAGCGGTGAGATACTCGTCCCGCAGCCGCGGGACCAGCCGTCGCCGCTCGCGAGTGTGAGCTGTAACCACGTCGCTGTGCGACGTCCTATCAAAGTGCGAAAAGAAACGGCCCACAGGGCCCTGGCTACAACTCGGGGCTCGTACCTTGTGGATGTTCGCTGCGCGTGCAATGGGAAATGGCAGTGTCTAAAACCAAAACAAAGACCGCGATCGCAAACATCCACGCAGTCGTCGGTTCGGATGAAGCGGAAGTGAAACACGTGGCCGCAGAGCTGGCGGTGAAATTGACGCCGCCGGGCGCTGGCGACTTTGGATTGGAAATCATCGATGCCGCCGCGGATAACGCGGATCAGGCTGCCGGGCGAATACGATCGACAATCGAGGCGCTGCAAACGTTGCCTTTTTTCGGTAGCACAAAACTGGTTTGGCTAAAGAACGTCAACTTCCTCGGCGACGATCAAAAGGCGCGCTCAGCGGCCGTGCAATCCGCGTTGGAAGAATTGTCCGAATTGCTCGACCGCGGTGTCGGTTCCGAGGTCGCGTTTTTGATCAGCGCTACCGATGTGGACAAGCGACGCGGGTTTTACAAGACGCTGGTCAAACGCGCAGCGGTCCAGGTTTTTGATCGACTCGACTCGGGCCGCGCTGGTTGGGAGGAAGAAGCAACCGAAATCGTTCAACGACGTGCGAAAAAAAGAAAACTCCAGTTCGATGCGGATGCCCTTGATTTGTTCGTATTGCTTACCGGCGGCGACACACGCCAGATCGATAATGAACTGGAAAAGCTCGACACTTTCCTTGGCGAGGATCGGCTCGTGAGTGTCGATCTTGTTCGCCAGTTGGTGCCACTTTCGCGCGCGGGCGTTATTTTCGAGTTGAGCACCGCGCTGGCAACGCGCGATCTGGAACTGGCATTGACGCTGGTGCGACGCTTATTAGATCACGGCGAAAGCGCCATCGGCATTTTGTTGGTAGCAATCGTTCCGACGATCCGGAATTTGCTGCTGGCCAAAGATCTGATGGAACGGCATGGCTTGCGGCCGCCGCATTCGCCGTTCCAGTTTATTTCCGCTATCAACCGCTTGCCGGCAAAAGCAACGGAGCATTTGCCCCGGAAGAAAGACGGCTCGATCAACGCGTACGGGCTTGGAATCGCCGCGCAGCACGCGCACCAGTTCGAGACCAACGAACTAATTGCGGCCATGCGCGCCTGTCTCGACGCAAACCTCAAGCTTGTCACCACGCAGCTAGATCATGAACTGATTTTGACTGAGGTGGTCGTAAAGTTGCTGGGGCGTTAAGGAAAACTGTAGGGCGGCTGTGCCAGACGCCTGGCGTTTCGCAGAAACGCCCTACAAAAT
>Ga0193719_10000587_pt1 | contig 13875 bp, 12 predicted proteins | sample U2a2metaG_FD_160103 | JGI IMG/M metagenome (GOLD analysis project Ga0193719, IMG submission 160103) | Soil microbial communities from a riparian zone of the East river system, Colorado, United States - U2a2 | ecosystem: Environmental > Terrestrial > Soil > Riparian zone | place: USA: East... | reverse complement strand
AGGCGCGAAAGAAACTGGGTGATGAAACGCGCAAATTGCCGCAAGGCGCGATCGGGCCTTTCGTGAACGACGAGTATTCGGACGTTTCGTTCGCACTCTACTCGGTGGAAGCTCCTGGTTTCCCACTTCGCAAGCTAACCCGCGTCGCCGAAGACCTCCGGCAGAGATTTCTGCACGTGCCGGGAGTCAAGAAGATGGATATTGTCGGGGAACAGCAGGAGAGAATATTTGTCGAGTTTTCCTATTCGCGACTGACGATGCTGGGCATCTCGCCAGCGGACATCTTTTCCGCTCTCTCGCGACAGAATGCGGTGACTCCGGCGGGGTCGGTCGATACGGATGGCGCGCAGGTTTTTGTCCGGCTCGACGGAGCATACACCGACATTGATAAAATCCGCGACACGCCGATCGTGGCCGGCAAGCAAAGCTTCAAGCTATCGGACATCGCGGAGGTCACGAGAGGCTACGAAGATCCCGCCACCTTTGTCATTCGGCACAACGGAGAGTCCTCACTGTTATTGAGTGTCGTTATGAAAGAGGGCTGGAACGGGCTGGATTTAGGCGAGGCCCTGCGCGCGGAAAGCGACAAGATTTCCTCCAGCCTGCCATTGGGAGTCAGCCTGAAAAAGATTACTGATCAGGCCGTCAACATCAGCTCGGCGGTCAACGAATTCATGGTCAAGTTCGCGATGGCAGTCGGCGTGGTGATGCTGGTCAGCCTGCTAAGCCTCGGATGGAGGGTTGGAATCGTGGTGGTAGCGGCAATCCCACTGACCCTGGGCGCGGTATTTGTGATCATGATGATCACCGATCGGGTTTTTGATCGAATCACATTGGGAGCGCTCATCATCTCGCTGGGGCTCTTGGTGGATGATGCCATCATCGCCATCGAATCTATGGTGGTGAAGATGGAAGAAGGAATGGATCGCATCCATGCTGCGGCTTATGCCTGGAGCCACACCGCAGCGCCAATGCTCGCCGGGACTCTGGTGACCGTAATCGGATTTTTGCCAGTGGGCTTTGCGCGTTCGACTGCGGGAGAATATGCCGGAAACATTTTTTGGATTGTCGGATTTTCTTTGATCGTCTCGTGGATCGTGGCGGTGGTTTTCACACCGTATCTGGGAGTGAAGCTTCTGCCGGACATCAAAGTTGTAAAAGGAGGTCATGCGGGAATCTATTCCACTTCGGGATACCAGCGTCTTCGCCATTTCATCACATGGTGCGTGAAGAAAAAATATACGGTGGCTGGCATTGTCGTGGGCGCGTTTCTCATGGCGGGAGGGGGGATGGCTGTCGTGAAGAAACAGTTTTTTCCTAACTCTGACCGGCCTGAATTGCTGGTTGAGGTCCAGCTTCCATTGGGCACCAGCATCGAGACGACCAGCGGAGCGGCAAAGAAGATCGAACACTGGCTGTCGCAACAACCCGAAGCGAAAATCGTGACTTCCTATATCGGGGCGGGGGCACCGCGGTTTTTCTTTTCCTACAACCCGGAGTTGCCCGATCCCTCCTTCGCCAAGATTGTGGTTTTGACGCCGAATGCGAAGGCAAGGGATCATCTCAAACTGCGCTTGCGTCAAGCGGCCGCCGATGGCCTGGCACCGGAGGCGAGGATTCGCGCGACGCAGTTGGTATTTGGACCCTACTCTCCTTTCCCCGTTGCTTTTCGGGTGATGGGGCCTGATTCGGCGAAACTTCGGGAAATCGCTCGCAGTGTCGAAGAAATCATGCGCAACGATCCGAATATGCGCACGGTGAATGTGGATTGGGGAGAACGCGTTCCCAAGTTGCACTTCGTTTTGGATCAAGAGCGATTGCAGCTCATCGGCCTTTCACCCGAAGAGGCAGCGCAGCAATTGCAGTTTCTTCTAAACGGTCAAACGATCACCCAGGTTCGTGAGAACATTCGAGCGGTAAATATTGTGGCGAGAAGTGCGGGTGCCGAGCGATTAGATCCAACCAAGCTGGAAAATTTCACCCTCACGACCCGGAATGGAAAGCCGATCCCTTTAAGCCAGATCGGACGAGTCGAGATCCAATCAGAAGATCCACTCGTCAAACGGCGGGATCGTGTTCCCACCATCACCGTCCGGGGTGACAATATTGAGACGACACAACCGCCGGATGTCTCTTCCCGGATTTGGGCCGAACTTGCTCCGGTTCGAAAGGCGCTACCGGAAAACTATCGCATCGAGATGGCGGGATCGATCGAGGAAGCAAGTAAAGCCAACTCGGCACTGGCTCCGCTTTTCCCGATCATGCTCGTGCTCATGCTGGCGGTCATCATTATCCAAGTGCGCTCCTTTTCAGCCATGTGGATGGTGATGCTAACCAGCCCGCTCGGACTGCTCGGTGCAGTGCCGGCGTTGCTGATTTTTCATCAGCCGTTTGGATTTAATGCCATCCTCGGGCTGATCGGGCTGTCGGGTATCTTGATGCGGAATACACTCATTTTGATCGGTCAGATTCATTCCAATCAGGCAGAAGGTCTTGATCCATATCATGCGATTATCGAGGCCACCGTCCAGCGTTCGCGACCAGTCATTCTGACCGCACTGGCCGCAGTGCTGGCATTTATTCCGCTCACGCATTCAGTGTTCTGGGGATCCATGGCTTATGTGCTGATCGGAGGCACTGCCGTTGGCACGGTGTTGACGCTTGCCTTCCTCCCCGCGCTCTACGCCATCTGGTTCCGCGTGAGCCATGTGGATGCCGTTCGTCGTAACCATGGCCAACAGGCTCCGCCTGTAGCTGATCTGGTTTATGAACACGCCACATGAGAGGCTGACCCGCACCAAGTTCTTGCTGCCGCTCGGCGAGGTTAGCGCGCTCGTTGGCGGCGCGGTCAACGCGCGTCCGCTCCTCTTCCTCCACGGCTTCCCGATCACCCGCCGACCGCCGTCCCGTTCCTCGCTCCATTTGTGTGAGCCGAAGTGTGTTGTCGATCTCAGGCGCGGTTCGTACACTGATCGCGGATAGGCGAAACTACGAAGAGGCGGTAGTGAGATGCGTTGGTACGCTGGTCGGGCTAATTATAAACGAAGTTATGAACCGAATTTCAGATTGGTTGCAGTCATGAGACGCAATGGTTTTTCCTTTCACGCTGAGCGTTCCACTCGCTTCGTTCAACGCAGTAGAAGGCGTGGCCTGTCTCCAACGGGTGACAGGCACACTGCGGTTTCACATTTAACCTAAGAGAAACCAGAAGACAGTCGCCAAGATCACTTCTTTGGTTTCGCCTTCTTCACCGCGGACTTCTTGACGACCTTCTTTGCGCTGCCTAGGAGCGCCCTCGCCGCCTGGTAATTGGCCATGTGCTCCTCCGCGGACACGCGCGCAACGGTGCGGCCGACCACGTCGAGAGCCAGGTCCTCCAACTTTTTGAAGCGGACGCAACCTTTACCGATGTCGAGCTTCTTGCCGCTCTTCTTGTATTCGCTGGTGAACCAGGTGGAGAGAGTGGGATGACCGTAGAAGCACAGGAAATGCAGTACCATGCCCGACAAAGCAGCTGAACCCGCAGCCGCGGGCGAGGTATTTCAGAAGGCGTGAGCGTATTTGATGGACACGCGATTGAGCGGGAGCGTAGGGATAGACCCCCGCGAACGCGCTGCCGTCGGGTGAAGTTCGGAGGGACTTATTTAGCGTAGGCAGACCAGCCGCGATCGTATCAATGTAAACGGGGATGCATCCTAACACGTTTGTTCGTTCCTTTTGGACTTTGAATCTCCGACGGCAGGTGTTTGTTGCTATGAGCTTCCGCGAAGAATTCCAGTCTCGCTTCAACGAAGTGATAGCACCTGCCATTCGCGAGCACGACGTCAATGGTGTTACTCTCCAACCATACCGGGTCGATCTTAGCAAGTCTGGCGACTCTATTTTGACAGACATCATCGATGGCATCGCGCATTCCCAGTTGATAGTCGCGGACGTTTCAACCATCGGCAGAGACTCGGTTACCGATCAATCATATCGTAACGGCAATGTGATGTATGAAGTCGGGTTAGCTCTTGCGATTCGGCAACCCGAGGAGGTGCTGCTGTTGCGCGATGATTCCGACGACTTCCTTTTTGACGTCTCAACTGTTCCTCACATGCATGTGGACTACGACGACGTCGATATCGCACGTCAGCGAATCTCGACAGAAATTGCCGGTCGTTTGCGGCTGCAGGTGTACATGAAAGACGCGCGGGTGGAACGCGCATTGCGCGGGCTTAGCATTGAGGAATTCGAGGTCTTGGAGTCGTTTCGTCGGTATCCTGATTCTGCCGTGTGCGAACCAAATCGCGAGACTGTCAATTTCCGGTGGATGATAGCCATACCGCGCCTCCTTGACAAAGGCGTGGTCGAACTACATGGCGCATTAGATAGCAAATATCCCTCGTACCGGCTAACGGAGCTTGGACGTGCTGTAGGTGACAAGCTCGCGGAACACGTGCAAAACGTGAAGATACGGCGTGTGCGAACGCCCCAGCTCTAGCACCGTAACGTAGCGTTGGCGTGCCGAAATTACGGCGACTCCAACCACTAGCGTCCACAGGAAGAAACCTCACGCTTTCAGCAGGTCGGAAAATACGGGTCGGAAAATACGAAAATACGGGTCAAAAATACGGGTCAGGGATCAAAAATACGGGTCAGAGCTTACTATCGACACAGGGGTTCGTCGGTCCGCGACAAACAAATACAGCTGCGCTGGGAACCCAAGATGTTGGCCTGCCCTTTTCGCTCGGGCACCAGCATCGCTGACGTTTGCTTACCGGCGTTGGCACCGGCGCTGTCGGTCTACCCGCCGATAATCTTCACCTGTGCGCATTTTCTGCGGCGGCCGTCGAACTCGCCGTCGAAGATTTGTTCCCACGGGCCGAGATCGCTGGCTGGGCTTGTCTGTTCATAGCGATCTCAGCATAATTGTGCGCTGACGATGCACGCGTTCGATTTCATCCTGGTGCTGTTCTCGTTCGTCTACGCGGCGGCGGTGAAAAGTACGGGCTGCTGACGTTGCATCTCGCCGGAGGAAACAACGTTCTCATTTATCCCAAGCCGGATCATGTCTCGGCGACAGTGACAAAGTTGTAACTTTACTTCGGACTACGTTTTGAAGAAACTTCTGGCAGCGTCAAGTCGGTTAGGCGCCTCTGCAAAAAAGGGCTCGACCTAACACACTTCCCGTCGGGCAACCGCGAGTGAAGGGCCCGCTCGCACAACTGGAGGTTTCATGAAAACTACTTTTGTTGTCGGGTCTGTAATATTCTTTGCAGCCGCCATCACGTCCGTGGTCGTTGTCCAAACGTCAACCGCAGCCACTGCTGCGCAAGATTCAACCGCGATCCGGCCTTTCACCGTCCCGACCGTGCCTCAGGCCGCGCTCGATGATCTGCGCCGGCGCATTGCGGCCACGCGTTGGCCTGAAAAAGAAACCGTCGCAGATCAATCGCAGGGCGTGCAGCTCGCAACGATGCAGAAACTCGCAAGTTATTGGGGGAAGGATTACGACTGGCGCAAGTGCGAGGCGAAACTGAAAGCGCTGCCGAACTTCATCACGACGATCGATGGGCTGGACATTCATTTCATTCACGTCCGGTCGAAGGAAAAGAACGCGTTGCCGATGATCATCACGCACGGTTGGCCCGGCTCGATCGTCGAACAATTGAAGATCATCGATCCGCTGACGAATCCCACGGCGCATGGCGGAAAGGCTGAGGACGCCTTCGATGTCGTCGTCCCATCGATGCCAGGTTATGGGTTTTCGGGCAAGCCGACCTCTACGGGCTGGGGTGCCGAGCACATCGCACGCGCCTCGATCGTGCTGATGAAGCGTCTGGGATACACGAAATTTGTAGCGCAAGGCGGCGATTGGGGTGCGCTGATCACCGATTTGATGGGGGTGGAGGCACCTCCGGAATTGATCGGCATCCACACCAACATGCCTGGCGCGATTCCACCCGACATCGACAAGGCAGCTTTCGTGGGTGCGCCAGCGCCATCAGGGCTCGCCGCGGACGAAAAACACGCGTACGATCAGCTCGTCTTCTTTTACACAAAAGGCCTTGCCTACGCCCAGGAGATGGGGAACCGCCCACAAACGCTATACGGAATTGCGGATTCACCGATCGGCCTAGCCGCCTGGATACTCGACCACGACGCGCGCAGCCTGGAGCTCATTACGCGCAGCTTCAACGGAGTCGCTGAAGGCCTGACGCGAGACGACATTCTTGACAACATCACGCTGTTCTGGCTGACGAACACGGGGGTTTCCGCGGCCCGTCTCTATTGGGAGCTCTGGGAGAGCAAGGGCGCCTTTTTCAGTGTCAAAGGCGTTTCCATCCCCGTTGCCGTGAGCGCGTTTCCTGACGAGCTCTATCAAGCCCCGCGGAGTTGGGCAGAGCGGGCGTATCCCAAGCTCATCCATTACAACAAGCTGGACAAAGGCGGGCACTTTGCCGCGTGGGAACAACCGGAACTCTTAATCAATGAACTTCGCGTCGCGTTCAAATCGCTGCGTTCAGGTGAAGCAAAAAAGTAGGCAACTAACGGCCTGCAGCTGATCAGGTCGTAGCTGCTTCGGTATGCATCGTAAGCGGCTTATGATGCATTGTTGTTGAGGCCAGAGATTAAGACGGACGAAAAGGGGATCATGCGCGGGAACGGTCCGACTATTGCCTGGTTCAAAGATCCGGCCGAGAATATTCTTTCGGTGCTCGAAGCGACACGTGACGTGTGCTGACGATGCACGCGTTCGATTTTATCCTGGTGCTTTTGTCAGCACAGCGGACTAATTGTCGAAGAGATGGATGAGCACAATATTCGCGCGGCGATAGATCGACATTGGGCCGCTTCCGCCGCGGGGGATCAAGTTGGCGAACACGAAATCTACCACGATGACGTTGTTTGCGAGTACCCACAGTCAGGCGAGATGATTTACGGTCGCCGAAATCTGCAGGCGCTGCGTAGCCACCACCCTGATAAGCCATCCGAGTTTACCGTCAGGCGGATCGTGGGAGAAGGTAACCTCTGGGTTAGCGAGTACGTGATTAACTACGGCGGCAAACGTGTCTTTACCGTGAGTGTGATGGAGTTCCGAGACGGAAAAGTGTCGCACGAAACACAATATTTCGCCGATTCATTTGATGCTCCTACCTGGCGCGCCCAATGGGTCCGGCGCGCGCCGTGATTCGCCCATACATTTCGAACGCTCGGACTGAAACGGGAACGAACCGATCCGCACTTTCCCGTAACACAGTTGTAACTTTACTTTCACCCTGAGACTTGGAGAATTCTCTCAGCGCCAAGTTCGTTAGCGTCTCCGCAAAAGAGCTCCGCCTGACCCACTTTCCGCTGGGAAACCGCGAGCGAATGGCCGCTCGCGTAACTGGAGCAAACAATGAAGATCCTGATGGTACTGACCTCCCACGATCAACTTGGCAACACTGGTCGCAAGACCGGTTTCTGGCTGGAAGAATTTGCCGCACCGTACTTTGTCTTTAGAGACGCCGGCGTTCAACTGACACTCGCTTCGCCGAAAGGCGGACAGCCGCCGATCGATCCCAAGAGCGACTTGCCCGAAAATCAGACGGACGCAATGACACGGTTCAAAAAAGATTCGGCCGCACAGCAGGCTCTGTCGCAGACCATCAAGCTGGCCGACGCGAAATCGGAGGATTACGACACGATTTTCTATGTCGGAGGGCACGGCCCGATGTGGGACCTCGTCGATAATCCTGTGTCGATCGCATTGATCGAGTCGTTCTATAACTCCGGCAAGCCAGTCGCCGCAGTTTGCCATTCACCGGGCGTTTTCCACAAGGTCACCTACAAAGGTGAGCTACTAGTGAAAGGTAAGCGCGTCACGGGTTTTACAAACGGCGAAGAAGAAGCTGTTCAGCTCACTCATATTGTTCCCTTCCTGGTCGAGGATGAACTGAAGCGAATAGGCGGCCGGTATGAGAAAGCCGCGGATTGGGCGCCGTTCTCGATCATCGATGGACGCGTCATCACTGGACAAAATCCCGCGTCGTCCACTTCGGCTGCCCGCGATCTCCTAAGTGTGCTAACTGCGGAAAAGGCGGGTTGAATGTCACGCAAGGAAATTGCGGCGACGGCGCAAACAGCGAGAGAACCAGCTCGATCCCATCAACCGGGCCAGGCTGATTTCAAAGCAATATTGCCGGAAGAGATCGAATGGAAATCGTTCGCCGCATTCCCTCCGTCAGCGCGCCTTGCGATTGTTGTTGGTGAACCTGTTCGCGAAGGAATTTACACGATCAGAGTCAAACTACCTCACGGTACCAAGATGATGCCGCACAGTCATCCCGAGGATCGGATGTACACAGTTATCTCCGGCATTTTCTATATTGGCTTAGGTGATAGCTTCGACGCCGAGAAGTTACAGGCCTACCCGCCGGGCAGTGTTATCATTCTACCTGGTAATACATCCCACTTTCACTGGGCAAAGTCCGGCGATTACATCACGCAGGTAACCGCGATTGGCCCGCTAGGCCTTGAATACATGGATGCCCAGGACGACCCGCGGAATCAAACAAACGTGAGAAAGGAATAGTAATGAAAACGAGGAATCTAACTGCCGGAAGCATCGGTCTTATCATCAGTATGCTTTCGCTTATGCTTGGTGCCAGGTCATACGCGGCGGGCAATAGCGACGAGCGCGACGCAATTCGCCCTTATGAGATCAACATTCCAGAAGAAGCGCTCACCGACCTTCGACAACGTATCAAGGCAACGCGTTGGCCAGACAAGGAAACTGTTAGTGATCAATCGCAAGGTGTGCAGCTCGCGACGATGCAGAAACTCGCGCGCTATTGGTCGACCGACTATGACTGGCGCAAGTGCGAAGCGAAACTGAAAGCGCTTCCGCATTTCGTAACGAACATCGACGGACTCGACATTCATTTTATCCACGTCCGTTCGAAAAATCCGAATGCGTTGCCAATGATCGTGACGCACGGCTGGCCCGGCTCGATCATCGAACAGTTGAAGATTATCGATCCCCTAACGAAACCAACGGCACACGGCGGGAAAGCGGAAGATGCGTTCGATCTGGTGATTCCGTCGCTGCCAGGCTACGGGTTTTCCGGAAAACCCACCACTACCGGCTGGGATCCCATCCGAATCGCGCGTGCGTGGATCGTGCTTATGAAGCGCCTCGGATACACAAAGTTTGTCGCGCAAGGCGGCGACTGGGGGAACGCGGTCACGGAGCAAATGGCTCTGTTGGCAGCGCCGGAATTGATCGGCATTCACACCAACATGCCTGCCACCGTACCGCCCGACATTGACAAGGCTGCTTTTGCCGGCGCGCCGACACCATCGGGTCTTTCAGCCGATGAAAAACACGCGTATGAGCAGCTCGCGTATTTCTATAAGCATGGCCTGGGTTACGCCAACGAGATGGCGAACCGCCCGCAGACGCTTTACGGGATCGGGGATTCGCCGGTCGGGATGGCGGCGTGGATGATCGACCACGACGCGAGCAGTTATGCGCTCATCGCGCGCGTCTTCGACGGTCAGCGCGAGGGACTCACGCGAGACGACATCCTCGACAATGTCACGCTGTACTGGCTGACGAACACGACGATCTCTTCGGCCCGTCTGTATTGGGAAAGCAAGCTGGCGTTCTTCGCCCCCAAAGGGATTGCCATCCCGGTGGCGGTGAGCGCCTTTCCGGACGAGCTCTATCAAGCCCCGCGGAGTTGGACGGCGAAGGCGTATCCCAAACTCATCCATTACAACAAGCTCGACAAAGGCGGCCACTTCGCGGCTTGGGAACAACCGGAACTTTTCGTTAACGAAATGCGCGCGGCGTTCAAAACACTGCGCTAATTGGATGGTTGATGCGAACGTTAGAAAGACAAAGCATCTGAAACCAAAAACAAACATATGAAAATAGTCGTTCTCGGGGGCACCGGGCTCATCGGAAGCAAAGTAGTGAATCTCCTTCGTTCAGGCGGCCACGAAGTCGTTGCGGCATCTCCTTCGAAGGGCATCAATTCGATTACCGGAGAAGGTTTGACTGAGGCGCTAACCGGAGCGCAGGTGGTTGTCGACGTCGCGAATTCTCCTTCGTTCGAAGACAAGGCCGTCCTGGAATTCTTCGAAACTTCCACCGGCAACGTGCTCGAGGCCGAGGCGAAGACCGGCGTGTCTCACCACGTCGCGCTGTCGATCGTGGGCACTGACCGGCTTCCCGCGAGCGGATACTTGCGCGCGAAAGTGGCCCAGGAAAAACTGATCAAGGCTGCGCCGATTCCTTATACGATTCTCCGCGCGACCCAGTTCTTTGAATTCGTTGGGCGTATCGCCGATGAGGCTACCAGCGGTCAGACCGTTCACCTGCCCTCGGTGTTGTTTCAGCCCATTTTCTCGGACGACCTCGCCGCTAACGTGGCAAAGATTGCCGAGGCGAAGCCGTTGAATGGAACCATTGAGATCGCCGGCCCAGACGCCATCCCGTTTGACGAGGTCGTGCGCGAATACCTCGCGGTGCATCATGATCCCCGGACGGTCGTGACGGACGAGCAAGCCCGCTACTTCGGCACGACGCTTGAGAAGCGGAGCCTGATCCCTGGCGAGAATGCGCTGCTCGGCTCTACCCGTTTTGCAGACTGGCTTAGCCGCACTGCTGCACGGCACTGAATTGCTTATCACAAACCAAACCCACATACCAAAAGGAGATCACAATGAAATCAATCCAAACTTCAAAACCAAGCGGGATGTCGTGCTTCATCTATGCACTTATTGTTTGCGCTCTCATCGCCGCTGTCGGCGTGCGCTCAGGGATAGCCGCTGACAAGGGTCCGAAGGTCACGCTCGTCTACGACCACGCTCTGCCAAATGTGCCCGGGAAAAGTATGAAGGGTGTGCTCGTCGAATATGGTCCCGGCGTTGCGTCGACGGCCCACACGCATCCCAAGTCTGCTTTCATCTATGCAACGGTTCTCGAAGGAGCGATCCGAACTTCGGTCAATAATGGGCCGGTCGTCACGTATCGCGCCGGGCAGAATTTCTCCGAGATGCCTGGTGATCGGCACACTCTTGATGAGAATGCGAGCAAGACCGAACCCGCCAAGCTGCTGGCCGTGTTCGTGGTCGATACAGACGAAAAGGAACTGTTAACGCCGCTCGAAAAATGAGACAGCTCTTGAGTGAATAGTCAGCCTCGCGTGGTGATCATCGGCGGCGGTTTTGGCGGACTCTGCGCAGCACGTGGGTTAGCCGGTGCTCTCGTCAGCGTGACGCTGATCGACAAGCGCAACTACCATCTCTTTCGTCCCATGCTCTACCAGGTGGCGACCGGCTTGCTATTTGTGCATCAAGCATTCTCAGAAACCGATCAATTCGACGATCTGAAAAAGTTCGACGTGCCAACGCTAATTCTCCACGGTGACGACGATCAGATCGTCCCGATCGGCGCCTCGGCCATGCAATCATCAAAACTAATCAAGAACGCACAGCTAAAGGTCTACAAAGGCGGGTCGCACGGAATGTGCACCACCGAAAAAGAAAAAGTGAACGATGATCTGCTCGCGTTTATTAAAGCGTAGGCTCATGATCATGAGGACCAGCTACGACATGAAGCGGCAGCGATTATCTCGAATCACAGTGTTTGTCGCTGCATTGCTGATCCTTTCCGGCTGCTCGCGCAAGCCAGCTCAGGCTCCTGCAAGCGCGCCGGAAGTCCTTGTGACGACTGTCACGCCAAAAGATGTGCCTCGAATCCTGGAACGGGTGGCCACACTGGACGGCTTCATCAACGCCAACATCAACGCGCAGGTGCAGGGGTACATTGTCTCGCGCGATTACAAGGAAGGCAGCGTGGTGAAAAAGGGCGATCTGCTTTTTCAGATCGACTCGCGCCCGTTTGAAGCCGCACTGGCACAGGCCAAGGGAACTCTGGCAAAAGACAAGGCCAATCTAACAAAGGCTGAGGCGGATGAAAAACGCGCGCGCGATTTGTTCGACAAGAAAGTAATTAGCGATTCGGAACGAGACACCGCAATCGCCGCCGCCGGGTCGAGCAGAGCAAATGTCGAAGCTGACGAAGCCGCTGTGAAACAAGCGGAGCTCAACGTCGGCTACACAAAGATCACCTCACCGATCGACGGCGTTGCCGCCATTGCTACCGCGCAAGTGGGCGATCTAGTCGGTCCGAGCACGGGATCGCTTACCAGCGTTTCACAACTTGATCCGATCAAAGCTGTGGTTACAGCCGGGGAAGGACCGTTCACAGATTTTATCAGTCGTCATCCTGATCCCGATGAACGCCAACGGTATGTTAACACGCTCGAATTCGAATTGATTCTAGGCGACGGCAAGGTCTACCCGAAGAAAGGAAAATTTTACGCGCTGGATCGCAATCTCGATCCCAAGACCGGCTCGATTCGCTACGAGGTGACGTTTCCAAATTCGGGCAACAATCTGCGACCGGGGCAATTCGGGAAAGTGCGTTTCGTCGCCGACATGAAAAAAGGCGCGATGGTAATTCCGCAGGAAGCCGTGAACGAGTTGCAGGGCAGTTTTCAGGTGGCAGTTGTCGATCAAAATAACAAGGCCAGCATTCGTCCGGTAAAAATGGGCGAGCGGATCGGCGCGTTGTGGGAAGTCACTGACGGATTGAAACCCGGCGATCGCGTGGTTGTTCAAGGCGTACAAAAAGCGCGTGAAGGATCAACCGTGACGGCGAAAGAGTGGACGCCGCCTGCGCAACAGGTCGCGTCCGGTTCGCCGGCACAAAAGAATCCGTAACGGGCTATGTCGGAGTTTTTCGTCAGGCGGCCGATCGTTGCGATCGTCATCGCCATCCTCATGACGCTGGTCGGCGGCGTCTGCATTCTGGCGTTGCCGATCGCGCAGTATCCGAAGATCGCGCCGCCGGAAGTTCAAGTGCGCACCCATTACACGGGTGCAGACGCGCTGACCATCGAGCAATCGGTCGCGGCGCCAATCGAGCAGCAGATGAGTGGCGTCGACAACATGAACTACATGTATTCGATCAACGCCAATACCGGCGACATGCGAATGATCATCAATTTCGATGTCGCCACCGATGCGAATGTCGATCAAATCCTGGCGCAGTTGCGCGTATCGCAGGCGCAATCGCAACTGCCCGCGGACGTGAACAACTACGGCGTGACCGTGCAAAAAGCGACAACGGCGCCGTTAATGCTCATCGACCTTTACTCACCGAAAGGAACCTACGACGGAATTTTCCTCGCCAACTACGGCTACATTAATCTCGTCGATCAACTCACGCGCGTTCCTGGAATTTCCAATGTGCAGGTGTTTGGCGCGGGTCAGTATGCGATGCGGCTTTGGGTAAAACCCGATCAGCTCGCGAAGCTCGGTATCACCGTGCCCGACATCATCAGCGCGGTGCAAAAGCAGAACAACGTGAATCCCGCCGGACAGGTCGGAAGCGAACCGATTCCGAGTGGACAGAAGTTCACTTACACCGTGCGAGCGCAAGGTCGACTGCAAACGCCGGAGGAATTCGGCGAGATCGTCGTTAGGGCGAATCCAGACGGCTCGTTTGTGCGAGTGAAGGATATCGCGCGGATCGATCTCGGTGCGCAAAGTTACAACTTGAAAGGCCGACTCAACGGACAGCCGGCCGCCGTTCTCGCTTGTTATCAGCTTCCCGGAAGCAACGCAGTAAAAGCTGCGCAAGGTGTGCGCAAACTGATGGCCGAAGCAAAGCAGCGTTTCCCGGCCGACATGGATTACGCCGTCGGACTCGACCAAACCCTCTCGGTGACTGAAGGATTGCGCGACATTGTTAAAACGTTATTCGAGGCGCTCGCGCTCGTCGTCATCGTTGTATTCGTTTTCTTGCAAGGCTGGCGGGCCACGCTCATCCCG
>Ga0193719_10000585_pt1 | contig 13893 bp, 11 predicted proteins | sample U2a2metaG_FD_160103 | JGI IMG/M metagenome (GOLD analysis project Ga0193719, IMG submission 160103) | Soil microbial communities from a riparian zone of the East river system, Colorado, United States - U2a2 | ecosystem: Environmental > Terrestrial > Soil > Riparian zone | place: USA: East... | reverse complement strand
CCGAGTTTGGGCTCGAGCCCTTTGAGAGTGCGAAAGAGTCCGTCGATCGAGCAGCCCGAAGCGCCAGCCGTCGATTGATCTACGGCGACTGTGAGGAAGCGGCCGTATTTCCAGTCTCGACCTACCGTGAGTGGGGAGCCGTGCGCATGCCATTGTGAAAGAAAGCCGTCGACTTCCTTCAATAACGTGTCGGATGCGGGCGCGTTGATCGACTTGTCCGCGCCGAATACCCACGTCCGGGCATTGTCGGGCAATCCCTCAATTTCAACCAATGGCATAATCGTCTCCGCTCATCGGGTAGCAGCACGAATTGCATTGCTCCCTTGAGTACAATAACTCCCAAAGGATCGGGGTGCAGATTCGGAAATGAGCCCGCAGCCATAAGCCGGCCCGCTCAGGGCCCCTGGCCGGTAGTCATAAGTTGCAGTTCAGAAAATCGGTTCAGAGAAACGATTTCTAAAGACAGTAGCCACTCGTGACGAACCAGCAACGGGTGTAAGGCGAATTCTTGAAGAAATCGATCAGCCTTTGACTGACTTTGGCCTCACCACTCTGTGACGGATGCATGCCGTCTTCCTCAAAATCGGCCCGCTCCCACGTGAGCCCGTCCGATCGCGGCGTAGTTCCGTTCGCCCAGATATACGGCCCCCACAATATCAACGGCGCCGCCTTACTCGTGTAGTTGAGAGTTCCCACACGCGGGTTGGGCGGCTGTCCGCGCATCTCGTTGATCTGCGATTCGATCAGCCATTTGACCGAGAAGCCGCTCTCGTACGCATACGGCTCTGGATTCAGGTCGGTCGTCGCATACCCGCCGTAAATGCGGCTCGAGAGAAAAACGAGGCGCAGATACGGGTAGCGAACCCGAAGGGCGCGCATAACCAGGGCAAGGTTCGTGAGGAGGATGTTTGCATCGGCGCTGTCGGCGGGAAGCGATAACGAAGGCTTCTGATCATCGAGCTTGACCCACACCACCTGCACCTGATTCTCGCTCAAACCCAACGGCGCGAGACGCCCGAGCTTGATGCGATCGTAGCTCGCTGAGCTGGGCGAAGTCCACGCCGGCGCATCCTGACCGTCTGCCGCGCCATTCACAATCACCAGTGAGTAGTGGTTGATGGTGGGATCGGTCGCTGCTTTCCCCATGAATGTCCACGGCGCGCACGGTGGACCCGAGTTCTGCGAGCACCACTCCTGTGTCGCGTTCGACATGCCGATCGAGAGCAGCACGTACTTCCCGAAAGGACTCTCGTCGCCATTCACATCGAGGGGCTTGATCAGGTTTCGCCGCGCCCGCGCTACCGAATCGTGCTGCGTCGGAGGTTGGTTGATTCCACCAGGATAGATTCCGCCGGCATTTCCGTAATACGTCCGGGCCAGCAGATCCGTCAACGGAATCTTCACGGTATCCGTCGGAGGGCCGACGACGACCGGCTTGGGAGGAGGTGGTGGAGGGGGAGGAGGAGCGCACCCAGTGAGCGCGCTCGCGATTGCCAGGCCAACCAGAGCGCGACGTCCGACCAGCATTACTTACTGAATTTCTGCGGCCTTCACTCGTTTTCTTTCCAGCAGAGCCCGTCCCTTCGCTTCCCTCGCGGCCTCGGCTGTCGAACGCTCGCTCTCCATGTGCAGCTCCAGCGCCTTCCACGTCGCTTCGGTGGGCTCGTCGTACGCGATCAGCACGACGGAGAGGTCGGCATTTCGGCTCACGAGCATGTCCTTGTCAAGAGCGATGACTGCGTGCGTGTGGTCGTCGGCAAGGATCATCGTGCGTCTCGTTTTATGCAGAACGGCGGGGTATGCGGGCGTGCTTGCGGTGATGCTGAGATTCTCGATCGGACGGAACGCGCCGCTGCGCTCCTGCAAGTATCTACTGTCTGGCTTGACTACAACCTTGACCGCCATCCTGCTCTCCAGCGCGAAATGTCTCCTTGAAATCTACACTAAGAGCGCTTCGCGTGACTCAGCCGTCGGCGTACAGGTCCTCGCGCGTGAGGGGAATGTTCGAATTCCCGCGCGCATCGGGTTTCGCCAGCAGCGTCTGGATGACGTTGATCGCCGCCCTCGCGAACGCGTTTGCCGAGGCCGCCATGTAAAGCCTCCAGACGCGGAATGTGTGATTTCCGACGAGTGCCAGCGCCTGACTGCTATTCGCTTCCAGCGATCGCACCCAATGCCGCAAGGTCATCGCATAGTGCTCGCGCAGGCTCTCGACATCCCGGACTTCGAATCCCGTCGCTTCGGCGGCGGCGATGACATCATCGGTCGCGGTGAGCTTTCCGTCCGGAAAAACGTAAGTGTCGATGAATGCATCGGCCTTCCAGAACTTCCTGAAGATCTTCTCGCGCGCTGATTTCGGTCGGGCTTCCCCAAGACTCACGATGCCGTGATTCAGGAACAGCCCTCCGGGTTTGAGCGCGCGATAGGCGGAGTCGAAGTACACGGGCAGGTGAGTGAGTCCGACGTGCTCGATCATTCCGATGCTGGCGATTTTGTCGAAGGCATCTCCCGTCGTGAGCGTACGATAATCGCGGATCTCAACGCGGCATCTGTCGCCCAGCCCCGAATCCTCGATGAGCTCCTTTGCGTACGCGGCCTGGTTCTGACTGAGCGTGATGCCGGTCGCATCCACTCCATAATGCTCGGCGGCGTGCATGATGAGTCCGCCCCAGCCGCAGCCTATGTCCAGGAAGCGCTCGCCGGGCTTGAGACGAAGCTTCCGGCAGATCAGATCGAGCTTTGCCTCCTGCGCGACATCGAGCGAATCATCGGGCGAGCGGAAGTACGCACACGAATAAACCATCCGCCGGTCCAGCCAGAGCTTGTAGAAGGCGTTGCCGACGTCGTAATGAAAGTTGATCGCCGCTGCATCGCGCACCGGAGTGTGCCGGGGCCCGAGTTTTTTTGCCCGCTCCGGGAACCGTGCGTCGGCGAGATTATCGTCGGCCGTACCAGGTAGCCGTAGCACCAAGCCAACGAGACGCGCGACCGCGACCGGAGAGCGGAGCCGGTCACCGATCATCTCAGCAAGGTCTGATGCGGCTTCCATGCTGCCCTCGATCTCCACGTCGCCGCTGATGTAGGACTCGACGATGGAGAGCTCATTCGGGGGAAGGAGCATACGCCGGAGCGATGCCGGCCGATTGAAGACCAGGGTGAACGGCGCGCGCGGATTGCTCCCGTGATCGATCGAGCCGTCCCAGAATTTCACGTCGAACGAACGCCCATGCGGTTCACCGAACAGCGCCGCGAGCACAATGCGGCAACGCAACAGGGCGCCATCATAAGCGCGTGAATCCGCGGCGGTCTGCAGCTCGGCGTGTGCCGTCGACAACAGCATCACGCCAAACTGCGCGATTCTGTCGTGCACACCGCTCGCTGAGAGCTGATCGGCGATTGAAGCGAGCGGGTGCAGCAATTAACCTCCCGAGCGCGGCACCAGTACGGGCGTGTCCAGCAGACGCCACAGGTACCACGACGCTATGGTACGATACGGCGCCCATTTGGCACCGATCTTCTTTACTCTCTCTGGTGTTGGAAGCTTACGCAAACGGTACGCCCGCTGAATCGCCTTTTGCACTCCGAGGTCCAGGTCGGGCAATACATCTGGCCGGCCGAGCCGGAACATCATGAACATCTGAGCCGTCCACCGACCGATGCCTTTGACCTGCGTGAGCGCAGAAATGACCTCCTCATCGGTCAGCTCGTGAAGAGTCTCGATCGGCAACTGTCCCGATGCGACCCGGGCGCCCAGGTCCTTGAGATACGCCGATTTCTGGCGCGATAGCCCCACGGCGCGCAGCTGCTCGTCAGATGTGGTTGCCAGCTCGGCCGGCAGCGGCGTGCGGCCGCCGTACAAGCCCTGAAACCGTCCGTGAATCGTGCTCGCGGCCTTACCCGACAGCTGCTGGAAAACGATCGAGCGGGCGACCGCGTCGAAATGAGTGCCGTTGCTCGCCGGCCAGCCTTTGTAAACACCGACCTTGTCGATTACCTGTCCGAGCACGGGATCGACTTTCCTGAGATGCGCGACGGCCTTTCTGCCGACCGCGCTAGAACCAGCAGACTTCATTTTTGCCCGTTAGTGGTAGCGGCTCGCGATTGAGCCTCAGCTCGATGAGAGTCGTGGTGAAAGGATAAAAGAATTTTATCCCGGTGTCGTCGGCGAGGGAGGAGATGTTCAAAGTGGCATCCCACTTTGCCTCGCGGGTAAGTGAGGGCGAATCGGCCATTTTTTCGCTGCCGAACCCCTGATAGCCAACGAGCTGCGATCCGGACGACGCGATCACCCTCATCCAGAGGTTGGGAAGCTTCTTGTAGTCGAGATCGGAGAGACGGACGTGGAAGCAGCGGAGGCTCGGATCCCCTTTATATGTGTGGACGTCGAGATCGAACTGCTGGATGCTGTTGTCGGCTCCGGGACCGCTGCCGCGTTTGAACAGCTGGATGTTGTAGTCAGGCACCGGATCACCGCGCTCGTCGCGAACACTCACCACGAACTGCTGCCACTCGTCCATTTTCGCGCGGGCCCGCTGAGTTCGCTTCGTCGCGTCGTCGATCCACTGTGTGAAGGTCGGACCACTCGACACCTGTAGCGCACTATCGACCAGGTCGGCCAAGTCGTCTCCCGGCTCGGAGAGAATCGACCCGTGATTCTTGCCATCGATCGGAATGAGCGGGATGTCCATGTTTTTCCAATCCGCCACCGAGATGCGCTTCTCGGAGCCCTCGCGCGCCGGGTCGATCGCGAGGTCCAGGATGACCTTTCTCGTGTTGAGAGGACACGAGGCCCATCTCACCGTGCCGTCGGATCCCGGCTCGTCGAAGAAGTGCCGTAATCCGCCGTAGCTCTGGTTGCCGCAAAAGATGAAAACGTAGGGGGTGCGTCGAGTCGGCCCGTAAAAGGTCTCTTCGCCAAGGAGGTCGAGGTGGGCGAGATCCCAAGTGAAGCGGCTGGCGAGCTCGAGTTCGTCGAGAATCCTGTCGCCCGCCTCAAGAAAATCGGGGCCGAGGTGACGATTCCCCTTGAACAGGGCGCCGAGCCAGCTGCGGCCCTTGTGGGCCAGCGGAGATCCGAACGTCGCGGGAGCGAGCCCGATCAGATGCTTGAGGCGATCGCGTCGGCCCGCGTAGGCGGTGAGCCAGGCTCGTATCACCAGCATCCCCGTCGAATGCACGATCGCATCGAACGGCTCGTCCGCGTCGAGCCCGGCTCTGATGTGGAGCGCGCGGTCGAATCCTTCGGCTATGTCCTTGATCGTGACTTCGTTGGTGAGCGATCGGTAGCTGCACGGATGGATCATCGCCACATCGTAGCCGCGCTGCTCGAGGATGCGCTCCCACACCTTGAAAGCGGCGCCATCATCGGAATACCCGTGGATCAGGACGATCGGATTGCGGGCCATTAGCGCAAATATACGGGCGGCGCCCGACCCCGTCCGGCTCGGGTGGAAACTCTATATTTGTGGCGATGAAGCCGACGTCCCAGGAACAACAGATGCCGCCGCAATCGAGACCGGTGCAACCCGTTTCCGACATGTCGCCGGCCGAATTCCGTAAGCACGGATACGCCGTGATCGACTGGATAGCGGACTATCTCGAGGCGCCGGAAAAATGGCCCGTGTTGCCAGCGGTCCGTCCCGGTGACGTGCGGCGCACGCTCCCTGCATCCCCGCCCGAACGGGGGGAATCGATGGAGGAAATCCTCGGCGACTTCCAGCGGCTCATCGTTCCCGCCATCACGCATTGGAACCACCCGGCGTTCATGGCGTACTTCGCCAATTCCGCCACCGCCGCCGGAGTCCTCGGCGAGACGCTGACCGCCGCACTCAACGTCAACGCGATGCTGTGGAGAACGAGTCCGGCTGCGACCGAGCTCGAGCAGCTGACAATGGATTGGCTACGGCAGATGCTCGGGCTGCCGGCGAGTTTTTTCGGAGTCATCGCTGACACCGCGTCTTCCAATACGCTATATGCGCTCGCTGCCGCCCGAGAAGTGCGCCCGAAGCTTCGCATCCGCGAACATGGAATGGTGGCCCGGACGGACCTGCCGCCGATGTACATCTACTGTTCGGAAGAAGCACACTCGAGCGTCGACAAGGCGGTGATGACTCTCGGATTTGGATTGAATGCGCTGAAGAAGATCTCGACCGACGACCGAATGCGGATGGACGCAAAGGAGCTCGCCGCGGTGGTCGAGCGTGACCGGGACGCCGGCGCTCTTCCGCTTGCTGTTGTGGCAACCGTGGGCACCACTTCGACGACCGCGATCGATCCGGTAGGGGAGATCGCCGACCTTTGCGCGAAGCACAAAATGTGGCTGCACGTAGACGCATCATACGGGGGAACTGCGGCGATCCTTCCGGAGATGCGACACGTCCTCGATGGTTGCGACAGAGCCGATTCACTAGTTGTGAACCCGCACAAGTGGCTGTTCACACCAATGGATTGCTCCGCGCTCTACACGCGACATCCGGACCTGCTGAAGCGCGCGTTCCAGCACATTCCGGACTACTTGGCCGTGAGTGAAGGTGAGGGAGTCGCGAATCTGATGGATTACGGCGTTGCTCTGGGCCGCCGCTTCCGCGCGCTCAAACTCTGGTTCGTGATCAGGAACTTTGGAGTCGACGGCCTGCAATCGCTGATCAGGGAGCACATACGGATCGCTCGCCGGTTGAGTGAGTGGATCGATGACGATCCCGAGCTCGAGCGAATGGCGGAGGTAAACTTCTCGACCGTGGTATTCCGGCACTGTCCGCCAGGCATGAGGGGGCGCGATCTAGACGAGCATAACGTCAGGCTGCTCGAGAAGATCGTTGCGGGCCGAGAGGTGTATCTATCGCACACTCGGGTGCGGGGGAGTTATGCCCTTCGGATCGCGATCGGCAACATTCACACGACCGAGTCGCACGTTAAGCGCGCGCTAGAGCTGGTTAAAGAAGCAGCCGAGTCCAGGACACTCGCCTAGCTGCATTCGGGCCTGATTCCGGCAGGAACGAAGGGGTCGAAGCAGAAGCGAGGGCCGCTGCGGGAACGATAGCTGCGGGGCGGTATATTATCGGACGTATTTTCAGCCCCCCGTCTTCTCATTTACGAATCAGGGAGATCCTTGATGAGAGTTTATGCGACCAGCATTGCGACTGCCTTGTCGATCGGTGTCGCCGCCGCATCGCCGCTAGCGGCGCAAAATGCTACGAACTGCGATCCCACCGCCAACACGAAGGGTGACATCGCGAAGGCCCAGTTCTCGATGACGCGCGCCATTTCTACCGCGGACAAGGGAAATCCAACTCGGGACCTCCAGGAAGTACTCAGGCTCGTGGATAACGGAAACGACAATCCGACCGCGCGCAATTACCTGCGTGGTGAGGCGTACATCGTTTATCTGATGCAGCCGAACGCTCAGGCCGTGGTTCAACGCGGCATCCTTGGAATGACGACCAACCCGACCGCGACGATCGATCTGTACGCCGCGGCCGATTCCGCATTTTCGATCGTCGAGAAAGCCTCACCAGAGTGCGTGCCAGTCATCGCACAGTGGCGTCAGCAGAAGCCGTGGCTCAACGCGCTCAACGGCGCAATCAACGCGCTGAACACGGGGCAGCTGGATTCGGCGGAAATGCTGGCCAAGAGATCTCTGGTGCTGGACCGTCACGCGCCGTACGCCTATTCGGTGCTCGGCTCGATCGCGCAGCAACGGAAGAACTCAGTGGCGGCGACCGATTACTGGAAGCAGGCGTTAGCGGCCGCGGGAACTGACACGATCTACACCGATGTTCGCACGAAGGTGTTGTACGAGATCGCGTCGGCCGGCTCTGATAAGGCAGACGCCACCAGTGGCGCCGCGAAACGTGCCGCCGCAAAGGATGCGATCAAGCCGTGGCAGGATTACATCGCGGTGGCCAACAACGATCTTCTCCTCGCCGACGCGATCGACAACGTTTCGCGCATGTACTATGACTCTGGCGACAGTGTGTCCATCCCCTCGGTCTATGCGGCGCTGCTCGCCAATCCGTCCAAGTACGGAGAGATCAGTCTGGTTCACGCCGGCGTGGTCGCGACGCGCAACGGGCATCAGGCCGACGCCCAAAAGCTTTTCGATGCCGCGCTCGCGCAGAATCCCTATTCGCGCGATGCGATCAACAACCTGGCGGCAACATACATCCAGAACAACCAGTTCCCGAAGGCGTTCCCGTTGATCGACAAGCTCGTCTCGCTCGATCCCAGCAACCCAGACAATCAGCTACTCTACGCCTTTGCGTATCAGGGTCTGTACAAGGGAACGAAGGACAAGAAGCTCCAGAAGATCTACACCGATTCGCTCGTGTACTTCAACAACAAGTCGGAGAATATGCCGGTGAAGTTGGCGGTAACCGAGTTCACGCGACGGCCGGACCAGACGTTGCTGGCTGGAACGATCGAGAACCGCGGAACGACGCCCAAGACTTACACCGTGAACGTCGAGATACTCGACAAGGCCGGGACCGTGATCTCGACGGAGACTGCGACGGTCGGGCCGGTGGCGCCGAAGAAGTCCGGGGCGTTCAAGATCACATCCGCTAAGGGCGGGGCGTACGGGTATCGGTACAAGCCGGTGACCTGACGTTTTTTAACTGCAACTGAAGACTACCTGCCCGGGGGTGTCAGCTTCACAGTTGATGGCTCCGGGCAGTTGTCTTCAGGCGCAGTTCCCTCTCAACTTCACGAGCTGCGCGGTAGCATTAGTGGATCCGTCTCCACAACCACGCCCAGAATCCAGAATCGCTTTCCGTCGAACCAGAAAATCGCGACCTGCCCCAGCTCCCGTGCGACATTGATTGCCTTCCCCTGCGGCATCACGACGGCCACGCTGCACTCGCAGTGCGAGCGATCGGGAGAGCACGCGTCAACGTGCGCGAATTTGTAACCCTCTGTTGTCAGTCGTCGATCCAGGTCGAGCCTCCGTTTTTCGTTCTCTTCCCGTGAGAGGTTTTCGCCGTGCGGATCAAACGCGGTCAGTACCGCAAACCGATCGCCGAATCCAGCTGTCCGGAGTTGTGCGAGTGCGTCCTCGGATGGAATTTCACGCAGATCGATTTCCACCGTCGGCTTCGTCGAGAAACTGAGAATTGTCTCCGGGTAGCGCGGCCAATCGGGATCGTGCTGTTCGGGCGTTGATCTCATGCCGTCGCGAGCTACAAGGTTCGCACCACGACCGCGCAATGTCGAAACGGCAATTGGTACGCTCCTTGACCACTTTCCGCGCATGAAGCCGAACCAGGTCTGGCCGGACCTCCTCTACATCGTCCGCCACGGCGAATCTGCCGGGAATGTCGCGCGCGATGCGGCGTTGGAGGCCGGCGAGCCGATAATCGACCTCGACATCCGCGACGTAGACGTCCCACTCTCCGAGCTCGGGCAACGCCAGGCGATTGCGCTCGGAAACTGGTTCCGGTCACTGCCGCCCGAGGATCGTCCCAACGTCGTTCTGACCTCTCCGTATCTCCGCGCGCGCCACACCGCCAGCCTCATCATCAAAACGGCTGGAATCCCCGAGGATTCCTACTCGTTCCTCGTCGACGAACGATTCCGCGAGAAAGAGTTTGGAATTCTCGACCGCCTCACCCATATCGGAGTCCAGGAGCAGTTCCCCGAGCAGGCCGAGCACCGCCGTCTGCTCGGAAAGTTCTATCACCGGCCTCCCGGCGGAGAAAGCTGGTGCGATGTCATTCTCCGACTGCGCAGCGCGACCGAGATGATCACGCGCGATTACCGCGGTCAGCGCGTGCTCATCGTTTGCCATGCGGTGGTCGTGCTCTGCATGCGCTACATACTCGAGCACCTCACGGAGACGGAGGTGCTCGCCATCGACAAGAAAGCCGAGATCGCAAACTGTGCCGTGACTCTTTACGAGCACGATGAGGCTCTCGGCCCCCGCGGTAACGTGCGTCTCAAGTTCTACAACTTCGTCGCGCCCCTCCAAGAAGCCGGCGCTCCCGTGACATCGGAGCCGGACGCGAACGTTGGCGCGCGCTAGGACACCCCGTCAAAAAAAGCGCTTGAGCTAGACGTGAAGCGCGGGAACCGGATTGGTGGGTGTCGTCGGTGTGTCGCGACGGCGAACCGTCTCGCCCGCGGGAGCCTTCATCGGCACCGTCAACAGAAAAGTCGTACCCACTCCCACCCTGCTCGCGACGGTCACGTCACCGCCGAGTAGGCGCGCGAGCTTGCGCGTGACGCTCAGCCCCAATCCGGTGCCGCCGGTTTTCCTCGTGGCAGTCTGCTCTGCTTGCCAGAACGGCTCGAATACTTCCTCGATGTTCTCGGCTGGAATCCCGACACCAGTGTCCGCGATGCTCACTTCGAAAGTTCCGTTCCTGACCGACAGGCCGACCCGGACTTCACCTTTCTCCGTGAACTTGATGCCGTTGGAGAGTAGGTTGACGAGCATCTGCCGCAGCTTCGTGCCGTCCGTCTGGATCGCCTGATCCTCGTCGAGCAGCTCGACGATGAAATCGATGTTTTTCGCCGCGGCCATTGGCTCCACGAGCGCGGCTGCATCGGCGAGCGTATGGTTGCACGACATCGACTCATACCTTACCCGCTCGCGCCCGATGTCCACTCGGGCAAAGGTAAGAATTTCGTCGATGAGGCCGAGCAGATGGCGCGCGCTGGCGTTGATTCTTCCGAGCTGCTGCCGCTGGAGCTCCGTCACGGGTCCCGTGATGCCGTCGGAAAGGAGCTCCTCATAACCCATGATCGCGGTGAGCGGAGTACGCAGCTCGTGCGACATCACGGCGAGAAAATCCGTCTTGCTGTTGTTCGCGCGCTCGGCCTCCGCGCGCGCGGTTTCGGCTTCGCTCCGCGCTTTCTCCGCGTGAGCGCGCGCCTGCTTCTCCAGCGCGAGCAGATCGACGCGCTCCTTGTCGGTGTTGCGGAGTACGCGCGCTGACCAGAGCACCAGCCCCACGAACGTAAGGATGCTGGCGACCGCGAACAGCGATACACCGAATTCGGTCTCGTAAAACCCGGAAGATTCGCCCAGTATCCTGATGACGCCGAGCAGGATCGGCGCGAGCACGGCAGCGGGCAGGAGTCTTCGTGCGAGCACGCCCCCCGGACCGTCGTCCAATAGCAGCACGGCGACGCCGCGATCTCTCACCGCGACGAGAATTCCGATTCCGAGTATCAGCTGCCCGACCGCCGTCCACAGCGCCATGCCTGACGACTGCGACAGGCTGTACATACCCTTGACGCCGAAGAGATATCCGAGGATCGCGAGCAGCGCGATCAGGAGAGCAGGCGTGGCGAACATCTGCGCGCGTAGATCGTGCCTTCGCTGATCGTGGGGAATCGAGAGCAGCGCGAGCGCGAAGAGCAGCATGCTGCCGGCGCTGTTTATCGCGATACGACCCGGAGGATGGTTGGAGACCTGTTTGATCCTGTCTCCGAACAGCAGCAGGTCGAACCCTGATTCGCTGCCGCGAAGATATTCGTAGAGCGTGAGCCCGGCGATCGTGGCGACGAGCGCGGCGAGAGTCTGCTGCACCGCGTCTAGAGTTGCAGTCCGATGCGGACGCACCGCCATCGTCAGCGCGCCGCCCGCCAGAACGAAGCACACCGCCATCAGCGGAAGTATCGGGTATCCGCCGGTCGTCACCGTCGTGATGAAGGGAAGATTCAGAGCCCAGCCCGCGAGCGCTACGGCCCCGATGATGGCCACAGTGCTGCCTGCTATGATGGGCACCCGCTCGAAGAAACCGATCAGCGGGCTGTGACGTCCCGATGGACTGAGTGCAACTGTGCTGGGGTTCGCCATGTTACGCGGTGACCGAAAACCTATTCGCGAACATTGGCGAGTGCAATTCTACCACGCTATCGCTTTGCGGTCACGGAAAAACGCGCCCGTTGGACCGTTGTCGGGGGCAGTCGCCAGCCATACGACCGTCTCAGCACCTTTCTTAACAGTACGTGTGGCACCCCGCCCACCCATTGCGGTCTGTACCCAGCCGGGGTCAACCGAATTTACCAGGATTCCCATTCCTTCCGTCTCGGCCGCTATCACTCGAGTTACTACGTTGATACCCGCTTTCGACAACCTGTAGGCAATGTATCCCGCGCCCATTTCCGTGAGCGAGCCCATGCCGCTCGAGAGATTCACGATTCGCCCGTAGCGACGGCTCTTCATGATTGGTATGGCAAGGCGGGACAGCAGAAACGGGCCATAGACATTGGTCTGCATCGTTTCGCGAATGATCTCGATTTCTTCCATCGGATCGGCGTCGCCTTCCTCGATCATGATTCCGGCGTTGTTCACCAGGATGTCGAGACGGCCTACATCGAGACGCACCCAGTTCATGCATTCGCTGATGCTCTTCGCGCTCGCAACGTCGAGCTGATGCGTCTCAACGGGCAATCCGTCGGCAACCAACTCTTTCGCGGCGGCAACTCCCCTCGCCGCGTCGCGTGATCCCATGATTACTTTGATGCCGAGCTCGGCCAGCTGGCGGCATACTTCCAGCCCAATTCCGCGGTTGCCTCCCGTTACGAGTGCGATTCTCTGCTCGGCCATTCGTGTGTGTTCCGGTAGATGGCGGTATGAAAGGAGTGTACCGCTTCATCGACGGACTCCGTAAGTACCTGTTAGGATTGGAGATCGGAACCCCGGAGACCGCCCGCCACAAAATCGGTACGCGCTTTCGGCTGGCAAGTTTCGGGTACAGCAGTAACATTGCATTTGTTGCCGGACCGCGTTTTTCCTTCCATGACTGGATCCCGACTCACAACACCCGCACCCTCCTCTGCTCCTCCTTCAAAGCAGGAGATCGCGGACCTCCTTATCGAGGCGCGCGCGAGGACGATCCTGCTCGTAGCCGGGCTGTCCGACGAGGATCTGCATCAGCAGCACGATCCGCTGATGAGTCCCATCATCTGGGACGTTGGCCATATCGCGCACTTCGAGGAGCTCTGGCTCACGCAGAATCTCGACGGCCCGATCGAGTTCACCGAGATGCCGGGGTTGTACAACCCGTTCGAGCACCCCCGCGCAACACGCGCCTCACTCGCGCTTCCGACGCTGACTGAAATGATGGAACGGCTGCGCGAGATTCGCGGGCGCGTTCTCGATCGCCTCGACTCCGTGGAATTCGACGAGGAGAATCCGTTGCTGCGGGACGGCTATGTCTACAACATGGTCCTTCAGCACGAATACCAGCACAACGAAACGATTCTTCAGACCTTGCAGCTGAAGAAGGGCGACCCGTATCGCGCTCCGCGAAAAGTCTCTTTCACGCCGCGGACAATCGCGTGGCCCGAGCTCGTGTCATTCGGCGGTGGGCGAGTCTCGATCGGGACGCAGGACCGTAGTGCAGCTTACGACAACGAGCGACCGGAGCATGTGATCGATGTTCCTCCGTTCCTGATCGATCGCTTTCCAGTAGCTAACTGGCAGTACATGGAGTTCATGAAGGACGACGGTTACAAGCGAAAGGAATTCTGGTCCAGTGGGGGCCAGCGGTGGCTGGCTGAGACTGGGGCAGTCTCTCCGAAGTACTGGACTCGCTTGGGCGACGGATGGATTACACGCTCGATGGACAACACACATCCAGTCGAGGCAACGCATCCTGTCTGTCACGTCTGCTATTACGAGGCCGAAGCCTTCGCGAACTGGGCTGGTAAGCGACTCCCGACCGAATTCGAATGGGAAGTCGCGGCATCCTGGAATCCGTCGACAAAACGTGCCCAGAGGTTTCCGTGGGGCGACTCCAAGGCCGACTCGCACGCTGCGAACATCGACCAGCTTGCCTTCGGTACCGCGCCGATCGACGCTTTCCGTCGAAACATCTCCCCACTCGGCTGCTATGGAATGATCGGCGATGTGTGGGAGTGGACATCGAGCGACTTCAACGGCTATAC
>Ga0193719_10000584_pt1 | contig 13898 bp, 9 predicted proteins | sample U2a2metaG_FD_160103 | JGI IMG/M metagenome (GOLD analysis project Ga0193719, IMG submission 160103) | Soil microbial communities from a riparian zone of the East river system, Colorado, United States - U2a2 | ecosystem: Environmental > Terrestrial > Soil > Riparian zone | place: USA: East River... | reverse complement strand
AACGGGAAAATTGCATTTGATCTGGTTCAATCAGGCCTATCTCGCGGAGACGTTTCATGTCGGACAGCGGCTGATGCTCTATGGGCAGGTAAAGCCGAGGAATGGTCGCTGGACGGATCTCCAAATGGAGAATCCAGCCTTCGAGATTCTTACGGACGCTGTGGACGCTCATAGGGCCGACCTGACCCACATGGGCAGGATCGTTCCTATTTATCACGCGCGGGAGACCAAATCTCGGATGATGCTGAGCGACCGGCTGCGCGCCATGATGAAGATCATCGTGGACCAATATGGGCAGGATGCCCTTGAGCCACTGCCTCTGGAAATGCTCCGGCGTCGTAAATTGCTCTCATTCGGGCAAGCCATCCGTCAGGTCCACTTCCCCCAGCCCGCCGCCGATCTTGAGGAACTGAACAGGGGCCGTAGCTCCGCGCATCGTCGTCTGGCATTCGAGGATTTTCTTCTGTTGGAGCTGGCCCTCGGGCAGAAACGTGAAGAGGTGAAAAAGGAGTCCCGGGTGCTCACGTATGATCTTGCATCTTCTCTTCCCACGCACCTCCTCACGGCACTCCCGTTTCACCTGACCGCAGCGCAGCTCCGCGTCCTGCAGGAAATCCGGCAGGACCTGGCGAGTCCCCATCCCATGAACCGCTTGATCCAGGGAGACGTGGGATCGGGAAAGACGGTGGTCGCCGTGCTGGCAATGCTGGCGGCCGTCGGTTCCGGCTATCAAGCCGCGCTCATGGCGCCAACGGAAATTCTGGCCGAGCAACACCACCTGATGCTGCAACGCCTGCTGAAACCACTCGACGTGTCCTGTCTGTTATTAACCGGCGGCCGCGGCGGTAAAAAGCGCAAAGCTGCCCTGGCAGCAATTGCGGAGGGATCGGCTCAGGTCGTCCTTGGCACGCACGCATTGATCCAGCAGGACGTCAGATTCAAGAATCTCGGCTTGGCAGTGGTCGACGAGCAGCACAAATTCGGTGTCCTCCAACGGGCGGTCCTGAAGGAAAAGGGATATGCCGCAGATGTTCTAGTGATGACGGCGACGCCGATCCCGCGGACGTTGGCGCTCACCGTCTACGGCGATCTCGACGTGTCAGTCATCGACACGTTGCCTCCCGGAAGGCGTCCGGTCCGTACGCTGTTATTTGCCGAAACTCAACGAGCGCGCATGTATCGCCTGGTCGAGGACGAGCTCTCGCGCGGGCGCCAGGCGTATGTGGTGTTCCCGCTGGTCGAAGAGTCGGAGAAGATTGATTTGCAGGCGGCGATGACGGGAGCCGAGCGTTTGCAGCGGGATGTGTTCCCGAATTGGAAGGTGGGGGTGATTCATGGCCGGATGAAAGCCGAGGAAAAGGATCGGGTGATGACGGCGTTTAAGGAGGGCCGCATCCAGGTGCTGGTGGCGACGACGGTCATCGAGGTCGGAATCGATATTGCCAATGCCGGTGTCATGCTCATCGAACATGCCGACCGGTTCGGTCTTGCCCAATTGCATCAACTACGCGGCCGTGTCGGGCGGGGGCTGCATCAATCCTACTGTTTCCTGATGGCACCCAGCCGCCTGACCGAGGAAGGCCGCCGCCGCCTGGAAGCTCTGGTGAAGAGCCATGACGGGTTTGTGATCGCGGAAGAGGATCTGGCCATTCGGGGGCCGGGGGAGTTTTTCGGGACGCGGCAATGGGGGCCTGCGGATCTGCGGGTCGCAAATCTCATCCGCGACGCCAAAATCTTGGAGGAAGCCCGTGAGGAATCAGCGCGCCTCCTGCTCGATGACCCGGAGCTCGCCAGAGCGGACCATGCAGAACTGAAGAGCGCCTTGCTACGGCGCTGGCGTGACAAACTCGACCTGGCGAGGGTTTCCTGATGCTGTTTCGATGGCGGCGGTTACGACACGATCTCCGCGCGGGCTTGGCGCTGGTCCGGCAGGGATCGGCCACGGCGGTGAATCGATCGTTGGAGGAGGTGGAACTGCTCCGGTTGAAATTCCGTCTGGACGCCCTGGAAGCGGAGATCAAGGAATTGTACCAGGCGGTGGGCGAACGGGCCTTCCAGCTCATCGAGCGAGAAGTGGACAGCATTACGTATGACAAGGAACTGATCCGTCTTTTTGAAAAGATCGATCAGCTTTCCCAGGAGGAGGGGCGGATTCGATTTGAAATGGAGCAGGTGCGGGACTAATACGTGCCTCGAACTTCCTGGCGCCATGGAGTCAGTCGATATCAATGGCTGGTGCTATTGGTTGCCTGGCTTGGTTGGGTGTTCGATTCTATGGACGCCACGATCTATGCGATCGTCCTTCATCCCGCCTTACACGATCTTCTGAAAACTTCCCCGTCGGCGCAGGTCAGCTCCGAGGTCATTGGATGGTACGGAGGAATCATCTTCTCGATCTTCCTCATCGGATGGGCGATCGGCGGCATCGCCTTCGGTATCATCGCGGATTATATCGGCCGCACAAAGACCTTGATTCTGACTATTCTGATCTATGCGGTCTTCACCGGAATGGCGGCTCTCTCTGAGACCTGGTGGCAGCTGGCCCTGTATCGCTTTTTGACGGCCCTCGGTATTGGAGGCGAATGGGCGGCAGGAGCGGCAATTGTCGCGGAGGTCTGGCCGGAGGACAAACGGGCAAAGGCGGCGGCGGTTCTCCAGTCCGCCTGGGCGGTGGGGTTCTTCATCGCGGCTTCGATCAGCCTTCTCATGCGCGACTCCGGGTGGCGGCTGTTTTTTGTCATAGGGATCGCTCCGGCCGTCGTCGCATTGTTTGTACGGCTGTGGGTGAAAGAGCCGGAGCGATGGCTCAAAGCGCATGAGCAGGAAGAGCGGTCCGGAGAGCTCCGAGTCGTCAAGCTCGGTCAGCTCTTTGAGGGAAACCTGCGCCGATCGACCTTGGTCGGATCAGGACTGGCCTTTGTCGCCGTGTTTGGGCTTTGGGGTGCCACCAACTGGACGCCGACGCTCATCCGACAACTGCCGGACATCGAGGGGCTCGACGCTCAAGTCATCACAAGCTCCGTGGGCTATGCCATCATGGCCCTCAACGCGGGCGCGCTGGTGGGCTATCTAAGCTTCGGACCGCTCGCCGATCGCTTTGGCCGGCGCGCGGCGTTCGCACTCATGTGCACCGGCAGCTTGGTGATGTTGCCCGTGACATTCTTAACGCCGCGCACGTACGAGCACGTTCTGTTGTTGCTGCCGTTGCTGGGATTCTTTAATAACGGCATCTTCAGCGGCTTTCCGATTTACTTGCCAGAGCTGTATCCCACGCGCATTCGCGCCACCGGCGCCGGTTTTTGCTTTAACGCCGGTCGCGTGCTGGCTTCCATGGGACCGTTTCTCACGGGCTTTCTCGTTGTGGCCTTGGGGAGTTTCGGGCGCGCCGCAAGCGCCATCGCCTTGATCTATCTCCTGGGACTGCTGATCCTGCCGTTCGCTCCTGAGACGCGCGGCCGCCCGCTGCCGCAGTGATCGAAGGAAACGGACGCCCTCGATTGCTTCATTCCGGCCAGCGCAGATTTTACGATTCCAAGGACAATACCCCCGGTCGCGACAGCAGTAGGTCATGGCCCCTCTTAAGATGCCGCCATTCAGCAAAAATAGAGTATATTTTTGCGCCGGAATTGATGCAATTGTGGCTGAATCGTCGCTCACCGGGGGGAAAACACGTGCGATTTCTAGCGGTCCATCCAAGTCCTCTCCTGTACACCAAGATTTACCTGCGGCTGGAGCCGCTCGGACTGGAGCTCGTGGCAGAAGCAGTACGCCGGGCCGGACACGAGGTCCAGCTGATTGATCTTCAGGCCGAAACTCATCAAGACTATTTCAAGATTCTGGAGAGTTGGCAACCCGATGTCGTCGCGTTCTCCTGTAACTATCTCGCCAACGTGCCGGAGATCATTGATCTTGCCAAGCTGACCAAAGGCAAACTTCCCCAGAGTTTTGTGCTGGTTGGAGGCCACAGCGCGTCCTTCATTGCAGGGGAGTTTCTGGAACACGGCGAGGGAGCTGTTGATTGTGTCCTCAAAGGTGAAGGTGAGGCGGCGATCCCCAAGCTGCTGGCGGCAATCGAACACGGCCGCGCCGCGATCGGAGAGGTGGCCGGCGCCGTGACGTTGGAGGGGGAGGGACCGCCTCCGGTTTTCGTGACGAATCTCGATGACCTTCTGCCTGCCCGCGATCTGTTGCGTCATCGGCGCAAGTACTTCATCGGCGTCCTGGACCCGTGTGCGTCCATCGAGTTTACTCGTGGTTGTCCCTGGGATTGCTCCTTCTGCAGCGCGTGGACATTTTACGGGCGCAATTACCGTGTCGTGAGTCCCGACAAGGCTGTCGAGGATCTGGAACGTACGAAAGAGCCCGGCATCTTTATCGTGGATGACGTCGCCTTTATCCAGGCGAAGCACGGATTTGAAATCGGCGAGGCCATCGCCAAGAAAGGCATCAAGAAAAAGTACTATTTGGAGACCCGCGGCGACGTGCTGCTGCGCAATAAGGACGTATTCAAGTTTTGGAAGCAGCTTGGCATGCAGTACATGTTCTTAGGGATCGAGGCCATCGACGAAGAAGGACTGCTCAAGCATCGCAAGCGGACCACCATCGGTAAGAATTTCGAGGCGCTGGAGTTCGCGAGATCGCTCGGAATTACGGTCGCGATCAACCTCATTGCCGATCCCGGATGGGACCGCAAGCGCTTCGAAGTAGTTCGCCAGTGGTGCCTGGAGATTCCGGAGATCGTGAACATCAGCGTGAATACTCCGTACCCCGGTACCGAGAGCTGGCAGACGGAATCCCGAAAGATTCAAACCCGCGATTACCGCCTCTTTGATATCCAGCATGTCGTCCTGCCCACGACATTGCCGCTGCCGGAGTTTTACGAGGAACTGATACAAACTCAACGAGTCTTGAACATGAAACATCTCGGCTGGCGGGCGCTACACGCCACGGCGAAAATTGCCCTGCGACTTCTGCTGAAGGGGCAGACCAACTTCATCAAGATGCTGTGGAAATTCAACAGCGTATTCAACTCGAAGTTACAGCTCGCGGATCACAAACGAGCGGTGAAGTATGAGATGAGACTGCCGCCGACGCACGAAACGGTCAGGCCCCAGGTTGTCTATATTCACAAACCGCATGGACGCCGTGGCCGGAGCCTTGATGATTCGACCGAGCAGTTCATCGAGGAGACCCGTATGGGCACCAGTCTATAACGCTGCTTAGTGAAAGACGGCGAAGGCAAACGCCAAGAGGCCGAGTATCAGCCCCAGTAGGCCAATGACGGTTGTTATCCGCAGTCGCGTCTGAAGTTGTTGAAGCTGTTTCGCACGTTCCTCAATAATTTGAGTCTGAAGTTCGAACGCCTGCTCCAATTTTTCCATCCGGGCCAACAGATCTTCTGTGGAAGATGGCTGTCTCGGAAGGTACTGCTCCTTCTTCATGGTCCGGACCGTCGAAATGATTTCTGGAATGGTTGGAAGTACCCATTGCAATACCGTTTTCCAGGGAAAAATCATCGCAATCTCAAATTCCTTGGATTATTGTGATGCTCGGATCCATCGAGTATTCGCCGCGGCCTTTACGGCTTTGCCATTCGTTTCACGAACTTCCGTTCCTCGCTCTCACTGTGCACCTCGCCGTTCAGACGGGCATCGAGCAATTGTGCCAGGACCTTCTTGTACGTCGGGCCGGGCTTCAACCCAATGGCTTTAAGATCCCGGCCGTTCAGGAGCGGCTTAACGTGTTGATAGGTGGTGAGATACGCCGAGACTTGCCGCTTGACCGATTCCGATTTCGTTGTGGCCAGCAGGATCAGGAGCGCCTCGTCGCAAAGCCCCGCCAGGAGGTGATACGTTTCGGAGGGTCGGGGAGGCGGGCGATGCGCAAGTCGCTGGCGCAGCTGCGGGACGGTGGACTGCCCGACCTTCATCTTTTTCGCATCGCGGGCCGGCAACGACAGGCGGGCTAACGCATCGGCCACCGCCTTGTCCGTCAGTCCGTGCATCAGCGCCATCATATAGACCACCCACGAATCCATCTTTGGATTTAGATCCATGAGCACGTACCACTCGAGGGCATCTTCCACCCGTCTGAGCAGTGACTGCAACTGTGTCGAAGATGCGAGCTTGGGATGAATGAAGCGGAGCACGTCCAGTTCGGCCATGCGGATAATGGCCTTCCGTGGTTCCTCTTCGCACAAGAGCGCAATCAATTCTGCCAACAGACGGTGGCCGGACAGCCGCTGCAACAGATTCTTTTTCACTGCGCTCTTGATTAGCGCGAGCGTCTCCTTGCTGAGATGAAAGCCGAATCGCTGTTCGAAGCGGATCGCGCGAAAGATCCGGGTGGGATCATCCATAAAGCTCAGGCTGTGCAGTACGCGGAGCGTCTTCTCTCTGAGATCCCGCCGCCCGCCGTAAAAATCAATGAGCTCGCCGAAATTGCGCGCGTTCAGTCGAACTGCCATCGTGTTGATCGTAAAATCACGGCGATACAAGTCGTTTTTGATGGAACTGGGCTGCACGGTCGGGAGGGCCGTGGGATATTCGTAGGACTCGGTCCGGGCCGTCGCCACATCCAGTTTAAACCCATCGGGAAAGATCACGACGGCCGTACCGAAGCGCTCATGCGTCTTCACGCGCGCTTTGCGGTCTCGACTGAGCGCGCGCGCGAACGCGATTCCGTCGCCTTCAATGACAATATCGAGGTCCAGGTTCCGAAGGTCCAACAGCAAATCCCGAACGAAACCTCCGACGACGTACGCCGAAAGATCCATGCGATCCGCCAACTCGCCCGCCTCGTGGAGCAATCTGGTGATCGGCGCCGGCAGGCGGTGCTTCATAGTCCCTATCAGGTTCGGGTCGGGGAAACAGAGCGCTACTGCAGCGACCGTTGACGCGACGCCGTCGAGATCGGCGGTAGAATGCGTCGTGATCACGGCCATTTTGGGATTGTAACAGGATCGGCACAGGGTGGCGAACACCGCCCTCACACAAAGCATGGAGGCTTTGGAGGGAATGTACCGATTGACAAAGAGAAAAGGTCAGGCTGATACTTAGAATACCGCCTGGAACGATATCATCGATTTTTGAGCAGATTCGTCACGATGAAAGGAGACTCATATGGCATTGCGATTAGGAGATGAGGCGCCGAATTTCACGGCTGAGACGACCGAGGGACCAATCAACTTCCATGAATGGCTGGGCAGTAGCTGGGGGATTCTCTTCTCGCACCCCAAAGATTTCACTCCGGTGTGCACCACAGAACTTGGCACGGTTGCCAGGATCATGCCGGAGTTTAAGAAACGCAACGTCAAGGTACTCGCCATTAGCGTCGATCCGATGGATGCCCATAAGGGCTGGATCAAGGATATCAATGAGACGCAAAAGTGCACGGTGAACTATCCGCTGATCGCCGATCCCGAGAAAAAGGTGGCGACCTTATACGACATGATCCACCCGAATGCGTTGGACAACATGACGGTGCGCTCGGTCTTCATCATCGGCCCGGATAAGAAGATCAAGATGATGCTCACGTACCCGGCCTCGGCCGGACGGAACTTCGATGAACTCCTGCGCGTCATCGACTCCTTGCAGCTGACTTCCAAGTACAAGGTCGCGACCCCGGCGAATTGGAAGGATGGCGAGGACTGTATCATCACGCCCGCAGTGACCGATGCTGAGATTCCAGCGCTGTTTCCGAAGGGCCACCGGGCGGTCAAGCCGTATCTGCGGTACACCCCGCAGCCGAACAAGTAGGCGCCTGATTAGGTGGGGGCCGGTGTTCGCGCGGCCCCCGTTTTATTTAGCGGACGGGCCTGCGAGATCACTGGCGGTCTTCTTGAATACAATATCTCCGTAATAGGCGATCGCCGATTCGCCGGTGTTGTCGGTATCGGTCATGATGGCGACACCCGACACAAGCGGCGGCTCCTCGCCGAAGGCTTCTTTGTAGTCCGTCAATAGATTGCGCTCCTCGTTGACCCATTGATTGACGAGCGCCGGCCCGCTCTCGACTACTATGAGCTTGCTGCGGTTGGTGTATGGACTCCGCACGATGGTGCCTTGGGGAGCCTTGCTCGCCCAGATATAGTTGACCGCGAGCGGCGGGTATTGTCCATAGATTAACTTGTAGGCCTCGAATTTGGCCTTCTCAAAAACGCTGACTTTGCCCGGATTCTTCTCGAACATGACATAAATCCTGGCCGGGGAATCATCACCGTCCTTCGTCGTCACATCGTCGTTCTTAAGCACATTTGCCACCTTCCAACGCCACGCCAGAATCGGGTATTCCGTGAGGTTCACAATCATTTTTCTGATCAACCCTGAGGCGGAAGCTTCGCTTATCGCCTTCACCGTAGTAATCCCGTCCTCCTTGACGACCTTGTAGATGGTATGGCGGCCGATCTTTGGGAAGGTCAAGGGTTTCCAGTCGGGGGGCAGGGCTGTTCCCTCCTGAGCCGCCGAGAACTTGCCCACTTCGTGAACGGGCGGGGATTCTGCCTGGGTCCAAGAGGCGAAAACTAAGGCCAGGCAAAACAAGAAACCTGTCCTTACTTTCCGTTGCTCCTTACAAAGATTCATCCTCATCCCGGCTTCTCCCTTCAAGGGAGAGGGCAATGTATGGATGGACCACTAGCTCGCGTCATCGCGTCCACGCGAACCACTTCTTCAAAATGTTTTTCTGTCTCTCGGTGAAGTTCGCTTTGCGCCAGGCGTTCCCGACCTTCTTGATCACTTCCGCCTGCGTCGGGTAAGGATGAATCGTGCTGGTCAATGTCTTCAAGCCCTGGCCGGTCTTCATCAGCACGGTGAACTCGCTGATCATCTCCCCCGCGTGTGCCGCGACAATAGTGGCCCCCAGGATTTTGTCGGTACCCTTCCGGACGTGAATCCGCGCGAACCCTTCGTCCTCACCGTCCAGAATCGCCCGGTCCACTTCATCCAGGTTGTACGTGAAGGTTTCCACCTCCCAGCCCTTGGCCTTGGCGTCGGCTTCGTATAGGCCGACATGGGCGATCTCCGGCTGCGTATAGGTGCACCATGGCATCAGCAAGGAATCCGTGCCGGCGTAGGCCAGGCCGAACGGGTGCGGAAACAACGCGTTTTGGATCACGACTTGCGCCATTGCATCGGCGGCATGTGTAAACTTAAACGGGGAACAGATATCGCCGGCTGCATAGATTCGCGCGTTGGTCGTCTGAAGCTGATGATTCACCTTCACTCCGGAGCCAGTACACTCGACGCCGACTTTTTCGAGGCCGAGACCTTCAACGTTCGGCGCCCGGCCGATGCCGACAAGGATCTGATCCACCACTAACTCTTTCATGGAGCCGTGCATCTCGTAATAAATCGCCTTCTCGTTTCCACGGGACGCCACTCGGGCGATCTTCGAGTCAAAGATGAATTGGACGCCATCCCTCATCATCTGCCTCTGGACGATTTCAGCGGCGTCGGCGTCTTCGCGCGGGAGGACGTGACCCATCTTTTCCAGCACCGTGACGCGGCTTCCAAAGCGGGCAAAGCACTGTGCCATCTCGGAGCCGATCGGACCGGCGCCGATGACACCAAGGCGACGCGGCAAATCCGTCAAGGAGAAGATTGTCTCGTTGGTAAGGTAGCCGGCCTCCCGCAGTCCTTCAATTGTGGGCGCGGTGGCCCTCGCCCCCGTGCAGATCGCCGCCTTCTTGAAGGTCAGGGTCATGCCCCCGACCTCGATGGTGTCCGGGCCCGAGAAGCGTCCTTCCCCGATGAAGACGTCCACCCCGAGGCTCTTGTACCGGTGTGCCGAGTCGGTACGGCTGATCCGCGCGCGCAGCCTTCGCATGCGCGCCATCGCCTCGCTGAAGTCGTATTTCACGGCACCGGGAATGTGAATGCCGAATTCTTCCGCGTTTTGCATCTGTGCCCACGCTCGAGATGCGCGGATGATGCCCTTCGACGGGACACATCCGACATTCAGGCAGTCGCCGCCCAGAAGATGCTTTTCGATCAAGGCAACCTTTGCGCCGACACCTGCGGCGATCGCGGCAGTCACGAGGCCGGCGGTTCCGGCGCCGATCACCACGATGTTGTACCGCCCCGACGGTTGCGGATTGACCCATCCGGCTGGGTGAACGTTATCGAGGAGCGTTTTGTTGTATTCGTCGTCCGGAAGAAGCATCACCTGCTCGGGCATCTCAGCCTCCTGAAGGTTGTCATGCCTTGCCACGGAACTTCCGGTACAGGACCGGAACAAGAGCAAACAGGCCCAAGAGCCCGAAGGCGCCCAGTACAGAAGGCGAGGCGACGTCGCTGAGTGAGTTAATCGAGCCCAACTGCCGGCCGGCGTTTGCAAAGACAAAGGTGCCAGGGATGATCCCCAGGGCTGTCGCGGCCACATACGTTCCGAGGCTGATTCGCGTAAGGCCGGATACAAGGTTGACCAAAAAAAACGGAAAGAGCGGAATGAGCCGCAGCGTCACTAGATAGCTGAAAGCGTTCCTGGCGAAACCCCTCTGGAAAGCCTCGATGCGGTCGCCAAACTTGCGCTCCACCCAATCCCGCAACAGGTAGCGGGCGACCAGGAATGCCAGCGTCGCGCCGAGCGTGGCCGGGACAACGACAATCAGCGTGCCCAGAACGCTCCCGAACAGAAATCCCCCCGTCAATGTCAGCAGGGCGCCGCCGGGCAAGGAGAAGGTGGTTTGCAGCACATAGAGGGCGCTGAAGATGGCTACCGCCGCCACGAAATGCGCATCGGTATAAGCCAGCAGCTGGTCACGGTGAGCTTTCAGACTCTCGAGCGTCAGGTACTGCTTCAGATCGAAGTAGAAGTAGGCCGCGACGGCCGCGGCGAAAATCAGCGCGATGACGATTTTGCCTCGCACCGATTTCCGAGACGGCGAAGAGGAGACCTGCAACGATGCGGGTATGGATCCTGGCGTGTCCAGCATGGGCTCGGATTCTCTCCAGCCGATTATCCTAGCTCAGTCGTGTTGAACATGCGAGCGGCTCCTTCCATACGATAGGGGCCATTACTTCATCACGAAATCCACGCGGCTGGCCGTGAGCTTGTCGCCTTTGTCTTGCATCGAAGGAGCGCTCACCAGAAAGATCCGCTGGGGTTCAATTTTCGCGCTCATGAGATAGTCCTTCACCGCCTGCGCCCGTTGCAGAGCCAGTTCACGCAGATCGTCTTCCGTGACCGTGATATGCATCAGGATCAATTTTTCCATCTCCGGCACTTCCAGATCCTTTGCAATTCCTAAAAAGTTGCGTGGCTTGGCAAAGGTTTCCTTCTTGTAGGCCAGGGCCAGATACCCCGCATATTCGGTCGGTTCCACTTTGATATCGGTCACGGTGGCGGTCGTCGGTCCCTTCTTCGCCAGCGCATTGAGCTTCTGCACCTTCAGTTTCCGCTCGAACTGCTCCCGCCGCAACGCCTCCCGATCTTTCTCCGTATCCACATGGCCCGCGACCTCTATCTTCAGCGCGGGGCGCTCATAGAGGATTTTCGCCAGTGCCTTCAATCTGTCTTCCGCCGGGCCATTCAAATCCGCCTGTCCATAGGGGAACTCCACATGGCTTAGTTCCTGGCCTCCACCGACCAAGGATCCCAGCAGGGCAAACGGCGCGGTAGCGGCCTTGGTCAGGAGATTCGTGAGGACCTGGCCGATAACCGCCCAGACGCTGAAATGCGGATCGTCAAGCGAGCCTGTGACCGGAAGATCAAGATCGATCAGGCCGTTCCTATCCTTCAGGAGCGAGATTGCAAATCGTACCGGCAGCTTCGTTGCCGTGGGACTCTCGATCGGGCCGCCAAATGTGAACTGGTCGAGCACGATCCTGTTCTGGGCGTGGAGGGTGCGTTTCTCGATGAGATAGGTGAGGTTCAACGACAGCTTGCCCTTCTCGATCGCGTATCCGGCGTATTTTCCGAAATATGGCGTGAGCGGACTCAACTCGATGTCCTTGAAATCGACCTTGATGTCTACGAACAGATCGCGACCCAGCGGATTAATTTTGCCCGTAATCTGCAGGGGAGAGCCGTTCTCCAGTTTCCCGCGCAAGTCTATGTCGGCGCGTTGCGTCTCTTCCGAGGACATCCCGGAGATTTTTCCACCCATCTCCTTCAGTCGGGCGGAGTAGTTCGGCTGAATGTAGTGGTCGGAAAAGTTGATGCTGCCGCCCTGCATGGTGACGCTGTTGATGATAATTGTTTTGGCCACTTCGGGCTGCGGCGCCGCCGTCGCTGCTGCCTGAGGCGCCGCAGGCTGCGGTTGTTCGGGCGTCTTGCCCTCGGCGACTACGATGCCGCTCACGTTGAGGGTGCCGTCGGGATTGACGATCAGGCGGGTGAAATAATCGGTGAGCGCGATGTCGTTGATCTCTACGCGAAGCGGATCGGTTCCGGCCTTGAGGCCCGTGACGGCCAGCGATCCCCATTTTATGAAATCTTCCGAATGCGCCTTATCGATCGTCGCCACATTTGAAAGGGTGGCATCGCCGGAAAACGTGATCCCCATGGGGCGATCCTGATTGACGGCCGCCATAAGATTCCCGCTGGCAGAGAGCGCGCCGCTCGTCATCACGAGGTTCACTTTATCCGTGAAATATGGCTGCAGCGCGGTGAGGTCCATCCCCTTCAGATCGAGACTCAGATTTGCGTACAGAGGCTCGATGCTGACTGTACCGTTCGCCGACAAGACGCCGGTGTTGTTTAATGTGAGGCGAAGCGAGACTTTCCCCCGGCTGTTCCTCGCGGTTGAGAAATTTTCAGCGGACAGGCTGACCGGATCGGCGATGAACGTCGTGGGTTCGGAGGCCGCGCGGTCCTCAACCTTCACGGCGTACCGATCAAGCGCGAGCTTTTTCAGGACAACTAGCCATGGAGTAGCCGGCGGCGCTGTCGGCGGCGGCGGCGCAACCTTCTCCGCCGGTGGAATGGGTGCGACAAGATTGGATAGATTCATCGTGCCGTTGCTGTCTCGGAGGATGGCGACCGTGCCTTTTTGCGTGGAGAGCTCGCCGACGGTGACTGTCCGCTTGATGAGATCGATGTCGGTGTTCTTGATTGACAGCGAGGGAATCTTGAGGAAGTCTTCCTTCTCGCCCTTCTTTTTTAGGCGCAGTCCACTCAGGATTGCCGTGAGACCCGACACCTGGAGCGGCCCCTCCTTCTCTCCTGCGTACCGGTAACCGGTCGTGAGGTGGAGGAGGCCGTCCTCGAGAGTGAACAGCAGCTTCCTGTAATAGGGAGCATACCGCTTGAGGGGAAGGTGATTGATGTCGACGGTGCCTTCTGCCGCGAGAGGCTCAAGAGTTACGGTGCCGGTGTGGGTGAGCGTCTCTCCTCCGTCGGTGGTCAAGGAGGCTTCGATCGCCGTCGCTTTCTGCGGCGTATTGCTCAAATGCCGCACGGCGACATTGACGTTTTCCAAGACCGTGCGAAACGGCGTGTCCGCCGCGGCATCCTCGAGTGTAAACTTTCCGTTGGTCAGGAGGACTTCAACGGCTTCGATACGAAGCGGCGTGCTAGAGGCGGCTTCTTTCGTCTGTGTCTTTTCCGGAACGGCGGCTTTGTTTTCGGGGGCGAGGGAGGCCAGGTTGAGCACCCCATTTCTGTCGCGCCGAATAAACAGCTCCGGCGATTTTACCAGCACGCTTGCGAGGTTGAGTGTTTTGGAGAAGACATCCAGTGAATCGATCGCGACGGCCAGCAACGGCAACCTCATCAGCGCTTCGTTGTCCAGATCGGTCACCGCGAACTGATTTAGGGCCACTTTCCCGGTGATGACAAGTGTCGGGGCTTTTTCCCGATGTTGGACGAACGACAAGGAGAGTGTGCTGTCCAGGCTGCCGGACACGATTTTGAACCGCATCTCCATGGGCACGTACTCTAGATATTTTGGGATCTCG
>Ga0193719_10000582_pt1 | contig 13915 bp, 7 predicted proteins | sample U2a2metaG_FD_160103 | JGI IMG/M metagenome (GOLD analysis project Ga0193719, IMG submission 160103) | Soil microbial communities from a riparian zone of the East river system, Colorado, United States - U2a2 | ecosystem: Environmental > Terrestrial > Soil > Riparian zone | place: USA: East River... | reverse complement strand
CGCATTGCCGGCACTACCAAGAAACTCGGAAAGACCGCGATCGTCGCCGAGTATCTAAAGTCGTGCACGCTCGAGGAGGCGTCGGTCTCGGCGGTGTTTCTCTCGGGGCGACCGTTTCCGGTTTGGGAGGAGACCACTCTGCAGGTGGGAGGATCGCTTTTGTGGCGGATTGTCGCCGCGCTTTCGGGGAAGGCCGAAGTTGAACTTAGTGCCGCCTACCGCCAGCTCGGAGACCTGGGTGCCGTAGCCGGCGCGGTGCTTCCCATTTGCCGCGGTTGCGATTTAAGAGTGCTTCAGGTCGAAAGCAAATTCCGGGAGATCGCCGCGGCACGTGGGCCGGCAGCTAAGTCTGTGCTGGTCCGCGATCTGGTTTCGATGGCCACTCCCCTGGAGGCCAAATATATCGTGAAGATCATGACCGGCGACCTGCGCATCGGCCTGAAAGAGAGCCTGGTGGAGGAAGCGATTGCCAAGGCCTATGGCGGGACCTTACGTGAAGTGCAGCGGGCCAACATGCTGCTGGGCGACATCGGCGAGACTCTGAAACGGGCGGCTGCGGGAAAATTAGGCGATGCCAAGCTGCGGCTGTTCCACCCCCTGGGTTTTATGCTGGCCACCCCGGCGGAGTCGGCGGAGCAAGCTCTCGGCTATTTCCCGGATGCCTTGGTGGAGGACAAGTACGACGGGATCCGCGCCCAGGCGCATTGCTCGGACGGCCAGGTGCGCATCTTCTCGCGTACTCGGGACGAGATTACGGAATCCTTTCCTGAGTTGCCCGAAGCGCTGGCCGGTCTGCCGCAAGACGCGATTCTCGATGGCGAGATCGTAGCTTGGCGCTACGACTGCTCCGAGGGTCTGCCTGAGGGCGGCAGTGAAAACAACCGAGCAAGAAAGGCAGAAGGCCCGGGCTCCTGGGCGGGCCGTGCGCTTCCCTTCAGCGAACTGCAGCAGCGCCTGGGACGCAAGCAAGTCAGCGAAAAGCTGATGCGCCAAGTGCCCGTGGCCTATGTCGCCTTCGATGTGCTCTACGCCGGAGGAGAGTTGCTGCTGGAGCGTTCCCTGCGCGAGCGGGAAAACATCCTCGCCACCCTGCTGGCAGCGCCAAGGAAATCTCCGGCGGTTCCGCAAAGCGCAGCTGGAAGTCAGGCGCGTTTTGCCTTCGGCGACGACCCCAGCGCGTCGAATACTCAAGTGATTCGCGCGCCGGTGTTCCAGGTAGCGACAGCGCAGGAACTCGATCAACTTTTCGAAGCAGCCCAAGCGCGAGGCAACGAGGGATTGATGATCAAAGACCCCGAATCGGCCTATACCCCGGGGCGGCGCGGCAAATCCTGGCTGAAGCTCAAGCGCGAACTGGCCACGCTGGATGTAGTGGTGACAGCGGTCGAGTATGGTCACGGCAAACGCATCGCCGTGTTGAGCGATTACACCTTCGCGGTGCGCGATGGAGAAATCCTGGCAAACATCGGCAAAGCCTACTCGGGGCTTACGGACGCTGAAATTGCCGAGATGACCCGATGGTTCCTGGAACACACGGTGGAAGATCAGGGCTTCCGCCTGATCGTCGAGCCCAAGATCGTCCTGGAAGTGGCGTTCAACAACATGATGCGCTCTGACCGCCACCAGAGCGGGTACGCGCTACGGTTCCCCCGGATCGTTCGCCTGCGGCCGGACAAGCTGCCGGAGGAAGCGGACACGATTGAGCGGGCGAGGGAGATCTACGAGAAGCAGAAGAACTGAAAATTGTCGGATCGAATTGACGAATCTAAAAAAGCTAAACACTTCACCCCTCGAGGCGCAGGGGTCCTTAAATCGCAAATCCAAAAAGGGCTTGCCAACTCTCTGTAACGCTTAATTCTCTTAATGCTTATGGTAATGCTGTTCTTCCGCGACCGGAATCACGCACCCATGGGCCACTTCGCAGACCGCGTTCTCGAACTGAATCGTGGTGTGGGCGATATGAAACTCTTCCTGCAGGCATTCCTTCACGTCGCGCAGGATGCGTTCGCTAACCGAGGGCGGAATATCAGCAATAGAAATGTGGCAGGAAAGCGCGCGCGTCTCCGATCCAATATTCCAGACGTGCAGGTCGTGCACATCGTTCACACCGTCGATCTCGCGCATGGCGGCTTCGACCTGCTCGAGTTTGATACCGCGCGGCGTGCCTTCGAGCAGGATGTTGAGAGTCTCGCGTACGATGCCGAATCCTGACCAGAGGATGAGGACACCAATCGCCACGGAAAGCACGGGATCAATCCAGTACTTGCCCGTGGCCATGATGGCCCAGCCGCCTACGATGACCGTCCCGGTAGAAAGCGTGTCGCCGATTTCGTGCAGCAGCGCGCTGCGAATGTTGACGTCGCGACCAGCCCGGTAGAGCAGCAACGCGATTATCCCGTTCATCACCACGCCGGCGGCGGCTACGCCGATCATTACACCGGCCTGTACCTGCTGCGGGTTCTGAAGCCGGCGGAACGCTTCATAGAAAATGAAGCCCGAGACCGCAACCAGTGAAACGGCATTGACTAGGGCAGCCAGCACACCGGCCCGATGATAGCCGTAAGTCTTGGTCGAACTGGGCGGGCGGCCCTGCAGGTAAACCGCAGTCAGAGAGAGCAGCAGGGCAAAAAAGTCCGACAGATTGTGTCCTGCCTCGGACAGAAGAGCCAGGGAGTGGGCGCGAATACCGGCCACCACCAGCAGCACAATGTAGGCGGCGGTTACGACGAGCGAAGCCCGCAGGACCCGCGAGGTCCTTTCGCCTCCGCCGTGGCTGGCGTGCATGTGCATTCATCCAGTCTAAGACGATAGAGAGCAGGCTTCAAGACAATGCCTCGGCTCGCGTCTCTGCTGCTAATCAGAAGTCGCTGTCTCTTGGCGTTTCTGACCTCCGAACCAGTCGTAGCCAGGGTTGGTTGCAGCTTCTGGGCTGAATGATTTGGTCGGTCCTCCAGGTTCAACCGAGCCAGAGGACCGTTCTTGGACTCCACGCCTTCATCGGGGGCCGCCGTCTTGTTTTCTCGGCTTTCTTGGGAACGTCGGCTAGCGAATGGCCCTGGTTCTGCGAGTCCAGTGCCGGCGCCTGCTGCCTACCAGGATCGCAAGTTACGTGCCACGCCGAGCAAAACAGGCCATGCACTACAATGCTCAGTCACCGCCGGCCGCGGGCCCCTGTCGGATAGAGGAGACGGCGACGGCGAGACGCGCCGTGCGTTGTCTGGGGCGAGAGCGATTATGGCCGTTCGAGAACAGAACTTCTGGCTCACCACCGCCGAGATGCCGCAAATCGCTCCTGCTCATCCGTGGCCCGAGCGGGTCGACGTAGCGGTGATCGGAGCCGGGCTCACCGGCCTGTCGGCGGCGCGGACGTTGGCCAAAGGCGGAGCCACGGTTGCCGTGCTGGAGTCAGAAAGGGTCGGATGGGGTGCCAGTTCGCGCAATGGCGGCATGGTGCTCACCGGGCTCAAACTGGGCGTGAACAAACTGGTCGCGAGGTACGGCCGCGAGCGCACGCAGCGCATGTATGCCGCCTCGGTGGCGTCGCTGGATTGCGTCGAGCAACTGGTCCGCGAGGAGAACATCGAGTGCGATTTTTGCCGCTGCGGGCATCTCGAAGTTGCCTGCAAGCAAAAGCATTTCGACGACTACGCCCGCCAGGCGGAAGTGATCGCTCGCGAGTTTAACCACCAATTGCGCATCGTGCCGCGTGGGGAATTGCAATCCGAAATCGGATCTTCGATCTACTACGGAGGCCTGGTGGATGAAGTCAGCGCCGGTCTCAATCCGGCGAAATACGTGGCCGGACTGGCGAGCGTAACGGCAAAAGCGGGCGCCATGATCTTTGAGGGAACGAGAGTGGAAAGGATCGAGCGCGAAGCGCGACGAGGGGCGCAAGGTTGGCGAGTGTCGACATCTCGCGGCTTGATCTCGGCTCGCGATGTGTTTGTCGGCACCAGCGGCTATACCGGCGCGGCGACTCCCGCGCTGCGCAAGAAGATCATTCCCATAGGCTCCTACATCATCACTACGGAAGTCCTGCCGGAAGCGCAGGCGCATGAGTTAAGCCCCCGCAATCGCATGATTTACGACTCCAAGAATTATCTCTATTACTACCGCCTCACTCCCGATAATCGCCTGCTCTTTGGCGGGCGGGCAGCGTTTTTCCCTGAAACCGCGGATTCAATCCGCAAAAGCGCGGAAATCCTGCGCCTGGGAATGATCGGCGTCTATCCGCAGCTGCGCCATGTGCAGGTCGAATACGTTTGGGGCGGAACGCTGGACTTCGCTTTCGACCTCATTCCGCATGCCGGCCAGATGGATGGCGTTCACTACGCGGTTGGATACGCCGGCCACGGCGTCGCCATGTCGACCTGGCAGGGCCAGAAGATGGCGGAGGCGATCGCCGGCGAGAAGCCAGAGAATCCGTTTGTGGACATTCCGTTTCCCGGCGCCCCGCTCGGGTTGTATAGCGGGAAGCCCTGGTTCCTGCCGTTCGCCGGGGCTTGGTTCAAATTCCTGGATTGGGTCAGTTGACAGGGCCCATGAAAGAATGGTTTCGGGGGTACATGTGGTTTACTGGTTTCTACTGGAATTGAGGGATGGCGGCGGGGTCGCAACCCAGTCTCGACGCTACCTAAAATTGGAATTTCTTCTCCACCAACTTCAATCCAAAATGGGAGGCCAAAGTGATTGCACGAATTTGGCACGGGTACACGAGTCCCGAAAACGCCGATGCCTATGAAGCCATGCTCAAGCCTGAGGTCCTGCCCGGAATCAGCCGCGTGGAGGGATATCGTGGAAGCTATTTCCTGCGGCGTGAGCACGCCTCAGAAGTGGAATTTGTCACCATCCTGCTGTGGGAATCGCTGGAGGCGATCCGTAATTTTGCCGGGCCGAATTATGAAGTAGCGGTTGTTCCTGCGGAGCGGCGGAGGGTGCTGTCCCGGTTTGATGAGTGCGCTAGCCACTACGACGTGATTCTCAGTCCGCCAGGGAGTTGACACGGCCGGAGAGCGTGTCCCATACACTGCTAACCGCTGAAAGCACTGCTTTTGAAACCGTTGGCCCTCTGCACAAAAGTTCGGAAAATCGTCCTCCTGGGGCCGACCATCACTTTTCGTGATCTCGTTGTTCCATTCAGTCTTTTACTTGGACGGCCATCGCTTCCTCCAATTCAGAGATAAAGGGGGCCCCGAGAGAGATCGTGGGATTTCTCACGGAGCCCCTTTTCCCGAGGGTAGGCTCATGAGGTGCCTGCCGCCGCCCTCGGGCTGTTTGCCCTGCGCTTACTGCTTTCCTTACCAGGTGAACCCGAAAATCTACTTATTCCTGCTAGGGTCATCATCTGGATTGATGTAATTAAACTGCAGGGGTGAACTTCCGTGGACCTGCACTACGGCCTCGCCGCAGGCCATCGCGAAGTGGTGCATCTCAGGGTCGAGAAAGGCAAAACTGCCGGCCGTGAAGGCGGCCATTTTGTGCTGATTAAAGACATCTCCCATCCCAACTTTGAATGTTCCTGAGATGACCGTGACGTTTTCTCGCAGGGGATGGAAATGAGGTGCAATCCGGTATCCGTCGGGCATCTTCAGACGCACCGTATAGTCACCGTGAGACGCACTCGGATCGCCCTCAAGCACGGCGAATTGCGCGCCCGGCGCTATGAAAGGCGGCGGCGGACCCCACGGAATGGTATCTGGTGTGAATGCGTGTCTTTCGTGAGAACCGGGCTGTGCGGCAATCGTAAGGAACCGGCCCGCGCAACAGACCAATGCGACTAACGCGAGCGCGACGTAAAGGTTTCGTTTCATGAATTCTGCCTCCGCTGTTGATCTTGATCGGGAGTATCATCGCTTGCCGCGGGGGGCCTTCCAATGAAGTGGGGATAAACTTTGTACATCTTTCGTGTATCGTCGCAAGTTACTGAATCTTATAGGATAATGGCAAGCTGAGAATTCTGTGCAGCATTCAACACAAGCAGTTCGCGAAGTGGAACTCGATCTCGGGCGCTACGAACTTCGCCGCTTTGGGCGACGGATTAAGCTCGAGAAGAAGCCTATGGAACTGCTGATTTTCCTGGTCGGGCGCCGAGAACAAATGGTGTCGCGCGAAGACATTGTCAAGAAACTATGGCATTCGGATCTGTTTATCGACACCGACAGGAACGTCAACAACATTGTGCGGAAAGTGCGGACCGCTCTGGGTGACAACTCCCTCAAACCGCGCTTTATAGAAACCGTAGTTGGTAAAGGGTACCGCTTCATCGGACCGGTCCGGGTGATCGACGCCCAATATCCTCGCTCTAATCTCGGACAAGATTCTGCGCGCGCCGTCAAACGGGAGAATGCGAGCGAGTGGGGTGAGCGCTCGTCCCTTGCGGTGTTGCCGTTATTAGTTCTGGGGAAGGCCATGGACGACCATGGCCTGAGTCTGGGGTTTGCAGATGCAATGGTTTCGCGTCTTGGAAATCTGCAAGGTGTGGACGTGCTGCCGACCTCGCTGATACTGAACCTGCCTCTCGAAGCAACCCCTTCGGACATCGCTTCGCGCCTGGGCATCCGTTTTGTGGTCCATGGCGCCATTCAGATGTCAAAAGGGCAATGGCGTCTCTCCCTAGAGATGTTTGACGCACATTTGCAGAGCCCTTGCTTCTCGAGGAAATGCGATTTAGACGTGAACCGGCGGTCCAGCCTCGAGAGCGACATTGCGAAACAGATTGCGGGGGCATTGAAGAGGCCGTTGGGTTCAGCGACGGTCCAGCAAAGCCCACGCTACAGCAGGGACCCGTTGGCTTATGCGGAATTCATGCGAGGCTACCGGCTTAGCGCCTCCGGCGATGCGTCCATGTTGGACAAAGCGAGCCAACATCTGACTAACGCTGTGACTCGAGACCCTGCTTTTGCCCTCGCCCACGCTACCCTTTCGTTCGCGCATACGACTCGCCATTTCGAATTCGACCCAGCCAGCTTGTGGCTTGAAAAGGCTGAATTCCATTGCCGGCGCGCACTTGACATAAACTCGAGCCTTCCCGAAGGATACGTTGCCCGCGCTTTTCTGCAGTGGGGACCATCGAAAAACTTCCAGCATCTGGAAGCCATTGCCGATCTCAAGCGCGCCCTCACCCTGCAGAACAACTTGCCCCATGCTTATAACCGTCTTGGGACCATCCTGGCACATATCGGACTGCTCGAGCACGCTCGTGAAATGTACGAAAGGGGACGGCCTTTCAATCCCCAAAAAGCCGTGAGTCCAAGCATCGTGCAAGTCTATGTCTGGAGTCGAGAATACGAACTGGCGCGGGAGAAGATTGAAGCATGGCGAGGGGAAAACCCAGGCAACAAGTACGCGATCTATTTTGCTCCGCAGCCAGCGATGATGACAGGGAATTGGAAAGAGGCAAAAGAACTACTCGATGGAGCCCTGCAACTCTTGCCCGAGGAACCGCTCATTATCAGCTTGCAGGGTGTCCTTTACGCCTTGACGGGGAAAGGCGAACAGGCGCTCGAGTGCATGAGCAGGGCTTGTGCGAGTCCAAAATCCTTTGGGCACGCGCACCATACCTATTATCAGATTGCTTGTATTCTTGCCCTGATCGGGCGACGCGCAACGGCGTTTGAGTGGCTTGAGCGAAGCGTCGGTACGGGATTCGGGTGCTGGCCTTTTTTCCTGAAAGACCCTTGTCTCCAGAGTTTACGGGGCCTTCCCGAGTTCGAACTCCTGGTCAGCGCTCTACAAGCCAAGTATCCCGACCATCTGGGGTTGCTGTAGTTTGGCGGCGCAGCTGAACGAATCGGGGAAAACAATATCAGGCAAGCCGCGGCCATTGGGGGCTCTGCTGCTAGTTCGCGGGTGGAATCGTCGGCCAACCGAAAGCTATCCGGCTTCCACGGCGGGATTAGTCCTGAAGACGGCCAACGAGTAGGATTCCTCGCAACGCCGTTCACGAGGGCGCATCCGGCTCCAGGCCGATGTGATCGTTCGCCGCATCGCGAAAACGCTGTTTGCACCCAAGGTATCGCTCCGTCGTCTGAATTGAAACGTGACCGAGCAGGAACTGAATCTGGTCTAGTTCACCTCCTGCCTGGTGGCACAGTCGCGCACAGGTTCTTCTTAAATCGCGCGGTGCTGAGCTGCCACCGATGGCAGACCACAGCTTTCGCGTTGGCTTTCACAATTGCCGGGTCGGCAGTTGTTACTTGACCCTCACCGGGAGCATATGTACCGTGTGCGGTTGTACTCCATCACTCCGGAAAGAGAGCATTAGCCCTAAAAGGGAGAGTGGTCTAGTATTGCGGTTTGCATGAGCCTCATTTTGAACGTTTGGGCGGCCTTCTCCACCACACTTTTTCTCCGTATCTTCCGCATCGGACTGATGTTGTTGTTCCCTCCTGTTCTGTGGCTCACCACGCCAGCATATTGCAGTGATGGCAGCACGGCCGAAGCCCATTGGGTTGGCTCCTGGGCTGCTGCTCAACAACTTGTTGAGCCGGGCAATGCGCTAAGTGCAGACGACCTCCGCGATGCCACGCTGCGCCAGATCGTGCATTTGTCTATCGGCGGGAGCGAAATTCGACTACGGCTTTCGAATCGTTTTGGAACTACTCCACTGCATCTGACAACTGTGCACATCGCCAGATCACTCTCTCCTGATCCTGATTCCGGCAGGACCGTGCCTGGCACCGACGAACCCCTCACGTTCTCTGGTTTTCGGGATGTCACAATTCCTCCGCACGCCGACTACATTTCTGACCCAGTCTCGTTTACGCTAAATGCACTCTCCGATCTGGCGATCACGCTCCACATCGATGGATCGCCGAACGAACAAACCGGCCATCCCGGTTCGCGGGCTACTTCATACCTCACGCACGGAGACTTGGTTTCCGCACGTGAACTTCCGGGCGCTAAGACATGTGAGCACTGGTACTTCATTGCCGGAATTGACGTTGCTGCTCCGCCCCAAGCGAGTGCTGTCGTAATCCTTGGCGACTCGATCACCGATGGGCATGGCGCCACAACCAACGGTAATGATCGGTGGACTGACATTCTGGCACGGCGCTTGCAATCCCAACCAACCACACGCAACGTAGCCGTTCTCAATCAGGGAATCGGGGGGAACTATCTGCTCACTGATGGCTTGGGACCGAATGCATTAGCCCGTTTCGACCATGATGTGATTGCCCAGCCAGCGGTCCGCTATCTCATTATTCTTGAAGGAATTAACGATATTGGTATGCTCGCGCGGAAGGGCGGGGTTCCCCGCCCAGAGCACGATGGGCTGGTTCACCGAATCATCGGCGCGTATCAACAGATGCTCCCGCGCGCTCACACCCATAACATCAAGGTCCTGGGCGCGACCATAATGCCCTTCGTTGGATCAAGCTACTATCATCCCGATCCCGCCAGCGAAGCAGATCGGCAGGCCATTAATGAATGGATCCGGACTCCCGGACACTTCGATACGGTGATCGATTTCGACCAGATCACCCGCGATCCAGCGCATCCTGAGCGCCTGTTCCCAGCCTTTGATTCTGGCGATCACCTTCATCCGTCGCCCGCCGGCTACGCCGCAATGGCGGAGGGCGTGCTGCTCTCGTTATTTGTACCCCCTGCAGAACCAGCTCCGAAGATGGCGATTACCTTCGATGATCTGCCGGCGCACGGCCCGCTGCCTCCGGGAGAGACACGAATGGATGTGGTCTCAAAGATTGTTGCGGCACTGCGGGACGCTACTCTGCCGCCAACCTATGGCTTCGTCAATGGAGTACGCGTCGAAGAGCAACCCGCTGATGCTGCGGTGCTGAAGATATGGCACTCGGCGGGAAATCCCTTGGCGAACCATGGCTGGTCCCATATGAACTTGAATCAACATTCCCTGGAAGAGTTCGAGCAGGATGTTGTTCGCGACGAGCCTGTGTGGGCGTCGTTAATGAACCATGAAGACTGGCGCTGGTTCCGGTACCCGTTCCTGGCAGAGGGAGATTCGTCTGAGAAAAAATCCGCCTTTCGCGATTTTCTTCGAGAACATGGCTACAGGATCGCGGCGGTGACGATGAGCTTCGGTGACTATCTATGGAATGACCCCTACGCTCGGTGCAAAGCAAAGGGTGACACGTCAACAATGGAAATGCTGGAAAAGAGCTATCTGTCCGCAGCCAGTGAGAGCGTCGATTACGATCGGAGCATCTCGCACACTCTGTATCAGCGCGATATTCCTTACGTGCTGCTCATGCATGTAGGCGCATTTGACGCCGAGATGCTGCCCCGCTTGCTGCAACTCTATCGCGATAAAGGCTTCGAATTCATAACTCTCCCAGAAGCAGAACGCGACGAATTCTATCGCGGCGCGACTGACCTCGATCGTCCACCTGGCGCCGAAACACTCGAAGGGGCAATGAGCGCTCGTGATTTACCGTTGCCGCCCCGCACGGATTTTGCTAAGCAACTTGATTCTCTCTGCCGTTAGCGAGCACGCTACTAAAGGGGGCGAGGTGGTGCGACGTACCTGTACGTACACCAGGGGAGGCAACGACCCGAAGGTCATGCGGGTTCATTTTCCAGACCGGAAAAGCGGAACCGTAGCCAGCGTCAAAGACCTGCGCCTGGCGCATGGTCCCGACGAAGATATCCAATCAGCGTCGCTCCTGATGACCTCCAGTCTTCACCCGCGATATCGGCATGCAGGATTTATGCACTCAGCGTGAAGTGGCCGTGACCGCTCCTCGGGAGACTGCGGCTTGGAGGTTAGCGTTCCAGAGATAGACATTGTGAACAGGCCATCCCGTAAATTAATTTGGACCGCACATGGCGCATTGCGTGCGATCAAGTTCGCGCGAAGGCGATTTTCGCTCGTGAGCGGGATCCCGAACTCTTTGCGAAAAACGGTGAAGTACTAACCTCCGATGCCAAACCGAGCGGACAACACCCGAATCGCAGAGCAACATGGTGCGAGATGCCGCGAATTTGGCTACTGCACCAGTTCCTGAGTCATCACAGCTCCGCCCATGGATGCCAGAACCGCGGTGACCTTCACTACTTTGTGCGTTTCTCCAGCAATCCAAAGAGTCTTCTTATCCGCTCCTCCATCCGCGGACGAGATCTCGACCCGAAACGCATTGAACGTGCCGGCAGGTACTTTAACTTCTTCCTTGCCGGCCACGGACAGTTGCAGCAATTTCACCTTCTGTGTTTGGGCATCGAAGTTGCGGAAAGTCGTACTGTAGCCCTCTGCCAGGGGAAGGCAGGCAATGACCTGATCCGAACCGGCAGCGTCCGCAAACAGAGGGCCGCCTAGATCAACCGCGATCGGACGGTCTTGCCCATTCATGCTCATCTTGCCCGCAGCTTTATTCCCGGCAAAATCGAGATCGATGGCAACCGGTCCCTGCTTGATGCTTCTCTTCAGCAGGAGCAGGCTCCCTTTCTCCAGCGTCGCCGTGTCGGTCGCGGCGCCTTGTGGCGTGTCCGTCTGATCGATCGCGGTCCAGGAGCCTGCGCCATCCTGGACGGTGGTGGAGAGCTTCATATTCATCTGCTGGCCACCCATCTCGATCTTTACCTGATAGTTGTAAGTGCCCGCCTGCAGATCTATGGCAGGCTTGGGAGCGCTGATGCTTCCGGCATCGATCTTCTGCGCAAGGACGACCGTCTTCGGGTCCACGGTAATTTCCTTCAGGCGCGCAACCTCCTCGGCCGTACCGCCCTCTTGATACTTTCCTCCCAAGTGCTGGGCAAAGAATTTTTCCGACGCCATGAACAGCGCCAGATTGTTAATCGGCCGGGCAAACCCGTGCCCTTCGTCCGGTGCGAGGATGTACTCCACCGGGAACCCGCGGTCGCGTAACGCAATCACGATCTGTTCCGCCTCACGCCGGTTTACGCGAGGATCGTTTGCTCCCTGCGCTACCAGCAGAGGCGTCTTGATCTTGTCGGCGGAATTCAACGGCGATTCTTCCATCAGTTGAGTCTTGCCTTCCGGTGTATTCGGGTCCCCCATGCGTTTGTAAAACATCTTGCGGATGGGTTCCCAGTAAGGCGGAATCGAATCCAGAAGCGTTATGAGATTCGAAGGCCCCACGATGTCCACCGCCGCGGCATATAGATCAGGAGTGAAGGTAACGCCCGCCAAGGTTGCATAGCCGCCATACGAACCTCCGATAATACCCACGCGTTTGGGATCGGAGATGCCTTGCGCAACCAGGTACCGCACGCCCCAGGTCAAATCGTGCTGCATTTTGCGGCCCCACTCCAGGTTGCCGGCGTCCAAAAACTTCCTACCATATCCAGTCGAGCCGCGGAAGTTGGGCTGGAGTACTGCGTAGCCTCGATTGGCGAAGAACTGCGCCAACGCGTTGTACCCCCACTGATCGCGGCCCCAGGGACCGCCGTGTGGAAGGATTAAAGTGGGCAGATTTTTCTCGGGAACTCCCTTCGGTAGGGTGAGGTAGGCCGGAATCTCCAAACCGTCGGAAGATCTGTAGGTGACGGGCTTCATGTGGGCCAGGTCTGCTCGCGGAAGCTTCTCGCGCACCTTGTATTGCGGCGTCAGGACATGCGTCTTGCGGTCGAAGAGCATCGTCTCGCCCGGCTCTGTGTCGCTTACTGCCGTGACCAGCCAGACTTCTTCGTCCTTGGTGCGCGAAACCACCAAGATTTCATGGTCCGGGAACTTGTGCTCAATCCAGTGGACGTCATCGCCGAACTCCTTGTTTTTGTAGTAAGTCTTTACCCGGGCAGCGGTATACCAGGTTTCCACAAGTTCGTCGTTTGATTCAGAAAAAAGGGCGCCTCCAAAGTCGACCTTGCCCAGCGGATCCGATTCCACCATCTCGGTTTTGCTCGTCTGCGGATCGAACAGCACCAGCGAGGTCAAATCGGTGCCCTTGTTGGTTTCGATGTAGACGCGCTGGTTTCCCGGCTGAAAGTGCAAAGGTTGGCATGTCTCAAACACGGAGCAGGAATACACTTTGCTGAATCCATCCGCGTCGACGCGGAGCATCTCCGTGTCGCCGTTTTCCGCGCTGCGGGTCGCCATACGCAGCTGTCCCTTTAGGTCGAACACCCAGCCGGTAATGCGCTCGGTGTTCTTGCGGATCAGCGTCTTCCCTCCCGTGGAAATCTTCAGCCGATAGAGGTCATGCCAAGCCTTATCCCGGTCATTGAGACCGATGTAGACGATATCCGGGTCGCTCTTCGGCACCTCGAATATCTCCACGCGCACACCTTTCAATCCGGTCAGATCACGCGAGGGCGGCGCATCCGCTGCTGCGGCGGGTTTCGCAGAAGGATCGACCGCATAAACATTGAAGTTCTCATCTCCGTCGTTATCCTTCGCATAAAGGATGTACTTGCTGTCTCGCGTCCAGAAATATCCGGCGACCGGCCGTTTGGTCTCCGTGGTAAGCAGGCGCGCAGCGCTGAACGGTTCATCCACTGCCTTCACATAAACATTGCGAGTGTCTTTCCAGGGTTTTAGAAAGGCGATGTACTTGCCATCGGGAGAAAGCTGCGCGGCCGCAATTTCTGGATTGCCAAAGATTACATCGCGATCAATGAGCTGTGGCGGACCACTCGTTTTGTCTGCGGCGGTGGCGAGGGACGCAAGCAGGAAAATACCCACGAAGACGAATCGGAGTTTCATATGCGGCAGTTCCTTTCTGTTGACACTGGGAACGCGAGTGGACGATGAACAAAGGACAGCGACATTCTCCTCCCAGGCTGGTTGGAGGTGCAAGCGAGTGTCGACATTGCACAGCTTGCCCGGCGAAGACTCTGCTCAATGAGGGCAAAGGCGAAGCTCGCGCTATCTAGGTTGAAGCACTCTTTTTTGTGCCAGGCGGAGCCCCACCTTCGGTGTAGTCGCCAAACCGAATGTATGGTCCGCCGCCTCGTCGCAAGCAAAAAATGAAAGTGACAGGAT
>Ga0193719_10000578_pt1 | contig 13951 bp, 13 predicted proteins | sample U2a2metaG_FD_160103 | JGI IMG/M metagenome (GOLD analysis project Ga0193719, IMG submission 160103) | Soil microbial communities from a riparian zone of the East river system, Colorado, United States - U2a2 | ecosystem: Environmental > Terrestrial > Soil > Riparian zone | place: USA: East... | reverse complement strand
CCACACGTTGAGCGTCATGATCGTCCCGAACATCGCCCCCACGTGGATGTACGCGGCCCTGCCGCTGAAAACATGGGCTAGGCCCCAGGCGATCGCGGCCGTCATGCTGAGAGAAAATAGCGCAAAGCCGGAAGCCGACTTGCCCAGGGGCGACCGCACCGCCACGTCATAAGCAACCCAACCCAAGACCAGCACCCCCAAGCCGACTGCGATACCACTCGCCAGGGAAATGTCCGCCACGTCGGTATCAATCAGTCCTCCGCCAAAATAATAAAGAAGGAACATCAGCACCATCCCGCTCAGCCACGTCATTGCTGCTTCCCAGCGGAACCAGTGGACTTGCTCCGGCTCGACCCCCAGCGATTTCTGTCTTTCGACGGTATAAAAGCCGCCGCTATGGACCATCCACAGCGCCGGAGCCTTCTTATCTTCGGTGGCTTTGCTGACCGCTTCAAGTTTGCCGAATTGGCCGTCCAGCCAGGTGAAATAATAGGTTTGTCCGACCCACATGATTCCAGCAAAAACGTGGAACCACCGCACCCCAAGATGAAGCCATTCTCGGATTGAAGAAGTCACCTGATCAGCTTCCCCGGTAAGTTGTGTATCCGTTCGGGCTCAGCAGCAACGGAATGTGGATATGAGATTCGCCGTCCCGCACCCGAAACGCGATCTCCACGAACGGATACAACCCATCCACGTTCTCTGCCGCGAAATAATTTGCCGTGTCAAACGTCAAGCGGTAAAGCCCAGCTTGCAGGAGTTTTTCGTCCAACAGCAGTTGAGAGCAGCGTCCGTCCTGATCCGTGCGCGACGAGGCCAGCGGCCGCCAGTCGCCGGATGCCTCCCGCCGCTCCAGACGTACCGGCAGGTCCTTCGCCGGCTTGCCCCGGGCGGTGTCCAGAACGTGGGTTGAAATGCGGTTCATTGCGAGAGCCATTTCTTCAGCCGTATATGCGTGATCAGGAGCTGCTGCTTCGCTGCTTCTTGAAGTTCGGTTGCCGGGTCATTCCGCAGCCGGCGCCGCAGAATTTCCAGAATCTCCGGCCCGGATTTGCCCGTGGCGCACACGATAAAGATATGGCCGAATCGGCGTTCGTATTCGTCATTGGCTCGTGCCAGATCGATCTTAACCATCTCCCCGGCAGCTGCGACGCTCTGTTGCTCCTGTTTCGACCACGCCGAAGACTGAGCCGGCGCGGGTTGGGAAGCCCGCGATTCGCCAATCCGCGGATGGCCGCGGAACGCTTCCCTCCAATCTGCTGTAGCCAGATTACGCCATGTTTCGTCGGACGCAGCTAGCAGAGAAGCTTCGTCCGAAAATGGTCGTCGCGCCGCCATCCCGGCAGCCCAGGCGGTTGAGCCACAACATGGCAGAATGTCTTTCGCCGCGTCCGTCGGCCGAAGCCGGTTCCAGCGGGCCAGGGTTTCGCTCATGCCGCGGGCGCGCCCGCGCCCAGCTTTGCCAGAAATTCCGCGACCAGATTGCCCGCCACCACGGTCCGATATTTTGCGGTGGATCGAATATCATCGATCGGCCTGATCTCCGCTGCCGCCGTTTTCCTTGCCAACGCCAGCAGCGACGCATCAATCTGTTTTCCCTTGACTAGCCGCTCGGTCTCCGCCAGACGAAGCGGAACCGGCGCAACGCTTCCGAGCGCGATGCGGACATCTTCCACTACGCCATCCGCCGTCCGACCGAGCGCCGCCATGCACACCTTGGAAATGGCCTGCGCGTTGCGAGCTCCCACTTTGCGGGTGTACGAAATGTATCCGGCAAACTGCCGGGGAAGGCAGATGGCGCGAATGAGCTCATCGGACGCCAGTTTCGTTTTCTTGTAATCCGTGTGGAAGTTCCGGTACGACAACCGGCGCTCGCCGCGCACCGAGACCAAAATGAGTTCGGCGTCATAGGCGAGCAAGGCAGGCAGGGAATCGGCCGCCGGCGATGCGTTCGCAATGTTGCCCCCCACCGTCCCCCGGTTCTGGTTGGCCATTCCCCCCGTCCAGCCCGCGGCACGCGCCAATAAAAAGAACTCGCGCCTCACGAGCGGGTGTTCGCGCAGATCGGTATAGGTGCAACCAGCGCCAATCCGAATTTCGGCGGGAAGGACTTCAATGCCCCGGAGCTCCGGCAGGTTCCAGATGCTGACCAGCTTTCGCAGCGGAAGGGTTCCTGCCGCGTACTGCACCATCACATCCGTGCCGCCGGCGACGGGCAGCCATGCACCCGGCTCCTCCGCCAGAAGCGCGACGACCGCCTGCAAGCTGGGTGGCGCAACCAGGGTGTAGTCGGAAGGATCGGATCTCATGGCGTGGCCATACCCCTGCGTCGCGCCGCTTCTGCCACGGCTTCAAAGATCTGCATGTAGCCGGTGCAGCGGCAAAGATTTCCGGAAAGCCCTTCGCGAATTTCTTCCCTCGTCGGTTGTGGCTTCTTATGCAGCAGGTGAGCGGCCGCAAGGATCATTCCCGGCGTGCAGATGCCGCACTGCGCGCCTCCGCATTGCAGGAAGGCCTGCTGCAGATCGTTCAGTTCGCTGCCCGCGGCCAGTCCTTCGATGGTGACGATATTCGCGTCTCTTGCCTGGAGAACAGGCACCAGGCAGCTATTCACCAGCGCACCCTCCATCAATACCGAGCACGAGCCGCACTCGCCTTCCCCGCATCCCTCTTTTGTGCCGGTCAATCCCAGACGATCTCGCAACGTGTCCAGCAATCTTTCCATGGGATAAACGTGCACGGTCCTGCGCTCACCATTGACATGCAATGAAAGCTCGCACGGAGTGGGACGCTCGAGTGGCCCGGTCATCGCTCTCCACCGGCGGGCTGAGGCTCGCTCTGCCGTCCGGAATCGGACAGGAGAGCTTCCAAAATATCTTCCGGAAGCAGCGGGATCGAATTGAATCGAAGCTTGAGCGCGCCTTCCATGGCGTTCACAATCGCAGGAGCCGGACCATCCATGGGAAGCTCGCCGATGCCCTTCGCCCCAAACGCGCCGTGAATGTTTCCCAGTTCCTCGAAGAAAACCCGGATCGGCGGCAGGTCGGCTGAGGTGGGCATGATGTAGTTGGTCATCTGGCAGTTTTGCATGCGCCCATTTTGCCAAACCACTTTCTCGTACAGCGTATATCCGATGGCTTGCGCGACGCCACCGGCGATTTGCCCGCGGGCCAAAACCGGATGCAGGACCCTGCCCACTTCCTGAAGCGCCACGAAGTCGTCCACGGACACCCTGTAGGTGGTTAAATCAACCGTCACTTCGGCGACATAGACCGCCCAGGCAAAGGCCGCATAGGCCTCACCGCGGTACCGTGCGTCATCCCAGAAAACATCGTTCGGCGCTTCGTAGCGTGCCCACGACCGGAAGCGTCCATGTGCCGCCACCTGCTTTCGGCAGGCGTCGCCGAATTCTGCCGCAGAGTACGACCCGTCCAGCAGGCCACTGCCCGCCAGGGTCTGCCTGATGCCCAACGCAGCCGACTGCACCAGCTTTCCCACCACCATGACGGTGCGCGATGCGACGGTAGGACCACTGTTCGGCACTTCGTTCGTATCCGCCTGCACAATTTCTACCTTCTCGTAGGGCAGGTCGAGGGTCTCCGCCGCGATCTGGCAAAGAACAGTTTTCGTCCCCTGGCCAAATTCCGTGCTCGAAACCAGCACCTGCACCTTGCCGTCGGCGCAGCCCTCTACGCCAACCACCGAACTCAAATTGCGCTCTCCTGATCCGGTAAAACCAGCGCCATGCAAAAAGGCCGCGATGCCCATGCCCTTCCGGCTCGTTCCAGCCCTGTTTTCTTTCGCGAAGAGTTCTCGCTTGGCCCGATAGTCGGAGAGTTCCAGCGCCCGGTTGAGAAGTTTGTCCAGGTCAATCGGATCGCGCACGATCTGTTCCGTGGTCGTCGCCTGGCCGGGCCTGAGAAAATTACGGCGGCGCACCTCAGCCGCCGAAAGCCCCACCACCTGCGCAATGCGATCCATGTGCCGCTCCAGGGCAAACAAACTCTGCGGCGCGCCGAAGCCGCGGAATGCTCCGTGGGGCGGAACATTGGTGGCCACGGCCTTCGCAGAAATTCGAACGCTGGGCCAGTAGTAAGCGCCTCCGGCGTGAATGGCGCCGCGCGAAAGCACCACGGGAGAAAGCGTCGTGTAAGCTCCGCCATCAATCGTAAATTCGATTTCGCCACCCAGAATCTTTCCGTCTCGGCTCACGGCGGTACGGTGACGGGTTCGCGAGGGATGCCGCTTGGTGGTGGCCGCCATGTCCTCCATGCGGTCATAAACAATCTTCACCGGCCGTCCACTTTTGATTGCCAGCAGTGCGGCATGCGCCGCGATCATGGAGGGATATTCTTCCTTGCCCCCGAAGGCCCCTCCCGTTTCCGCTTGCACGACCCGAACTTTGTCCTCTGTCAGGTTGCACAATGCCATCAGCGCCTTGTGTATGTAGTAAGGACACTGCAGCGAGCCCCACACGGTAATGCCCTGCTGCGGATCGAAAGCCGCGATGATGCCGTTGTTTTCGATATAAAGCTGTTCCTGGGCACCGGTCGCGTATTCGCCTTCGACGATGTAATCGGCTTTCTCCCAAACCCCGTCGACATCGCCTTTTTCTATCAAATAAGTCTTGAAGGTGTTGTCCGTTCCCCAAATGATTTCGGAATGGCTCTCACTCTCTTCAATGGTGAACACCCCGGGGAGCGGATCGTATTCCATCGAGACCGCCGCCACAGCTTTAGGGAGAAGGTGCCGGTCAGCATGAGCCAACAGCAGGATCGGTTCCTCTGGATGGTTGACGGCGCCGTGCGCCAGACAGGGCTGATCGTTTGCCATCAGCGCGATGCGATTCTTCCCAGGAATATCTTTCGCGGACACGATCACAAACTCATCCCAAGCGATTCCTGAACCAAAAGCGATGTTCTTGATTTTGCCCCGCGGAATCTGGCTGCGAACCGTCGCGCCGTAGAGCATGCCCGGCAGCGTCATGTCATCCACGTACTGCGCCTGACCGGTAACCTTGTCGCGGCCCTCCTTGCGCAGAACGGATACGCCAACGATGCGATCGTTTTTCATGCGGATGTGGTCGCTTTGGTTAGAGCCGACACTGGCAGTATTGTGAATGAAAACCGGAAAGATTGGTACGCCTGGTCACCGCCGCCACTCCCGCCCACTGGGCTCTCCGGGAAACGTGCCTGCCACAAACACGGGCCGCCCCCGCAGATACGTGGCCTGCACCACTCCACGCAAAGTCTCTCCCAGGTAAGGCGACATGGGATACCGGTAGTACAGTCGCCCCGGCGTCACCTGGAACTCGTCGTCAGGATGGAACACCACCAGGTCCGCATCGGAGCCGGCGGCAATTCGACCCTTGCGCTCGCCGCACCCGGCCAGACGGGCTGGTCCCTCCCCCATCCAGCGGGCAATATCCACCAGCGTAAATCCACGCCGGCTGGCCTCCGTCCACATCACGGGGAGCGCAACCGAGAGACTCGCAATTCCGCCCCAGGCAGTTCTAAAGCTCCCCTCCGCCCCTTGCTTCATGGCCGGCGGGCAGGGAGAATGGTCGGTAGCCACCAGATCGATCACTCCCTCTTTCAGGCCTTGCCACAATGTTTCGCAGTTTTCCCGGCTCCGGATCGGCGGGGCGCACTTCGACAGCGTCGCCCCATCCGCGATGTCCTCGGCGACCAAGTGCAGATAATGCGGGCAAGTCTCCACACTGAGCGGCACTCCCGCAGAGTGCGCCGCCCGCAACTCGGGCAGCGCCTGGCTGGTCGAGAGATGGACAATGTGCAGGCGAAAATCGTACTGCCGGCGCAGCGACAACATCAGCCGGATCGCCACCAGCTCCGCTTCGTCGGGTCGCGATTGCAGAAAGGTTCGGTAACGTCTCCAATCGGCGTTCGCCAGACGCTCCGTAGCTGCATCCACCGGACCGGCTAGCTCCGCGTGTACCAGCAAGGGCAGGCCGGTGCGCGCAAGAGGAGGCAAAGCCGCACCTAGATCTTCCTGGGTGACCATGGTGAAGCCATCGATCCCGGGATGAATCAGAAAGCACTTGAAACCCAGAACTCCGGCGGTAGCCAGAGCTTCGATGTCTCCCTGATTGTCCCGGACCACGCCGCCCCACGCCGCCCAATCTACTCGGCACTTGCCCCGAGCCGCTTCCCGTTTCGCCTCGAGGGCGGCGACGGTGGTCGTCGCCGGAAGACAGTTTAAGGGCATGTCCACCAAAAGCGTGTAGCCTCCTGCTGCCGCGGCCCGGGTGGCAGAAAAGAAGCCTTCCCAGTCCGTCCGTCCGGGCTCGTTGATGTGAACGTGGGAATCCACCAAGCCGGGAAGAATCGCAGCATCGCCCAGATGGTGAATCTGAAATTCTGGGCTGCGCGGGACTTCCTCCGCAGGCACGACCGCGCGGATGGTCTCGCCTTCCACGAGGATCGCAGCTGGTCGGATGCCTTCTGGAGTGACCACTCGGCGGGAGATGAAAGCCTGCAAATTCATGGTGTCAATCGCCCGTCCCGCGAGCACCGGTGGGCATGAAGAGCCGAGCCTATCGCGCCCCCTTCAGTTTTTCAACTTGCCGCCATCGGGATTTCAAGCGGAGAAAAACCTCGCTCGCTTCCGGGCTCCGCTTATACTGGCTTCCTTTAGCGGGGAATGCTTCGAGTCCACGCTGAGTCAAGGGAACAAGGCGGCAACAATGGGCAACTCTTTCATGGCGCGCGCCATTGAGCTCTCGATGGAGAATGTCCGCTCCGGACAGGGCGGGCCTTTCGGCGCGGTGGTAGTGAAAGACGGCAGCATCATCGCCGAGGGCGTAAACCAGGTAACGGCGACCAACGATCCGACCGCGCATGCCGAGGTGCTCGCCATCCGTCAGGCCTGTGAGAAACTCGGCCTCTTCGAACTGAAAACCTGCGAGCTTTACACATCCTGCGAGCCCTGCCCTATGTGCCTGGGTGCAATCTACTGGGCGCGACTTTCCCGGGTCTACTACGGCAGCTTCGCCGCGGACGCATCCAAGGCCGGATTTGACGACTCGTTTATCTACCTTGAAATCGTTCTACCACATGCGCAGCGCGGCATCCCCATGATTCAGATGATGCGCGACGAGGCGCTGGCCGTGTTTCGCGCCTGGGAACAAAAGCCCAACAAGATACCGTACTAAAGCCGCCTCCAGTGCGGCCCGCGTAACTTCACTCGAGGAACAACCATTGCTCGACCGCTACTTCAATCTCGCTGAGAATCAGACCACCCTGAAACAGGAAGTGCTCGGCGGTCTCACCACCTTCCTGACCATGGCCTACATCATCGCCGTGAATCCGCAAATCCTGGCGCAGGCCGGGATGCCCGTCGAGGGCGTGGTTTTCGCGACTTGCCTCTCCGCCGCGGTTGCGACCCTGGTGATGGGACTCTACGCCAATTATCCCATCGCACTCGCCCCGGGAATGTCGCTCAACGCCTACTTCACCTATTCGGTCTGCTTGAGCATGCACGTTCCGTGGCGTACCGCGCTGGGCGTAGTTTTTTTCTCCGGGGTTGTTTTTCTCCTGCTCACGGTCACGCGCGTGCGCGAACAGATCGTCAACGGAATGCCCGATTGCCTGAAGCATTCCACCGCTACCGGAATCGGGTTCTTCATCGCGTTCGTCGGACTGCGGAATGCAAAACTGGTGGTAGCCAATCCCGCCACGTTTGTAGGCCTGGGGAGTTTTGCCGATCGCGAGGTGCAGACCGCCTGCTTTGGCCTGGCTCTAACCCTCATTCTGATGGCGCGCAAGATCAACGGCGCCATTCTGATCGGTATCGTTGGCACCGCGCTGCTTGGCATGCTTCGCGGCATTTCGAGTTGGCCCTCCGCGATCGTTTCTATGCCGCATCCGTGGTCCACTTTCCTGCAACTCGATTTTCGCGGCGCCATCCATCTCGGATTTCTGGAAATCCTCTTCGCCTTCCTGTTTGTCGACCTCTTCGACAACGTGGGCACCCTGGTGGGTGTGTGCGAGCAGGGCGGATTCATCAAGGACGGCAAAATTCCGCGCGTCGGTCGGGCGCTGCTGGCCGACGCGACCGGGACCATTTTCGGATCGCTGGCGGGCACGTCCACGGTCACGAGTTACATCGAAAGCGTGGCCGGCATCGCGGTAGGAGCCCGCACCGGACTAAGCAATGTGGTCGTCGCCGCGCTCTTTCTGCTTGCGATGTTCTGCTCCCCGCTGGCGACCGCGATTCCAGGTTATGCCACCGCCCCGGCGCTCATTCTGGTCGGCGCTTTGATGACCCAGTCGATTGCCAAGGTTGATTGGGTGGATTTCAGTGAAGCCGTGCCCGCTTTTATCACCATGCTGGCCACGCCCTTGACCTTCAGCATCGCAACCGGCCTCAGCCTGGGACTGATCTCCTACACGGTGGTTAAAATTGCCGTTGGACAACTCCGCGATATCAACCTACTGGTTTGGATTCTCACCCTTCTGTTTATCCTCCGCTACATCTACCTTGCCACGGCCTAGCCGGGCGCGGACGCAATGCCTGCAGCCCGCAGAAGAGCGGAGGCGCGGACTGGAATGCGGACCCATGAGGCCCTTCAGGGCCGCCCAAGCGTCCGAGAATTACCCGGGCTCTTTAGCCCCCGTGGTTTCGACCCTTTGGAGTCTCGACTTCCACGGCTAATTGTCGTTAGCTAGAATCGTAGGGGGCTGAGCCCAAGCCCTTGTCGCAAAGGTTAGGTGACAAGATGAGAGTCGCAATCGTATCGGACATCCACGGCAATCGGCGCGCCTTCGAGGCAGTCCTCGCCGACCTGCGGCAAGTCGCACCTGACCTCGTTCTCCACGGCGGCGATTTGGCCGTCGGCGGCGCCCATCCAGCCGAGATCATCGATCAAATCCGCTCCCTTGGCTGGTCCGGGGTCCGAGGGAATACAGATGAGATGCTCTGGTCCCCGGAAGGTCTGGCTGCATATGCCGCCACCCAGCCGAAGCTCGCCTCCGTTCTTGCCCTGGTCCAAGAGATGATTCCCCCAACCCTCGCAAGCATCGGTGAGGAACGCTTGCGATGGCTCGAGGGATTGCCTTCTCTGTGCTCGCAGGGAGGTTTCAGCCTGGTTCATGCCAGCCCTGCTGACCTCTGGCGAGCCCCCTTGCCCCATGCCAGCGATGTCGAACTCCAGAGTACTTATGCCTCTCTTGGCGCTCCAATCGTGGTCTATGGACATATTCATCATCCCTACATACGCCGGCTTGAAGGCATCACGATCGCGAATACGGGCAGCGTCAGCCAATCCTATGACGGAGATCCACGTGCCTCCTACCTAGTGATTGACGGAGAGACCATCATCATTCGCCGGATTGAGTACGATGTGGAGAGTGAAGCCAAAGACCTCTTGCGTTCGAGCCTGCCCCATGCGGATTGGCTCTCGCGGACTCTGCTCGCCGGACGATACTGCCCGCCCGACTAGATAAAATCTGTTCTAATTCGACAATGAATCCGGCAGAGCTGCCCTACAGCATTTTCTGTAGCGCAGATATTCTCTCTTGCCCCGCCGGAATTTCCTCATGCCGCAACCCATGCTCGCTCATCCTGCACAAAATAAAGGGGTGCCCCTTGATGGCACGTGTCGTGCTCTTAACTGCAAGGGCAGCCAACAAGGTAGGAGAAGATCATGTCAAATATACACATCGATAAGGTAGGAGATATGGCGGTAGTTGAGTGCGAAGGCAGATTTGTTCGCAGTGATTCTGCTTTCAAATTGCGCGATGCAGTGACCGCCCAAGCCTCGGCCCGCGTCGTGGTGCTGGACCTCACGGAAATGGAAGCTGTGGGAGGCGGTGTCATCGGCATGCTTGTGTTTCTGCAGCGCTGGGCCTATGACCACGACATTCGCTTCAAGCTGTTCAACCCGATTCGCTCGGTGCGAGAGAGACTGGAGCATGCAAGCTCGTTGTCCGCTTTCGAAATTGCGAACTTGGACGAAATGATGGCTCTGCTAGGACATGCGGACAGTCACTACGCGCTCGCTCCCTACGCGCTCGCTTCGTGAGCGGCGCATCAAGAGTGTTTAAGCTGTAGCAGAAAGTAGAATCCGCTTTCAGCGGGAACGGGAACAGGACACGGGGGAAGAGAATGGTTAGGATTCCGGTTTGAGCCCCGAAGCGCTGAAACACCGTCCAGCCCGCAAGCCGTGGGTCTGAACCAAGAACAGGGCTCGGACCCTCAGGGCGAGAGCGCGCACCCTCCCGGCGGCGCCGCATCACGGGCCAGGCCATGGAACTGACGGCCGTTGCACCTCAGGCCGCTTCATTTCAAAGCGCTCAGCGGTGCGCGAGTACTGCATGCCGCCCATTCGTCCAATCAGATCAAGCGAGTTCGGGTCGAGCTGGCCCTCTTTCAAAACCTCATCCTCGATGTGAACGCAAACGATCTCGCCAATCACCAGGCTCCCGCTTGGGGGCTCGCTGCCAAAATCGATGATCCGTTCCAGTTTGCACTCGAAGCTGACCGGCGATTCCGCCACCTGCGGAGGTTGCACCACCTGCGACGGCCGGGTGTTCAGTTTTGCGACTTCGAATTCATTGATCGTGCTCTCGTACTCGCCGCTCGTAAGGTTCATGGCTTCGGAGGTCGCGAAGGTCACGATGTTCACCACAAATTCGCCGGTTTCGCGGATGTTGCGCAGCGTGTCCTTGGGAGTGGGCCGGCCGTTCACCTGACGCAACGAGGGAGAAAACCCCAGCAGGGGAGGCTTGGCCGACACGACATTGAAAAAGGAGAAGGGCGCGAGATTCAGGCGGCCGTCACTCAGCGTGGAAACCCACGCGATCGGACGCGGACCCACGGTGGCGAGGAGAATGCGATAGAGATCACGGTGAGCGACCTGGTCAGAACGAACATCCATGCCCCAAGTCTACCCACTTCGAGCGAAAGCACCCAACTTCAGGCCTACTTCCCATCCAAAAAACTCGCGCCATTCTCCCCTTGCTTCATCGCGTCGTGTGTCTTACTCCGGACGCGGACATAACCCTGCGCCGGGCTCGCGCCATAGCTTCGGGCCCGCAGGGCGAATTGCTTTCAACAGTCGGCAAGGACGGAGTAAAAACTACGCCCTCCCCATCTTCTTTGCTCTCTCCACCAGCTTCTGTGCCCTTTCCACCACCGGTGGATCAATCATCTTCGATCCTAAACTCACCACACCCAAGCCGCGTTGCCGGGCTTCTTCGAACGCTGCCACAATTTTCGAAGCCTTCTCGATCTCGGCCGGAGAAGGCGCAAACGCCTCGTGAATCACGGGAATCTGCGCGGGATGAATGCAACCCATGCCCTCAAAACCCAGCGCACAGGAATTTTCCGCCCAGGTGCGCAAGTTGCCCATATCTCCCACGTCGCCAAAAACTGAATCGATTGCCTGCACTCCCACGGCTTTTGCGGCATTTACCAGCCGCGTCCGCGCATAAACAGATTCGCGGCCTTCCGCGGTTTTGGCCACACCCAGGTCCGCCGTGTAGTCTTCAAGCCCAATCGATAGTGCGACCACATTTTTACTGGCTTTCCCGATCGCAGGCGCGTTTTCAATGCCCAGCGCGGACTCCAGAATCGGCATCAGCCAGATCGGACGGGTGATGCCGTAACGGCTTTTCAGCTCGCCGATCATCCGGTCTGTTTCAGCGATATGTTCGGGCCGTTCCACCTTGGGGAGCAGGATCAGGTCCGGCGACTCGGGCACGATCTCGGTCAGGTCTTCCAGTCCCAGCGGTAACTGGTTGATGCGTACCATGCGCTCGCACTTGCCGAAATCGACCGCCCGCAGCGTGTTGCGCACCAAAATGCGCGCCGCATCTTTTTCCGCATGGTGGACCGAATCCTCGAGATCGAGAATGATGGCGTCTGGGCCGTGCAACGCCGCGTTGATGAAATATTTGGGTTCGGAGCCGGGAAGATACAGCCGCGAACGGCGCAAACGGTCTCGCGAAGACGGCTCCGGCAGCGTGATCTGCTCCGGCGAGGCCTTGCGCCCCAGGCCCAGTCCCGCGCGCTTGGCCGCGGCCTCGATCCGCGCCGAAATCACGAAAGGCAGCGCCCCTTCGTCATGGATGGCTACCCGGGCATGCTTGATGCCAAGCACTTCCAAAACGTGCCGTGCCTGGGCCAGAATGGAGTTGCCATAGTAGGGCGCGACGCGCGATTCCATGATGATGTCGAGGCCGCCGCCGCCCCGCGGCTCAACGGCCACGTGCAGGTCCGAGCGCGCATCCTTGCCAATGTGACCGGCCTCTCCCGCTCCCGCCGACTTCTCTTCGACTGTCATAAGTCTTTTTTGCCCATGGCGGGCAGGGCTCCGACCCGTCGGAGATAGCCGCACCAACCCCGCCCGGGTAGCGCCAGCGCCGCGGTTGTTGCGGGGCCATTTTACCCTCGCCACCTCGCTCCCGCAGTTGCGCCTTGCCCCGGCCTACTTCAAACCCTCCAGAATCGCATCCCCCATCGTCACCGTACTCGCCGCGCCCTGCGCGATCGCCCTCGCTCCTCCGGGAATTCGCATCATGTCATAAGTGCGTATTCTGCCTTCCTGCACCACTTCAGCGATAGCCTTGCGGATGCGCTCCGCCCTCGCCCCCTCGCCAACATGATCCAGCATCATCGCCGCGGAAAGAATCATGGCAATCGGATTCACAATCGGAGGGTCCAGCTCCGCATACTTTGGCGCCGACCCGTGAGTAGGCTCGAACACGGCAACTTCGTCCCCGATATTGCCCGAAGCGGCAAAGCCCAGGCCTCCCACCAGCCCGGCGAATGCGTCCGACAAAATATCGCCAAACAGATTCGAAGAGACGATCACGTTGTAATCTTCCGGATTCTTGTTCAACCACATCAATTGCGCGTCAATGTTGGTGGACCAGAGCGCAATCCCCGGATAATTCTCCGCCACTTCCTTGGCGGTTTCTTCCATCATCCCGGAAGTCTCGCGCACCACGTTGGGTTTTTCGCAGATGGTCACACCCCGAAAGCCGCGTTTCTTGGCATACTCGAAAGCGGCGGTAACAATGCGCCGCGCGGCGGCCCGCGTAATAATGCGTACACTCACAGCCAGGTCCGGACCCGACACATTGGCAAAAGCCTTGAACCGGGGATGCGTACTCAGCGTGGCGCGCACATTCTCTGGCGGGTTCGTCCACTCCACTCCTACGTACATGCCCTCGGTGCCTTGCCGGAATACCGTGGTGTCGATCTTAGGTTCTTCAAAGCCGCCGGCGACTTTCTTGCGGATAAAATTCAGGGGATTTCCGTTGAAGCCAATACAAGGACGCATGCATGTATCGAGATTGAATTTCTGCCGCATGGTCACAATCGGGCTGTAATAAACCAGCCCCTTTCCCCGTAACTCCGGTTTCAGTTCCGCCTGGGCCTCCTTGTTCGGTTTCGAAGTAATGGCGCCAAACAGGCCGAGCTTGTGGCGGGTGAGCAGATCGAGAGTACGGTCCGGCAACGCGTTGCCTTCCTGGCACCAAATCTCCCAGCCGATATCAGCATGAACGTATTCCGCATCAAAGCCCACCGCCTTCAGAACCCGCAAAGCCTCGGGCAAAACCTGATTGCCAATCCCGTCCCCAGGCATGGTTACAACCGTATGTTTCGCCATTCACACTCCTCGCAAAATCAAATCTTGAACCCTCAGAAGACGCCGCGAACCGCAGGGAGGGATAGCTTGGCCATTCCGCTGTCTCCCTGATATCGACCAGCGCCAAGTTCCTGGCAACGCCGCGGAACAAAGCCAAGCGTTCGTCTACCGTCGCGGGGCAACTGATTTTCGTCGCGCGAGCTCGGGGAGTTGTTCTATCTAGGACAGCCCCAGCCGTTTCGCCACGAGCTTCTCCACCCCCTGCGCGATCACCAGCGATTGCGGGACGCTTCCCAACGGTGGAAACACAAATTGCTCGCCACGCCAGGCGATCAT
>Ga0193719_10000574_pt1 | contig 13987 bp, 10 predicted proteins | sample U2a2metaG_FD_160103 | JGI IMG/M metagenome (GOLD analysis project Ga0193719, IMG submission 160103) | Soil microbial communities from a riparian zone of the East river system, Colorado, United States - U2a2 | ecosystem: Environmental > Terrestrial > Soil > Riparian zone | place: USA: East... | reverse complement strand
GGGATCACTCGACCCCGGGATGACCGAAAAGATTTACCTCGCTTCGGCCAGCTCGCGTTTTTTTTCGTTGGACGCCGATTTTTTCACCGGCTCATCGAGCAGCTTTGCATAATTGCGAGCTTTGCGATTCTTCCACGCGCTTTTGTGGTAGGCGTAACCGGCAATCAGCGGGAGCGCGATCGTCGCTTCCGCGTAAACCATCTGCTCGGCGCCCTGATCGACTTTGCCCCACGAGTTCGCCTCCTTCAGCGTGGAACCGCTGAGGGCGCCGTCACGCACGTCCGCCACCGTGATTTGCACAGCGTATTTGTGCATCCCGACGTCGAAACCAAGATAATCGCCGGCCACTACCGTGTCCTGCGCGAAATTCTTCGGGACACCGCCGCCGATCATGAACAATCCGCTCTGTTTCGACGCGATTTTAATTTTTGTTAGCTCAAGAAAATCCTTGGCCGAATCGATGCTGAGATGTTTGTCCGGATTTTCGTATTGATGATGAATCAAGCCGAAGCCGGCGCTGCAATCGCTGAAAGCCGGGCAAAAAATCGGCACCTCTTTCTCGAACGCGGCCAACACCACCGACTCGCGGTTTTTTCCATTTCTCGTTAGATACCGGCCCATCTCGCGAATAAATTCGCGCGAAGAATACGGCCGCGGCTCGAGCGAGTCTGCAATCTCGCCGCAAGTGGCGTCGCAAACCCGCAGCTGATCTTCGTCAATGTAGGTATCGTAAATTCGGTCAATGGCGAGGCGGCGCAGAACGTCGTCGTTCATAAAAATGTCGCCCTTGTAATGCTTGAACCCGAGAGCTTCGAAGAAATCCTGATCGACGATGATGGCGCCGGTGGAAACGATCGCGTCCACCATGTTATTGCGCACTAGATCGACAATGACGTTTTTTAAGCCGGCGGAAATAAGCGAGCCGGCCAGGCACAAAATGATGGCGCAGTCTTCCTCCCGCAGCATCGCGTCGTAAACGTCGGCCGCGCGCGCCAGATCGCGCGCCGAGAAGGCCATCTTCGACATCGCCTCCACCAACGGCACGACGTTGTGTTTCTTGATGTCGATGTGCTCGATCACATCGACCAGCAGTTCGGATTTTGTTGGGTTCATATTTTTCATTCCGTCATTCCGAGCGCGTCACCGCGGAGCCGAGAAATGCCGTGGAAGTCATCTTCAAGATAATGCCTGGGGATCCCTCGATCGCCGAGGTGCGGGACTCGGGACGACTATTGTGGATACAGCCATTTCATATAATCGGCTACGCCCGCTTCAAGTGGAAATTGCGGCGTGTAACCGAGCGCGCTGCGCGCGTTGGTCAAATCCGCCTGGGTGAAATTTTGGTAATGGGCGTGCGGATTATCGAAGTAATCGGGCTGAAGATTGGTCTGCAAAGCGCGATTCAAAATAAAGATGAGCTCGTTAAAAGATCGAGCCTGGCCGCTGCCGAGATTGTAAATTCCGCTCGCGCTGGCATCGAGCGCGCGAATTGTTCCATCCACCACATCCTTCACATAAACGAAATCGCGGCGCTGTTCGCCGTGTTTGAAAATGCGCGGGCGCTGGCCGGCGCGCATTTGCTGCGATAAATGATAAATCATGCTCGCGGGCACGCCCTTGTGCGCTTCGCGCGGGCCATAAACATTGAAGTAACGCAAGCCTACGATGATCCAATGTGTATTCTCCCGCGCGAACCGCGTCGCCAGATTATCCATGATCGCTTTGGAAAAGGCGTAAATGTTTGCCGGAGCAGCCACGGTTGATTCCGCGCTTGCCTCCGTCGTAGCACCGTAAATCGAAGCCGAGGATGCAAAAATCACCCGCGTTTGGTTCGGCCGGGCGAATTCCAGCAATCGCCGGAAACTCTCCACGTTGTCGTGCGTTTGCTCGAACTGATTGTGATTAGTCGTGTCAGTGATGGAAGCAAGATGAAAGATTGCGTCGAACTTTTCGTCGCAGAATTGTTCCCGCCAATTCAGCTTCGCCAGATCGGCCGCAACAAAATCGCCGCGATAGCCCCCGAGATTCTTGAAATCGCCGGAGCGAAAGTCGTCGATCGCACTTAATCGCGAGTTCGGGAATCGCTCCTGTAATTCCAGAACGAGATTAGATCCGACGAAACCGGCCGCGCCGGTCACGAGCAGGTTCAATTTTGCGTCAGTTGCTGGCACAGGAGAAATGCACGCGGAAAACGCGCGTGACTAAATAAATCTTGAACGCGGAAGCGCAAGCCGCTATTGCTCGCTTAGTTCTTTGCGAGTTTGAAACAGTGGATCGGCGCGAGAAATCCGGTGTGAAGCCGGAGCAGTTGCGCTGCTGTAACTGGATACGATTTCCCACGAGCCAATCGTTTGGCTATGGAACACAGACTTGTAGTCTGTGCGCCCGGCGGAGTTCCAACTCCGCTGAAGCAAAAAAGCGGACATAATGTCCGCTTGGCGCACAGGCAAATTGTCCGTGTTCCGAACAGCGGTGAAGGCGGGAAAAAGGTGAGTCCGAAAGACCTTCGGGCCGCAAGCCAGGAGCCAGAATATTCGAACCGGTCCGCCTCATTCGCCAGCGTGACGCTGAACCCAGATTTTAACTTTTTGGGTCCGCGTTCGTTGTAAACCGATTCCGGAATCCGCCAGTCCGGCTCGGACCGCGAAAAAACTTCTTCGCAAAAAGAAGAATGAGAGTGGAGCGAACGGCTCTGCCGCGAGTTCTCCTCTCGAAACAGGAGGATTTGAAGTGCAGAAAAACCGTTCGCTAATTTTTTTGATCTCGTTTCTCGCCACCTCGATTTGCGACGGCCAGGAGTCATCGCCGACACCTGCGCCGGAATCAGAGCTAATCGTCATCACTGGAACTCGGACGGACATTCCGCTCGATCAATCGCCCGCCAGCATTAGTGTCGTGACTTCGCAAGACTTCGAAGAAAAACAAATCGAGCGCGTCGCCGATGCGTTGCGTGAAGTCCCCGGCCTTTCCGTTGTGCAAAGCGGGACGGCCGGCCAGCTCACTTCGGTTTTCACGCGCGGCTTGCGTAGCGAGCACACCCAGGTGCTTCTCGATGGCATACCCATCAACCAGGGACTGGCAGGCCTGATGAATTTCGCCGATTTCACCACCGATGACATCGATCGCGTTGAAGTGGTGCGTGGACCACAGAGCACGCTTTACGGCCCGCGCGCGCTGGCAGGAGCGATTCAAATCTTCACCAAGCGCGGCGACGGGGATCCGACGTTTATGTTCAGCGCCGAAGGCGGATCGTACGCCACCTTTCGGGAAGTCTTCGAGAGCGAAGGGAAAATCGGTCAACTGGATTATTCGCTCGGGCTCAGCCGGCTCGACACCGACAACGCGCGCCCGAATAATCAATATCGATTGACTAACGCGATCGCGGACATCGGCTGGTCGCCGGATACGACGCTGCGGATCGGTAGTTTGATCACCTATTCCCTCGCTGACACCGGAAATCCGAACACGATTTTTGATCCAAAACCGCTCGATAATTTTCTAACTGAACGCTGGTTGATCGGACCGCATATCGATTGGCAGCCAGTCGAATGGTGGGATCACCATCTGATCGTCAGCTACGACCACGAGCGCCAACTGAACGACCCAAACCAGGATGGATTTGTCGGGCCAACGCGTGCGTTGTTCGAGCGAACGCAGGTTGATTATCAAAACGATTTGCGGCCGACTTCATGGCTCATCATCACCAGCGGTTTCTTTTACAGTCGTCTCAATGCCGGACAGGAACGGCCGTTCATCTCGCAAGACTTTGGACCGCAGCCACGTCTCGTCAGCGATCACACTCAGGAGACCGGCGTCTTCGCCCAACTGACACTGACGCCATTTGAAAATTTAATTTTCGTTAGCGGTGGCCGATTCGATCACTTCAATCAATTCGGAGACGTCTGGACCTGGCGGGAAGCGGCCAGCTATCTCATCCGCCAAACCGACACTACCCTGCACGCCAGCGTGGCGACCGGATTTTCGCCACCCAGCAGTCAGGACAAGATTTTCGGGATGAATTTCGGACTCGAGCCCGAACGCGATTTGGGCTGGGACGCGGGAATCGAGCAACGACTTTGGAGCAAACGCGTTATTCTCGGCGCAACTTATTTCCACAACGATTTGTCGAACGTCATCGGATTCAATGGACTTTTTGACACGCTCAACCTGGGGAAGGCGCGAACGCAAGGTATCGAATGCGAGCTTCGAGCGCGGCCGTTGGATGAACTCGACCTAGTCGCGACCTATACTTATTTAGACGCGGAGAAAATCGGGTCAGCTGACATTTCACAATTGCCAGGCGCCCGCTTGCCGCGGCGGCCGCGCCATGAAGCGTATGTCTCGGCGTCGTATCTGTGGTGGAAGAAATTGCGTACCACGCTTTCGGCAAAATGGGTGAATGCGCGGGAAGAACTGAATTTCGGCGGACCGAACTTCGATATCGAGGATTACAGCTTTGTGAATTTTGCGGCGGAATACGAAATCAGCCCGCATCTGTCCGTTTTCGGTCGCATCGACAATCTGACGAATGAGCATTATGCGGAGGTGTTCGGATTTCCTGCGCTCGGCCGCGCCGCCTACGGGGGAGTGAAATTACGATTTTGATAACACGGGCTGTCATCCCGAGGCGCGCAGACGCCGAGGGACCTCACGAAGGTGATTACGTAATCGAGGGATAACTTGTGCGTCATCAGCTTTGCGAGGTCCCTCGCTTGCGCTCGGGATGACGGAGGTAATTGTCATTCCGATCTGCTCGTCATGCTGAGGCCCTTGTCATTCCGAGCGAAGTCGAGGAATCTCTAAATATTATGCCGGATAAGGGGAGGGATTCTCGACTGCGCTCGATATGACAGGAGTATGAATCCTCTGCTCTATTGCCTCATCGGCGTTGCTGGCGGCGCACTGGTGGCCACGTTTGTTTTTTTCCTGGCGCGCCGTGATTCGAAAGTTGGTCCCCTCATTCTGGGTAAAATCGAGTTGCTTGAGCGCGCTCAGGAACGAGAAGAAAAGGTGTTTCGCGATGAATTGGCGCGGAACCGCGAGGAAAATGCCAACGCCGCCAAATCGCAACGCGAAGAACTGACCGCCTCGTTGGAAAGCGTGCGCGGGATCGTCGATCTGCGTTTACAGGAATTGCAAAAAGACAATGCGCAGCAAATCGAACGAATGCGCGCCACGGTAGACGAAAAATTGCAGGGAACACTCGAAAAACGCCTGGGCGAATCGTTCAAGCTCGTGAGCGAGCGATTGGAAAAGGTGCACCAGGGTCTCGGGGCGATGCAGCAACTGGCAAGCGATGTCGGTGGCTTGCAGCGGGTGCTGACCAATGTGAAAACGCGCGGCGGCTGGGGCGAAGTGCAGCTGGGAACGCTGCTCGAACAGTTACTCACTCCGGAACAATTCGATCGCAACGTCCAGACACGGGATGAAAGCGGCGAACGCGTCGATTATGCGATCAAATTGCCGGGCGAAGGTAATGGCGCAGCAGTCTGGCTGCCCATCGACGCCAAATTTCCGATGGAAGATTATCAGCGACTAATTACGGCACAGGAAAGCGGCGATTCAATGTTAACCGACGGCGCGATGAAAGATTTGGAAACGCAGCTGAGAAAATCGGCGAAAGATATCTGTGCGAAATATATTAATCCGCCAAAGACGACCGATTTCGCGCTGATGTTTCTGCCGACCGAGGGATTATATGCCGAAGCGATTCGTCGAGTCGGTCTGGTCGAGCAGGTCCAGCGCGATTGCCGGGTAGTTTTCGCCGGGCCGACCACGCTGGCAGCGTTGCTCAACAGCCTGCAAATGGGATTTCGCACTCTCGCGATCCAGAAGCGATCGAGTGAGGTCTGGAACTTGTTAGCTGGAGTCAAAACGGAGTTTGCCAAGTTTGGCGAGGCGCTTTCAAAGGTAAAAGACAAGCTCGATCAAGCCGCCAGCGACATGGACAAAGTGGCGGTGCGCTCCCGCGCGATCACGAAAAAGCTGCGCGACGTGGAAGAGCTGCCGAGCAACCCGCAGCCTTTGCTGCCGGAGTTGCTGCAGGGGAAAGAAGACGAAACGTAATTCGTTAAAGCGTTACAATGTTAAATTGGCTCTCACGATTCACCGTTTTAACGATTTAACGCTTCAACGCTTTAACGTTCCTCACAGCACATCATCCCACTTCGCCTTGTCCTTGAGCAAAATCTCGCGCAACAAACGAAGCGGCGGCATCCCGTGATCGAGCAGCTGATTGTGAAATTGTTCTAACGAAAACTCGGCATCCTGCTGCGCCTTGTAATCGTCGCGCAATTTCAAAATCTCCATTTTGCCGAGGCTGTAGTTCAGGTAGCCGTAATCGAAGGTGCCGCGCATCGCTTCACTACGCGCCGGTTTATCTTCGTAGTAGCAATTTTCTCGAAAGAATCTCGTCGCCTCATCGACCGACATGCCTTGGGTGTGCATTTTCACCGAAACGCAAAGTCGGCAAAGCCGCAGCAATGCTTCCGAAGCCTGCGCCATTCGGTATTTGGCCGCCCTCTTTTGTTCCTCGGCAGTCCCAGGAGGTTTTTTGGGGCCGCCGAACCCCTGGTCCAGCATCATTTGCTCGCAATAATGCGCCCAGCCCTCAATGAAGGCGTAGCTGCCAAAGATCTTCTCAATCTTGTTCGCGCTCGAGGCATTCAAGCGCAGGAACTGGACATAGTGGCCGGGATAGGCTTCATGGATCGAGGTCACATCCGTGGTGTAGTAGTTAAATGAGGTAAGCCATTCTTCCTTTTGCTGCTCAGTCCAGTTCGGATCCACCGGTGTGACGTAATAGAATGCTTCGGTCGCTTTTTTCTCGAACGGCCCCGGCGTGTCCATCGAGGCAAACGAGGTCGCCCGATCATATTGCGGGGTTTCTCTTACCTGCGCTTTCGCATTCGGCGGAATGCCCACAATCTTGTGCTCGGTAACGTAACTGCGGATATGATCCAAATTCTTCGCAATATCGGGAATCAATTTGTCGGCGCCGGGATGATCTTTCTGGATTTCCTTGAATACCTCCGTGGGCGATTTATTCGGATCGATGATTTTGGCGGCATCGGCGAATGTTTGTTGCTCCTCCTTTAACTTCGCCAGTCCGATCTCGAGAATCTTGGCCGGCGGCAAATCCACCAGTTCAGTTTCTGTTAGCCAGCGTTGATATTTGGCCTCGCCCAGGGCGAAGTTTGGCGTCGCCTTCGGCAGCTTGTCTTTTTCCAGCCAGCTCGCGAAATCGCTGAGTGCGGTGGCGGCCCTGCGATTGGCATCGATGAAATTCCCGCGCAGCTCCTGATCCTTCAGGGTCTCGACCGCAGTTACCATGTCTTTACGCAAAAAATCGACGGAACCGCGCGCGATCTGGATTGCGAGTTCGACGTACGGCCTGGGCAGAGCAGCCTCCAGATTGGTCTTGCCCGCGATAAGAATATTCGGGATCTGGGCTTCGATTTGGATCACACTGCGAACCCGGTCTTCCAAGGGCGCGAAATTGCGCGCGATGTAGATGTTTAAATCGGCGCAGTGCGCATAGATCATGGGGTTGCGCTCAAACTTATGGACGTCCTGAATTTCGAAGAGCTCGTTTGCGATTGCGGCCTGCAAGATGCGTAAGTCGATTCCATTGCGCGCATTCAGTTCCTCGGGCTCGAATTTCCGCAGCCGGTCCTCAAAACGGCGAAGACGCTGCAATTCGGCATCGAGCGCAAGCCGGCTGAAATCATCCGCCCGGCCATCGTATTCATGGAAACCAAGCCGGGTTGCGAGAAGCGGGCGCGCGTTCAGGTAACCTTTGATGAACTCTTCCGCAACCGCGGTGAAATCGGCATCGGTGTTTTGCGCGGCGTTAAGCGCCGGAACGATCGCGAAAAGGATGAGGAGGAGAAATCGTTTCATCGTTCGGCTGAGGCGGGACGTTAACGAATGGGTTGGCCGTTGCCAAAAATTTCGCCTTGAGCGAAAATCATGATCTTCATGAAACGTCGATTCGTTCTTATTGTGGTGGGGTTCCTCGCGGTCATCAACGGGCTACTGGTGCTGCGGCTCTTCAGCGCGCACGCGGCGGAAAATGATCCGGATAGCGGCTACGCGCAGATCGCAGTCTTCGCCAAAGCGATACAGTTGCTGCGACAGGATTATGTGGATGGTAACAAGACGAGTTATCACGATCTCGTCTATGCCGCGATGAAGGGCATGCTCGCCTCGCTCGATCCCCACAGCCAGTTCATGGAACCGGACGATTTTCGCGAGATGCAGGACGATACCCGCAGCCGCTTCAACGGACTGGGTATCGAAGTATCGACCAAAAATGGCGTTCTCACCGTTGTCACACCAATGGAAGACACCCCGGCGGCGAAGGCGGGCATTCTGGCGGGCGATCAGATTTTGAAAATTAACGGCACGCCGACGGAGAAATTGGAATTACAACAGGCGGTCAATCTGCTGCGGGGCAAACCAGAACAGAAAGCGACCCTAACGATTCTTAGACCGTCCAGCAAAGAAGTTAAAGATTACGTGCTGGAGCGCGCCGAAGTAAAGCTACCGAGCGTGAAGAATGCGCATCTCATCGATAAGGAACTGACCGGCGCATTCAAGGTCGGTTACGTGCGGGTGGTGCAGTTCAACGAACCGACGGCCGAAGAGTTAGCGAAGACGCTCGATGAATTGCAGAAGCAAGGAATGCAGGCCCTGATTTTGGATTTGCGAAATAACCCCGGCGGCCTGCTCAACAGCGCGGTCGATGTCTGCTCCCAGTTCCTGCCACCTAACACAATAGTCGTTTCCACTCAGGGACGCGCGGCATCGCAAGAACGCGACTACACCACTTCCTCCACGGCAAAAGAGCGTCCGCGTTTTCCGTTGGCGGTATTGGTCAATGAAGGCAGTGCCAGTGGCGCGGAGATCGTTTCGGGGGCTCTCAAGGACTTAAAACGCGCCATTCTTGTCGGCGAAACCACTTTCGGGAAAGGATCGGTACAAAATGTTTTGCAACTGCCCGATGGGTCGGCTTTGCGTTTTACCACTGCGAAGTATTACACCCCGGGCAAGCAGGTTATCCACGGCAACGGGGTCACCCCCAATATTGCGGTGCCAATGACGGCTGAACAGGAACATGCCCTCTTCGTTTCGCGCAACAGCGACACCAAAATCGGGGACGAGAAAACGCAGGTTCGTTCGCGCGACCCGCAAATGCTGCGCGCGATTGACGCCCTCAAAGGTGTGATGATTTACGCGCAGGAAAACTCGCCGAAAAACGAGGCCAAAAAATAGTCGTCATCCCGAGCGACATTGTGACAATTCTCGCGCTCGAAACTTCTTGTGACGAGACCGCGGTGGCGATCTTGCGCGGCCGAAACCGCCACTGCGGCCCGGAGCTGCTCGCCAGCGAAGTGGCCTCGCAAATTGCGGACCATGAAAAATTCGGCGGCGTAGTGCCGGAAGTCGCGTCGCGCAATCATGTCGCGCAGCTGCCGCGCTTGCTCGAACGCGCAACGGCATCCGCGAAGATTACGATCAATGAGATCGACGCCTTTGCCGCCACGAGCGGACCGGGACTCGCCAGTTCGCTACTTGTCGGAAATTCGGCGGCGAAAGGTCTGGCCATCGGCGCCGGCAAACCATTTCTCGCGATCAATCATCTGGAAGGGCATTTGCTCTCGCCATTTTTTGGCCGCGAAAAAATCGAGCCGAATATTGCGCTGATTGTGAGCGGCGGACACACCCTGCTGGTGAACGTCCGAGGCGTTGGCGATTACGAAATTCTTGGCCGCACTCTCGATGACGCTGCTGGAGAAGCATTCGACAAGGTCGCGAAGTTGCTTGGGCTCGGTTATCCAGGCGGCCCTGAGATTGAAATGCGGGCGCAAACAGGTAACGCGAAAAAATTCGATCTTCCCCGGAGCATGCTGAACTCCGGAGATCTGAACTTTAGCTTCAGCGGCTTGAAGACAGCGGTGCGCTATTTGTTGCCTGTCATCCTAAGCCGCGCAGACACCGCCAGTCCGGATCGGACCGAAGGATCTCGCGAAATCAAAGAGGACGCTCGCGAGATCCCTCGCTTTGCTCGGGATGACACCGACAATCTCTGCGCCTCCTTTCAACAAGCAGTCATCGATGTCTTGCGCGAGAAAAGTTCGCGCGCGCTGCAGCAAACCAAATCGCGCCGTCTGACATTGAGCGGCGGCGTGAGTTGTAATCGCGCGCTGCGGGAAAATTTGCGCGCCGTCTGCCAGAAAAATGGTATCGAATTCCTTGTCGCTGAACCCAGGTTGTGCACCGACAATGCAGCTATGATTGCATTCGCTGCGATGTTGCGATTGGAAAACGGAATTGTTTCCGATTTGGCGGAGGAGATCGATCCAAATCTCGCGCTCGCATAATTCTGTTCCGGGTAGCGCACGCTGCCGGGTAGCGCACGCGTCCCGCGTGCAGGCGAAGCCGTCCCGGCTTCGCGGACTTTTCTGCGGAGCGCTCGCTGCGAGCCTGCTGTCGTCAACAAGCTCCCGACGACGATTAATTAAAGATTGTTTCGGCTAGTAGCCGAAAGTCCAAGCCGGACTGGCGTTGCAGGCTGGCAGCCTGCGCTCCCCAGATCAGAAAATTAGTACTCGCGGGCGAGGAGATAATTTGCGAGTTCTCGCAGCGGCTCAGCTTCTTTGCCAAAAATTTTGAGCGCGTTTTGCGCAGCGTTCGTCAGCCGCCGCGCTTCCGCGCGCGATGCTTCCAACCCAATCACCGCCGGGTAGGTCGCCTTTTGGGCAGCGATATCTTTGCCTGCGCTCTTGCCGAGCTTCTCGCTCGTTTGCGTGACGTCGAGAATGTCGTCGATCACCTGAAAAGCCAGGCCGAGCGCGTAGCCGAACTTCGTAATCGCGCGCAGTTTTCCTGGATCGGTATTTGCACTCATTGCGCCAAGCCGCACGGATGTCGTGATCATGGCGGCGGTTTTATTTTCGTGGATGTAACGGAGTTCAGCGCGCGAAACTTTTTTTCCTTCCGCTTCGAGATCTGCCACCTGCCCGGCGATGAGCCTGCGGCTGCCGGCCGCGATCGAGATCTCGCGAAACATTTCCGACATGGAATAGCGGCGCGTCGGTTTGGCGCGGGCGGCAATTTGGAACGCGACGGTGAGCAACGCATCGCCTGCAAGGACGGCAATACCGTCACCGAAAACTTTGTGGCAGGTGGCGCGGCCGCGCCGGAAATCGTCGTTGTCCATGCTCGGCAAATCGTCGTGAACTAGCGAATAGGTGTGAATGCATTCCATTGCGCAGGCCAATGGGAGTGCCTCACGCACTCTTCCCTTGCAGCCTTCAGCCGCGGCGAGACAAAGAATCGGGCGCAACCGCTTGCCGCCGGCAAACAAACTGTAGCGCATCGCTTTGTGGATGGTTGGCGGCGCTGCATTTTCTTTTGGCAGAAAACGGTCCAGCGCGCGATCGATCATTTGCTGACGGGATTTGAGATACTGGGTCAAATTCACGTTACCGAATGCTGCGACTCGATGGCTGGATATTACATTCTTGATGCTCGATGCGTGATGCTCAACGCGAAAGTTCATCGCCCAGTCACGGAATTCTTTCGGCCTGGGTAGCACACGCGTCTCGCGTGTTGGTTTCGGCGTCTCGCCGAAACAAGCTTTTCTGAACACGGAAATCGCAGAAACGATTTCAGAGAACTAGAAAAGTTCGCGATGGCGAGGACGCCATCGCCAGCACGCGAGACGCGCGCTACCCAGCAGCCTGCGCTCCCCGGAACCTGCGGCGGCGGCTCGCGTAACGGCATTGGCACATAAAATTTCTCAAGTTTTCGCCGGCTCGCGCGTTAAACTTTTAAACCAATATCTCAAAGATTCTCCGCCGTTTCGGTGGCGGCGACGGGCTTCACGCGCATGGCGAGGAATGCACCGAACAACAAGATGGCGGCGCTCCAAAGTTGGGCGGTCGTTAAATGTTCGCCGAAGATCCAGGCGGACAGAGCCACTGCGCCGAGCGGGCACAGTAGCTGGAGCGTTTGGGCAAGGGCGACACCGATTTCCTGGATGGCAACGTAATAAAGAACGTGCGCCATTGTGATACAGGTTACGGCCGAAACCACGAGAACGAGATTTACGAACCAGCTTACTTGAACCGGGGTCGCGACATTTCCAAAAGCACAGGTGAGTGGGAAGAGCAGGACCGAGGTAATGAAACTAATGAGACCAAAGCTACGTATGGAACCGAGCCGGGCGGACGGACGCTTCACCAGGACCCCGTACAGCGCCCAACAAGTGGTGGCGACGAAGGCAATTAACAATCCGCGAAGAGCGACGTGCCCGGTATTGGCACCCGGTTGAAACCAAAAGACCCCAATTGCGCCGAGCAATCCGAGCAAGGTGCCGACCTGGAATTGCCATTGTCGAAGAATGTGGCGCTCTTCCGGAAAGAAAATGAGCGCCAGTAAAGCAGTCATGATCACCGAAGAACGGGTGAAGATGGCGTAAACGCCGGGGCCGATGTAAAAAAGGGCGATCGTCTGAGTGATTTGATGGACGACGTTCGGGACTGCCGGGATCAGGCAGAGAGCGAAGGCGCGAAGATCGAGTCGCGGTCCGCCGCGTCGAATGCGAAAGGCGACGAAGGGTGCGATCGCGACGCAGGCGATGCTGTAGCGGTAAAAATTTTGCGCCCAGACATCGTAGTAACGCAGCAGATAAAATTGGAAAAGGGATGGCAGCGACCAAATGATGACGGTGGCGAAAAGAGCCAGATATCCTCGAGAAATGTTGCGCGCTCCTGACCGCGGCTCCGGCGACGTGATGGCGGATAAAAACTTCACGGACGAGAATTTTGCTGGCTTACTGGCATCTGATCGCGCAAAAGATAGTTGCCGAAGGAGGAGCCATGACCATTTCAAAATTTCTACCAACCGCAGCAATTATTTTTTCACTGACAATCCTGGGTGCTGAAGCGAAGCCGCCAGCTGGATCTGATGCGAGCAATCACGTCAACAAAGGCGTGGAGCTCGCCCAGCAACACAAATATGACGAGGCAATCAAGGAATTTACCGCCGCGATCGAGGCGAACCCGAAGAGCGCCAAGGCCTACTTGAACCGCGGCACGGCCTATCGCGCGCTGCAGAAATACGACGAGGCGATGGCAGATTTCGCCAAGGCAATTGAGATCGCGCCCAAGGATGAGATGGGATACATCGAGCGGGGCCAGACTTTCGTCATGCAAAAGCAATACACGGAGGGACTGGCGGATTTGAGTAAGGCGGCCGAGCTGAAACCCGACAATACGATGGCGATACGGCTGCGGGGGTTCGCCGAGATTGGACTGGGGGACTGGGACAAAGCGGCGGCGGATTTTACAGCGGTCTTGCAGAAGGATCCGACCGATGCGCAGGCCTATGAACGACGTGGGTTCGTGTTTCGCAGCCAGAAGAAATACAACGAAGCCATCGCCGATTACGACAAGAGTCTGGAGATCAAACCCGATCCCGACGTTTACGCAAAGCGGGGTTACACCTACGTAACCTATCTGCAAAACTACGAGAAAGGGATTGCCGATTATCAGCAAACCCTGAGGATCAATCCGAACGATTACGATACGCAACAGCGCTTGCAATACGCGCAATCGGCCCTCGCCGCCAAAAACGCTCCGCCTCCCGCGCCTACTCCCGCACCGACACCGCAACCTGGCTTGTTTACGCCACTGAACATCGGAATCGGGCTGGTCGTCCTGCTGGTCTTAATTGGGATCATTTTCGTCTTGGCCCGCCGCCGCGGAGGCGGTGAAGACGAGGCCGAATCGAGCGGTCGGATCCGCTAAGAATTTGCTTTGACAGGGCAGGCCCGGCTGATAGTTTGCGGACGCTTTTTGCTGGACGAAGCGGTCCCAAGGTCGTTCAAACGGCGGCTCTGGGACTTTTGCTTCTCTGGCGCGAGCGAAACCGGTTCGCCCATGTAGCTCAGTTGGTAGAGCACGTCCTTGGTAAGGAC
>Ga0193719_10000568_pt1 | contig 14076 bp, 8 predicted proteins | sample U2a2metaG_FD_160103 | JGI IMG/M metagenome (GOLD analysis project Ga0193719, IMG submission 160103) | Soil microbial communities from a riparian zone of the East river system, Colorado, United States - U2a2 | ecosystem: Environmental > Terrestrial > Soil > Riparian zone | place: USA: East River... | reverse complement strand
CTGGTCTTGAATCCCAAGCTCGATCCGCGGGACGTGGAGAAGGAAAAGAAGGTCATCCTGGACGAGATCCACACCTACGAGGACACCCCCGACGAGAAGATCCACGACCTCTTCGCCGACGTCGTGTGGGCCGGGCACCCGCTGGGGAACCGGATCCTGGGAACCCGCGAGTCGGTGCAGGCGTTCACCAGAGAGGACGTGGCCCGCTACCATTTGCGCCGGTATTGCTCCTCCAATCTGCTGATCGCGATCGCCGGCAGCTTCGACTGGGACAAGCTCCTCGATCATGTCACGCGGCGCTTCGGGAACGCTCCCGCCGGCGTCCGGCCGGAAACGAACGGCGTCGTCGCCACCGGACGCGAGGTGGTGCACCACGTGAAGGATCTGGCACAGCAGTATCTCTGCATCGGCGCGCGGGGCCTTCCGTCGGGACATCAAGACCGGCACGCGCTCGTCGTGCTCTCGACGGTGCTGGGAGGCGGGATGAGCTCCCGGCTGTTCCAGCGGGTGCGGGAGCAGGAGGGGCTCGCGTATTCGGTCTACACGTACTCGGATTTTTACCGCGACGCCGGGATCTTCTGCGCGGGGATGAACGTCCAGCCGGAGCACGGGCGCCGTGCCGTCGCGCTCACCCTCGAGGAATTCGAGCGGGTCATCCGCGAGGGGCTGCCCGAGAACGAGCTCGATTCGGCCAAGGCGCAGCTTCGGGGAAGTCTCTTGCTCGGACTCGAAAGCACATCGAACCGGATGCACCGCATCGCGCGAAACGAGCTCTACGAGGGGCGCTTCGTGCCGCTCGACGAGCTGGTTCGCCGGGTGGATGCCGTCTCGTCCTCGGACGTGCAGCGCGTCGCCGCCGAGCTGATCGCGCGCGAGCGGCTCTCCCTGGTGGCGCTGGGCCCCAGCGCGGGCTCCGCGTTCGAGCCCGCGGATCTAACACTGGGCGCCGCGGCGTGAACGAGCCCGTGCCCGTCCGCATCTCGCTGGATCCCCACGCGTTTTCGGCCCCTGCCTACCAGACGGAGCACGCGGCCGGGCTCGACGTCCATGCGGCCGTGACCGAGCCGCTGGCGATCCCGCCGGGCCAGGTGGTCGCGGTCCCCACCGGAGTGCGCCTGGAGATCCCGCCCGGCTACGAAGCCCAGGTGCGCCCGCGGAGCGGGCTCGCGCTCAAGCACGCGATCGGCATTCCCAACGGGCCGGGAACGATCGATGCCGATTACCGGGGAGAGCTGAAAGTCCTCCTCATCAACTTCGGGACGGAGCCCTACGTGATTCATCGCGGCGATCGGATAGCGCAGCTCGTGTTCGCGAGGGTCGCCAGGGTGTCGCTCACCGTCGCGCCTGCTCTCGAGGAGACCGTGCGGGGGGACGGCGGATTCGGGCACAGCGGCCGATGAGGCGCGCCGGCGGGACGGGCGCCCTAGCACTCCTCCTGCTCCTATTCCTCTCCCTCGGGTCCCTCGGCTCCGATTCCGACCGGGACACCGTCGACCTCACCCCCTATCTCAAAGCGCGGCAGGCAAAGCCCGCCAAGGTCCCTTGGAAGATCGGGGAGTATTTCCAGTTCTCCATCGACTGGAGCGGCGTGAACGGCGGCAGCGCGCTGATGCAGGTGCAGAACATCCAGACGGTGGACGGGCACCGGACATGGCGGATCGTGACGAAGGCGGAGTCGAACTCGTTCGTCTCCAAGTTCTACAAGGTGCGCGACCGGGCCGAGTCCTACATCGACGCCGAATCGCTCTACACGCGCCGATTCGAGAAGCACCTCAGGGAAGGCAATTACAAGCAGGACGTCTCGGTGCGCTACGACCAGGAGGCCCGGAAGGCGATCTACGAGGGGGGCACAAAGAAGATCGACGTTCCGCCCCGCGTGCACGACGTGCTCTCCGCCTTCTACTATGTAAGGACGTGTCCGCTGCCGGAGGGAGGGGTGGTTTCCATCCCGACCCACGACAACGAGAAGAGCTATGACATGGTTGTGAAGGTGATCCGGCGCGAGCGGGTGGAGGTGCCGGCCGGCAAGTTCGACTGCGTCCTGGTCGAGCCGGTGCTCAAGTCGGAGGGCATCTTCAAGTCCAAGGGGCAGATGCTCGTCTGGCTGTCCGACGACGAGCGCCGCATTCCCGTCCAGGTGAAGAGCAAGGTTCCGATCGGATCGATCTCGGTGGTCCTGACCGATATGCGGCTCGCGTTCACGGGGAAGCAATGAGCCCCCGCGAGGAGATCGACCTGAACGCGGTCCGCACGATCCCCGTGGCTTCCCGGCCCACCAAGGTCAGCATCGATCAGTTCGCGCCGGCCCCCGATCCGGACGCGCCACAGGGAACCCTCGACCGCTTCCTCCCGGACATCCTCACCGGGTCGGACCTGCGCACCCTGATCGCAGCCTGGACGGATGCGGTCCGCGGCCGCCGGGCCGTCATCGGGATGCTCGGCGGCCACGTGATCAAGACAGGGGTGCAGCGTCCCTTCCTTTCCCTGATCGACGGGGGCGCCTTCACCGCGATCGCGATGAACGGCGCCGCGGCGATCCACGACTTCGAGATCGCGATGTGGGGGAACACCTCGGAGCCGGTCGAGGAGACGCTCGGGTCCGGACGGTTCGGGATGGTGGAGGAGACGGCGGTGCTCATGAACCGGGCCGTGAACGAGGGTGCTAACCGGGGACTCGGAATGGGGGAAGCGCTCGGTCGCTTTCTCATCGACGCGCGCGCCCCCCACGCGGAGCTGAGCCTTCTCGCCCACGCCGCCGGCAGGTCCTTGCCTCTAACCGTCCACGTGGCCATCGGGACCGACACCATCCATCAGCACGCGTCCTTCGACGGCGCCAGGACGGGCGCCGCGACGCACCGGGATTTCAAGATTCTCGCGGCATCCATGCGCGGGCTCTCGGGCGGCGCGGTCCTCAATTTCGGCTCCGCGGTGATGATGCCCGAGGTGTTCCTCAAGGCGCTCTCGCTCGTCCGCAACCTGGGACACGAGGCGGGAGCCTTCACCGCCGCGAATTTCGATCAGATCCGCCACTACCGTCCAGAGAAGAACATCCTCGAGCGCCCCCTCAAGAAGGGAGGGAAGGGGCTCTCGTTCGTCGGGCCCCACGAGATCTGGATCCCGATCCTGGCCACCCTCTTCCTCGCGAAGATGCGCGAAACGGCTCCGTGATCGCGTGAAGCGCGCCCCACTCGGCCTCGCCGTGCTCGGAATATTGCTGAGCGCCGCGGCCGTCTATGTGCTCCTGAAGCAGGTCAGCGCGGAGGAGCTTGCCCGCCAGATTCGCGAAGCGGACCGGACGTGGCTCACCGCCGCCTGCGGCCTCACCGTCATCGGCTACTGGCTTCGCGCCTGGCGCTGGGGGGAGATCCTGTCCCCCGAGGCGCGGGTGCCTCTCGGCCGGCTCTTCTCCACGACCATGGTCGGCTTCCTCGCGATCAACACTCTTCCGGCCCGGCTGGGCGAGCTGGTCCGGGCCTACGCGCTCGCGCGCTCGGAGCGGATCCGGACCGGGACCGTCCTGGGCTCCGTGGTGATCGAGCGGATCTTCGACCTGGCGGCGCTGACCGGCTTCTGGGCGTTGTCGCTCTTGTTTGCGCCTTATCCGGCGTGGTTTCGGCTGAGCGGCTATCTGACCATCGGCATCGCGGCGGCGCTCACGGTGGCGCTCTGGCTGCTCCACGCGGGCCACTACGACACGAATTCGATGGCCGCGCGCGTGCGGCGTCAGGCGCCGGTCTGGCTCAAATCGCGGCTCAAGGGTCCTCTTGGCTCGTTCACGGCGGGGCTCCGGGTCCTGGGACGTGCCTCGACCATGGCGTTCTCGGCCCTGATCACGGCATTGATGTGGACCGTGAACGGCGCCACCTTCCTGTTCGTCGGGAAAAGCATGGGTCTTTCCCTTCCGCTCTGGTCGCCGCTCCTTCTTTCCTTTGTCGTCTGCGTCGCGATCATGGTGCCCTCCTCCCCCGGCTTCATCGGAGTTCTGGAGGGATCCTGCGTGGTGGGGCTATCGCTCCTCGGCGTGGACGCTTCCCGGGCCCTGGCGTTTGGCGTTCTTTACCATCTGACCCAGATCCTGCCGCTGGTGCTCTTTGGTGGCTTTTTTGCCCTGCGGGGAAAATTCGGAGCCGGGGGCCCGGCAAGTGAAGCCGGGATCGCGAGTAGGCAGGAAAACCGAAAAAACTGACGACACTGACAGGCTAAAATATGGCAGGGCAAAGGGTGTAAAGCTTTTTTAGTTGACTCCGAGCCCCCCCACTTGCTATACTGTTCGAGCAATAAATCCGCGCTCAGAGCACACTTAGCGCTGGCGGGTCCGAAGATGGGGGGACGATGGTAACTTCCGATCGAGGACAGTTTTCGCCGTTCGGAAGATCACCTTCCACCGTCATAGCGTTAACTACCCTGGTCGCGGCGATTGGTTTCACACCCTGGGCTTGGGGAGCCGGGGTGCCGTGGGCCCAGTTCGCATTTCGCACGATCGGACTCACGGCGTTGGTTGCCGTTTTGGTGGAACGTTCCAGGAACTCGTCAGCACGCAGTGTGTGGGAGGCCCGCGTGACGCGCGCGATGCTCGTTTTCGCGCTCGTGTCCGCGCTATCCGCTGCGCTCTCGGTCCACAGGGGCAAGAGTCTCGAGTCCATGCTGAACCTGCTCGCCATCACAGGGCTCTTCCTCGCGGCCGCGACCTTCGTGCGCGGCGTCGGTCTGTTGCGGGGATTGGCGCTGGTCGAGGTGCTCGCCGCGATTCCTGTCGCGGTGTTCGGGCTCATGCAGCACTTCCGCCCGGAGCTGCTTCCGCCTGTGAACTCGTATCCGGGGCGCGCCCTGGGGCCCTTCGGACAGCCGAACCGGCTCGGGGGCTACCTCATCGCGGCGATTCCGGTCGCCCTGGCACTCGCCCTGAGCGCGCAGGACCGGACTTTCCGGGCCGGGATCCTGATCGCGGCCTTCGGCCTGGCGCTCTGCGTCGTGGCCACCTTCTCGCGTGGCGCGTGGCTCGGTCTCGCGGCCGGTCTCCTGGTCGTCGCGGCGGCGCTCGTGCGGTGGCCGGCGCTTTCGCCGCAGCCCGCGGTTCTCGCGGCTTCGCTGGCGTGCGTCACGCTTCCTTTCCTGTTCCTCCTTCCCTCCGTGATCTCACGCGTGCAGTCACGTCCCTCCACCGCTCCCGCCTGGAATCTGCCGATCGATCCCGAGCGCGAGGGCAGCGGGGCGATGCGCCGCGCGATATGGTCGGGCTCGCTTGCGGCTTCCGCGCGCCGGCCGGTCCTGGGCTTCGGGATCGGCGCGTTCCGGGAAGCATTCGACGATTCGAAGAGCCCAACGATGAAGCAGCTCGAGGCGGAGGGAGGGCGTACCGCCGATCAAGCCCACAACCACTATCTTGGACTTCTGGCGGAGCGTGGCGTTCTGGGTCTCGCCGCGTTCGCCGCTCTGACCGCGCTGTGTCTGGGCGCGGCGGCCACGGCCATGGCCTCCGGGACGCCGGCGATGGGACGCGTTCTGGTGGCCGGCCTGGCCGGATCCGTTGTGGCCCTTCTGGTGCACGGTCTCGTGGACGACAATCTCTCGCTGGTCCCGCACGGGACCCTTCTATTCGCGAATCTGGGCCTTCTCGCGGCGGCTCCGCCTGCATCGCGGCGGGAGTGCCTGGCCCGGCGATCGGCGTGGATGGCCCGGACCGGCATCCTCGCGGCGCTTCTGGCGATGGGCGTCTCGACCGCGAGCTTCGTGGCGTCGAGCGAGGCGCAGGCCGCCTCGGCGGGCGCACGGCTCGGGCGCGCCGATCAAGCCGCCGCAACGTACCGGAAGGCATCCGATCTGGCGCCGTGGCGCGACGATCTCGCGGTCGCGCACGCGGAGCAGGCGGAGGCCTGGGCCCGGCAGGGCGCCGGCGGACCCGCGCTTCGCGAGGCGGAAGCGGCATACCGCCGCGCGATCGCGGTCAACGGTTCGGACCCGGTGACGCGCCACGAGCTGGCGCGCCTTTACCTCTCCCACCCCGAAGCGTGGGGACAGGAAGGGGTGGAGAAGGCGCTGGAGCAGCTCCGGATCGCCGTGGCGCAGAATCCGTACTACGCGGAGATCCAGAACGACCTCGGCGTCGCGCTCTTGCGAACCGGCGACGCAAAGGCGGCTCGAGCGGCGTTCAGCCGGGCGGACCAGGACGCGGCCCAGGGCCGGCGGTATTTCGTCGATCCGCTTCTCAACCTGGCGGCCCTGGCGATCCAGTCGGGCGATCGGGTCGGGGCGCGGTCCTTGATCGACCGGGCGCTCGAGCGCAATCCGGGCTCGGAGCGCGCGCGCGAGATGCTCGCGAGCCTGGGCCAATAGCGATTTTCGAATTCGAATACCGAGGACTGAAAAAATTGATGATCACGATACCAACCAAGCATCAGGATCGAGAGGAGGTGAGGAGTACCCAAGTCGTCATGGCTTTGATCGATGGGTTGAAGCTCGAACCAAGTGGGTCCACTTCTCTGTTCTGAGTTTCGTTTGAGGGAGGACAAGCAATGCGCAACCGAGCTTTTCTAAAAGTCGTTCTCCTCGGGCTTTTGACCTTCGCGTTCGTGCCCGGCCTTGCCGGTGCCGCAAACCAGGGGCAGGACCTGACGGGAATGCTCGCCTCGAGCGCCGCGGAACGTGCTACGGCGGCCAGCGGGCCGATCATCAGCATTTCACCTTCAGCGCATAATTTCGGACGCGTGAACGCCGGCTCCGCCAGCGGGGACTTTGTCTTCACTGTGTCGAATGTCGGCGATCAGACGCTCACCATCAATTTGCCTCTGACGCACAGCGGCCCGGGGTTCACGGCGACGCTATCTTCGACGAACATCCCGGCCGGCTTCACCGCGCAGCTGCACACCGCCTTCCAGGCTTCGGGAACCGGGCTGAAGTCGGACAACGTCACCATCTCGAGCAACGCGAGCAACGGGAATGCCAACGTACTGCTCCAGGGCACCTCGAATAACGCTCCCGTGTTCAATCCGGCGATCGCATCCGACTACAACCTGACGGCGTTCGTCCACTTCTCGCTGAACGCCACCGCGACCGATACGGAAGGCGACGCGATGGCCTGGTCGATCGCAAGCTCGCCGGCCCTGCCGGTCGGCGCGACGTTCAATACGACGGACGGCACGTTTGACTGGACGCCGAATGCGAGCGACGCCGGCAACTATGCGGTGACGTTCACCGTCACCGACGGGCTTGCCGCGACGGACGCCCACACCACGCTCCACGTCAGCTCGACCAACAACCCGCCGACGGCGAATGCGGGCGGACCGTACAACGGCGTGACCGGGCAGCCGGTTGCGTTCAACGGCTCCGGTTCGAGCGATCCGGACGCGGGTCAGACGCTGACCTACTCCTGGAACTTCGGCGACGGCAACAACGGCACGGGCTCAACCCCCAGCCACACGTACGCGTCGCCGGGCAACTACATCGTGAGCCTCACGGTCACCGACAATGGTTCGCCGGTCCTGAGCCACACGAATACCACCAGTGCCCAGATCGTGAACTTCATTCCGATCACGATCGTCCAGAAGGTCGGTGCTCTGCCGGTCATCAAGACCAACGGAAACGGGGCCCAGACATTCGGGATCGAGTGCTTGTCGCGGGCGGTGACTGACATCAATACCGCCTCGATCAGGATCAGCACGACCTATCCCAACGCGGGCACCGTGTCCGAGGTCGGCGTCTCGCCGAAGGGCATCAAGATCGGCGACATCAACGTCAACGGCTTCTTCGATCTGGACTTCTACTTCCGGGCTTCGGAGATCAAGCCGCTTCTGATCCACGTTCCGAACGGAACCCAGGTCACGCTCATCTTCACGGCGCGCACCTCGGGCGACAACGTCCTGATGCGCGGCACGATCGACCTGACCAAGTCGGGTGCGGCCGGCGTCAGCTCGGCGGCGGCTCCGAATCCGTTCAAGCCGGAAACGAACATCAGATACGCCATCCGCGAAAACGGCCCTGTCTCGATCCGTATCTTCTCGGTCAACGGCCAGCTGGTCCGGTCGCTCCGCGAGGATTACGCGAGCCCAGGTGCGTACGAAGTTCGCTGGAACGGCAAGGATGACGGCGGCCGCACGGTTCCGTCGGGCATCTATTTCGTGAGCGTCAAGCAAGGCATCGAGTCCTCGACGACCCGGGTCGTGCTCGCTCGGTAACGCGTTTCAAGGCAGTTAAGGGTGATGGAGCGGGGGGCAACCTCCGCTCCATCCTCTTTTTCCGGGGTTTCGGCGAAGCGGCGTGGGGGGATTGGCTGGAACCCCTTGCGTTTCAGAGAGATTGGGTGTATAATTGCGTACTTAGGATTGAGAGTGACCTTTTGGTCCCGCACACGAGACTGAAGCACCTCTTAGGGTACGTCACCTTGGGTTTGCAACGAGGGCATCTGAACCAACGCATGTTCTCGCGCCTACGCTCCCTTAGCCTCGTTTCCTGGGGCAATACCCTCTGTTCCGCTCGGATGATCCCCCGGAGGCATTCCATGGTTCTCAGCCGGCGCTCCGTATTCGTGCTCGCTTTCCTCTTCCTTGCCGCGGCCGCAATGTTTCACACCGGAATCGCGGCTGCCGTCCCGTTCTGGAGCGGGGATCAGGACATCACCGACGGCGAGGTGAACGAAACCTACACCTCGTTCAACGGCCAGCACTTCATGGCCGTCGATGACAGCAACAACATGTACGTCGCCTTCTTCGACAACCGGTTCAAGGTGCCGAACGGCGACAACAACTTCGAGATCTTCTTCCGCCGTTTCATCTACAACTTCGGCTCGCCGTACATCACGCGCGTCACGAACGCCAGCAACATGTCCAAGTATCCCGCGATCGCGATCCGGAACTGGGGAGCGGGGGACTACGACACGCAGCAGGATAGCGGCCGGGTGTACATCGTCTGGCAGGACGGGCGCCTCTTCCCCATTCCGGCCTCGGGCGACCCCAAGTCGTGGACGATCTACATGCGGACGTTCCGATCCATGGGCGGCACCGCGTTCGGGCCGGAGATGCAGGTTTCCCCGTTCGATTCGATGGCCCCCGCGACGCTCCCGGTGATCACGGTCGGCGACTCGAACCGGGTCTGGATGGCCTGGCAGAAGCCGATCGAAGGGGCGGCGAGCGCGCTCTTCTCGTGCGTGTACCACTCGAACACGGGCGTTCTCGACCCGATCGTGCAGCAAACGTCGGGGCTGTTCTCCGCGGGGTTTGCCTCGATCGCCGCCTCGCGCGACGGCGTCGTGCACCTGGTCTGGGTCGACCAGCGCTCCGGCTCGCAGCAGATCTGGACCAAGCGCTACGTGCCGGGGAGCGGCTGGACCGCGGAGGAACAGCTCGTCTTCTCCTCCGGGGCGGCCTCGGCTCCTTCGATCAACTCGGATTACCATAGCCACATGCACCTAGTCTGGCAGGATAACCGGGACGGCAACCAAGAGGTCTACTACAAGGAGTACGTCCCCGGAACGGGGTGGGGCGTCGACACGCGCGTGACGGTGAACTCCACCTCCCAGATCCAGCCCTATGTGGATGCCGATCCCATGGGGAACGTGTACACGGTCTGGACGGATCTCAGGAACGGCTCGGGCAACCCCGACATCTTCTACGACACCCGTCAAAACGGGACCTGGGCGGGCAACACTCCGCTTGTCTACGCCGCGACCGACACGACCAACTCGGTGCAGCGGTTCCCCGGCATCGTGCACGACGATTTCGGCTTTGCGTATGTGGCGTGGAGCGACGAGCGCATGCCGGCGACCAACGGCAAGAACAAGGACGTCTTCTACAAGGTCGGGGTCGATGTGGTCACCGCGGTTGACGTCTCGAAGCCCACGCTGGGACGGCTGCTCCGCAACTATCCCAATCCCTTCAATCCCGTTACCAGGATCCAGTTCGTGCTCGACCGGAACACCCAGGTGTCGCTCCGTGTCTTCGATGTCCAGGGACGGGTGGTGCGGACCCTATTGGACAGCTATCTTACGGCTGGACCAAGAGTTGTGAGCTGGGATGGGCGGAATGACCTCGGCCGCCCACTTCCGTCCGGGACCTATTTTCTTCGCCTGCAGGGCGGCGGGTCCTACCTGACCAGAACGGTCAATCTCGTTAAATAGCAGCCGCTTGAACCGAATGGGGGGGGTGTAAGGACGCCCGCCCCTAGGGACAATTACCCATGTTCCCGATTGACGACGGTAACAAAGAGTGTTATAATCATTTCTGCCTCGAATCGAACCCTTTCGGCGGGGCAAGTCCATATTTCACCGGGCCTTCGGCCCCACATGACGAAGAGGAAATGGCGATAGCTCCCCGTTTCGCTGTCGATCTCGGTTATTGCTCCGAGGCATTTGCTTGAGCCACGCGGCTCCGGCAACTGCCTCGTTTTGTTTTTTCAGAATCAAGACCAAGTAACGGCCACAAGGTAGCGGCCACAGAAACCGTACCCGTCAGCGAACGGCATCGCGGGTCGACATCAAGAAAGAGGTCCCCTGAGTGATCCTCCGCCTCCGGTCACAAGCGCCTCGTCCTGTCGTCGCATTTGCTCTGGTCACCCTCGGACTTCTTTCGCTGGCCGCCACAGCGTTCGGGAAAACGGTACTGAGGAATCAGTCCGACGTCTGGTTTCAGAGCACACCGCTCACCTACACGCCGGGCCGCGGCACGCCCGCGGTAGCCGAGACCACGATCCGGCATCAGGTCTTCTTCAGCGATCTGGAAGGCGGGACGTCGGGATGGTCCACCAAGAACTATCGCGCGGGAATGCCCCAGGGCTGGAACATCGTGTCCGGAACGCACGCGTGCACCGGGAACTCCTGGTGGTGCGGCCAGGTCGCGCTCCCGCACGGTGACGGCTACGCCAACAACTGGATCCAGACGCTGACCACGAATGTGCCGATCAACATCGCCGGCGGGTCCAACACCCAGCTCACCTTCAAGATGCGCAATCAGAACGAGTACCTCTACGATTGGGCCTGGGTCCTCATCAAGGGCGCCGGCACCGGAGCCCACTGGGACACGCTCGCGTCGTACTCGGGGGACTTCGGCAACTCGTGCAGCAATCAGACGCTGCCGATTCCCAGCACCTTTAACGCCGCCGGACAGCAACCGGTCACGATCCAGTTCCTCTTCGCCTCGGACGTATCGTTTTCAGCCGAAGACACCACCGGCGCCTTCACCGGCTGGACGGTCGACGACGTAGCGGTCAAGTCCGGCGTCACAACCCACTTCTTCGACGACATGGAGACCGGTTCCTCCAAGTGGCTCGCCGTCTCGCCCAACCCGGGCCAGCTCTGGCATCTCGAGAACGCCCCCGGCACGTCACAGCCCGGCCTCTGCTTCTTCCTCAGCACGAACGTCTGGGTCCCGTTCCAGGGATCCGGCTTTGGACTCGTTCCCGATTTCACGGATGAGATGGTCATCACGCCGCCGATGGATCTCCAGGGCGTTTTCAGCCCGAACACTCCCCAGACAACCCTCAGGCTCCAGTACGACCAATGGATCAACCTGCCCAGTGATAACTCCGTGTACTGGTCGGTCATGATTCAAGGATCCAGCGACAAGACAACATGGACCCCGTGGCGGAACGCGCTCAACGACGGCGAGTTCTCCGGCGGGCCCAATGGCCAGTGCACCGAGGGCCTCACCAACGATTTCAATCCCTACGACAGCCTGCGCTCCGGCGTCGGCCCATCCATGCGCTACATCAAGATCGGGATCCGTCTCCGCGATTTGAGACCAATCGCCGGCTCGACTGATCCTGCCGGGCCGCTCCGCCTCGGCTACAACACCGAAGGCTTGTATGTGGACAATCTCGGCGTCTACTACATCTATACGATCAGCGGCGTGGAGACCGTGAGCGGCGTGCCGGTCGCGACCCGGCCCAGAATCCAGAAGTCGTTCCCCAATCCATTCAATCCCATGACGACAATCGAATTTTCGGTGCCGAACTCCGGTCCCGTGCGGGTCGGCATTATCGATGTTCACGGGAGGCGCGTTGCGACCCTCGTCAACGAGACGATGAGCCCAGGGGTCTACCGGATCCGATGGAACGGTAAGAACCAGAACGGCGGCGACGTCGCGTCGGGGGTGTACTACGCGCAAATTCAGAGCCGCGGCGGCAGCGGTTCGGGCCGTCTCGCTCTGATCAAGTAGCTCGTAACTCGTTTCCGGGTTTCACAGACACAACACGCAAAATCCGCATGACGGAAGGGGGTGGTAAGCCGAAGGGGTGAGCAGGTTCCGAAGTTGTCTGTAGTAGTTGCAGCGCCCGCAAGGGCGAAGTTCTCGTACCTGCAACGCCCGCGACCCCGGATGGGCCGGACGCGGAAGGAAGGGTCTTCTGAACTCCGAGGGGCCCTTCGCAGCTTCGATTTTCCGATTCGTCGGAGGTTTTAAACCATGCTCAAACGGCTTCTCACGACGCTGTTCTTGGTCGGGGCCGTGCTGGGTCTGACATCAGGGGCGAACGCGCAGTACCTGCGCATGACGACGGACAACCCAACCGACAATTTGCGGTTGAGGGCGACCGGAACGACGATCCTGACCCTCACGCTCGACACGAACCACGACAAGAACGGGTCACTACAAACCTGTAACTCGCATACTGAAGCTGCAGGCTGCGGTGCTACTCTCACCGGGCAACCGCTCGACATGTTCAGCTACACGCTGGCGCTGGCGACGGCGGGCGGCACGGTCACCTGGGGTACGTTTTCCGCCAGTGACGCAGCCTACACGGACCTCAGCCCGCAGATCCAAAACGCTACAGAGGTCGAGATTAACAAATCTCGCCCGACTGGAACTGTTACTGCTCCGGGTCTCGCGACCCTCGGCACGATCTCGGTTACGATTGTGTCGGGCAGTCCCTCCATTCACTGGCAGATCGGCGCGGGGGCCCTCAATCCCTACGGGTTCGGCACCGGGTTCGGCACTGATTGCGACGCTTTCAACAACCCGAATACCTACACGCTGGGTGTCGCGGCCGATATCTGCAACACCGGAGACTTTTCCGACAATGACGGCGTAGGCGCTCCGGCCGTGGTGAACCAGGCACCTACCTTGAACCAGCCGGCGAACATGACGGTGAACGAAGGGGCCACGGCGACGCAGCAGCTGACCGCCACGGATCCCGACGGAAACGCCACGCCGGTTCTGACCAACGACAAGACGTTCACGGTCACGGTGAACAACGTGAATCAGCCGCCGGTGCTTGCTGTCATCGCCAATATGACGGTGACGGCCGGCTTGACGGCCGATCAGGCGATTACCGCGACGGATCCGGACGGGGACGCGATTGTGTTCACGTTCACGGGTCCGGCATTCATGACGGTCACGTCGAACGCGCAGGTGGGGAATACCCGCACGGGTAACATCCATCTCGCACCGGCGCTGGGCACCACCGGCACGTTTGCGGCATCGGTGACGGCGACGGCAGGCGGCCAGACCTCAGTACGTAACTTCACGATCACGGTGCAACCGGGTGCGAACCAGGCACCTACCTTGAACCAGCCGGCGAACATGACGGTGAACGAAGGGGCCACGGCGACGCAGCAGCTGACCGCCACGGATCCCGACGGAAACGCGATCACGTTCTCGCTGGTAACAGGGCCGACGTTCGTGACGGTGAGCTCGACGGGTCTCGTCACCCTGGCGCCCGGATTCTCGGACTCAGGGACGTACGCGGTAACAGCGCGTGCGACTGACAACGGCTCGCCGGCTGCCAGCAACGACAAGACGTTCACGGTCACGGTGAACAACGTGAATCGTGCGCCGGTCTTGGCGCAGCCAACGAACATGACGGTGAACGAAGGGGCCACGGCGACGCAGCAGCTGACCGCCACGGATCCCGACGGAAACGCGATCACGTTCTCGCTGGTAACAGGGCCGACGTTCGTGACGGTGAGCTCGACGGGTCTCGTCACCCTGGCGCCCGGATTCTCGGACTCAGGGACGTACGCGGTAACAGCGCGTGCGACTGACAACGGCTCGCCGGTACTGACCAACGACAAGACGTTCACGGTCACGGTGAACAACGTGAATCAGCCGCCGGTGCTCGCTGTTATCGCGAACATGACGGTGACAGGTGGAA
>Ga0193719_10000567_pt1 | contig 14113 bp, 15 predicted proteins | sample U2a2metaG_FD_160103 | JGI IMG/M metagenome (GOLD analysis project Ga0193719, IMG submission 160103) | Soil microbial communities from a riparian zone of the East river system, Colorado, United States - U2a2 | ecosystem: Environmental > Terrestrial > Soil > Riparian zone | place: USA: East... | reverse complement strand
AAATCGAGAACCTTTGCGTGCCCCTGCTCGGTTACAAAGATGTTCGCAGGCTTGATGTCGCGGTGAACGACCCCCTTGGCGTGCGCGGCATACAGGGCATCGGCGATTTCGATTCCGAGCGACAGGACGATCTCGATGTCTAATGATATTCCGGCGATCCGATGCTTCAGCGTGACCCCGTCCAGAAACTCCATGGCGATGAACGCCTTCCCATCCTGCTCACCAATGTCATAGATTGTGCAAATGTTGGAATGGTTCAGTGCGGACGCGGCTTGCGCTTCACGTTGGAAACGGGCGAGGGCCTGCGAGTCACGGGCCACGTCTTCAGGCAGGAACTTGAGGGCGACAAAGCGGTGCAGCCGAGTGTCCTCGGCCTTATAGACCACACCCATCCCGCCACCACCGAGCTTCTCGACGATGCGGTAGTGCGAGATGGTTTGACCAATCACCTAAGCGAGACCTCACCCGTATGGAATGAGCATGTTAGGTCTTGGCCAGGAGCAAGTCAACGCAAGGCCGTTTGGCTATCTTTAGGAGTGGCGGGAGGTTCTTATTTCCCGGCCAGGGGAGATCGCGGCGCCACAGTCCTTACACGCAACGTGCTCGTGGGTGCATTCCATCTTCAACGGCCCATACCGAAGGATACCGTCTGCCGGCGAGATCTCCCGGTGCGCCAGCCCACATCCGACCAGGGCGTTTAGCAGTCTCCAAACGGTGCCGTATGAAGTTCTTGGGTCGGCCTTCTTTGTGCGAAGCCACAAGTCGAGGATGAGTCCCGCAAGAAACCCGACTTGAGAGTTTGAAGGCTTAAGGTGGAGTTTAGGGGGCTGGAAAAGACCACCCGAGTTTTTTCGAAAGTTCTCGATAGCGGGGGTCCCTACGTAAGGGATCGAGGCGCGGTTCTGCCGCCAACGCCAATAGCGCCCAATCATGTTCTGCGTAGCCCTTTTGCAACAGACTCAAGGCTCGATCGTTTTCGTTGAGAGCCACATGGATTACGGCCAGGTCGTAGGCAGGAACGAAGGTGTGCATCGACCGTTCCTCCAAGTGCAGGAGGAGCTTGCGTGCTTCGGGGTGGCGCCCCGCAGTTCCCAGAGTGTAAGCTAACTCCGTCAAAGCCAGAGTGCTATCTGGCATTCCCTGAAGCACTTTCTCTGCTTCGGAGACTGCCTCCGGGTACATGCGTTTTTGCGCGTAAGCCCTGCCCAGCCAGAAATGCGTCCTGGCAAAATTAGGATCCAACTGCAGCGCCTTCTGACCCTGTTGAATTGCCCCATCATAGTCGCGGGCATAGTACAGCGTACGGACCACCTCGGCATTGTTGGGCAGACAGAGCGGATCCAGCCGCATAGCCGCTTCGATCTGTTCCCACGCTTCGTGGTGGCGGCGCTGCGTCGCCAGGAATGCCGCGTAAATGCGACGTGCCGGAGAATGGCTCGGATTCAAAGCGATGGCGCGCTTGAACTCCGCTTCCGCCTCAGGCCATTTCCACTGCCCGTATTTCAAATTTGCCAAGGAGAGGTGAGACTCCGCCAGATTATCGTCTAAGGCTACGGCCCGGCTCGCAGAATCCAGAGCTCTGGACTCGCCTTCAGCGAACGGGATGGCGTCTGTGACGGCTAGAAAATAGTAGGAATCGGATAGCCCCGAATAGGCTTCGGCAAAATTGGGGTCGCGTCGAATGGCCTCTCCAAAATAGCCGATGGCCTTCTTGTAGCCATCAATCGTGAATTGATTCCAAAAATAACGACCCCGCAGATAGGCTTCGTTCGCTTGCGCATCGAGCGGATAAGGGGCGGCGCGACCGTGAGTCGAGCTGATTCTCACCTGAATCTGCTCGGCTACTGCTTTTGCCAGCTCTTCCTGCAAGGCAATGGAGTGGCTGACCTCCCGGTCATAGCTGTGCGCCCACACATGAATCTGGTCACGCACGCGGATCAACTGGCTGCTAATGCGCACCTGATCGCCGTCACGCCGGATACTACTCTCAAGCACGTAATCGACCGCCAATTCGCGTCCAATTTGCTCGACGCTCTTCCGCGTGTGCTTGTATGCCATTGAAGTTGTTCGCGCGATCACTCCCAGCCGCTCAGGGCTCAGCGTCCCCAGTTGTGTGATCACTTCCTCGGTGAGTCCATCGCTGAAGTAATCTTCGTCGGGGTCCTTACCGAGGTTTTCGAATGGGAGGACTGCTAGCATCACCGGCCTCGCATCCTCAGGCAATCCCGCATGCGTTCGTCTCCAGGCAAGGTAGCCGGTAAGGGCAACTGACAGGAGGGCCAAGAGTACGAGGCCCCATCGATGGTCCCGGAAGAACGACTTGCCTTCCTGCGTCATTGCGGACTGTGGCGCTGGGGAGGAAGCGGCAGAAGGAATGATGGCAGGGCAAGTCTCGGCCGGCTCCGGGTGGCCCGGTTGGGGGCTACCGTCAGGTCCGTCAATGGTTTCAACACCGCTTACCTTGTGGACGATGAAGCGATAACCCTTCCCGGCAACGGTCTGGATAAACCGCGGCCGTTCGGGATCATCCCTCAGGGCTCGCCGGATTTTGAGAATGGCGGTGTTGATGCCGTGCTCGGTGTCGACAAAGACGCCCTTGCCCCAGAGACGTTCGCCAATCTCCTGGCGGGTGACGACGTGCCCGTTGCCTTCGACCAGAAGGACGAGCAAATCCATCGGGATCCGCTCGAGCCTTACAGGCCGTCCGTCCCGACGCAGCTCGAAACGGCCGCAGTCCAGCTCATAGTCGCCAAATTTGTAGGAGGACGCAGGCATGACAAGCCATAGCCGTAGGGAGAAAACTATAGCATCAATCGCGACGGTGGTGCTTAACAACGAGGCTGCTCAATCACTTACAAATTCACCTGTTCTTCACCACGCTTCACCCCATCTCCATTGCGCAGTTGCCCAGGAAAGCGCACGATCCCCCTTCGAAACCCGAGCACGGATCGGTTTCCGAAGAGGAGAATCGAATGAAAGCGATATTCAAGCAGGTGACAATAGCTCTTGGGATCGTTCTCTTTGTAGCAGTCGTGGTTCCCATGGCGTCCGCCGGGTGCGCAGACCCCTCCCAGGGCAAAGGGAGCACGCATGTTTCACCTCAATCCTGGAATGGGGAAGTCGACTTTGGAAGAGCCTTGCTCTTACGGGTTTCCGACAGCGATGACGACGATTCGATGGTGGGAATGTGGCACGTTACCTTTATCGCCAAAGGCAACGTTGGCCCCGGACTTCCGCCGGACGGCGTTCCCGTGGATAACGCACTTTCCCAGTGGCACAGTGATGGGACGGAGATCACAAGTTCGTCCCGTAACCCAGCTACGGGAAGCATCTGCCTGGGTGTGTGGAAGAAGGTCGGGCACCGGCATTTTAGGCTCAATCACTTCGGCATCAGCTGGGACCCAAGCACCGATCCGAACAATCCGCAAGGCTTTGCGAACATCCGTCAAGATGTATACCTGGGGTTCGATGGGAAGGCTTTCCGGGGGACATTCAGCATTGACCAATTCGATCAGGCAGGAAATCTACTCGTCGAAATCAAGGGGCTGCTCATCGGAACGCGCGTCAACATAAACACGTCGGTTGGTGACCTTCTCTGAGGTGCCTGCAACTTGGCTTGGACCGAAATACTCGCGGCAGAATGTGCAGCGTGAGCTGACATTCTGCCGGAAATTTTATCGCGTCCATTCTGATTGGTTCAGCTCACTTGGCAGTCAAGCTCGCCAGTAGGGATTTTGGAACGCGGTTTTTTGGCACCCTATTAGGTTAGCGAATCTACTCCGTCTGAGCGGAAATTTCCGGTAGTGGTGCAGTTTGAAATCCACAGGGATAGCGCGTAGGCTGACCCTGTGGGAAACTTGAGCCATGAAAAAGCCTACACTCGTAATCACGAAGCATGTCGGGTCTATTCCAATTCAAGGCAAGTGTTCTTCCTGCCCGGAAGTAAAATTTAGCACCGAAGGCAAGATCGGAACAGCAGTCGAACACCTGAATGCGCTGAACGAAGAGTTTAAGCTTCATTTCGTAGACGTCCACATGCGCGAGGACGCCAGCCAAGCCGCTGCCAGGGTCGTGAGAGAGGCGACCGAAGGCAAGTGAAAACCATCGCTATTCCGTGAACAACGACAACGTTTCTGGTTCTATGGTCTTGTAAGGGTCTTCGGTAATACGTGGCTCCCATGCCATTTTGCTGATCTGCTTTATAGGCTCCGCTGCAACGTATTCACGCCCGCGCTTCTCTCCTCTCGCTACAAGCAGTCCTGCATCAACCAACATTTTCAGATCGCGCGTAGCTAAGTTCTCTGAGATTCCAACCTGCACTCGATAGATTGGATTCCTTACCCTGAGTCCGCTGGCCGCATCAGCCAAAGCTGTGATGGCGCGGTCCGGTAAGCCGCGCCTTTGTAGCTCCATTTCAAGTTGATCCCATAAGCGTTGGAGCATCCGAGATCGCCGCACAAGCGTTGCGGCCTGACGATAATGCGCCGTCAATGTGAACCTTATCCACGGCGTTGCATCGTTTTCGGGATGGTACGATCCTTTCCCGACTTCCGCGAGCACCGCGTAGTACTCAATAGTATTCCTGCCGAGATATTCTTCGATGCTGCAAAAGGTTGGTTCCAAGATTCCTTCCCGAGCAAGCACAAGCGTTTGAACACATCTACCGTTCGCACGGCGACGCGGCGCTACACTCGACTGTCGAATGGATTTTCTCGCAAGCTGCGAAATCATGCGGCTGCGACCGCCCTAAACTATTTCGCCTACAACTTCATCAAAATTCATCGTACACTCCGCGTTACAGATCGGCTCTGGAGCGTGGAAGATTTAGTAGCCCTGTGGGAAGCCTACGAACAGCGGAGGGCAGAAAGAGAGGCCGCGTAATGTCCGAACAAAGAACCTTAATTGAGCGCCTTGTGGATGAGATGACGGGGGCTGGGTTCCCTTGGGTAGCGCGAGTTTACTTCCTGTTGATTGTGCTCTTTGGAGCGGTGTTGATTTGGTCAGCCGCAGCCGCACACCACGTCAGCAACGACAAGCTGGCCGACTCCGATCTTTACGTCAGGCTTTTCACGTTGGCCTCAGATGGACTGAAAACAGTACTTGGGGCATTGCTGGGGTCACTCAGCCTAGCGGCGGAGGCAATATGGAAAGCCAAATCAAAGTAGCCCACTACCGAGTCCCGAACTAGGGTTCCCTTGGTTTACGCGGCGCTCTGCAATTTCTTGCGCGCGGAATCGATATCTTCGGCGCCGTGCTGCTCGAACACCGCGCGCGCAGCTACGGCTTGGTCTTCGATGTCAACGTTCGCAACGACGAGCGAACAACCTTGTTTGAGCAATTGGCGATAGAAGAACACATCCTCTTTGGGGACACCAGTGTCCGCCGTCAACTCGGAGGACTCCCCCAGCCCTGCTCCCGCCGCAGCACCTCCGAGCCCCAACAGCGCCGCAGCACCGAGGCCAATAGCAAAGATGGTACCTACGCCAGGAACAAGCAGACTGGCCACTGCACTGCCAAGCGACAACCCAGCCCCGGCACCCATTGCTCCGCCCACAACCGCACCCGCCTAGGAGGCGTAAGGCCTCGGGTGCAGCGCCCGGATTTGGTCCAGAAGGTCGGTTGCGGCCCGGCCGGCATCCAGTGTGGAAAATTCATCTCCCAGTTTCAGCAACGGCGACGCGGCGCAGGCGGTCCGGAAGGCTTGCTCAGTCGCTGGCGATGCCTTCAGGTTTGGCCCGAGGATCGTCAGAGCAGGGCGCGTGGCCCTCAGCAAGATCAAGGAATCACGGAGGTTGTTATTGGTGAGGACGTTGTAGCCGGCGCGGTGCAGCAATTCCCGCAAGTAAGCGAGCACATCCACGGATTGATCGATGCACAATATGGTGAGGCCCGCCAGCTGAGCCCGCGCTGGTGCTGTTTGTCGCCGGTAAAAGGCCAGGACGGCGTTTTCCTCGGATTCATGGGTGTCGAACAGGGTGATCAGGCTGGTCATCTGCAAAATTTTGTGGATGCTCTCGGGCAGATTGCACAACTTCAAATCGCCACGGGCGTGGCGGGTACTGGTCAGCAGCCTCACCAGCATTCCCAGTCCGCTGCTGTCGATGAAAACTATCTCGCCAAGATGCAGAATGACGTTGCTGCGATCAGGCAAGAGCTCGCTTACTTGCTTGCGTAACGACTCGGTTTCACCACCGGCCACGATGCGGCCACTGCAATGGACGATAGTGACATCCCCGACTCCGCGCGCGTTCAACGAAAGCGGCACCGTGCCCCCTTGTCGGCCTTAGTGCAAACCACAAATCGTGACATTATACCGAACTGAGGCTACGGTGCGGAGGCTGCGTTCCCGGTTTGCGAATCCTACATCATTGCCGACTCGGTGCGCCCTCGGCTCAGCGTCAGTCAAGTCGCCTCTTCCCTGTTGATTCAGGCGGGAGCGAGCCTGGCCTATGTGCGAGATCAACTCGGACACAGCTCCATCCAGGTCACCGTCGATCTGTATGGGCATCTCGTGCCGAGTGCGAATGTCGGCTGGGTTGATGGGTTGGACAGCGCGGAACCGGAGGAACAATCTGCAACCCCCACGCAACAAGAGACCGAAGAGGAGAGCGACGAGTCCTTTGAAGTGATTGAAAACTATGGTAGCCCCGGCGTGAGTCGAACACGCGACCTTCGGTTTAGGAAATCTCACGCCTCGATTGAAAACAAAGCAGATCAACAAGATCCACCGGCAGATTCCGGCAAAGCCCTGCAAAATCCGCAACCGCCGCGCAACAAAACTGACCACGAAAGGTCGTCGCCATGGCGAAAGCGATGACCCAAAGGCGATGCGCAGCACCGCCAACCCTCGCCCTGCTGGAGCACATCCAGGCCGGCATGCAGGAGCTCGAGGAATCAGACCGGGAGCAGCAGAACTACACGAGATAAATCCCGCACCCAGATCGGATCGCTCCTGTCCATCTTGCGAGCCGGAACGGGGGGCGAAATGGATCCCAGTGTATTGATTTGAGCTAGAGAATCTGCCACTCGAGTTCGCCACCTATAACGGCCTGCAGCAAGCAGCTGTCATCGCGGGCTCGAAGGCGATGGGATGTGCAGTGGTCAATCTTGATCAGTTTCGTATCACCACGAGGACCATACTGGCTAAAGAACATTTCGGGTCGGTTTAGTTCGTTCCCGTCCTCGAAGGCCACAATGAATGAAGTTTGAAGCGAGGACACCGCTTCAGTCAGAACGACTCGCGTATTCACTTCCGCGGTGGGTCCCATGTCTCGATAACAAATGAATAAAAAGGAGTCAGCACCTATGACAACGAAATTTACTCCGCTCCATGACCGCATCCTGGTGCGCCGCGTAGAAGAAGCGGGAACTACGCGAGGAGGCCTCATCATCCCCGATTCTGCCAAAGATAAACCACAGGAGGGCACGGTCATATCTGTGGGCAAGGGCAAGACCAACGATGAAGGCAAGTTGTTCCCACTGGCGGTGAAGGAAGGCGACAGCATTCTGTTCGGCAAGTACTCCGGTACCGAGATCAAACTCGGTGGAGAGGATTTCCTCATTATGAAAGAGGAAGAAGTTCTTGGCGTCGTTACGGGTACGGCCAAAAAAGAGAGTGTCAGCGCTCGCGAGACCGTCGGTGCTCGCAAGTAGGTCGCTGCCCCTGTTCTCTTGCGATGGTGCAGTGTATCGATGCGCGTGGTCACGAATGTCGATGCCTGCCCTTAACGCAAACGCGACGCCTCGGCAACAGATACGATATTACTTTAAGGAGAAATAACTATGGCAAAGCAAATCGTACACGGGGAAGAGTCGCGGCAGGCCATCTTGCGCGGCGTAAACTTGTTGGCGGACGCCGTGAAGGTAACTCTCGGCCCCAGGGGTCGCAACGTAGTCATCGAGAAGAAATTCGGATCGCCCACTATCACCAAGGACGGCGTCACCGTTGCGAAAGAGATCGAACTCCAGGACGGCCTTGAGAACATGGGCGCCCAGATGGTTCGCGAAGTCGCTAGCAAAACGTCCGACGTTGCCGGTGACGGTACGACAACCGCGACTGTTCTGGCCCAGGCCATCTACCGTGAAGGCGTCAGGACCGTCGCGGCCGGCGCTAATCCTATGGCCATGAAACGCGGTATTGAGAAAGCTGTTGACGCGATTTGCGGCAACATCGATCCGAAGACCGGCGAGCGCAAGAACGGCGAACTGGACAAGTTCTCCAAGCCCGTCACCGGTGACATGATCGCACAGGTCGGCAGTATCTCCGCCAACAACGACGAAACCATTGGCCACATCATCGCGGATGCCATGAAGAAGGTCGGCAAGGACGGCGTCATTACCGTGGAAGAGTCGAAGACTCTCGAGACTCAGCTCGAAGTTGTCGAAGGCATGCAGTTCGACCGAGGCTATCTCTCTCCCTATTTCGTCACCGATCCCGAGCGTATGGAGGTTGCATTCGAGAACGCCTACGTCCTCATCAACGAAAAGAAGATCAGCTCGATGAAGGACATCCTCCCGCTGCTTGAGCAGATCTCCAAGAGTGGCAGACCGCTGGTCATCATCGCCGAAGACATAGAGGGAGAGGCACTGGCGACTCTAGTCGTCAACAAGCTGCGTGGAACACTCCAAGTCGCAGCCGTGAAGGCTCCCGGCTTCGGTGACCGGCGCACAGCCATGTTGCAGGACATAGCAACCCTCACCGGAGGGAAAGCCATCACTGAAGATCTCGGCATCAAGCTGGAAAACGTGAAGATCGAGGATCTCGGACAGGCCAAAAAGATCACCATCGACAAGGACAACACCACCATCATCGAGGGCAAAGGCAAGAAGGGCGACGTCGAGGGCCGCGTTAAGGAAATTCGCAGCCAGATTGAAAAGACGACGAGTGACTACGACCGCGAGAAACTGCAGGAGCGATTAGCGAAGCTCGTGGGTGGCGTGGCTGTGATCAAGGTGGGCGCGGCCACCGAGACCGAAATGAAAGAGACGAAAGCTCGCGTCGAAGACGCCATGCACGCGACTCGCGCTGCGGTCGAGGAAGGTATTGTTCCCGGCGGCGGAGTTGCTCTGGCGCGGTGTGCGACGGCCCTCAACAAGTTGAAGCTGGAGGGCGACGAGCAGATCGGCGTCAACATTGTGAAGCGCGCCCTGCAGGAGCCGCTCCGCCAGATTGCCGAAAACGCCGGCGAAGAAGGCGCCATCGTGCTAGGCAAAGTTCTCGAATCGAAGGACCAGAACTTCGGCTACAACGCATTGACGGCAGAGTATGAAGATCTAGTCAAAGCCGGGGTACTCGATCCGACCAAAGTCGTGCGCACCGCTCTCACCAATGCCGGATCCATCGCGGCGCTCATGCTCACCACCGAAGCTCTGGTCGCCGACATCAAGGAAGAAACAATAGGCTCCGCGGCCGGTGGGCGTGGCGGCATGGGAGATGGGTACTAGGAAATCGAACCCGACATCCACAAGGGCGCGCAAAACGATACTCATTCTCCCCGTTGGACTGTTCAAGTCGGTTCGAAGGAACCGAACGACCGCAGGGTGTCCCGGGCAGGATTGGGAAGAGAGTTCGCGTTGAAAATAAGTGCGGGCTTCCGGGCTCGTGTCTCCGGATTAACCAATCCATGATCACCGCCTCCTCGATTCGCGTCCAGCGCACGTCCACGATCCTCCGCCCTGACCAATCCCGAGTTCTTCTCCGTCCGTTCAGACACGAGGATCCCGAGCGATCTCGAAGAATTATCGCCAGGATCATGTCTCTTCCGGAAGATGAAGTCGGTCCGCTTTTGAATGAGGTAGTCGCTGAATTCTCCCGGCGTCACCAGCAAATCCGCGAATCCTTTCTAGAGCGGTTCGAACAGCTCCGCGACTTTCTATTGACCGATAAGGAAATTTCCGAACAGAGACAGCTGTTGATCGGTTCTTATTTCGTTTGCGAATACTCCTTAGAATCTGCAGCACTGTTCAATCCTTCCATCGTCCCGCACCCCGACCAGTCTGACACGCCTCCGGACGCTCTGCGCTTTATCCTCAGCTTGCGCGCCACGGGGGAGGGGCATATTTCTTCTATCACTTTTCGAATGGGGATCATCCACGCCGACCATCGGATTGAGGTCATGCCTCCAGCAGGCTTCCTTACCGAGCCGCGTCAAATTCCGAACCTCAGTTACGATACGGCGCAATTCGAGCGAAAACTCTTTGAGTTGCGCTTGACCAACGAATTCACGCGCCGAACGATGGATAAGTTTGGAGAGTCGTTTGCCTTGGAAGAATTGCGCGCCAGTCTCGAAGTCGAAATGAATCAGTCGCGCGTGTCGGACCAGAACGCGATTCGAGGGATGTTGGCTTTGGCCCGGTCCAACTATGAGGTTCAGTTTCAGCCTCAGCAGCAACTGTCGGAACGGGTTCTTTTTCCAGCCACGCCGTCACAACGCAACGGCATCGAAGACGCCCGGTTCGTCTGCTTCCAAAAGGATGACGGATCCTACATCTACTACGCCACGTTTACGGCGTTCGATGGCAAGTTGATTTTGCCCGAACTGGTGGAGACTTCCGACTTCCTCCGCTTTCGGTTTATCACGCTGAATGGTCCGGCAGCCGAAAACAAAGGCATGGCCCTCTTCCCCCGTAAAATTAACGGCCTTTATGCCATGCTTTCCCGCCAGGACAACGAAAACATCTATCTCATGTTTTCTGACGATGTGCACTTCTGGTATGAACGGAAGGTGCTGCTTAAACCGATTTTCCCCTGGGAGCTAGTCCAGCTTGGGAACTGCGGGTCCCCTATTGAAACTGAAGCAGGCTGGCTAGTCCTCAGCCACGGTGTTGGCCCCCTGCGAACGTACTGCATCGGCGCCTTTCTCCTCGATCTCGACGAGCCCGGCAAAGTGATCGGCCGCCTGCGTGAACCCTTGCTCAAGCCGAATCAAAGCGAGCGTCAGGGGTACGTCCCGAATGTCGTTTATACCTGCGGTGCTCTCGTGCACAACGGCGAGCTGATCATTCCCTATGCCATGGCCGATCACGCCACCGGTTTCGCTACGGTTCCCCTCGATGAAGTGCTGGCTGCTATGGAGTAGGAATTGACCGTCGAACAGCATGAGTGACCCCAACAAGAGAGTGGCGATCCTGTCGCCGATAGCATGGCGAACGCCTCCTCGGCAATATGGCGCTTGGGAGACGGTGGCTAGCAATGTCACCGAGGGGCTCGTCTCGCGTGGCTGGAACGTGACCTTGTTCGCTACCGGAGATTCTGTGACCAGCGCTCACTTGCATGCCATCGTGGAACAAGGGTATGAAGAGGACTCCGCCGTCGACTCCAAAGTAGCCGAATACCTTCACATCTCAGAAGCGTTTGAGCACGCTGCTGAGTTTGATCTTATCCATAGCCACTACGACTTCATGCCATTGAGCTACACGCGGCTGATCAAAACACCGGTCCTAACCACCATCCATGGATTCTCGTCAGCCAAAATCATGCCCATCTATCAGAAGTATCGTGACGGATACTTCGTTTCCGTCAGCGACGCCGATCGAGCACCAGGGCTGAATTACTTGGCGACCGTCTATAACGGCATCGATCTTTCCTTGTATCCGCTTCAGGACTCGGCCGGCAATGACTTGGTTTTCCTTGGTCGGATCCACCCAGATAAAGGTGTTCACCTCGCAATTGAGGTGGCTCGTCTGAGCGGAAAGCGTTTGATCATCGCTGGTATTGTTCAGGACAAGACCTACTTTCGGGAGCAAATCCAGCCCCATCTCGACGATCAGAATATTCTCTATATCGGGCCAGTAGACGTGGAGGGCAAGAACAATCTGTTTGCTCGGGCTCGAGTTCTCCTGCACTTGAACACCATACCGGAACGATTCGGACTTGTGCTGGTCGAAGCCAATGCCGCTGGCGTGCCTGTGATCGCCATGGACCTCGGTTCTTGCAGTGAGGTGATCAAAGACGGAGAGACCGGTTTTCTAGTTTCCAACGTCGCTGAAGCGCTTCGGGCAGTTGAGCGAATTTCTGAACTCGACCGACGTGCTTGCCGCAGCCGAGTCCAACAACACTTTTCGATCGAAACAATGGTAGAGGGATACGAGCGAGTTTACTCGACGATTTTTGATCTGGAGGCGAAAAGACGATCATGAAGGCGGACATTGTCAGGCGGTACGGCCACAACCCCATCCTCACTAAGGCCGAAATCCCCTACCCAGTGGAAACCGTTCACAACGCAGCGGTCGTGAAGCACGGGAACGAATACATCATGCTTTTCCGTTCTCACCTCCGCACCGGACGATCCATCATTGGCTTGGCACGCAGTCCCGACGGGTTCCGCTTCACCGCCGATCCACGGCCCTTTCTGACTCCCGATCCTGACGGACCTTTTGCTGCCTATGAAGAGTTCGGCGTGGAAGACCCACGCGTGACCCGAATTGACGGGGAGTACATCATTACCTACAGCGCATACTCGCGAAATGGAGTGCGGATTGCCCTGGCCAAGACGAAGGACTTCAGTCGAGTAGAAAGGATTTCTCTTATCACAGAGGCGGATTATCGGAATGTTGTAATCTTTCCCGAGAAATTTGATGGCCTTTATGCCCGACTTGACCGTCCTCATTCAGAGATCGCTCCCTGGTCAATCTGGATTTCCTATTCTCCGGATCTCTGCTATTGGGGCCAATCACAACTCATCATGAGGCCTGTCCAATATCACTGGGACGAAATGAAGATCGGTCCTGGCGCGCCGCCGATCAAGACGGACCAGGGATGGCTCTCTATCTATCACGGAGTTTTCCAAACGATGGATGGATCGGTCTATCGATTGGGGGTTGCTCTTCATGACCTCAAAGATCCAGCCAAGATTATCGGTGTGGGCGACTCATGGATTTTGCAACCGGAGGATCCTTGGGAGATAACTGGATATGTTCACAACGTAGTCTTCACCTGTGGCGCCGTTCCCGAGCCTGATGGAACCGTGAAAATCTACTGGGGAGGCGCAGACACCGTCATGTGCGCGGGAGAAGCGCATGTCTCCGAACTAATTGCACTGTGCCTCGATCATGGCAGACCGGCAAAGTGAGCAAGGCTCAGCCATGGACCAGATCTGCCCGGAAGAGATCTCCGACGGCGATAACGCCAAGACCTCAGGGAAGGCGGCTATTCTGTTCAACGTCGGTTAGGGCTCGCCAGTTCAATTCGCCTTCGAGCTCAACGAGAACCTAGGCTGCCAAATCTGGGTCCGATGTGGGCCCAATTAACCGAGTCCGAGAATTCGTTAGAGGATCAAGATTGGGCTGTCCGTAGATCCGATAACTTACATGTGTCGGTGTTGGCCTGTCACGTAGCGTTCTGGGCCGAACAGACTACTGATCGGGCCGACTTACTGTTGGACACCAAGAGCACCCTTCGGTTGGTACTATTATGCGAATGCGATGTGCGATCTGAGGGGCAGTTTCGACGGTGGCGCTCGGAGGCCCAACGAAAATGCGTGAACTTGCTGAACAGAGGCGCAGTTTTGAGGGGTGTCACCGCTGGGCCATCGGGCGGTAGTGATGCACGGTTTCAGCCCACAAAGAAGCCCACAAAACTCCTGACTTGGGGTGCTTTTCAATGACTTACGGTGTCGTCCGTGCGTTCCAAGTCATTCAAAACACTTAATAGCCTAGCTCTGAAAAGGCTGGCGTCGGCGGTTCAACTCCGTCCCTGGCCACCATCATTTTAAAGACGTTACCGGCCAAGAGCCGAGATTCTCCACCCACGATCCCACCTACGATTCTCATTGAACTCGCCCCGTGAGCAGGTGGATTTTGTCTCCCATCAATTGTTCGAGGAACTTCCCTTGCGCATCCCGCATCGATTCCATGTCGGATTGAGCGTACAGATCCATGGTGGTGCCGAAGTCCTCGTGACGCAGGATTGCGCTTCTAGCGAGAGTCCTGTTCGTCAATGCATCCGTCATTGGTTGGCTTCGCGTTTGTAGTCGCTCCAAGCTGATGGGTTAAGCAGCAACTCCGCAAGCGGATGCACGATCCCGTGCCCCAAACCGGAAGATGGCTCAAGGCGGTCGTGCAAGGCTACTTCCGTTACTACGCGGTACCAGGAAACCTCAAGAGTCTGGGAGTG
>Ga0193719_10000564_pt1 | contig 14142 bp, 13 predicted proteins | sample U2a2metaG_FD_160103 | JGI IMG/M metagenome (GOLD analysis project Ga0193719, IMG submission 160103) | Soil microbial communities from a riparian zone of the East river system, Colorado, United States - U2a2 | ecosystem: Environmental > Terrestrial > Soil > Riparian zone | place: USA: East... | reverse complement strand
GGTTGATTGCAGCGGTCTTGAAAACCGGCAGGCCGAAAGGCCTCGTGAGTTCGAATCTCACCCCCTCCGCCAGCTCCAATGTGCGACCTGTAAATTGCGTTGGCCACTTCTCGTTGCTTGGGTCAGGGAAGGTGAGAACGCCGTTCGACTGGTGGGGCACGTCACGCGCAAGGGTTAAAATCCCGCAGCCACGATCTAACTCCAGAGCCAAAGCGCAGCTTTGGATAATCTCACCCCCTCCGCCATCACGCTTTCGATTGGCGATTTTGAATTGCCGGAAAAATCAGCAGCCACACGACAAGAGCGGCGGAAATAACCCCAAGGAACGCAGCGAAAACAACATCGGACAAGTAGTGCGCGTTGACGTACATGCGCGAGAATCCGATTAGTAGCGGGATCGGGAGACAAGCGAGACCGATCCGCCAGTTTGCGAACATTAAGACGGTGAAAAACGCGGTGGATGCCGCGACATGACCCGATGGAAACGCATGAAATTTTGAACCAAGGCGCAGGCCGTTCCACACTTCCTCCGATTTCACAGATGGTCTCGCGCGACCCGTGGTACGCTTGATGACGTGCCCGGCCGCACCCGCGAGCGCCAACGCAACCAACATCGCGAGAAAGATGCGCGTCCATTTCTTGCTGCCGCGCCACCAAGCGATGCCCGCAAGAAGAAGCCCGAGTGCGAAATGCTCCGGCCAATCACCGAAGCGACTGACATTTGTCATCACATTATTCGCCAGTCGGCTCTGATGTTGCGCAATAAAATCTTGCATGGCGCGGTCGAAGTAGAACGACGCCACGATCGTGATCGCGGCAATCACGATGCCGATTAGCCAGTAAAAAGCGGACTTGTCCTTCACAAATAAGTTCCCGTTACATTTGCCGGGCGTTATTTTGAGTGCGCACTTGAAATCCGCAATCCGCAATTACGCGCTCCTATTTGCCGGCTGTGTTCTGTTTCACGCACTCGGCACATGGACTTTGCCCTTAATCGATCGCGATGAGCCCCGCTTTGCCGAAGCCTCGCGCGAGATGATTCAACGTGGCGACTACATTGTTCCGTACTTCAACAATCACTTGCGCTTGGACAAGCCTCCCCTCACCTATTGGGCTCAGGCCGCCAGTTATCGCCTGTTCAGCGAAAATGATTTTGCGGCGCGTTTTCCATCCGCTATCGCGGCAGCCCTCATCGCCTTGTCGATCCTGGCCTGGGGGACGCGCGTTGGCGGGAATAGAGTGGGCTGGTGGGCCGCCATCATCTTTACATTTTCGCTGCAAACATTTCTCCACGCGAAGGCCGCGGTCGCAGACATGTGGCTGGTGCTGTTTGTCACGCTTGCACACTGGAGTGGATTTGAACTCCTCGGGCGCTCTTCGAGCCAATCCAAACATGAAACATCGAACGCCGAGCATCGAACATCGAATCTCTGGTGGTGGATGTTCTATGTCTCGCTTGCGTTCGGATTTCTAGCCAAAGGGCCGATCGGGTGGACGCCACTCTTAACTGTTGGATCGACAATCATTTTCGCGGGCAAATCGCAACTTGGAAAACGTTTCAAGTTTGTGCGCGGAGTCTTGCTTGCCCTCGCAATTGTCGCGCTGTGGGGAGTTCCGGCGCTGATTCGAACACAGGGACAATTCTTCACCGTGGGGATCGGTCGTCACGTAATCGGCCGCTCGTTCATGACGATGGAGGGCCACGGTGCGAATTCGTTCGGAATGTATCTCCTGTTGCTGCCGTTTTATTTCGTAACGATCTTCGTCAGTTTTTTTCCCTGGTCGATCAAACTTCCCTGGTTGACGAGAAAATTATGGCAGGACCGAGACAAGATCGACAATGGAGCCGGCGGGAGCCGAGCGACATGGACGGGCAAGCCCGAGAGGGGAGACGAGTCAATCAATTACCTTATTGCGGGCGTCGCGATCATTTTCATCATTTTCAGTTTGATCAAAACAAAATTGCCGCATTACACGTTACCGGCCTTTCCGCTGCTTGCGCTTTTGCTCGCACGCAAATTGGCCGCGGAAAAGGCGACACGATTTTTCCGGAACTGCGCGTTTGCGTCGGCTTCGGCTTATCTCGCGATCGCTCTTATCGTTCCACCGGTCGTTGCCCGATTCTTTCCGGCGTATCAGCTTTTCCGGGAATCCCGCGATTACCTGCGCCCAGGTATGGAATTTGGCGCGGTCAACTTCAATGAGCCGAGTCTGGTCTGGTATTTTCGTAGCCGGGTGAACGGTTTTCTCACACCGATGAACAGCAGACGCGCGGCGGATTTCATGACCCACGCAGGGCCACGTTTTGTCATTGTGCCGACTTCCCTGGCCGCCAACCGTCCTGCGAACTGGAAAGTGCTCTCGGTCCGCGGTTTCAACGTTGCAAAAGGCAAACAGGTCGACCTTACGCTCGTGTTAAAACCGGAATAACTGTAGCGGCGGCCGCTGACCGTTCGCTCGAAGTAATAAATGCGACCCTCATAGAGCGCCGCTACACAATTGAGGTTGGTTTGCAGTTTGCCCTTCGTCTGTTAGGGGTTGCAAAACATGATCACCTTTCTCGACGGCAAACTAGTCACCGCCTTGCCCACGCAGGCGGTTGTCGATGTTGGTGGCGTTGGCTACGAAGTTTTTATTCCGCTGGCCAGCTACGATAAACTTCCCGCGGTTGGCCAGCCGGTGCGTATTCTCACCCATCTGCACGTGCGGGAAGATGCACAAGTCCTCTACGGATTCATGACCGCGGCTGAGCGCGATCTTTTTCGATTGCTCGTCAATAACGTGAGCGGCATCGGCCCGAAGCTGGCGCTCGCCGTTCTCAGTGGAATGAGCGTGAACAATTTTAAAGCCGCGGTAGTAAACTCCGATATCGCGTCGCTTTCGAAAATCAGCGGCCTCGGAAAAAAGACGGCTGAGCGAATTGTTTTGGAATTGAAGGACAAGCTGGGCGTGGCCGCGGCCTGGGAAGCCGCGAGTGCGACGCACGCACCGACACCCGAGCAAGAACAGGCGAATGAAGCTGTGCTCGCGTTGATTGCGCTCGGTTACAAACAAATCGACGCTCACAAAGCGGTGCGGGAATTTCAGGAAAAAGGCGAAGGGAAACCCGCGGAAGAACTGGTTAAGCTCGCCCTTAAACGCATGGCGGCCGGCCACTAATCGCCTTCCGGTAGGGACGGCGCGCTGCGCCGTCCGCGGACACCGCGGCGCGATGTCCCTACCATTCATTGGACGTTGAGCGTTGAGCGTTGAACGTTAGCGAGATCGAAATGGTTGCCGTCGCAGAAAATCAGCTGGAAGCAATTCGCAATGCTTTTCCAAAGGAAGGCCTCTTTGCGGAAAAAGATTGGTTGCTTTCGCCCGACGCGTTTCCGATCGAGAAGAAATTTGTTGCAGAGCTCGAACAGCTTGGGCATCGGCTCTTTGTTTTTCAGCGCGCCTGCAATCAGCTCTATCAACTCAGTATTAAAGGAAAACAACCAGAATGGGTGGCGCGCTACCTCGATGCGGGGAAACCAAAAGAGCTGATCGAATTTTCCCGTCGCAAGGAAATTCGGGACGACCTGCCGCGGGTCATTCGGCCGGATCTCATTCTCACGGAGGATGGCTACATCATCGCAGAAATCGATTCGGTTCCCGGCGGGATCGGCTTAACCGGGTGGCTGAATCAAACGTATTCGGCGTTCGATAACGAAATCATCGGTGGCCCAGAAGGAATGCTCGATGGATTTCGGAGCGTGCTGCCGGGGGGCGGCGATATCGTCATTTCGGAGGAAGCGGCAACCTATCGCCCGGAGATGAAATGGATCGCGGCGCGCTTGAAAGATCGACATCGTGAATTCGATTGGCGAGTGATCCCCGCCGAAAATTACGAGCCTCAAAATGGACGTGCTGTCTATCGGTTCTTCGAACTGTTTGATCTGCCGAACATTCCAAAAATCGAAGATACGTTGCACGCGAACGCTGAGGGCCGCATCACCATCACGCCGCCGATCAAACCATATCTCGAGGAAAAGATGTGGTTTGCGCTTTTTTGGATGCAGCCACTTCGGGAATTTTGGCGACGCGAGCTGGGCGATAAATATTTCATCAAATTACAAGAGGTGATTCCGTACTCCTGGCTGCTCGATCCAACGCCACTCCCGCAGCACGCCGTCATCCCACGGCTGGAAATTCACGATTGGCGCGAGGCGGCCAGATTTAGCCAGAAAGATCGAGATCTCCTTTTGAAGGTAAGCGGATTTTCGCCGCTCGGTTGGGGCAGCCATGGCATCGCGCTCGGCGCCGATCTGCCGCATTCAGAATGGGAACGCAGAATCGATCATGCACTCGCAACCTTCGAATCGTCGCCAACGATTTTACAGCGCTTTCACAAGGGCCGCCTCTTCGAGCATCGATACTGGGATACGGATTCGAGCGAGTTAAAAACGATGAAAGGACGTATTCGTCTGTGCCCGTACTATTTTATCGAACAGGATCGCGTGAAGTTGCGGGGAGCGCTTACGACAATTGTTCCGGCCGACAAGAAGTTTTTGCACGGAATGCGCGATGCCATTCTCACGCCATCCCGAATCGGCGAGAGCCCCTCCTTCAAAAGGCAATCGTCCCGAAAACTAGAATAATGCATGCAAGGGAACCGCGTCCCGTTCAGTCATCGCTTCTTTCTGGCCATCCAATGCAAGGCGAGCGCTGGCACAAGAAACAGAAACACCACCACAACGCGCAACTCGACGAAAAACATCAAGACCAAGCTTCCAAACTCCTTTTCGTCAGTTTTAAAGAAATGCGCCGCCCAGGATACCGCCGTGTCCCAAAAAACATAAGTCGCGATAAAATAGAAGAGCGCGAATGCAACGCCGATGATAAAGGCGCGGAAGAAAAGGTTCCGGAAGAAGATAATTTTTTCGTATTCCATGCCGAGCTGCTCCTGATCGCTATTATTTATTTCAAAGAAGCCAGATCAATAACAAACCGGTATCGGACATCGCCCTTTACCATCCGATCGTATGCCTGGTTTATTTGCTGGATCGGAATGACCTCCACATCTGGCGTTATTTTGTGTTTGGCACAATAATCCAGCATCTCCTGAGTTTCCGGCAATCCACCGATCAGCGAGCCACTGATGCTCCTTCGGGCGAGAATGATATTCTGTGGCAAGATGTGTGCCAGGTCAGGCGGGATACCCACGCAGATCATTACTCCATTGGTACGAAGCAAGCCAAGATACGCATTGTAGTCATGCGCGGCCGACACGGTATCAATAATAAAATCAAAATAATTGCCGAGCTCTTTCATTTTCTCCGGGTCGCTGCTCAGAGCAAAATCGTCTGCTCCCAATCGTTTGGCGTCTCCTTCCTTTGAAGGCGAAGTGCTAAACACGGTCACTCTTGCTCCAAAAACAGAGGCAAATTTCACTGCCATGTGGCCAAGCCCTCCAAGACCGAGGACACCTACTTTGTGTCCCTTACCGATTTTCCAGTGACGAAGTGGAGAATAGGTGGTGATTCCGGCACATAGAAGCGGGCCCACCTTTTCCAGCGGAAGTTTCGGCGATACTTTCAATACATAATTTTCATCCACAACAATCTTGGTGGAATAACCACCTTGGGTAACGGTTTTCCCATCCTTTTCGTAACTGCTGTAGGTCATTACAAGTCCGCCCTGGCAATACTGTTGTAACCCCTCCTTACAGTTGGGACACTTCCGGCACGAATCGACGAAACAGCCGACGCCCACGATGTCACTTGTTTTGAATCTTTTTACCTTGTTGCCAACCTTAACAACTTTGCCGGCGATCTCGTGGCCCGGTACCATGGGGTAAATCGACTTGCCAAAATCATTGCGGACGAAGTGGAGATCAGAGTGGCAAATTCCGCAATAAAGAATATCGATCAAAACATCGTTCGGACCGGGCTCGCGGCGTGGGAAATTGAATGGCGCAAGGAGCGAAGTGGAATTCTGCGCCGCATAACCTTTAACGGGGATCATGATGCTAGCAATTAAAATTAATGGGATGACTGCCAGCAAATGGATTGCAAGACACGTCTTTTTTTTGAGCGTGCAAATGCAACCGCTTTGCCTCAGAAAGGGCCAATGAACATTACCAAGAATCTCGGAATGCTTGTCCTGGCAATTTATCTCATCTGCGTGGGCTTAGTTGGCCTCGCCGGGCTCAGTCTCGGTGTCGTACCAGCGATCCTCGCAATTATCGCCGGCATTTTGATCCTCATAGGCAGATAGCGCAGCAGAATCTGATTTTATACGGCGCGAGTTCCGCCGTCGTTTCGCCGCAAAGGGGCTGACGGCGCGCAAAATTACAGGATGCCGACAGCGCGAGAGATAAGCAAAACGACAATGCTCAGTGAAATAAAAATTTGGCACATGGTGAGAACTTTCGCCCAACGAGCCAGCACGGGTGCATCGGTAGGTCCAAAGGTGGAGCTCGTGGTGAATGCGATGAAAAGATAATCGACGAAATCCGGGCGCCACCGTTCTACGCTAAATCGTCCGCGCTCGATTTTTTCGATCTGCATTTGCGGAAAAACAAAACTGCGACTGCCGAATTCACGGCGTTTGTCGCATACCGTCGGTCCGCCGCCATCGAGCCGCCAATACCAAAGCGCGAAAACAAGAACATTAGTGAGCCAGAGTTCCGCGCCTGAGAGCAAGAGAGAAAGCGGCGCCTGCCTGTGAGCGGGTAACGTCGTAACCAGCAAGATGACCGACCCAATTAGCGCCAGCGTCGTGATCGCGTTAATCACAATCCCGAGTGCATGGTTCAACGAATGGCGACCCATTCGGTGCGTCATGACCGTTGGAACCAACAGTACCCCGATCAAACTTGGCAGCAGCCAGGTAGGACCCACGATAAACCAAGGCGGCAATGCCAAATAAATTCCGCCAATAGCAAGCAACGCGAGAAGCGCTTGCCAGCGTGGCTCTGGTTTGTCGATCTTCTCTGCCGAATCGCTCATTACATTGGGCTATAGCCAGGATTCATCGCAACGCGAGCGCTGCCTTTGGATCGTCGACATTTCTGGAGCAAAGTTTTAATTTGACCCGCCTTCCGTTTACCGGCTCATCTGGATACATGTTCAAGCGTGTGCTGAAATGGCTTGGCGCGATTATCGCGGTCCTCGTGATCGCAGTCGCGCTCTTTTTGATCAATCTGATTTGGTTTCGGCCGTGGAGTCTGAATTTATTCTACGACAAGGTCTTCGCCGAAATTCTGTTCGATCATCCGGAGTTGCTCTCGATGCTCGGGTTGGTCGAGCAATTCGGTATCACCGCTCATAACGGTAAACTCGATGACGAATCCCCGGCGCAGCAACAGCGGGAGTTCGATCGTTTTCAGAAAGATCTGACGCAGTTACGGCAGTATCCGCTGAATAGACAATCGCCTTCACAGCGTCTTTCCACGCATGTGCTGGACTGGTTTCTTGAGCGCCAGGTGGAGGGCGAAAAATACCGATGGCACACCTACCCGGTCAATCAGCTCTTCGGCGTGCAGAACCGGTTCCCCTCCTTCATGGCGAACACGCACCGGCTGCTGAGCCGCAAAGATTGCGAGTATTACTTGATGCGCCTGGATGCTTTGCCGAAAAAAATTGATCAGCTGCTGGACAATCTCAAAGTGCGCGAGCAAAAGCAAATCCTGCCGCCGCGTTTCGTGGTTGAGGAAGTGCTTAAGGAAATGACCGATTTCATCGGCAAGCCAGCTTTGGAGAATATTCTTGCGACTTCGTTCAAAAGCCGCGCGGCGAAGATCGAAAAGTTGACCGAAGCGCAGCGCGCGGACTTTCAAGGTCGCGTGGAAGCAGCCGTGACCGGAAAAGTTTATCCCGCCTATCAAAAACTGATCGATTATTTCCGGGAACTTTTGCCAAAGACGACGACGGATGACGGCGTTTGGAAATTGCCCGATGGCGATAATTACTACGCCTATCGCCTTCGCGAGAACACGACAACTACGCTCAAGCCAGACGAAGTCCATGAGCTCGGCCTGAAAGAAGTGGCGCGAATCGAGGGCGAAATGCGCGCGATTCTCGACGCGAACGGATTTGCGGGCCAGCCGATCGGTCAGTCGATGGACAAGCTGGGAAAAGATCCGCGTTTCCTCTTTTCGAACGATGACAAAGGCCGCGCCGACGCGCTGGCACAGTACACACAGCTAATTACCCAAGCGACGGATCGCTCGTCGAAACGATTATTCCTTACTGCTCCGCATGCGAAGATCGAAGTGCGACGCGTGCCGGAATTCAAGGAGGCGACGGCCCCGGGCGCGTACTATGAGGTTCCCGCGATGGATGGCAGCCGACCCGGGATTTTTTTCGCCAACCTCCGAGACATGAATGAGGTCCCGAAATGGAGCATGCCAACCCTGGCCTATCATGAAGGAGTGCCAGGACATCACTGGCAAATTTCCACAGCAGAGGAACTCAAGGGGCTCCCGCAATTTCGAAAGGTTCTTCCGTTTACTGCCTACATCGAGGGCTGGGCGCTTTATTGCGAGTGGTTGGCGAAACAAGTCGGCTGGTACGATCGCGATCCATTTGGCGACTTGGGACGCTTGCGTGATGAACTTTTTCGTGCGGTGCGGTTGGTGGTTGACACGGGAATTCATGCCAAACGCTGGACACGCGAACAGGCCATCGCCTACATGCGCGACAAGACCGGCATGGGCGAGAAAGAAGTGCAATCGGAAATCGAGCGCTACATCGTGATGCCTGGTCAGGCGTGTGCTTACAAAGTCGGCATGCTAAAGATCCAGGAGCTGCGTGCGCGCGCGGAGAAAGAGCTGGGAGAGAAGTTCGATCAACGTGAGTTTCATGACGCGGTCCTCAAGAATGGCGCGTTGCCGCTCGAGATTCTGGAAGAACAAGTGAACGAGTATATTCGACAAAAGAAAGGGTAGTGGTAGAGGCGTGTCCCTACCTTGAGAACAATGCGAAGAATCCTGATCACGCTTGCGATTCTTGTCGTATGCATCGTCGCAGTCTCGGCGACATGGATCTTCCGCGGGCGTCAGCTTTCATTGTTCATCGATCGGTTTGACACTATCGAAACAGATTCAGCACGGATTAACTCAATCGTCTATGAAGGCAGCGGGACTGGTGGCATCCTTCACATTAATGATCTCGCGCTAGGCCTAAACGACAAGAATGGTCCGACCCCCAACATCGGCACAACCAAGGACAATCAGCTCGGTCTGGCAGCGGGCGGAAAAGTTTTCCCTTTCGGCCCACCGCGATCAGAAGCAGAGAATCTTGCTGCTGTACCGCCAGCAGGCGACGATGCTTTCATCAGAATCCACCGGAGCGCTCTCAGTTGGCCGACGCCGTTCGATCTCAATTTCATGACCGGCCATTCGCCATCATGGAAACGGCATATCTATTACCAAGTCATCTGGAAGAAGCCTTCCGGCGCGAAATTGGAAATGCTTTGGCGTTACGAACAGTATTTCTATTCGGGTGAAGGCTGGACCAGCGGCTTCATGACACGTGAAGGTTCAACTGGACTAATCCGCGTCGATATCCGCCCGTAAATGGAAGCCCGCTTGTTTGTCCGGCCCTTCAACCAGATTTGCTCGCGGAGTCTCTACCACCAGATGAAAATGATTCCCCATCAAACAGTAGGCATGCACCTGCCAGCCGGTCTTCTCACACGCCGCACCCAAGGCTTGGAGAAAACTTTTTCGATCCAGATCGTCCCGAAAAATCTCCTCACGCCGATCGCCCCCGGCTCATCAAATGATAAATAGCCCCCTCGTATTGAATTCGCAGCTGGCGCGGCACCGCCAAGTTTTAATGCAAACCAGCAACCAGTGTCAATAGTGAGGACTGACCCCATTTCTATTTCTTGTGCGAGCACGCAACGCGCTGCTTGATGCAAGGTTAAAAAAGCATAGTCTCCGCCCAACATGGGCAATTTTTTCGCATATTTGGGCGCTCGGGCTAAATGGGCTGGAAGGGGCAACGGCGGAATATGCGGCTGGGTATCGTTGGTTATCGGAGCCGTTCTTGCGGCTCTTCTATTATGTTTCCCGAAATGGACGCACCAACACATTTCCGACACTATGAACGTAGTTCTGGTGAGTCTATTTCCGCTATTGGCAGGAGCGAGCGTGTTCTTAGTCCGATGGGCTTATTCCTCGTATGCGGTTTTCAAAGTCGAGAGGGATAAGGCGATTGCTCTTGAAGAGCGAATGAAGTCGAGAATCCGGGTGTCGTGCGGCAAATCAGTGGATAAGAGTGTAGTCTCAGCTGGTGGTGAAATGTGGTATCGAGCGAGGCTTGATCTGGAAGGCTGCACTCCTGTTCCAGATATTGAGGCAAGCGTAACCGAATTATTGGAAGATGGGGAAAAGGTTCTACTACAGGAATATCTAACTCTTACGATGTATCCAGGAATGATGCCCGCGCCTTACGCCAATACGAAAACTCTTAACGAGGGAAGACCTGAATTTGTAGATATAATTCGCGTAGCCGATGGGATGGCCCACTTTCCCCTCAAGTTTTACCCTAGGGCCGTAGATCATCATACTCTCTTAAAGCCGAAGCACACTTATCGGATTATCATAGCAATATGTAGTAGCCCCTCCAACCGAACGGACATGTGCACGTTTGAGTTTCAATGGACTGGCGACCCAGATACATCCGATATTCGATTGGTGAGCGTTACGCCGCCGGCTTCACTAACTCCGTGATCTCTGGCTGACAAGAAACCCCCGCTCGCGCGAGGGCAATTGCCTTTATCAGCCATGAATGCGGAGTTGCTATACTTTTTATTCGACATGATTCGGCATTTTGAAAAGCTGCGCGTTCACAGTTTTCGATCTGTTTCGTTGAACGAAATAGTGCGCTCGACATTGCCGGTCGAGTCCAAAATACGAATTTTACCGGAGCAAAAGTTCGCACGGTTCTCCGCGTAATTGATTGCCTGATCTTTCTTCACAAAGACAGGCTCGACACCGGGCGCTTCAAAAGCTTTCCAGCTGTTTACGGTGCGGTTTGATTTCGATAATCGTGACTGTCTATTGTAATCTGACGGAGCGAGGAACGAGCAGGCTGCAATCCAGCAAGACCTTCGCGAAGGTCAGGAATGCTCATACAGCTCCCAAGTATCGCCAAGGAAGCTGTTCTGGTTGTTTCCTCCAAAGAGAACGCTGCGGCTCCGGTCGCTATCATAGGCCATCGCCGCCCATGCGCGTGGCCCGGCACCAATATCCTGGATTTGTGTCCAGTGTTTCCCATCCCAACTCCATGTATCGCCGAGGTACCCTGTATCCGTCGAGCCGCCGAAGAGCAATACTTGGGTTCCGTCAAATACCATTTCGTGCCCCTGGCGCATGAAGGGTCCGGTATCGGCGACCTGGCTCCATCGTGATCCCTCCCATTCCCACGTGTCGTACAGCACGCGACTTTTCATGCCGCCGAAAAGAACGACGCGGTCGCGCACTATGTCATACGCCAGTGCGTGATAGTATCGGGCGGTTGGTCCAGTGTCCTGTTCCTGCGTCCACTCTGTCCCGTCCCAACTCCAGGTGTCCCCAAGTAGCTGACCGCTCTTGGTCGTCCCGCCGAATAACACAACGCGCTTGATCTTGCTGTCGAATGTCACAGCGTGTCCCAGGCGGCCGCTCGGGCCGGTATCGGCCATCTGTGTCCATTCCGTGCCGTCCCATTCCCAGGTGTCAGCCGAAGCCGAACCACCGATGTCGCCACCGAAGAGAACGACGCGCTCGCGGATACTATCAAACGCCAGGGCATGGTTCGCGCGTGCGGGTGGCCCGATATCTTCCGATTGTGTCCACAACTCGCCGTTCCAGGCCCACGTGTCGTTCAAAAATGCGTTACTACCCGTCACGCCGCCGAAAAGGACAGCTTGATGACGCGCTGAGTCATAGGCCATGCCGACAGCGGCGCGCGCCGTTGGACCAATGTCTTCTCTCTCAGTCCACAAATGCTTTCCCATCCTCTAAGATTATAGGTGCAGCACGCAGGCGTGACAAATTTAATTGGCGTTCTACCCGTTCAGCATCCTTCGACACCTGACTTTCAAGTTCGAGAAAAGCTGTCAGCTCTTCGTCGGCACTAAACGATAAACCGCTTTCCATCGTCGCGGTGCGCGTCTGCTGTGAAAAGCACGCGACCAGTCGAATGAATGTGAGATGAACAGCCCCAAGTCCAAGCGGACGCTCTGAGCCTGTCAGCGATTATTTCCCAATATTTCATCGGTGCCGAGCGTGGCTCCCCCTTAGCAGCACAGCCTGGTCGAGCTTTACCTTTTTTTCGGCGTGGGCGAGGCGGCGAGTTTTTTGAAACGCGGGTTACTCCGAAGCGGATCGAACATCGGATCGAGCCGGAGCAACGCAGGCGTTAGCGGAATATTTAACGTCCAGGCGCCTGCGCCCGGTATCGAGAGCACTTTCTCTAATGCCGCGATGGCGCGATCGGATTCTCCTGTTTGCGCCGCCACCCGCGCGAGGACTTCGATCGAACTTGGACCATCCATGGCATTTTTTTCAATTGGACTCGCCGCGATTGCGCGTTCGGCCAGAGCCAAAGCAGCGGTTTTGTCACCAAGGCCCATGTTGGTCAGCGCGAGATCCCCAATCAGGGCATAATTATCAGGCTGTTCTTTCAGGAAAGGTTCCAGTTCGCGGCGCGCCTGTCTCCAACTTTCCTGCGCAGCGCCATGGTCGCCGGCGAGGTCTTGCGCCCACCCTAACCAGAAGCGCAGTTCACCATTGAGATAACCGAGTGCCGGATCAGGCTCCGCCAGCAGCTCCTTCAGGCGCCGTATCAGCCGCGCGGGCTGGCGCTCCAAGATCGTCTGGTAGACTTGTGCTTCCAACGCGAAAGGGGCGTTGGCCGTCGGATGCAGCGGATTGAGCAACGTCGCCGCCCGCGTCAGGTCACCTTCGGCTTGCGCGGTCAACGCCTTTTCCGCAAGAGTATCGACGTCATTAGGCGTGATATCGAGAACCTGATCCAGCTTCCGCAGCGCCTCAGGAAAGCGGCCGAGAAAGATATAGGAGAACGCGTGTTGCGTTAAAAGGGTAACGTTGCGTGGATCGATCTGCTCGGCTTCATTAAAGTAAGCCTCGCTACGATCCCACTCACCACGCCTCCGTGCGACGTAGGCTAGTGCTTCAGGAATCTGGCTGTTATTCGGCAGGAGCTGTCGCGCCCGTTGAAAGTAACGGACAGCAGTATCGTAATCCTTGAGGCAGCCATAATGATACCAGCCTTTGGCATAGAGCGCCTCGGCGAGATCCGGCTGAAGATCAAGTGCAGTGTCCGCTGCGTGGCGCGCCTCTTCACGCAGGGCCGAGGTTGGTTGCAGAGACAGCATTACGTAGCCCAGAGCGTCGACCTGTGATAGCAGGGCCCACGCGAGGGCGAATTTCGGATCCAGTCGCACCGCTTCTTTCAAGTAGCTCTGTGCAGCAATTTGGTCGGCGTAGTTAAGTCCCGTTTTCACGCTGTAAGCGAGACCACGCAGGTAGGCGTCGTAAGCCTCGGGGCTGTCTGTCGATTTGGCGGCGATGAGTTGCTCTTCCTGACCGGTGAGTTTCGCTCGCAACTGCTCGGCGATGGCTTTGGCCACCTCAGTCTCGACCGAAAGGACGTCGGTCAGTTTGCGATCAAACGTATCAGCCCAAAGATGGGAACCATTAGCCGCTTTGATTAGCTGCACGTTCACGCGCACGGCGTCGCCGCTCTTTTGCACCCTTCCTTCCAGAATGTGGGCGACGCCAAGTTGCCTGGCGATCTCAGGCAGATTTTCCGGCGCACTTTTGTACTGCTGCGTCGATGTGCGCGAGATCACCTTTACATCAGCGATCTTCGATAAGCGCGTCAGAATCTCCTCCTGGATGCCTTCGGCAAAATAGGCGTTGGCTTTGTCTTCGCTCCGGTTTTCGAATGGAAAAACGGCGATACTCTTTTCCGCAACAGGAAGTCCTACGTCGGCGGCTTTCCCCGAAGAGGAGCGCGCAACCACCGGTGGGCCTCGTCGGTAAAAGACTGAAAAGCTGATCGCCAAAGCCACAGCTGAAAGGAGCAAAACAGCGGTAAGCACATACTTGGGCCAACGGGGCGTAATGACCGGACGGACGCTAACACCGGACGCCCGCTT
>Ga0193719_10000563_pt1 | contig 14148 bp, 13 predicted proteins | sample U2a2metaG_FD_160103 | JGI IMG/M metagenome (GOLD analysis project Ga0193719, IMG submission 160103) | Soil microbial communities from a riparian zone of the East river system, Colorado, United States - U2a2 | ecosystem: Environmental > Terrestrial > Soil > Riparian zone | place: USA: East... | reverse complement strand
CGGCGGTGTCGCGAATCTACGTTGATGACAAAGTCGCGGATCCGTTGATCAAAAGGCTCCAGGAAAAAATCGCTGAGATCACCATTGGCGATCCTTCGCGACAGGAAAACTGGCTCGGGCCGGTGACCACCGCCAACGCCCTGCAAAACTACCAGCGCTACAGTAAACAACTCAGCGAAAACGGCGGGCGCATTCTCTGTGGCGGCTGGCGTCTGACCGATGGTGAACTGGCGCATGGCTATTTTGTCGCGCCGACTCTGGCTGAAGCGCCAGCTACGCATCCCCTGTTTGCCGAAGAAATGTTCGTGCCTATCGCCATGCTTTGTCGGGTGCGCGATCGCAATGAGGCCGTACGGCTGGCCAATGATTCCCGGTTCGGCCTGACTGCCGGTTGCTACGGCAATGACGAAGATGCGGCCTACTTCTTCGAAAACATTGAGGCGGGAGTTACTTACGTCAATCGCCCGCAGGGGGCCACGACCGGCGCCTGGCCCGGTTATCAGCCTTTCGGCGGCTGGAAAGGATCGGGTTCCTCGGGCAAGGGCATTGCCTCGTTCTATTATCTGGCGCAATACCAGCGCGAACAATCGCAGACAAAAGTGGAATAGGCGATGCATCTCGGCAGCTTGCAAGAAGTCATCGATCAATATATCCACGATGGTCAGAGCGTGGCGTTGGAAGGTTTTACCCATCTGATTCCGTTCGCCGCCGGGCACGAGATCCTGCGCCAGAAAAAACGCGATCTGCATCTGATCCGGATGACGCCAGACCTGATCTACGATCAATTGATTGGCGCTGGTTGTGCCCGCGCACTGACGTTTTCCTGGGGTGGCAATCCCGGCGTCGGTTCGCTGCATCGGCTGCGCGATGCGGTCGAGAATGACTGGCCGCGGCCATTGAGCATCTACGAACATTCGCACGCGGGGATGGCGGCGGCCTATACCGCAGGCGCGGCCCGGTTGCCATTCGGAATCCTGCGCGGCTATGTCGGAACCGATCTGTCGGGTGTCAATCCGCAAATTCGCGAAGTACGCTGCCCATACACAAACGCGGCGATCGCTACCGTGCCAGCGATCAATCCGGATGTCACCGTATTGCATGCCCAAGCCGCCGATCGCCAGGGCAACATTCTCATCCGTGGCATTGTTGGTGCCCAGAAAGAGGCGGCGTTGGCGGCAAGCACGCTGATCGTCACGGTTGAAGAAATCGTCGAATCCCTGGCAGCGCCCATGAATGCAATCGTTTTGCCGCACTGGGTAGTCACGGCTATTGCCGAGGTGCCTACGGGTGCTTACCCCTCTTATGCGCATGGCTACTACGCACGGGACAACGCTTTTTACCTGGCTTGGGATGAGATCGCCCGCGACCGCGAGCGGTTCACTGAGTGGATCACCCGTCACGTGCTTTGCAGTCGCGACCACGCGGAATTCCTAGACAGCTTGGCGGAGGCGGCATGAGCGTCCAGTCGTCCTCAGTAACTACATATACTCCGGACGAAATGATGACGATCGCGGCCGCGCGCCTGATTCGGCCAGGCTGTGTTTGCTTCGTCGGCATCGGCGTGCCTTCCGCGGCAGCGAATCTTGCGCGCCTGACTCACGCCGCCGACATGGTCCTGATCTACGAGTCCGGCGGCATTGGCACCCACCCCAGCGTATTGCCGTTGTCGATCGGCGATGGCGAGCTGGCCGAGACCGCGATCGCCGTGGTCTCCTTACCAGAAATTTTTTCCTGTTGGCTGCAGGCTGGTCGCATCGATGTCGGCTTTCTTGGCGCGGCGCAGATTGATCGCTTTGGCAATCTTAATACCACGGTTATCGGCGGCTACCGCAAACCGAAGACGCGGCTGCCGGGTGCCGGTGGTGCGCCGGAAATTGCCCACCACGCCAAGCAAATTTTTGTGGTGCTGAAGCAATCACCGCGAAGCTTTGTCGCGAAGCTGGATTTTTGCACGAGCGCAGGCTTCCTCAATGGACATGGCGAGCGAGCACGGCGTGCCATCCCGGGTGCGGGGCCGCAGGTGGTGATCACTGATTTGGGCGTGCTCAAGCCGGCGACCGGGTCGCAGGAGCTCACTCTAGTCGCCCGCTATGAGGATGTCAGTGTGGACAGGATCCGCGCGGCAACAGGCTGGCCACTGGCAGTTGCCGACACCATCGACCTTGTTGCAGCGCCGACCACGGACGAGCTGCGCATCCTTCGCAACCTGCATAAGCGAACGGAAATCGCCCATGCCGGTGATGCACGTCGATCCAGGAAAACTTCGCGTCCGTCGCTCGAGCAAGCGAGGTCAACCGCATGAACAAGGACTCCGATAGCCATCCCGCCATCCGAACCGAATTGCCCGGACCGAAAGCGCGGGCACTCCTGGCCCGCGATGCCGAAGTGGTATCGCCCTCGTATCCGCGCGAGCATCCGTTCGTGATGTCGCATGGTCGCGGTGTCGAAGTCTGGGACGTTGACGGCAATCGATTCCTGGATTTTGCCGCCGGCATTGCCGTCTGCAGCACCGGCCATTCACACCCGCAGGTGGTTCAGGCGATCAAGAATGCTGCAGATGAGTTCCTGCACATTTCTCCTGATTTTTCGCATGAAAGACAGATCGCACTCGCCGAAAAAATCAATGCGCTGTCGCCGATGGGGGAGCCGGTGCTCAGTTTCTTCTGCCAGTCGGGCACCGAAGCGGTGGAAGGCGCACTGAAACTGGCGCGTTATGTCAGTGGACGCTCGCGCTTCATCGGCTTTCTCGGTGGTTTCCACGGGCGCACGATGGGTTCGCTGGCTTTCACTGCCAGCAAGTGCACGCAGCAGCAAGGCTTCGCGACAATGCCGGGTGTCACCCATGTGCCGTATCCGAATCCTTACCGGCCGCTGTTCGCGGGCGACGATCAAGGTCAGGCCGTACTTAATTACATTGAAAACGTCTTATTCGTCAGCAATGTGCCGGCAAGCGAAGTCGCCGCGATCCTGATCGAACCGATTCAATGCGAGAGCGGCTACGTGGTGCCGCCCGATGGGTTTTTGGCCGGCTTGCGCCAGCTGTGCGATCGCCACGGCATTCTGTTGATTCTCGATGAAGTGCAGTCCGGCGTTGGCCGCAGCGGCAAGATGTTCGCCTGTCAGCACTGGGATGTGCAGCCCGACATCATGACGTTGGCCAAGGGCCTGGGCTCCGGCCTGCCGATCGGCCTGGTCGTGGCTAAAAAAACCATCATGCAACAGTGGAAGCGCGGCGCGCATGCGAACACTTACGGCGGCAATCCGCTATGTTGCGCGGCGGCGCTGGTGACACTCGACCTGATCGAACGCGAGTACGCCGCCAATGCCGAGAAAGTCGGCGCCCATTTGATAACACGCCTGCGCGAATTGCAGTCGCGGCACCCGGTCATCGGCGAGGTCCGTGGCAAAGGGCTGATGATCGGCATGGAGCTGGTCAGCGATCGAGCCAGCCGCACACCGTGCAAAGAGTCGTGTCATGCGGTGATCACACGCGCATTTCATCGAGGCCTGCTCTTACTCTCCTGTGGGCAGAGCACAGTGCGCTTCATGCCGCCGCTGACCGTGTCGGTAGCGCAGGTGGACGAGGCAATCACTTTGCTGGAGGCTGCCCTGCTTGAAGCACTGGCTCAATAATGGGAATCACCATGCGTCAGCACAAGATCCTGCTGGCTGGCCTGTTCTTACTCTCTCCCTTGCAGGTGGTGGCTGAGCGCAAGACCGTGTCGGCGCAAATCCAGCTGCCGCACAATTATTACTACCGTGAAATGTATCTGCCGCAGCTGACCAGCGGCCCATCGGCGTTGACATTTTCGCCCGATGGCAAGGAGCTGGTCTACAGTATGGGTGGTTCGCTGTGGCGCCAGACTATCGGTAGTGACCAGGCGCATGAACTCACCCACGCGGGGGGCTACGACTACCAGCCGGATTGGTCACATGATAGTCGACACATTATATTCACCCGCTACCAGAACGACGCCCTCGAGTTGTGGCAGCTGGATCTGCAAACCGGCAAGGAAGTTGCGCTAACCTCGCATGGCGATATCAATACCGAACCGCGCTATTCACCGGATGACCGCCAGGTCGCCTTCGTTTCCACCGCTGACAGCGGCCATTTCAACCTCCATGTCGCAGAGATCGCTGGTGATCGCTTGAGCGCCACGAGACGTTTGGTGCCCGAGCACACGAGCAGCATCTATCGCTACTACTACGCGCCCACCGACCACGCGATCAATCCTTCTTGGACGCCTGATGGTCAGCGTTTGTTGTTCGTATCGAATCGGGAAGTGGCTTATGGAACCGGCGATATCTGGTCAGTGGCAGTGAACGCGCCCGAAGATCTAAAAAAAATCTTCAGCGAAGAAACGGCGTGGCGCGCGCAGCCGCAGGTCGCACCGGATGGCCGGCGGGTCTTGTTCAGCAGTTATCACGGCCGCCAGTGGCAGCAGCTCTGGGTGACGACCGTGCAGGGTGCCGCACCGTTGCCGTTGAGCTTCGGTGAGTTCGATCGTACCCAGGCACGCTTTTCGCCAGATGGCAGCCGGATTGGCTACATCAGCAACGAAGAGGGCAATACCTCGCTCTGGATCCAGGACATCGTTGGCGGCGCGCGAACTCGTATCAACGCCACACAACGGCATTACCTAAAGGAGGTCGGCCGCCTGCAGCTGAGCGTGTGCGACGAGCAGGACAAAAGGGTGCCGGCGCGAGTTAGTGTTATTGCCGCTGACGGCCGTGCCTATGCGCCTGACAATGCCTGGATGCATGCCGACGACGGCTTTGATCGCAGCCTTCAGGCGTTCGAAAACCACTACTTCCACTGCCCGGGTGAATGCACCCTGATCCTACCGACCGGCGACGCGCGGTTGCAAGTCTCTCGTGGCTTGGACTACGCCATTACGGAGCGGCACGTCGCCATCACGACTGGAGGCAATACGACGACGATGTCGCTCGAGCCACTGCGCTTGCCGGCTCAATATGGCCACTTCGCCAGCGCCGACCTACATGTGCACATGAATTATGGTGGGCACTATCACAACACTCCTCAGAATTTGATCGAACAGGCACGTGCCGAACACCTGGATGCCGTCTACAACCTGATCGTCAACAAGGAAGAGCGCATTCCAGATGTCGCGCAGTTCAGTACCCAGCCGTTGCGTAAAGACAACATGCTGCTGATGCAAGGACAGGAATTTCACAGCAATTATTGGGGACATCTGAGCCTGCTGGATCTGGACGATCATTTCCTGACCCCGGATTTTTCGTCCTATCGGACAACGGCCTTGGCCAGCCCATATCCGCACAATGGCGTGATCGCTGGCCTGGCACACGCGCAGCATGGTTTGGTCGGATATGCGCATCCCTTCGATGGGCCGGTCAACCCCGACAAGGATCTCGAACTCAGTAATGCCTTGCCGGCCGATGTTGCCCTGGGCAACGCCGATTATTACGAACTGGTGGGTTTCTCCGATCACCGCTCCACCGCCGACATCTGGTATCGCCTGCTCAATCTTGGTTTTCGCCTCCCAGCCGGCGCAGGTACCGATGCGATGGCGAACTACGCTTCGTTGCGCGGCCCGGTGGGCATGAATCGGGTATTCATCACCATTGTGGGCGAGACCACGCCGGAAAAGCTGCACTCGGGTCTGAAGCAGGGTCGGACCTTCGTCACTAATGGTCCCTTATTGGGTTTGGAGATCCATGGCAAACGTCCGGGAGATGACATTACACTGGCCAAGCCGACGACACTGCCGTACCACGCATCTCTGCGTTCCATCGTGCCAATCGATCACTTCGAGTTGATCTTCAACGGTCGCGTCATCGCCAGTCATCGCCTTGACCGGGCGCGCACACAAGCCGATGTCAGTGGCGACGTTGAGATTCCTGCCAGCGGTTGGCTACTGCTGCGCGCCTGGAACGATCACGCCGACCCGAAGGTACAAGACATCTATCCTTATGCCAGCACCAGCCCGGTCTACCTAACGGTTGATCGGCAGGCGCCCCGCTCGCCGGGGGACGCGGCCTATTTTGTCAGATGGCTCGATCGCGTGATCGCCGGCGCAACCGCGCGGAGCGACTACAACAGCGCGCAGGAAAAGCAGAACACGCTGCAATACCTGAGCGCGGCACGAACGGTGTTTCAAACACGAATAGAAACAGCGCGCTCAACGGCGCTTCGGTAGTAGGAGGTTCGAAATCCGTCCTCACCGCGGTATCCCTAGGCAAATGTTAATACGGCTTCTAACGTTTCGGGGTGGCGTAAGCTGTCGTCTCTTATTGCAACTCCTGCCCTTTCGGCGAGTTCATCTGCAATAAAGAACTTCACGCACGAGGCCCTTACCAGCTTCATGACCTGATTCAAGGACTGCTTGTACATATGGTCGTGATCGGGCTAACGGTTTCCTTTATCGTCTGCCGGTGCGCCTGAACCTTAACTGATAACCGATAACTGCGTCAGTCTCGCAAATGCCCATTGTGTTAGATGTGACCCTGCTTTGTTTCTGCTTCCGGCAACCGCAAAGACATAACTCGCCGGGTTCGCTGGCGTGATTTCAATCTAAAGAATCCGATCGCGCCTTTGTATTTGTGGAAGGGCTTCTAGAGATTAGTCGCTGCGCGCCTTCGCCAATTTGCTCGATGGAAAATAAGAACGATCAGCCAAAGAAAGAACGTGAATGCTCCGGCTGGTAGCGTGACGAGCATCAGCCAGCCCATCACACCAAGGGTATAAAGCGCTGCCCATAGTCTTTTCCGTTGATCATGCAGGGATGCACCGAGCCTTCATCCACGCGGCAGCCGTGTGCGTTAGCGATTAAACCACACGCCACCACAGACCCCACCGGCGCAAACGCGACGAGAACGATGAGGACGAGAACGATCCAATAGAGAATCCAGGGGAAGCGTTTCTGAACGGGGAAAGGTGGTGGGTTCATGGCAGCCAGCTCAGATCTTTAGCCACAGATGGACACAGATCGGCCAGTCGTATCCGTGCGAATCTGTGTTAATCCGTAGCCAACAAAGTTTCATTGAGCGGGTCACTGCCGGTGATGCGTCTTCTTGAACCCGTCCGTGTAACCGCTCTCGAAGGCCAGGTCCCAACTCTGCTGTTCGCCGGACCCCTGCTGCTTGAAATACTTCTGAGCCATCATGTTCAAGTCAGCGTCCGTCGGCAACTTTGCCTCCGCCGGCGCCTCCTCTCCCGCCTTCTCCCCGATTGCATAAGCCGCCCGCTCCTCCGCCGTTCTGCCGTGAGTCGCGCGATGAGTGTAGAACGCCGTCACGCCACACACGACGAACGCCGCCGCTGCCATCATCACAAAAAAACGCACCGGTTTGAATTGTCTGGCCATGCTTCGGGGGAGACAACCATGTGCGATTCTTGTTGGCAACAGGAACCTGGCTCGTCTTTGAGCCAGAGTTGAGTTTGTCGAACTTCGAGAGTCCAAGGCCAAATAGCAAAAGCTAGATCCGGCCCAAGACGTGAGTTCATTTTCCTGATCTCCGGATCACTTTACTCGTGCCTGGACGCCTGATTTAATTCCGGCGAGGCTCGGACGCAATTGGAACCATGGTAGACAAAACCGAATTAATCCTGATTTGTCTCGTTGCGGTCGCTCTGCTGGCGATCGTTGCCCGGAAAATCCGAATCCCATATCCAATTCTGCTGACCATCGGTGGTGTGGTCCTCGCTCTGGTTCCCGGCCTTCCTGCGATTCACCTCGACCCTCAACTGGTCTTTAATCTGTTTCTTCCGCCCTTGCTTTATCCCGCGGCCGTCTACACGTCCTGGAGAGATTTCCGAGCGAACCTTCGCTCAATTCTCCCACTGGCAATCGTTTTGGTCCTTTTGACGATGACGGCGACTGCTTATCTGTTCCACGGCCTAGTCGGATTACCCTTGGCGGTGGGTTTTGTGTTCGGCGCCATCATCTCGCCGCCCGACGCCGTGGCAGCGCTGGCAGTGACTCAAACTTTGCGGGTGCCCCGCAAGATTATTGTCATCCTCGAAGGAGAAAGTCTGATAAACGACGCCACTTCTTTTATCTCGTTCCGTTTCGCAGTGGCCGCCGTGATGACCGGCACCTTTTCGCTGGGGCAAGCGAGCTTGCAGTTTCTTTTTGTCGCCGCGGGCGGCATCTGTGTTGGTCTCGCCGTGGGCTGGCTGGCAACGCAATTGCAAAAGCGTTTGGACGATCCGCCAGTTCAAACAATGTTCTCCCTTCTTACACCGTACGTTGCCTACTTCAGCGGTCAAAGGCTGCATGTCTCCGGAATCCTCGCAGTCGTGATTGCTGGCATTTATTACGGGTGGCGCGCCCCGCGTATCTTGAGCGGGCGCATGCGACTGCAAACGCTGCCTGTTTGGGAAATGGTCACGTTCATTCTGAACGGAGTGCTTTTCATGCTCATCGGGCTTCAACTGCCGCAGGTTATCCACGCGCTCGCTCCGGGTACGGCGACTCGCGTGGCCCAGCTGGCGATAGTGTTTGTTTCGATCATCGTCCTGGTTCGTTTTGTGTGGGTGTTCGGGGCCACCTATTTGCCGCGCCTGCTCAGCCGAACGTTCCGCCGTAAAAACCGCGCTCCCTGGCAACACACTACGTTGATCGCATGGACCGGGATGCGCGGGGCGGATTCGCTTGCCGGCGCGCTGGCGATCCCGTTTGTCCTGGCTAATGGCGAACCATTCCCCGGACGCGATCTCATCCTCTTGCTTACGTTCTGCGTCATTTTCGCAACGCTCGTTCTGCAAGGACTCACTCTTACGCCCCTGGTCCGTTGGCTGAAAGTTGTGGACGATCGCGTCACGGAAAAAGAAGAGAGACTGGCGCGCCTGAAGGCCAACGAAGCAGCCTTGGCTCGTCTCGAGGCAATCGAATCGTCGAATCGGGTCAAGCCCAAGACCGTTGAACGTCTTCGTTCAGAATACGAAGACCGTATCCGGCAACTTCGCAGTGAAGCCCCCCATGAAGAAAGCGTCAGCAGATTGTTCTCGGCGGACTTTGAAGAATTGGCCCGCGAAGTGTTACAAACAGAACGCGACACCGTGATCGAACTGCGCAACGAAGAGGCCATCAACGACCAGGCCTTGCGCCGAATCCAACGTGATATTGATCTGGCCGAAGCCCGGCTTCAGCGGCCAGCGCGAAAACCGAGGTGAGGAGGTCGAATCATAGCGAAAACGTTTCTCTAGCGAGTAACTCCCTATCACCGCATAAGTCCCAAGCGATTTCGCTTTCGGAGTTTAGACGCGACCCGTTTTTCCTATCTAAAGATCAATTCCCATCGCGATAGCGCCGGTGATCTCTGATCAGCCGACCCACCAGACAGCTCCCAGGCGCCTTTGACAAAGATTTGGGTAGCGTCGATTCCTTGTTGTCAATCCGCACGCCCAAATCAACAGGGCCGATGACCGAGTGGCCGCCACCCTGCACGATACTTGGGTGCGCTACAAACCGGACCAAACACCCAAAATGAAAGCCACAAACTCACTCAATACGGCGCTGCTAGCACTGACGCTGACAGCGGGAATGGCCGCAACCGTCCTAGCGGGCAACAATATCAACCCGCAGGATTTCAGCACAGTAATTGACAATCCGTTTTTTCCTTTGGTTCCGAACACTACCTACGTCTATGTAGGCACCACCGAGGGCAGCGCGGCGCGCGATGAATTCGCGGTCACGCGCCGGACGAAGGTGATCCTGGGCGTGACCTGCAGGGAAGTGCGGGACCGCGGGTTTGTGGACGGAGTGCTCGCGGAAGACACGCTCGACTGGTTCGCGCAGGATAAGGACGGAAATGTCTGGTACTTTGGCGAGGACACAAAGGAATTGGACGCGAACGGCAACGTAATCAGCACCGAAGGGTCATGGCAAGCCGGTGTGAACGGCGCCCAGCCGGGGGTTGTCATGGAGGCCGATCCGCACGTTGGCGATACCTACCAACAAGAGTTCTCCGTCGGAGTCGCCGAAGATATGGCCACGGTCCTTGCGCTGAATAAGACGGTCAACGTTCCCTTCGGCTCCTTCAAAGACTGTCTTGAGACATCGGAGTTTACCCCGCTGGAGCCTGGTACGATCGACCACAAATTTTATGCGCATGGAGTTGGACTCGTTCAGTCCGTCGCGCTCAGAGGCGGCAGGGAGCGGTTCGAACTGGTGACCATTTTACAGACTAAGTGATTCACAGCGGGGTAAGGGAAAAGATGGAAGTGGTAGTGCTTGCCACGCTCACAAATTCTCCGGATCGGGTGATTTAAAGTCACCTGGCTCTTATCCACTCGCGACCGGGCGCTTCCAAGAACAGACTTCACTTCGGCCTTCTGCACCTCCTCGATGTATTCGAGGTCGGCTCTCAACTTTGCCAGTCGCTGACTTCTCAGCCAGTTCGAATGTTAAATGCCGTGCTCAGCCTGCCCGCCGGGGCGGGCGAATAATTTCGGAGTTTAGACGCGACCCCGTCTTTCTTCATCCAATTGGATAGGTGGCCGGAGTTTCGTCAGATTGCGAGCAAGCTAATATCCATTTGATAAAACTTGAAGGTATTTTCTTCCCCGCTGCCATCGGCGGCTACTGCTCGGTAGCGATCCAGAACATCGTTGATGAACTCCGGCCGTTCGGCTTCGGGCAAACGGCGCGTCCATTCGACGCAGCCTACCGCACCAAAAGCGGAAAAAGCCGCACGTGACCCAAAATCCCACGCATGATCCTCGGTATTAACACGCAGCACCCGGAAGCCATTACGCTCTGCCATGGCTGCGTACTCGTCTGATGTCAGGTGCAGATAAGGATCGTGAAAATCCCGGAAGTAAGCGCTCCATTTCGACGTTCGACGTGTCTCTTCCACGACATTTTCCAAACTCTTGCGCGCACCTGCCGCGACAAGCCGAAGCTGCGCTTTGCCACCGGAAATCAAGGCGGAGTGGATGGAACTAAGAGCCGCATCCTGCTCGGGGATCCAGTGCAGCGCATTAAAAGAAACCACGAGATCAAACTCGTTTTTGAAGGGCAGGCAACGAGCGTCCGCCACCTCAAATCGAAGGTTGGACCGCGTTGCCGGACCGAAATGGCGCTGAGCGAAGCTAATCATGTCACGTGACAGATCGACCCCGACTACGGAACCTCGCGGGGCGCGAGAGGCGATTTCCGCGGTGATCTTTCCATCGCCGCATCCGACATCAAGGATTCGCTCCCAGCCATTAAGATCGAGCAGGGCGAGTACTTCCTGAGCCATCGCTTCCTGCAGCGACGAGCGGCGATAGTACTCGGCAGCATCCCATTCTGTCATGTGCGGTAACAAGGAATGCCGCACCTTATTCCGCCTCTGCCTACGCTTCAATAATCTCACGGTTCTAATCGCCGAGAGGCTCGCCGGAGCGGACGCAGCGAATGAATCAAGGCCGCGCTAAATCGATCTTCAAATCATTCGCTATTTCGGCGAATCTAAGTCTGGCTCGTGTGCGGCGGCAGAAGAATCATTAGAGCAAACTGCAAAGTGCCGATGGCCAGCGGAAAAATGACGGCGGCATAAAAGAGCCAGAAAACGCCCGAGCCCAGAGCATTGTAAAACTGCGAGAGAATCACCGCTGTGCCCAGGATGCCAACCATATAAAAAAGATAGCGGTAGGCTCCCATGTTCTTGATTACCGTCGGCCCTAGTTCTGATAGGCGTCGCCAGGTCGAAAAACCAAAAGGAAAACTCAAAAGGAGCGAGAACCCGCTGCACCAGTGCCAGATGGAAAGCGGCGTTGGGTTGATCGTAAGCAAGAGCATGCCGAACAAACAATCGAAGAGGGGGACCAGGGCATTGCCGAGCAAAAGCCACAAGCGAAACTGTTCCCTGGGCGACCACTCGTGCAGCGACTTGCTGCGAAACGCCACCACGACCCCGGCAAATCCGGCCAGTGCCACCGCGATCTGGGCGGCGGTCGTCAGGGCTTCACCTGGTTGCATCACTCTGAATTAGATAGGATTCATCCGGCGCGAACAAACACGAAGTTCGGGCAGCATGGAGGTCTTCGACAATCGAGCCGCTGGGAAGCGAGCGAGATGGACCTAGCACGAAGTGCGAGCGAGCGGGAGTGAGTGAGTCAATGGAGTTCGCGGGAGCGGACGACATGGACGGGAAGCCCGAAGGGTGAGCGATGGGAAATTGCGAATCAATTTCGGCGACGATGATGCCGGAATCTTCGCCATTTCAGCGCCTGCCACGTTCTACGTGGTTTTAGTTTTTAACCGGTGTCGATAGTACGCTTTACCACGCAAGATCCTCCAGGGCCTTGATTCTCGCTTCGATCAGCTTGCATTTCTCAGTTGCCGAAGTGGCGGCGTCTCGCTTCCTCAACCAGGCGATCTGTTCTTGTTTCACTTTGGCGAAGCGAGCCGGTGCGAGAACGACCCGAACGCCGTTGTAAACATTGTTCATCTCTTTATCCAGCTGCTCCGCCTTCTCCTCCTCCGACGATACAATCATGTCGGTGAAATCTTCGGGGACCTTCGTCTGGTCGCCGTTGGGCGCGACAAAAATCGCGCTGCCCTTCGAATACACATCGCTGAGTGCGTCCCAATCCTTTGTCTTATGCGCCTCGCTCGCGGTCCATTTCTTCGACTTAAAATCGAACGTGCCGGCAAAGCGCGCCTGCTTAGTCTTCTCATCAATTATTTTTGGGTTGCCTGTATAGTAGAGTGCGCGGACGAGCACCTTGTCACCGGGAGCGAACCGAAAAAACGCGCTGCCATAGCCTTCCTCGCCGGCCGCGGAAATGAGCGACTTCTCGATGTGTTTGCCGAGGTCGGTTTGGGTCAAACCAGACCCCTTTAATTCCAGAACCGCGATCATATCGAACCCGAAACGCGCTTCGTAAACTAGGACGCACGATCTGCTGTCTGGCGCCCAGCTGACACTCAGGCCGCGGTGGTTCTGCCCTCGAAATAATCCGCGTCGGCGATCTTTCCGAGCACCTGATGGGTGTTTAGATTAGCCAGATAATTGGTCGAGTCCTCCGCGTCCGATTTTTCTTCGGAACCGGGTACCACGATCCCATATTGCCCGTCGGGGGAACTGGAATGCTTATGAACCACATAACCTTCCGGCCAATCAGCCGCCCTGGCGACAATGGACATCAGCAGGCAAACGCCGGCTACGACAAGGCATTGCATCTTCATGGCTGGCTCTCCTCTTGGGACGAATCCTAGCGCACCAAACCGGTGTCCGGCGGGAAAATGCCGCTCAGATTTCTGACCCCGTTCTTTTCCTGCGAATGGAACTGCGGGGACGCGAGCGACTCAGTTGGGTCCAAGCCGGACTGGCATTAGCTGCTAGGGAAGCAGCGAGTAAGTGTGGGCAACGAGTGAGTCAATGAAGATCGCGGGAACAGTCGACATGGACGGGAAGCCCGAAGGGTGAGCGATGGGAAATTGCGAATCAATTTCGGCTGCGATGATGCCGGAATCTTCACCACTTCAGCGTGTCAGCGTTTCAGGTTCTGATAAGCCTCTCAGCGTCTCAACTGCTTACCTTCTCAACATCTTCTTTGGTCCCGCTTCAACGCTTCAACGCTTCACGCCACCGAAGGTTAAATGTCAAATGTTTAGATGCGACCCAGTTTCCCACCGCTCTTGTTCTTTTTTCCCTTCGTGGTCGCCGTCGTTTGGTCAGTATCGTCCGAGAACTTGGTTCTCGCCTCTTCCGCCGTCGTGCGGCGCGAACAAAGAACTGTTGTATCCTTGCGGGCTCATGTGGGTCAGCCCGGGGTTGTTTGTCGGGGCGTATCCATTGGGCCCGCCAGTTCCACTTTCGCTATGCTCTTGCGCGATGGCGCCTATGGTCAAGGCTACAAAGCCTACTGCTACAGCAGCTGCCACTTTCGTTTCGATAGATAGCTTCATACGTTTTTTCCCTCGTCTTTGTCCAAGAAGTATTTGGTCTAGTGTTCCCAATAAGAGCCGTCATCCAAAGGCCGTTGACGAGAACGATGGTTGGGTTTGCGGCCATTTGTTTTGAGCGTGACACTTCACAAGGAGTTGCCTCCATCCGCCGTCGAAGTTGAATGCAGCCATGCTGTAGACCAGGAATGGATCGTGGTTGCGGCTGTCCGCCCTAACGAGCGGCCGCCAAGTGTGGCGCGGTCGTTCAACAGGTTTGATGCAGCGC